>OLNO01000642.1_pt1 | contig 34793 bp, 21 predicted proteins | sample 1672861 | NCBI WGS metagenome assembly OLNO01 (sample SAMEA3136731, study PRJEB25190) | human gut metagenome | reverse complement strand
GCGACGAGACGGCCATGAAGTTCGACGGCACGAGGAATCCGAAGGTCGTGGCGTCATCCGACGGACGGAAGGCCGACGAAATGAGCCCCACGGGCTTCACCGGATTGCCGCGCCCCACGTGGCAGCGCGTGTCGAGCTGACGGTCCGTGACGCGCAGGAAGGTGTAGTCGCCCGGGCCCTCCTTCATCTGCTGGTCGCGCAGCGTCGCGAGGATGTTGCGCATGGCCTCCACCCACTCCGCATCGAAGACCGACTCATCGCCCGTGGTCTTCCAGTAGTGGTGCGCCAGGCGGATCGGATAGCAGTGCGAGTCGATCTCCCACTTGCGCTCGAAGACCCACGGGTCCTGCACGTGGCCCGGGTAGCCGACATCCTCGCCGGCACCCGTCGGGCCGTCGTTGAAGGCGTTGGCGTAGGGGTCGATGTTGATCAGGCGGAACTGCCGGCGGATCACCCCGGCAATCATCTTCTGCAGCGCGGGATCATTGCCGCACAGCTGCACGTAGGGCCACACCTGGGCACCCGAGTCGCGCAGCCACATGGCCGGGATGTCGCCCGTGTAGACGTAGGTGTCGGGGTTGCCCTCTTCGTCCTCGCGGTAGTGCACCGTCGTGTCAAGCGTATTGGGGAAACAGTTGGCGAACATCCAGCGCAGGCGCTCGTTGGTCAGCAGGCCGCACACGCGGGCGATCTCCTGCTCGACGGCTTCCGAGCAGAAGAGCCGCTCTTCCGCCGCAGGCCGCTGGTCGGCATACTGCTCCGGCTCCTCGGGGCAGTACCACACGTGGGGCTCGTCGTCCATCTCGAAGCGCAGCTCGCCGCCCGCCATCACCTCCTCATGCCCGATCCAGGGCTTCGTGTAGGGGCGTCCGTTGAGCCATACGCGGCGGATGTACTTGTTCTCCGACGAGTTGTTCTCGGCCACGATCGTGAAGGTGCCGCCCGGCACCGCGATCTCCGCGCGGTCGAAGAGCGGCGACCCGAACCAGTATCGGCCGCCCGCCGGCTCGACCTCATACATGCCGAGCGACGAGAGCACGTACCAGGCCGACATCTGGCCCACATCCTCGTTGCCCGACAGGCCATCGGGACGGTCGTGGTAGAGCGTCGTGAGCACCTCGCGCACCTTCTCGGCCGTCTTCCACGGCTGGCCCAGCATCGTGTAGAGGTAGAGGATGTGGTGGCTCGGCTCGTTGCCGTGGGCATACTGCCCGATCAGGCCCGAAATGTCGGGCGAGGTCTCGGCACCCTCAATCACGGAGCTTACCGTGAAGAGCGAGTCGAGCTTGCCGAGCATGCGGGCCCGGCTGCCGAAGCAGGACTCGAGCCCTGCGACATCGTGCGGCGCGAGCCACGTGTACTGCCAGGCGTTGCCCTCGCAGTAGTCGTCGGCGCGGTGCGTCGAGGCGAAGGGGTTGAAGGGCGTGCGCCATCCGCGGCGGCTGTCGCGTCCGCGCATGAAGCCCATCGAGGGGTCGAAGTAGTTGCGGTAGGAGTGGCTCCGCTCCGTGAAGTAGCGGGCATCCTCCTCGCGGCCGAGCGCCTCGGCTGCCCGCGCGGCGGCGCCGTCGGCCAGTGCATACTCCATGTCGTAGGCCACCGCCTCGTTGAACAGGTCGCACGGAATGTAGCCGTACTTCATCCGCAGGCCGTTGCCGCGGTCGGGATTCATCGCCGTGCGGCGGATTGCCTCGAAGGCCCGCTCGCGGTCGAAGCCCCCGATACCCTTAACAATGGCGTCCGCGACAACCGGAATGCCCGGATTGCCCACCATGCAGTCGGTCTCGTTGCCCCAGAGGTGCCATACGGGCAGGCGGCCCTGCTCGTCGGCGATCGCGAGCATCGTGTTGACAATGTCGGGCATGCGGTCCGGATGCAGGATCGTCATCAGCGGCATGGCCGCGCGGTAGGTGTCCCACAGCGAGAAGGTCGTGTAGGTCGTATGGCCGGGATTGTGGTGCACGGCACCGTCGGCCCCGCGGTAGTCGCCGTTCTCGTCGCAGAACTCCGACGGAGCGACCATCGTGTGGTAAAGGCCCGTATAGAAGATGCGCCTGGCCACCTCGTCCTGCGTCGTGACCTTCACCTTCGCGAGCTGCGCGTTCCACGCCGCATCGGCGGCAGCGGCCGTCGCGTCGAAGTCCCAGCCGGGAAGCTCCGCCGCAAGGTTCGCCTCGGCGCCCTCGATGCTTACGGGCGAGAGGGCGACCTTCAGCATCAGCTGCTCGCCCTCCGCCGTAGCGAAGTTCACGCGGGCATAGTGCTCGCCGACCTGCTCGAACGAGGTGAAGGGGCGCGAGAACTCGGCGACAAACCACACGCGCTGGTCCTTGGCCCAGCCCGAGGAGTAGCGCCAGCCCACGAGGCGGCTGTCGCCCGACGGCTCGATGTGGGTCTCGGTGGCCTTGTCCCAGCAGCCGCCGTTCTCCAGGTCGAAGATCACCGCCGCGTCGTCCGCAGCGGGGAAGGTGTAGCGGTGGAAGCCCACGCGCGAGGTGGCCGTCATCTCGGCCGTGATGCCGTAGCGCACGAGCGGCACCGAGTAGTAGCCCGGACGCACGACCTCCTTCGTGCGGTCGGCATAGGACCACAGGCCCGAAGCGGGGTCCTCCTCCGTGCCGCGGGCGCAGGTCACCTCGCCCACGACGGGCATGACCGTCACGTCGAACAGGTCGCCGATGCCCGTACCGCTCAAATGCGTGTGCGAGAATCCGATGACCGTGGAGTCCGACTCGTGGTAGCCCGAGGTCCAGTCCCACGCCTGCGGGATGCTCGTGGGTCCGAGCTGCACCAGTCCGAACGGCACGTTCGCGCCTACGAAGACGTGGCCGTGGCCGCCCGTGCCGATCCGCGGATCGACGTACCGCGTCAGGTTGTCGTCGGCCGCGGGCTGCGCACAGGAGGCCAGCCCGAGAGCCGCAATGAGGAAAATTCTTGACAGGTTCATCTGTTATTTGTTCGTTTCGTTGTTGAGTTCAAAGGTCAGTGTGCCGCCCCGCAGCAGTTCGTCGTGCGTGAGGCGGTATTTCGACAGCGGACGGCCGCCGAGCGTCATCCGCCGGATGTAGCCCTCGCCGTGCTTCTCGATCGTGAGCGTACCCTGCGGCGTGTCGATCTCCGCCCGGTCGAACGTCGGGGCCGTCAGCGTATAGGCCGCCTCGCCCGGACAGTCGGGATAGAAGCCCAGCATCGTGAAGACCGCCCAGGCCGACATCGTGCCCGTGTCGTCGTTGCCCGGGATGCCGTCGGGCTCGACCGTGAAGTATCGCTCCAGCAGACGCCGCGTCTCGCGCTGCGTGCGCCACGCCTCACCGGGGAAGCGGCTGAAGAGGTACGCATAGGCAATGTCGGGTTCGTTCGCCGGGTCGTAAAGGCCCTCGTCGAAGACCATTTGCAGCTTCTCGACGAACTTCCGCCGTCCGCCCATGAGCCGGACCAGCCCCTCGACGTCGTGCGGCACGTAGAACGTGTAGTTCCAGGACGACCCTTCGTGGAAGCCGGGCGCCGCCGAGAAGTTCTCGCCGGCCTTCGGATCGAAGGGTGTGAGGAACGACCCGTCGGGCAGGATCGGTCGCAGCGTGCCGTACTCCTTGTCGTAGTAGTGGCGGTACCCGAGCGAGCGTTCGCGGAACAGGCGTGCATCCTCGCGGTGGCCGAGCGAGTCGGCCAGCCGCGCCAGCGCCGCATCGGCGACGTAGTACTCCAGCGCGTGCGAGACGGAAACGTCGCCGGCCAGGTCCTGCGCATAGAAGCCCAGCGGGATGTAGCCCCGCTCGATGTAGGGGTCGATGTCGGGCCGCAGGAGGTTCTGCGCACCGGGCGTGGTCGCCGACTTGCGGAAGGCCTCGTAGGCGGTCTCGATGTCGAAGTCGCGCAGCCCCTTCATCCACGTGTCCGTGATGACCGGGATGGCCGGGTCGCCCTCCATCGTGAAGGTCTCGCGCCCGTAGAGTTCCCAGCGGGGCATCCAGCCCCACTCGCGGTAGATGTCGATCATCGAACGCACCATCTCCACCTGCCGCTCGGGGTAGACCAGCGTCAGCAGCTGGTGCACGTTGCGGTAGGTATCCCACAGCGAGAAGACCGTGTAGCGCTCGCCTTCGGTAACGCCCACCTCGCCCGAACGCTCCATGAGCGGATACTCGCCGTTGACGTCGCTGAGCAGATTCGGGTGGATCAGCGTGTGGTAGAGCGCCGTGTAGAAGACGCGGCGCTGCGCCTCCGTGCCGCCCTCGACACGGATGCGGCCCAGATCGGCATTCCACCGCCCGAGGGCCGCCTCGCGCAGGGCGTCGAACGACTCTCCGTCGGCCTGCTCCGCCTCGAGGTTGCGGCGGGCATTCTCTGCCGAGACATACGAGATGCCCATGCGCACCTCGATCTGCTCGCCCGCCTGCAGGTCGTCGAACGTGAACCAGTAGCCGATGTCGTCACCCGCCAGCTCGCGTCCGTACTGCGTGTAGAGCTTGTACCTGCCGTTGTCGGGCGTCCATTCGGCCTCGACGCCCGTCATTGGGCGCTGCTTCTTCCAGTAACCCGCAGCCGACGGGGTCTTCGAGACGCGCAGCACGAAGTAGACCGGAAAGACCTTCTGCGGGTTGTAGCAGAACGTCCCCAGCAGCTTCATGCCCTCGATCTCGGTGGCGCTCACGCGGCGCACCATCGCGCCGGACTCGTTCGTCAGCCCCTCGCCCAGGTTCAGCAGCAGGTGCCCCTCGCCGCCCGGGAAGGTGTAGCGCTCGACCGACGTGCGCGGCGAGGCCGTCGCCTCGGCGCGGATGCTGTACTTCGAGAGCGTCACGGCGTAGTAGCCCGGCGAGGCCTCCTCGTCGCGGTACTCCGAGCCGTAGTTGCGATAGTCGACCTCCAGCTCGCCGGTCGTGGCCATCGTCAGCAGCGAACCCATGTCGGGGCACCCCACCCCGCTCAAAGCGCCGTGGGCGAATCCCGTGAAGAACCGGTTGTGGTATTCATAGGGGGTCGACCACCAGCGTGCGTCCTTGTCGTAGCGGTTCAAATCCGACCCCATCACATTGAAGGGCACAACGGCCATCATGCCGTTCGGCACAACGGCCCCGGGATTCGTCGTCCCGAAGTTCGTCGTCCCGATGAAGGGGTCCACATACTCGGCGGGCGTCTGCGCAAGGGTGGGCGCCGCACCCAGCAGGAGTGCGAGCGCCGCCGGCCGCAGCATTCGTCGCGCGCCCATCAGAGGATCGAGTTTTTCTTCGTGAACTCGATGATCTCGGGGATGTAGCCGAAGGCCAGCCCCGTCACCGTATCGGCGCAACCGTAGTAGATCGCCACGCGACCCGTGGCGGGATCGTGCAGCGAGGCGCACGGGAAGGTCACGTTGGGCACGTCGCCCATGCACTCGTAGCTTTCGCGCGGCGAGATCAGATACGGACCGCTGCGGGCCAGCACCTTCCACGGCTCGTCGCGGTCGAGCAGCGCCGAACCGAAGGCATAGACATAGCCGTTGCACGAGCGCAGCACGCCGTGGTAGAACAGCAGCCACCCCTCCGAGGTCTCGATGGGCACCGGACCGGCACCGATCTTCATGCACTGCCAGGCCGAGAGCTCGAACGCGGCGGGCGCCATCACGTGGCGGTGACGGCCCCAGTAGGTCAGATCGGGGCTCTCCGAGTAGAAGATGTCGCCGAAGGGCGTATGACCCGTGTCGCTCGGGCGCGACAGCATCGCGTAGTTGCCGTTGATCTTGCGGGGGAAGAGCACGCCGTTGCGGTTATAGGGCAGGAAGGCGTTCTCCAGCTGGTGGAACGTGACGAAGTCGTCGGTCCACGCCACGCCGATCGTCGGGCCGTGGTAGCCGTTGCACCACGTCACGTAGTAGCGGTCGCCGATCTTCGCCACGCGGGGGTCGTAGCCGTAGACCCACTCCCCCACCTCGGGATCGGCACCCGTCAGGCGGATGTCCTCCTCGTCGATGTCCCACTTCAGGCCGTCGACCGAGAAGCCCACGTGCAGCCGCATGCGGCGGTTCGTGTCGTCGCAGCGGAAGACGCCGGCGTAGTTGTACGCGCCCTTGCGGAAGGGCACGACGGCCGAGTTGAAGATCGAGTTCGAGGTCGACAGCGCGTCGCGTCCGATGATCGGGTTCTTCGAGTAGCGCCATACGACGCTCTTGCAGCCCGCAGGACGCTCCTCCCACGGCATGCCGGGCTGGGCTTCGCCCATGATTTCAAGTTTCGATTGCATTGTGATAGATTATTTGGAATTTGTCTGTTCGTTTCAGCGGATGATGATCTCGTCCGTAAAGAGCCAGCCGCCCACACGGCCGTTCGATACGGCATGGTAACGCACGTAGCGGGCCTCGTCGGAGCCCTTCCAGGCGAAGGTGCGGTATTCGGGGCGTTCCTCCTCCTGCGGGTAGTCGTTCCCGATGACCCCGAGGCTGCGGAAGGTCTCGCCGTCCGCCGAGACCTCGATCTCGACCCGCGCCGGGAGCCATACCCACGCCGAATACCACTGCATGAAGTCGGCTGCCACCTCGCGGATCGGCTTTACGGCGCCGAGGTCCACCGTGACGTCGACGTCACTGTTGAGGAAGCCCTGCCAGCGCTCGCCGTAGCTCCACGGCCCGCGCTGCCCGTCGGTCAGCGTCGCGACCCCGTCGGCCGGATAGGAACGGTGCCACGGCGTGGCGTAGCTTACCGGACAGCCGACGGCCAGGTGCTCGACGGGCTCCAGCGACTCGGGCCGCTCGCCCTCCTCGGATTCGAGGTCGAAGGCGTTGTAGCCCGCCTCGCGCGCCCGCTCGGTATAGATCAGCGCCCGGGTGCGGAACCCGTCGTAGTCGCGGCTCTTTTGGGGGCTCCACGCCACCTCGGCCAGGGCGAAGGCCCGCGGATAGAGCATGTATTCGGCCTGCTCCGGGGTCGGGATGTACTCCGTCCAGAGGTTGGCCTGCACGCCCAGCACGCGGTCGCGGCCCGCCATCTGCTCGGGAGCCGGATCATACGAGTAGACCTTCGAGAGGGGCAGGTAGCCCGTGAAGGCCTGCGGCTGGGTCATCGGGTTGTCCTGATAGCCGTCGAAATAGCAGTAGCTGCCGGGCGTCATGACGACGTCGTGCCCCGCGGCGGCGGCCCGGCGTCCGCCCTCCTCGCCGCGCCACGACATCACGACGGCATCGGCCGGGATGCTGCCGTCGAGGATCTCGTCCCAGCCGACCAGCCGGCGGCCGTGCGCCTCGAGGAAGCGGCCGATGCGGTGCACGGCATAGGCCTGCAGCTCGGCCGGCGTCTTCAGTCCCTCGCGCTCCATCAGGGCGCGGCACTTCGGGCAGGCCATCCACGCGCGTGACGAGGCTTCGTCCCCGCCGATGTGGATGAACTCCGAAGGGAAGAGCTCCAGCACCTCGGAGAAGACCCGCTCCAGAAAGACGTAGGTCTGCTCGTTGCCGAGGCAGAACTCCCCGCTCGTGCCGGGCTCGCCCGAGCACGAGAGCTCGGGATAGACGGCCAGCACCTCCTCCGAATGGCCCGGCATCTCGATTTCGGGCACGACGGTGATGTGCAGCGAGTCGGCCAGCGCCAGCACGTCGCGCACCTGCTCCTTCGTATAGTAGCCGCCCGCGGCCTCGGGATCACCGCGGCGGGCATAGCGGCTGCCGCCGCGGCGCCACTCCTGCCACGTTTTGCCGACACGCCAGGCTGCCTCCTCCGTCAGCCGCGGATAGGCATCAATGGCCAGGCGCCAGCCGGCGCCGTCGGTCAGGTGCCAGTGCAGGCGGTTGAGCTTGAGCGACGCCATCATGCGCAGCTGCTTCTTGACGAACTCCACATCGAAGAAGTTGCGCGAGACGTCCAGATGCAGGCCGCGCCAGGCAAAGCGCGGATAGTCGGTGATCTTCTGCGCCGGGATGCGGTCGCCGTACTGCGCATGCAGCTGGAGCAGCGTCTGCAATCCGTAGAAGAGCCCCGCCTCGCCGTGCGAACGAACCGTGATGCCGGCCGGCCGGATGGCCAGCACATAGCCTTCCGCAGATGCGGGCAGCGAATCGCCCTTCGAGAGGACGAGGTGCAGGTAGTTCTTGGCCGCGTGGCGTTTGCGCGTCTCGCGCACACACTCGATCGGCGTCGAGAGCAGGTAGTCGGCCAGCGGCCGCGCCACCGAATCGGGGGCGTCGATCCACAGCGACAGCGGCGTATGGATTTTGAAGCTGCCCGGATATTCGCGCACGGCGACGGGCTCGGGAAGCAGCGCATTCTCCTGCGCGCTGCGTTCGCAGGCGCCGCACAGCAGCAGCGTCGCGACAAGAAACAGAAAGCGATTCGGGAACATGTGGAAAAACCGATTGCGAGGCCGACTGCCCGGCCCGGGGATTGCGGACGGCCCGGGATCGGAGGCCACTCCGCCACGGCTCCGTGCGGCAGGCGTCCGCACGCCGCGCAGCCGGCAGGAAGCATCAGATCGGGGTCCGTTCATTTTGTTCATGCAGTTTTGTCCAAAATTACGAATAAATACGCAAAAACGAGGCTTCGGGTAGTCAAAAAAACGGAGACTTTCCATTTCTGACAGAAAGTCTCCGTTCGCTGTTCCGTCTGACGACTCCTTTACGGTTGTCGCTCAACGGGTTGCGTCATTCATCGTGTCAGTTCTTGCCGTACACCTCGAACTCGGCAAAGTACCAGTAGTTCGCCTCGACTACCTCGAACTTGAGGTAGCGGACATCGGCCGGCCGCACCAGTGCGATGTAAAGCGGCGTGAAGGAGTCCGTCGGAGCATCGTAGCGGTCCATCTCGCCCCACGACGACCAATCCACACCGTCCACCGAGCCGGAGACGCGATAGATGCGCGGCACGTAGCCGACATAGTCCGAGGCACCCCGGAAGCTCAGGCCGTAGACGGTCTTCACCTCCTGCATGTCGATGACGAACGACTCGTCGTAGATGTAGGTCATGGTGTTGTTGTCGAAGAGCTTGTTGCCGATGGAGGCGGGGTCCACCGTCCACGACGAGTAGTCGAACTCAACCCACGAAGGATCGAGCGCCGAGAGGAAGGTCATGCGGTCGAAGACCTTGAGAACCGAGATTGCGCAGGAGCCCTGCTCCTCCGACATCACGGCTGCGGTCTCGTCGCCGGCCAGAGCGGCGGTCAGCTGGACCATGCACTCGAACGGCTGGTCGTCCACCTCCAGGAAGTCGTCCGTCAGCGACCAGACGGTCGAGGTCGACTCGAGTTTGCCGGCCGTAACGGTCAGCTGCGAGGCCGAGAAGCGTTCGCCGCTGTTCTCGGGAGCACCCGTCGAGGAGACCGTAAAGGTCAGGTCATGCAGCGCGGGTTTGTCCAGTACGACCCGGTACTCGTAGCTGATCGGGTCCGTATTGATGATGCCGCCCTCGATGTAGGCGCGACGGAACTCGGCCGACGTGCTGCCATCGACACCCTGAACCGACGCCACGCTCACGTAGGCCTCCTTCTCAATCTTGAGACGGGCCTCGGTCTGCGTCAGTTCCAACTGCGAACCGTCGGCGCTGATCAGACGCACACCCAACTCGTAGGTCTGGGCCGTGTACTCATCTGCCATGAACGAGGTGTTCTCGTCCACCAGACCGACCGTCACCGATGCCGAAATGCTACCGGCCGGAATAAACAGCTCGGTTTCGCTGATCGTAACCAGTTCCTCGGGAATGTTCGAGAAGATCGGCTCGACCACGAAAGAGGCATCCTTGGGGCTCGGCGTAGAGAGTGAGAAGATGTACGTGCGCGTCAGCGCGCCGTCCAGTTGCAGTTCACCGGTCCCTGCCGCATAGGTCGCCTTCACGGTTGCCTCGGCGGCGTTCTCCGCATCCGCGATGACAACGCCGACCTCTACATCGGGATATCCGGCCAAATTCAGCTCCTCGTCCTCGCGGCAGCCCGCAAGCATGCCGCTGCCGAGAACCAGTGCGGAGAGGAGCGTCAGTTTCCAAATATTTTTCATGGTTGTAGTCGTTTTATGTGGTTATTACAGATCGTCGGGGAAAACATACGGCGTCGGATCGTCCTTCTTGTAGAAGGTCGTCGGATAGGCCAGCGGCGAGCCGTAGAGGGTCTCCACACCCGACAGCATGGAATACGAACGGGCGAAGTTCTCCGGTGCGAGCGCGAAGCCCATGAACCAGCCGTAATTGCGGTCAAGGATGTTCTGCGCCGTGCTGGAACTCATGGAGGGCCATCCCTGATTGAACTCGATGGAGATGCCCGAGCACTTCGAGATGCTCATGTTACCTATAGGGCTGGACGAACCGCCGTAGTTGGCTACCACCACGTCGATCCATTCGTCGGCATCCACGCCGTCCACGCTCTCGGCTCCGTACATGGCGCCGTAATCGAAGACCGTCACCAGTTTGTCGGGCATCAGCTGCTTGGTCTCGTAGCACAGGCGTGCGGCGGCTTCCTGCGAACGCTGTGCGAAGTAGGGATTCGACAGATCGGGCGAGGTCGAGTACTCGTCGTCGTAGTTCACGCCGTCAAGGTTGTAGGCGTAGACGTACTCGGCCACTTCGGCGGCGAAGTCACGCGCACCGATATCGGAGAGCTGCGCCAGACCCGACTGGTCGTGGTTGCCCAGCAGACCCAGCAGCACCTTGATACCGCGTTTGCGCAGCGGCTGGAGGTAGGTCTCGTTGTTGTCGAGCAGGAACTGCACGTTCGGGTTGCAGTTGACGTAGGCGCGTCCGGCTGCGGCATCCCAGTTGATGTTGGCGGCAAAGAGCACCACGGCATCCCACAGCAGCTTGCCGTTCTCGAGTTTGAAGGTCAGGGCGTTGAGCGGGTTGGTACCGTTCACCTCGAAGAAGAGGAATCCCTTGGGCTTACCTTCGCCCTTGTCGCAGTCGGCAAAGTTCTCGGCCTGCTCCGTATCGCCGTTGATGAGGTAGAGGCAGTGCGATGCCTCCTCCTTGAGCGTGATGCCGTCGGCCTCGACGACCACCGGAATGGCGTAGACGACACCGGCAGCGAGTTCCGTGCTCGGCGAAACGGTCATCGTGGCCGTAGCCCGGGTGGCATCGGTCTCGCTCACGGTGAAGGCGCCGTCGTTGGCGAACGAAACCAGCGTCTCGGGATAGAGTTCGTAGGCGGTGCCGTTGGCCGCGTTGTAGCTTTCAAGGTAGGCGGCGTCGACCGAAGCCCGGGCCGAGAGCGTACCCTCGTAGGCACGGGTGAGGCCGAACGACAGCGTGGCGGTGTACTCCTGACCGGTCGGGGCGATCGTCACGACCGACTGATTGCTGGCCTGATCCAGCAGGTAGCCGTTCGTCTCGTAGATGGTCTCGTAGGGAGTTTCGTCGATCGGCTTTCCGGCCTCGATCTCCTCGGAGCACGCAACTCCCAGCAGCGCACCGGCCACAAGGGCGGCAGCTGCAAACGTGCGGATTCTGAAATATCTGAAGTTCATGACAGATTCAATCTATTGGTTCGACTTGAGATTATTCGGGAAGCTCGACATTCACCCACGTCGGCGTACCCTCGCCGGTCAGATTCGTGCCGTTGCCGGTTGCGTCGTTGATGACATTGCCGCTACCCTCGTTGAATTTCCAGTAGGCCAGCAGCCCGTCGGTCGTCGGATCGACCGTGTACATGCTCGAAGCGATCTGCTCCTGCGTGCGCTGCACGGTCCAGATGCGAAGCTCGGAGATCTCGCCGGGCAGCCAGCGGTTGTCGTCGTAGGACTTGCCGACATAGCAGCCGCTGTTGAGCGATACGCTGCCGCTTGCGGCGTTGTCGGAGGCCACGACCTCACCGTTCTGGTAGTAGATGCGCTCGCCGGTCGTGGCATCCCATACCACGGCGATGTGAACCCACTCGTTGACGGGAAGACCCGGTGCCGCATTGGGCGACGGCCAGTTGCCGTTGGGGTTCACCAGCTGGAGCTGGTTGCTCGGACGGTCGGCATCGCCGATACGGATCAGGAAGTTGCCCTCGATGCCGAAGACGGAGCTCAGCACGGAGCCCGAACGGCCGTCGTCCCAGTCGGCAACGCGGATGAGCGCCTCGACGGTGATCGTCTTCAGGCCGCTCACGTTGACCGAGCTCGACCAGTTTACCGGGAAATACATCTCCGAGATGTCGGCCACGACGTTGATGAGCGCGGCGCCCTTGAATATGAAGTAGACCGTGCGCGTGCTCTCGAGCAGCGAGATGCCCTGGATGTCGGCCACGGTGACGGGAAGCACGTAGCGCAGGTCACCGTTGAGCTCGTTCGTGTTGGTGAAGTTCACGACGATGTCGTTGCCCGTCACGTTGCCCTTGCCGATCGAGATGACCTTCTCGGGAATCGAGAAGTACTCGGCAGGCAGACCCACGGCGTTGTCGCCGTAGACCATGTTGTAGCGGGCGGCCATGTCGGGACGGCCCTCGAAGGTCACCGTCACGTCCTCGGGTGCGGGCAACGCCAGACGGGCCGAGATCGTGCGCGAGTCGCTGACGATGTCGTCGCGGATGAGCAGGTCATCGGTCAGCTGGGCGGACGAAATATAGAGCTTGTTGTCGAAATGATGCTCGGCGGGATCCTCGTTCTTGCACCCCGTGAAGGCCACGGCGGCAAGCAGGAAGAGCGTCAGCGATATTTTATCGAATTTCATGGCGTAAGTTAGTTTTTAGGTGAAGGATTCATGATGTCGATGGCCTCACGCAGATGGAAGTAGATCGGCGTGTTGTCGTAGTAGTCGTACTGCGCATTGAGGATCAGCATGCCCGCACGCGTGAAGTCGGAGGGCTGCCCTACCCAGAGTGCGCCGCCGCGGATCGACCGCTCGGCATTGCCTTCGGCATCCGTCGTGCCGAGGTATCCGTAGATCTTGTCCTCGTCGTTGTAGCGCGTCGTCTCGGTCGTGACGATGAAACGGTCCGCAGGCACGTCCCCGCTGTCGACGGCGGCGCTCGCGGCGATGGTCATCTCCGAGAGGTTGCTGGCCGACGTGGTCTCCAGAATGATGTAGTTGCAGTCGGCAAGCAGCGGCTTGTTCGTGGCAAGCACATACTGGGCGAGACCGCGGTAGGCGAAGAAGGCCGACTTGTGGCTCTCGCGCCACGTGGCCACCGTATTGAAGAAGGCGGCCTGACGTGCGCCGTACTGTGCCAGCGTCTCCTCGGTCATGCTCGCCGTCGAACGGCCCACATAGGTGAAGACGACACCGTCATAGCCATACTTGTCGCACAGGCCGAGCTGCTCGTTCGTGCGGTCGGCAATGTAGGTCAGGGCCTGCTCCTCGGTCAGCGTGGCATCGGCCTTGACCATCTCGCTCCACTCGGCCTCAATGGTCGCATAATCGATCGCATAGCCGACGCGCGTACCCTTCTCGCGCACCTTCTTCATCTCGTTCACATAGCCGGCATGCAGGTTGTCGGGGTTGTTCAGCAGAATGACGTCCAGGCTGTCGGGCAGTACGGTGAGCCGCTCCGCCTGACGCGTCGGGCCGCTGGCCACGTTCTCGAACGAGGCCATCGCCACCTTGTGGCTGCCGGCCTTGTAGGCCTTCAGGTTCTTGACATAGTCCGCGTAGAGACCCTGATCCATCGAAGGGGTCTTGATGTCGAGACTCTCATATTCCGTCCACTCGCTGCATGCGGCCAGCAGCAGGGCCGATGCGGCAAACAGAGAGGAAAAGCGCAAGCCTTTTTTCACGGTATTTTTCATGGTTTTCGTTTTTCAGTTGGTTAGTTCTTTTTCGCCCACCACAGGTCGGTCGACATCAGGTCGGGACCGCCCAGCAGCGTGGATACGGCATTCTGTACGTTCTGCGCGTTGCTGACATACTCGTCAAGCGGATAACGCATACGGCGTGCACCGCGGTTGGAATCCACCTCGCCGTTGCTCATGTTGCCGGCCGCGGTGGCGGGAATCAGGTGCGGGTAACCCGTGCGGCGGTAGTCGGCCCAGGCCTCGTTGCCCAGCGGGTAGTTGGCGATCCACTTCTGGATCAGGATACGCTCCTGCATCTCAGCCACCGAACCGTCAACCCATTTTACCGAAAGCGTCGAGAGCTGCACGTTGTAGTCGTTCGAACCCGACGGATCGTCGTAAAGCTCGGGCAGAGCCGTCTCCTGTGCCAGGTAGGTATCGGCACCCGTTACGCCCCACTGCTCGAACGACAGGCGGACACCCTGCTCGTAGAAGTCCTTGGCCGTGCCGCCCATGTTGAAGCCGTAGACGGCGACACCCTCGGCGCGCAGGAAGGCCACCTCGGCGGCGTTCATCCACTGCAGGGCATCGTTGGCCTTGATGTTCGGGCCCGAGAACTTGTGACCGATAGAACCGTGCTCGGGAATCTCGATGCCGTGGCGAAGACCCACGTAGTCGTAACCCTCCCACTCGCTCTTGGTGAAGTACATCTCGCGGCGCGGATCATCATATCCGTTCATGTAGCAGATGATGTCGGCTGCGGCGTGCGTATCGCCCGTCGAGGTGCAGGCCGTACCGTCGTCGTGCGTGGAGACGCGGTTGTAGTTCACGGCCACGTAGAGCGGGTTCTGCACGCTGCCGAAGTAGTGCCATGCGGCGTTGTCGGCGTTCGACGTGATCAGACCGCCCGGATCGTTGACCGCCTCCTCGGCCTTCTCGCGGGCCACATCGGGCTTCACGTTGGCGATGCGGATGGCCAGACGCAGCTTGAGCGAATTGGCGTAGCGGATCCACTTCTTGATGTCACCGCTGTAGACATAGTCAGCCGTCGCAACGAGCTTGTACTCCGAATTCTCGTTCAGCGTGGCGATCGACGCGTCGAGCTCGTCGAAGAAGGCCATGTAGATCTCCTCGACCGAGTCGTAGGGGGTGTTGATGCTGCCGTCGGCACCGATCTTCGAGTAGGGAATCGGGCCGTAGGTATCCGTGATGCGGTGCATGGCGGCCACCTTGATGATGTTGGCGATGGCCATGGGCACGGGCGAACCGGTCTGCTCCGACACGGTCTCGATGATGCCGAGGTTGGTGTAGATCACCGGAATCACCTTGGCCGACTTGAGCAGCACGTTGGTCCAGTCGTCCGTCGGGTTGTAGTTGGAGACGGTGTTCTCCCAGCCGGCATTTGCCGGGGCGAAGTAACCGGCCAGCGGACCGCCCATCAGGGCCTCGGTGAACTGTGCCGTATTGACATCCGACGAGATCACGCCGCTGGCCAGCGAGTTCATGGCCGAGCCGAGCGCATAGTCGTCGGCGGTCAGGTCACCCGGCTGATAGGGGTTCGAGTTGATGTCCAAATAATTCGCCGTACACGACACCGTGCCCAACAGCAGCGCTCCGGCAAATATCTTGCTGATTGTATGTTTCATGGTCGTAAGTCTTTAGAATTTGAGTCGCACGTTGAAGCCGATGTTGCGCATCGAAGGCATCATGAAGTAGTCGATACCCTGATAGAAGTTGCCCGTCGTGGCGATGCTTTCGGGATCGAACGGAGCCTTGTTGTAGATCATCCACAGGTTGCGGCCCACGAGCGAAACGGTGATCTCGCAGACGCCGCGCAGGGCCTTGCGGGGAATCGTATAGCCGATCGAAGCCTCCTGCAGACGGACGTTCGTGGCCGAGTAGGTGTAGTACTGCGGGATCGAGTTGCCGCTGCCGACGGTCGTGTACCATACCTGCGGATCGATGCGGTCGCCGCCGTTGATCGACACGTAACCCAGGTCGCGGGCTGCGGCCGTAGCCTCCGACACGCCGTAGTTGTCGAGCATGGCCTGCGTGCGCGAGAAGACCACGCCGCCCAGACGGGCCGATACCATGAATCCGAAGTTGAAGTTGCGCCAGCGGAAGTCGTTGCGCCATGCCATGTTGGCATCGGGCAGCACGGAGCCGAGCTTGATGTAGCGGTCCGACGAGAGTTTCTCGGTGGCCAGCTTGCCGTCCGGATCGATGTAGATGTTGTTGTTGCTGTCACGCTTCAGGTCGACGAGCGAGTAGAGGTCGCCCATCGTGCCGCCCTCCTTAAGCAGGAAGCGCGTGTCGCCCAGACCGCCCATGTTCAGCAGCGAGAGGTTCAGCGTCTCGCCCGTCACGGGGTTCACGGCGTTGTCCGACAGCGAGAGGATCTTGTTCTCGTTGGCCGAGAAGGTGTAGCTCGTATTCCACGAGAACTTGCCCCACGTGTTGCGGTAGTTGAGCGCGAGCTCGACACCCTGGTTGCGCACCGAACCGGTCTGCAGGTAGATCTTCGACCAGCCCGAAACAGGCAGCTGCGGGTCGAACGTCTGGTTGGCGGTCTTGGCGTTGTAGTAGGTCACGTCGAGTTCAAAGTGCTTGAGGAAGCGCATGTTCAGACCGACCTCGAACGACTTGGTGCGCTCGGGCTTCAGGTTCTCGATCGGGTACTGCGTCGTGTTGGCCCACTGCTGCAGGTTGCCCGTCCACTCGTAGCGCGGGTTGGCCAGGAAACGCTCGAAGGCCACACCGACCGATGCGTAGGAACCGCGGATCTTGATGTAGGAGAGGTTCTCGGGCATGTTCGGGATGATCTGCGAGAGAACGACCGAAGCACCGACCGAAGGATAGAAGTACGACGAGGTGTTCGACCGGGGGCCTGCCAGCTGCGAAGGCCAGTCGTTACGGCCCGTCAGCGTCAGGAAGTAGGTGTTCTTGTAACCGACCTCGGCCGAGAGGAAGATCGACTGCGTCTGCTCGCGCCAGCCGTCCTGCATGCGCTCCGTGCGGCTGGGCGAGAGGTTCTGGATGGCAAAGAAGTTTGCCAGACCCACCTTCTCGTCACCGAAGGTATCGCCGCCGTCGGCAATCGGACCGCGCACCTTCATGGCGTCGGACTTCATGTCCGAGATCGAGGCACCGAGGTTGGCCTGCAGCGACCAGTCCTCACCGAAGGTCTTGTTGATGTTCACCAGCACGTCGCCGTAGGTCTGGCGGTCCTTCGTGCGGGTGATGCCGTAGAGACCGTTGTTCGAGTTCTCGGTCAGCTGCGTGTTGGTCGAAGCGTAAAACTTCTCGGTATAGTCGTTCACCGAGTTGTCGATGCGCAGACGGCCCGAAATGTTCAGCCAGTCGAGGATGTCATACGAGAGCTGTGCGCTGAGCATGTAGCGGTCCTTGTCGTTCTCGCGCAGGTTGCGGTAGTTGATCCAGTAGGGGTTCTGCATCGTCATGCCGGCATCGCCCACGGGCCAGTACTGCGTGTAGAGCTTGCGGGCGGCGTCGTAGCGCTCGTACATCTGGATGTCGCTCCAGTCGTTGCCGCGCGGGAAGAGGTAGGCGCCGACCAGCGGGTTGTTGTAGATACCCTGGTTGGTCATGTTGCGGTCCTCCTGCTTGATGTAGCTGGCGCTCACGTCGAGCGTCATCTTGTCCTTGAGGAACGAGGTCGTGTTGCGGAACGTGAAGTTGTAGCGGTCGTAGCTGTTGTTGGGCACGATACCGCGCGAGTTGACCGAAGCGGCCGAGAAGTAGGTCTGGTTCTTCTCCGTACCGGTCGAGAGCGACACGCTCTCCGTGCCGGTCACACCGACCTGGAAGTAGTCGTCATAGGGGTCGTAACCCTGGTAGTTGAACTTGTTCAGACGGGCGCCCCAGCTGCGCGTCAGGGAACCCTCGCTCGACGAGAGGTCGCCCGTGCCGTAGCGGGTCTGGAACTGCGGCATGACGAAGGGAACCGAAACCTCCGTGTTGCTCGATACGGTCACGCTCAACGTGCCGGCCTTACCCTTCTTCGTGGTGATGATGATGGCACCGTTGGCGGCATCCGAACCGTAAAGGGCGGCTGCGGCGGCACCGTTCAGCACCGACATCGACTCGATGTCCTCGGGGTTGATGTCGGCAATGGGCTCCGACGTACCCTGCGAGTTGAACTCCGTACCGGCGCTCGACGTGGCGGAGTACATCGGCACACCGTCGATCACGTAGAGGGCGTTCGACGACTGGAGGATGGACTTCTCACCACGCATAACCACCTTCGAGGCACCGCCGATACCCGACGACGAGGCGTTGATCGTCACACCGGCGACCTTGCCGCTGAGCGAGTTGATGAAGTTGACGTCCTTGTTGGCGAGGATGCTCTCCGAGTCGACCTGCTGGACGTTGTACGACAGGGCCTTCTCCGAACGCTTGATACCGAGGGCGGTCACCACGACGGCGTCGACATCGACAGCCGACTCCTTCAGCGTGACGTCGATGCGTGTGCGGCTGCCGACCGGAATCTCAAGCTCCTCGTAGCCCAGGTAGTTGACTACCAGCACGGCCGAGCCGGCGGGAGCGGGCACCTGCAGGGTGTAGCGACCGTCGATATCGGTGCTCACGCCGATCGTCGTACCCTTGATAACGACGGAGGCGCCGATCACCGGGTTGTTCGACGAGTCGATGACCTGGCCTTCGACAACGACCGGACCGTCCGTTGCGGGAGCGGTGCGGTTGGAAATCACGATATGCTTGGCCTCGATCTTGAAATCGATGTTCCGCGAGGCGAAAAGCTTCGAGAGCACTTCGGGAACGGGCATCTGGTTCACGTCAAGGCTCACGGTCTGCTTGACGTCGACATCCTTGTTCAGGAACACATACTTGGTCTGCTGCTCCAACTCCCGCATGACCTGTTCAATAGGTACGTTTTTCAGGTTGATGGTTACCAGTTCCTGCGTCTGCGCGAGCGCCGAGAGGCTTCCTGCGCACAGCATCAGGGTTAGTGCGAATCGAAACAGTGTACAGATTCTGTGGAATACTGTTTTATTCATAAATACATAAAATTAAGGTAATAGGTTAGAAATTATCAGCGGCTTCATCATCTATTTTCCCGCGCGGCGTCCGACGTCGGCGGGTCACTTGCGCCGTTCAGAATACAGTTGGCATCATATCATAGGCAGAAACGGTTTTTACGTGTGGTATACTTTTTTATCGATCGGTTCGTATCAGCGGATCGTGATCGTATTGGTCGCCTCGTCCTTCGTGTAGCTGAAGTCGCAGGCCTGCTGCAGGAGGTGCAGGGCGAAATCGACCCCCTCCGAGATGCGGATCTTGCCGCTGGCATAGCCGATGGAGGGCAGCTGCGCGCGGTCGATCACGATATGTACGTCGTAGGCGTTCTCGAAGCGCTCCATGAGCTCCTCGAAGGCGACATTGCGGATGTTGATGTATCCCTCGGTCCAGCAGAGCGCATCCAGGTCGGCGACGCGCGAGGGAACCAGGTGGCCGTTGATGAGGCGGACCATCTCGTTGGGATTCAGGACGACCTGCTCCTGACGGTTTCCGACGAGGTTCTTCGCGCGGATGCGCCCTTCGGCCAGCGTCGTCGTGAAGCGGCCGTTCTCCTCGTCGGCATAGACGTTGAACTTCGTGCCGAGCACCTTGATCTCCGAAGCGAAGGTCTCCACGACGAACGGATGCTCCTCGTCGTGGGCCACGTCGAACAGCGCCTCGCCCGAGAGCTTCACATGCCGCTCGCCACGGGCGAAGAGCAGCGGATACTCCATGCGCGACCCGCCGTTGAGCCAGACGAGCGTGCCGTCCTCGAGCGTGATCGACATGCGCTGGCCGGCCGGCACCTCGAGCACGTTGAGCCGGTCGGACATTTCGCGGTACATTCCGTCGCGGGCAATCATGCCGCCGGCATACCCCGCTCCGGCAATCAGCACCAGCGCCGCAGCCACGCGCACGGCCGCACGGGCGATCCGGCGCAGCGACCACACGCGGGTCGTCCGACGGGCCGACTCCTCATAGTGCATGCGCTGGAGCACACTGGCGTTGAACAGCATGTGCGCGGCATCGAATTCGCGCTGACGGGTGGGGTCCTCCGCAAGCCACGCTTCGATCTGCTCCACCTCCTCGGGAGCAGCCTCGTTATTGAAGTATCGGTACAGAGTCTCTTCTTTCATAGCATTAAATAGACGATCGAAGCGGACCTGTTTACAGCAAAAACGGGCCTTTTTGACATAAAAAATATTTTAATAAATATATGAAATTATTTTAACAACTTATCTTGCTGTCAATAAGCATTTTGACTGCGCATCATCCGAATTCGGGCGGAAAAGACAATTAAAAAAAATTTCGCCGAAGGGAGCGATTCTCGAAAACGGATGCTTGCAAATGAGCAAACAAACGATTACATTTGTTTAAAATTTTACCATGCCGGAGAAGTTGCCACATAAGAGAGTGCTCGGCGAAGAGGAGTTCGGACGTCTGTTCAACAAGTGCCGCATCCCCTTCACGACGGTGGCAAATTCCTACGTGCACGATGCCGCCGTCGCGGAGGATCTCGTGAACGACAGCTTCGTCCGGCTGTGGGAAAAGCGGAACGAAATCCTCACGGAGAACTTCGAGGCCTACCTCTTCCAGATCGTCATCCGCAAGTGCCTCGACTTTCTCCGCTCGGAGCAGACCCAGACGAAAATCCGCCAGGACATCCACCACGCAAACAGCCGGATGCTGATGCACGAGATCAACTCGCTCGAGAGCTGCGACCCGGGGCGTCTCTATGCCAGCGAGGTGGAGACGCTCTTCCGCGAATGCATCGACCACATGCCGAGCATTACGCGCGAGGTGTTCCTTGCCAACCGTTTCCGCAACATGACCTATCAGGAGATCGCCGAGGAGCGCGGCATGTCCGTCCGGCAGGTCACCAGCGAGATGCAAACCGCCCTCCAACTGCTGCGCCGCACGCTGAAGGATTACCTGCCGCTGGCGCTGCTGCCCCTCCTCCACCGCTGAAACGCACCACCCGCACGCTCCGTCAGAAGGGATAGCCGATGGCCAGGTGGAATCCCAACCCGTCCTTGAAACTCTGAATGTTATAATAGCCCCGCCTGTCGGGGTTCGGATAGGGCGTGTGGATGCCGATGCCGAGGTCGGCGCGCAGCACCAGGTAGCTGATGTCGTAGCGCAGGCCGAATCCCGTGCCGAGGGCGATCTCGTTCCAGAATCCCCGCCACTTGAGTTCGGCGCCCGGCCGCAGGGGATCGTTTTTCAGCAGCCAGATGTTGCCCGCATCGAGGAACAGCGCGCCGTGGAGGCGCCCCATGATGCCGAAGCGGAACTCGACGTTGGCCTCGAGCTTGAAGTCGCCCGTCTGATCCAGGTAGCCGTTGCGGTCGCCGGCGGGCGGACGGTAGCTGCCCGGGCCGATCGACCGCACGGTGAAGGCGCGGATGCTGTTGGCGCCGCCGATGTAGAACTGCTCGCTGTAGGGCATCACCTCGGAGTTGCCGTAGGCATACCCCACCCCCACGAGAAAGCGCGTGGCCAGCCAGTTGTCGCGGCGCCCGAGGCGCTGAAAGAACTTCACCTCGCTCACGTTGCGGACGAACTGCGAGAAGCGGTTGCCGAACAGGTGCTGCGGCTGCCGCTCGCCGCACAGGCGCAGCACGCCCGCCAGCAGGTTGCCTGCGGCCGAAAAGCTGTTCTGCCAGTAGAAGCGGCGGCTGGCGGTCGCACCGTAGCTCCGATCGAAGGTATAGGTATACCCCACCGACGGGATGAACTGGTCGCGGAAGCTCAACGCGATGGCCGGATTGGCCTCGAGCGTCTGGTCGAACGACTCGGTCGTGTGCAGCAGCCGGTTGTAGACGAGTTTCAGGACCGTGAGGGTGTGGCTGCTCGACGGCGAGGTGCGGAAGTCGTAGCCGGCCGAGCCGCTGAAGGCGATCAGGCGGAAATAGTCGGGACGGTTCATCAGATTCAATCCCAGCTGGAACGAGGTTCGGCGCGGAGCGGGCAGGCGCCCCGACAGGCGACCGAAGGCCAGCAGGCGCGGCACGTCGAGCGTCGCGTTGAGCCCCAGTTCGTAGGAGTTGAGCCGCGAGGAGCGGCCGCCGGAGTTCTTGTTGCCCGTCTGCCACTCGTAGGAGCCGTCGAGCGCGACGGAGAAGACCTCGCCGCCGCGGAAGAGGTTGTTGTCGGAGAGCTTCAGCGAGATGCCCGGTCCGAGAAAGCTGTTCGACTTGGAGGTCACGTCGGTTTCGAGCGAGACCGAGACCGGGTAGTCGAACTGCGCGTCGATGCGCACGTCGATCTCCCGGCCGCCGCGCAGCGAATCGAGCGGCGGCACGCTCATGCCCACCGAGCGGAAGACGCCGAGCTTGCCCAGTTCGTTGAGCGTGCGGTTCTGCGCATCGACCGTGAAGAGCTCGCCGCGCCGGAGCGCCAGCGCCCGGGCCAGCACCCGCGGGCGGAGTTTCAGCGGCCGCTGGGCCACAACCTCGGCATCGCGCAGCCGCAGCGTGTCGGCCGGTCCGGGCTCGACGTTGCGCAGGGAGACGGTAATCCCGCCCACGCGGTAGGATTCGAGCGCCGCGGCGGGCACGTCGGGCTTGAGCACGAGCCGCAGATCGACACGCCGCGGCGCAAGGGTCGTGTCGGCGAGGTATTCGAGGTACTCGGGACGGAAGTAGTAGTAGCCGCGGTTGCGCAGCTGCGCGGCGATGCGGCTGCGCTCCTGCGTGAGCGTATCGAGGTTGTACTGCGCCCCGGGACGCAGCAGCGACGTTGCCTGCAGGCTGTCGAAGAGCGGGCGGAGCGTCCCCTCGGGCTGCGGATAGGCGATCCGCGAATAGGTATAGGGCGGCGCGACGTGCAGCGTGTAGTCCACGCGGGCCTTGCGGCCGTGCTTGCGGTAGCGGAGGCTGCATGCGGCCTGCGAGCCGAAATGGCCGTAGTTCTCGAGCGCCTGCACCGCCACGCGGGTCCGCAGGCCGGGCTGCACGGCCGACAGCAGCACGGGCTGCTTGGCCAGCCGCTTGTAGAACCAGTAGCGGAACCCCTTTTCGCGGGGCGTATAGCAGTAGTTGTAGGCCCACAGTCCGATCGGGAAGGGGGTGCGCAGGTAGGGGCTGTAGAGGGGATTGTTCGGCGCCACGGACAAAGGCTCCCGGGCCGCGGACTCGGCCGCCGCGGAGAGCACGACGCCCGAATCCGCCTCGATGCGGATCCGGTGCACGCCCGTATAGAGGACCTCGCCCTCGCCCAGGCGGCGCGTCGTGGAGCAGGCGCCGAGCAGCAGCGCCGCAGCCAGCACGAGGCAGCTAACGGGATGTCGCAGTGGATTCATTGTCTTTCTGTTGTTTTTCGAGCCGGCGTTTCGTCAGCCGGAAGAGGTCCGTAAAGCGGAGCAGCCGCTTGCGGATCACGAAGCCGACGCCCGTCTCGGTGATCTCGCCCTCGAGGATGCTCTCGTAGCCCGTATGGCGGAAGAGTTTGATGAACATGTTGTCGCGCTTGTCGAGCATGTACTCGAGCGAGACGTCGCCGATGATGTTCTCGCGCAGGTTCTGCGTCGGGTCGGCATCCGTGCTGAACGACCCGCCGATGACGGCCCGCACGCGGTTGCCGAAGAGGTTTTTCGATACGCGGTAGGAGTAGTCCGTATGCTGTCCGCCGGGGTCGCTCTCGCCGTAGGAGTCGATGCCGAAGCTCAGGTCCACCCCCTTGATGCTGTTCTGCGCCCAGCGGTTGAGCTCCTGCTGGAGGAAAGCGTTGAGCGGATTCCCGGTCGCGACCTTCGCCGTCGAGCCGGGGCCCGAGTAGGTGTTGTAGACGAGCAGCCCCATTGCCTGGTTGGCCCGCTGCTCGGCCGTCAGCGAGTTGAGCTCGTTCTGCATCGCCAGATCCTCCGGAGCCGCGAGGCCGAAGCTGATCTCGAGGTTGTCGAGCGAGTTGCGGATCGTGATCGAGATGTCGAAGTTCACGGCGCGCGACTGCTGCCCGTCCGTCGAGACGTTTGCCCGCACGCTCTCCACGGCCGTGATGTCGAACGACGGGTCGGCCACGTTGCCGATCCACTCGACATAGCTTCCGGGGCGTATTCGGAAGACCTTGCGCGCGATGATTGGCGGGTTGTAGCTCACCGTACCGCCCGAGAGCAGGTATTTGCCCGTCAGGCGCACGTCGCCCAGCGGGTTCATCGAGTAGGTCAGCCGGCCGCCGCCCTCGAGGTCGACGCGGTTCTGCCCGTCGGCCGAGAGGTCGACACCGGCACGCACGTCGTCGCTGATGTCGACGTCGAGCTGCAGGTCCATGCCGCCGATGCGCACCGTGCGGGGCGGCTCGGCAGGCGGCTCCTGCGTGTCGAGTTCGTCGAAGGAGACGAACGAGACGACCTGCTGCGGCCGCTCGCGCACGTCCATCGGCGCATCCTGCATCACATAGGTGATATCCGTGCCGCCGAGCAGGGCGACGCGGCCGCGCACCGCCAGCTCGTCGACCGGACCCCGCGCCGTGGCGTCCAGGTCGAGGTAGGCCGTGCCATAGACCGCCGTGCGCTCCGTGCGGGCGACGTTCACAGCCTGGAAGTCGGCCGCGTGCAGCGCGATGTCGGCCGACGGCGCCGTCAGGTTCGACAGGTCGAACACGCCGTCGAGGGTGAGGGCGTGCTTGTTGGGCGCCGTAACGGCATAGCGGTCGAAGCGCACGCGGCTGTCGCGGATGTGGATCGTGTCGGACGAGAGGGCGAAGGAGGTGCCGATCATCGGTACGCGGAGCTTCGTGCCCGTGAAGTGCAACCCGCCGTCGATCTGCGGCGCCGTCGCCGTTCCCGTCGCGCGGAGCGAGCCGCCGAACGAGCCCGACAGGCGCAGCAGGTCGGCCGGCAGGAAGGCGTTGGCCCGCTCGAGCGGGAAACTCGGGATCGTGAGGGCGAAGTCGAGCGGTTGGGGCTGCTGCGGCTCATAGCTGCCGCGGGCCGTCAGCACCTCCGCGCTGTCGAGCGTCAGGCGGAGCGCACCGCGGTAGCCGCGCCCACCGGCATAGGAGAGGCCGAGCCCCACGTCGCCGAAGCGCTGTCCGTCGTAGGAGAGGCCGGCCACCGAGACCTCGCCCCCGACGGCGAGCGAGTCGGCCCGGCGCTCGAGCTGAATGCCCGCCCCGAGCACGCCGTCCAGCGGCGGGGCCACGGGCAGCGCCTCCAGCATCGAGGCGATGCGCAGTCCGGCCATGTCGAGCCGCAGGGCATCGGGGGCATCCGGCGTCTCCTGTACGGGGAGCGTGCGCAGGGCGAAGCGCTGCGCGCCGTGCGTGAGGTCGAGATCGGCCCGGAGCGTGCCGTCGAATCCGTAAATCACGTAGTTGTCGGGGTTCACCGACCAAAGGGCCGAGCCGAAGAGCGGCGCAGCGGGTCCCAGCGTGGCACGAACCAGCGAATCGGACCACACGACGTCCCAGCCGAAGCGCGTGACATCCGCCCCGGCACGGTTTTGCAGGGAGAGATCGACCCGGCAGCTGTCCGCCTCAAGGTGACCCGTGAGTGCGGCGCGCGCCGCCTGCTCCAGTCCGCCCGAGGTGTTGTCCAGCAGCACGCCGTAAGTCAGCCGCCGCCCCTCCTGCCGAAGCCGAATCCCCGCCGTATCGAGCCGCAGCCCGCCCGACGCGAGGTTTGTCACCCTGGCCCGCACGAGCAGGGGCAGCGTATCGCCGTGCACGGCCTCCGCACGCAGCGAGTCGAACGAAGCCCCGCGCATCTTCAGCAGATTGTTCACGATGTTGTTGCGCCCGGCCGTCAGGTGCAGCCCGAAGGTCGGAAGCGCAGCCCCCAGCCGCTCCATGTCGAGGTGCTGCGTGCGCAGCTGCCCCAGCAGCGTGTCGGCTCCGGCCGCGAATGCCGCCGTGAGCGAATCGAGCCCTCCGCGTGCGGCGAAGGCGAGCGACAGATCGCCCGAGTGCAACGTGGCCCGCGTCGCCAGGCTGTCCGTGGAGAAGCTCACAGCGGTCGGACGGATGCGGTCCGTGCGGCCGTCGCTGCGGATTTCGATGCTGTCCAGCCCGATCCGGGCCGCAAAGCGCCGCCCGGCAGCAGCCGAGGCCTCAACATCGAGCGTCAGGGAGCCGCCGAGCGGCTCGGACACCACCCCGAGCGCCGCCAGATCGACCTCCGCCACGCGGCCCGAGAGGGCAAGGCGCTGCGCCTGCGCCGTCAGTTCTCCCTCTATTTGCAGCGCAAGCCGCAACGCCTCGTTGTCGTCGAGCAGGCGCCCCGTGAGGCGGTGCTCCGCCAGATCGGCTTCGAGTTCGAGCCCGCCCAGATCGCGTCCCTGCCAGACCACGCGGCCGACCTGCGCCCGCAAGGCTGCCGAGGTCCGCGCCGCAAACGGATCGAACCCCTCGCCGCGGGCCGTGAGGAGCAGGTCGAGCACGCCGAGCGAGTCGGCCGGGAGGAAGGCCCCGAGCGGGAAGCTGTCGCAGCGCAGCAGGGCGTCGTAACGCTCCGCCCGGCCGTTGTAGCGCCCGTCGAGGAGCAGCCGCCCCTCCCCTGCCGTCAGCGTCGCCGTGCCATCGTAAGCCGCACCGTCGGCCCGGACCCGGCCCCGCAGGCCGACACCTCGGGGAATTGCCATGCGGCGGCGCAGCGCCGTGTCGGGCAGCAGCGCCAGCAGCGGATTCAGGTTGTCGAAATCACCCCGGAAGCGGAGGTCGGCCGCCAGACGCCGGGCATCGGTCAGGTTACGCACCGCACCGTCCGCCTCCACCGCAGCCAGCCCGGGCGACGAGACGCCCAGCGTCAGCCGCCCGATGTCGCCCAGCGTACCGTCCGCGGCAAGGTGCATGCGCACGTCGCGCCCCTTGAGTGCGGCAAGCGGCAGCCCGGGGTACAGCAGCAGCGCATCCCCGGGTGCGATCCGGGCCGCGAGGTTCGCGGCAACAGCCGCCGCAGGGTCCGCCTGCAGCGCCCCCGCCCCGGCCGACAGATCGGCCTGCAGCGAGGAGTTTGCCGTGTGCAGGTTGAAGTCCGAGAGTGCGATGCCGGCCGAATCCATGCGGAAGCCACCGTCCAACTGCTGCACATCCACGCCGCACCGCTCGGCAAAGCGCATCCGCCGGATCAGCAGGGCGATCTCCGCGCCCCGGTTGCGGATCGAGTCAATCTCCAGGTCAAGCCCCGACAGGGCGATGCACTCCGGATCGAAGCCCGCCGCGGGAGTGTGGCCCAGCGTTCCGTATTCGACGCGGTTGTCCGTCAGCACAACACTTCCGACCAGCACGCTCCACGGCTGCGACTCCGCGGCGGCTGCCGACTCGGGCCCAGCGGCCCGCTCCGCCGCGGGAGCGGTCCGGTAGGCATATTCGCCCCGTTCGAGCAGCAGGCTGCCGACCGCCACATCGCGGTCGCCCAGCCGGACCACGCACCGCTCGACCATGCCGCCCAGCAGGCGCACCGCCAGCTCCGTAACCGCCGGCGCCGTCCGCATGCCGAAGACGGTGTTGGCCACGACAAGCTGCCCGACCGCTACCGTCCAGGCCGGCGACGCCTTGCTGTCCGTCTTCTCCGGTGCATCAGCGGCCCGCAGGTCGAGCGAGATGTCGGCACCGGAGAGCGACACCGTCCCGAGGTCAACCCTGTGCGCCGGAAGCCCGACGCGGCACTCCTCAAGCGCAAACCGCCCCGCCGCAAGGCGCAGCTCCATCTCGGCGAGCGAATCGGCATAGCGGGCCGCGAGGTCGCACAGCTCGAAGCGGTCGACAGCCACCTCCCTCCGCAACAGGGGCCACAGCGCGGCATCGAGCGAGAGGCGCCCGCAGCGCAGCAGCGTATCCGCCCCGTCGCGCAGAAGCGTCCCCTCGACGGTCAGACGCAGCGGAAACGACAGCCGCAGCCGTTCGACCGACAGCTCCATGCCGAGCGCCTGCGAAGCATACGCCGCGGCCTTGCGCCGGACAAGGTCCTGAACGGCCGGCACATAGAGCAGAGTCGGCAGCAACAGCACCGCGAGCAGAAGCACCGCCAGCGTGCGCAGCGTATGTTTCATGATTTTTTTCAACATCCGTCTTCCGGGAGTTTGCAACCTCCCCCCAAGTCCTCAAATTTCGTGCAAGATACGAAATCCGCACGACTTCCGGGTGCCCGGCGCCGAAATAAATTCACCCGGTCCGACACACCGATCCCGGATAGCCACCCCGCGTCCGGGACGGCGGCCGTCCGAAAACAAAAACCCCGGCACCGCAAGGTGCCGGGGTTTTGCATGACAGCCTGCAAATTCGTTCCTCGCACGACGGCAGTACCGGCCCTCCCTTTCGGAAAACGCCCCTGTTTCGTGAAGCCCATCCGCTTCGTTCCCGTTCATAAGACAGCGGGGCCAGTGTTATTCGTCGGGCGCGGTATCCACAAAATCGAGCAGCCGGAATTCGTCCCCGTCGTAACGATAGATCCATTGCGAATGGCTGTCATCCGGAAAGAGAAGAAGTACCGTCTTCCCGTTCTCTTCGTATGCCGAATCCGTATAAAACCGGAACCGCCGTTTCGCCCCGGACCGGTGAAAAATCCGCTCGTCAAGATAGGCTCCAGCCACAAAAAAAGAATGACCGCCGTACTCTATCACGCCGTAATAGTCCTCCGAAGCGGTTTCGGAGAGAGAGAAAAGGAGATCAAAGGCCTCAATCTGAATGGTCGAATCGGCCTGAAAGAAGATGGAAAATTTCGTGTCGGACCGATAATAGTCCCGTGTACGCTCCTCGGCAAGGACCGCGTCCAGTACCGGCAGGAGCTTCTTCTCCGCCACCGTGAGAAGGTCGAGGTCATCGCAGCGTTCGACCTCGGAGATCTGGCAATATGCGCTGCACAGGGACAGGCAGAACAGCACCGCAAACAAATATTTTTTCATAGCATCAGTTTTTTGGGACCAAGGAGAATCGAAAACGCTTCGCTTCGGGTGTCCGGACACGAAATCTCCATCCTCTGTCAGCAACCCGATTTCCGCCCCTTTCTCAGTTGGGACAGGTGTGCCAGCGAAGAAATCTCCTAAAGCCGGATTCTGTCTTTTACAACCTTCACAACCCTTACGACCTCATTGTTCCGGGGCCTGCCTGCGGGATATTTCAGCACCAGGCTATCCCCTCTCTGCGCCACAGGCAATCTATGCGTGGAGTATTCGCCTCTTATCGTATCACCCTGATACTCGAACTCATAGCAGACCGTCATCTTGAAACGGTTACCCCTCAACGGCCAGGTCTTCGTTTCATGCACATACGCTCTGACATATTCGTATTCCGTTGGCCGGCAACCCAATACCGGCAATAAAGATACGGAAAAAAGCAAAGCGACGATTTTGGGGATTTTATTCATATCCATAAACCTTGAGTTACACGCTACTACCGTATTTGAAGCGCGTCCATCATATCAGCCGAACCGATACCCGCGGACAAATCTGCCGGAACAAAGCGACAATCTGCCACCGTCACTGCCATCGTCCATATTTTTTATCATATATGGCAAAAGACCGGTTATTGACAACGAAGGAATCCGATCCCGGCATCTTTTCTATGCACATTCCGGTTTTGGCATAATGCAACAGGGGCTTGTTTGCGAGCAGCTGCAATATGCCCTCTCGGTCATCATACCGGCATGGATATTCGACGGGCAAAACCTTGCTGAACAAAAGAGGTTCCGCCAATCTGATATGGAGACGTTCGTCCTTTACATCGACAATTTCCCCCGTAAATTCAGCCGCAGCAATCTCCCGCTTCGCCTCCTCGCAATGTTTTTTCATCGTTCGCATGTACCCGATACCGTAAGGCAGATAAAACACGGAATAAATCGTCAGCATACAAACAACAACGACAGCGCCTGCAATTACAATTAAACGTTTCATGGGATAAAAATCTATTGGTTGCCACCCTCCCTATTGTCATCGGCAACGCCCGCAGGCACGGTCAGACGGGTCATCCCGATGTTAATTGTTACAGATTATTTTATGTTTTCCATCAACTCCCGAATCAGGTATACCCACAAATCCGGATTGATGGGGCACGGAGCGGTTATCGATGGCAGGCAATATTCCCCATACCGGTTATCATACTCGTCTTTTATAACGAAATAGGAGGGAACTCCAGCCATACAGGTTGCATCGGGGAGATCCGTTATCGGCTCCGCAGCATATCGTGTAAGATCAAATGCCTCTTTCCGCATTTGCCGGTCCGTTTCCGCCCTTTTCAACTCTTTTCTTTGTTTTCGGGATATGTGTCTCTTTCGCTTCAGCTGATCGATGATTGAATCGTGGTCGATTTTTTTCATACCGACAACATGGCAGGCACTGTCGATTGATACGACATATTCATTGCAGGCACTGTCCGAATGAATGACAATATAGTAATGCTCGTTTTGGAGTGAGTATACCATTTTTCTTCCTGGAATGGTCCCGAACCCGGACAATACAATATCCGCTTTGGCCCGACTTTCATCCAGCGAACGGGATAACCCCGCAGTTTCCCCCTGTTGAGCGAAACAGCAGCTTGCCGCTACAAGAGCAAAACAAAGGATGATTATTCTTTTCATTGCAGGACTTGATTAACCTTCAGGTGTTATCATTTTGTCGCTCATACCCCTCCCGTATTTCCCATGCAGCAGGCATACAGCGAAAACGGATGATACCGCATACCAAATCTACTGAAAATAAGGCAATCATGCAAATCGCCGCAATCAAACCTGTCGGGCTCATAACAGTAGGACCTGTTTCAGCGCCGAGGTTCGATTCTCATCACCTGTTCCGGATTCCGGACGGCACGACTTCAGTTCGTCTTCTTGGGAACCAACCAAACATCACACCCCCAAATGATCCCATAGCCTCCAAATCTTGTCACATCATCCCTGTCACTACGCGACAGTTGTTTTGACCATTCCCGATATTTTCGGGAGCAGGCTTCATAAATACGGTTTTCCAATTCCGATACGGTCTCATTCTCGAACTGGGACTTCCATTCGCCTGTATCCTCATAGTATATCGACTGCGAGCGGACGACGCTGGCTTCGTCAATCCGGGCGTCATCTCCGAATAGAACAGCTGCCATATAATACGCCTTTATCGTATCACGGATACAATCTGCTTCGATCTCAAAGGGTGTGTACGTGTGGCCCGATGAAAGCGGTGCCAAAAGAGTGGGGTCTTTCTGTACAGACGAGGCGGGATTCTCATTAACCGCCCCGGAATCCAGGCAGTCGACCGCTCGATTCGTATTCCTGGGCACCAGTCGGACTCTATACGTCCAGGCAAACGCAGTGTGACCATAAAATCTTTTCACATGAGGCATATCACTATACGGTTGCCGTTTTAACCATACCAGAAACTTTCGGGTGCAGGTTTCATAAATACAGTTTTCTAATTCCGATCTGGGTTCATTATCATAATAAGATATATACTTCCATTCACCTGCGTCTTTCGCATCTCGATAATGTATAGAATGCATGCGAAGTCTGCCGGCTTCATCAACCCGAATGTTCTCTCCGAATTTCTTGTCGAAGTAAATTGCTGCTCTATAAAGAACATTTATCGTATCACAAATACAGTCTGCTTCGATCTCGATGGGAGTAAACTCCTGATCCTCTAAAAGCGGTGTCAAAAGAGGAGTTACCTCCTGTCCAGACACCTGCAACGTCCATCCCAATATGGCCCCTAATAGCAAAATTCGTTTCATATGCTTTTATTTATTTTTTATACCCGTCCAAAAGCCTGATAACATCGAGCGAGTACCCTCAACGGTCGTAGCGTCATGTTTGGCACCAAAAATGTTTGGGCAAATATTCTTTCATCTTCATACGGACGGAAGACAGCTCCCGCACCTTTTATTGTTGGGGAGGGGCACCTTCTCCCCCCCCGTTCGGATCCACAAACCTGATGGGATTTCCCATGCAGCAGGCATACGGCGAAAACGGATAATACCCGTATGCCCAATCAACCGATCGGAAGAAAGTTCCGAACGGCATATACGACACACAGGATTTCGCCCAGAATCAGCAGGAAGATGAATGGCAGATAAACATACCACCTCTCCGGCCGGCGCTCCTTTTTGTTGATGACAAACAAAAGGATAAAGAAGACAACAGGCATGATGCATGATAAATCCAGAACATTGGACCGGAACATCACACCCGCAATAAGACAATAGACCGGGAACAGCAGAAATCCTGCCGCTGCAATATTTGCCAGGATCCATCCCAACAAGGGATACCGTGCAAGATTCGACAATCCGACAACGGCGCACAGCGCAAAAAACAGATCCTGTGCCGAGTATAGATACGATTTATAACCGACCAGACCCAAAACACCTTCCTGAAAATAGCGGTCAATCGGATCTGCCAGTATATACACACAGGACAGCACAATGACGCATCGGATAAAGATACATGTCTTCCTACCAGTCAGACACTGCATTTCGGTAGTCTTCCTCATTGTCGAAATGTCTATAATGAATATTTTGATCTTTATCAATATAAACTTCTATGTAAAATGTTGCTGATATATCACCCGAGGTGCTGACATAACTAAATCCAGCTTTGTTCCCGTCTTGACTGGAATCTATTTTTGTGAACCCGGATATTTTTGCATCATCAGGGAAAAAGAAGGGAGTAAAATTAGAGAGGCCACCGTATTTGGATCTTATTGGACCTTCGTCCCAGGATGAGCGTAAATAATTGGCAAAGCCCACAGCTGCTTCTTCAAGAAAAATAACTCCTTTTATTACACCATTATATCGTCTTATCTTACCGATATCATCCTGAAAACCATGAAACAGTTCATGACCCATTGCTATTGCGCTTGAAAGTGAACCTCCATCTACCTTTGAACGCCACGGATTCCTGACATATGAAATTGTTCGGCTTGTATAATCGTAAGAAGAACTCATCGTCCAAAAAGTCCCATCAAGGGTGTATGTTTTGGCAGAGGTGATCATTCGATCTACAACCATTCTACCTTTATGTGTAGCAACAATCTTCCCCAGATTATACATGACTCCAGACGCATTATTTGCAACTCTTAATTTGTTCCCGTCCGGATCAACAAACTTGATGGGATTCCCCATGCAGTAGGCATACGGCGAAACCGGATAATACCCGTACGCCAAATTTACTGAAAATAAGGCAATCATGCAAGTTGCCGCAATCAAAAATTTCGGTTTCATAATAGTATGTTTTTAAAGGTTTGGTATTGTCTGTGGGGTTGCGGCCTTCTCCTGCCGGAGCCGCCCCTGCTCATTACCCGCTTCGAGCTTCTTCTGCAGCTGCTCGTCCATATCCTGCCAGCCAAGAGCCTTCAGGCGCTCGAAAAGGGCCTTCGAGCGGGCCGTTATCTGTCGCACGTAGTCATCCTCCCGATATCCGTTGCCCTGCAGATGTTTCAGAAGAGCGGCTTCGAGGGATTTGCCCAACAAAACACACGCTTTGGGATTTTGGGGGTAGTACTCCAGCGACTTCTCGGCACAGATGCGGATAAAGTCGTCGTAAACCCCGTATTTGTTCAAATAGCCGAGTGCAAGATCGGCAAGCTGAGCCGCTACGGTCTCCCGATCCGTCAGCGGAGACAGATAGACCTTACTTTCTATAGCGGCGTCACTGATCTCGAAATACTCCCGGTACCAGGATTCCGGAACGATCTGATGGGTCGTAAGCTCTACGTTCACCCACTCTTCCGGATACAGATGATCCTCATTCCGATACCGGATAAAGACATGGGCCGGGGCATAGGCGATACTGGCCTCGGCTCCGAAGGTCTCTGCAAGCACCTTGTAGTACATCGGCAAGGAACGGCACTGCCCCGTATGCGTCCGCATGACCTTGGATACGAATTGCTTGGTAAAATCGGTCTCTCCTCCCGTATCCTGAAAGTCGTAGGTAAACGGCCGATATCCGTTTCCCGAATAGGGCCGGAAGAAATATTCAGTAAGAGCCAGGTTCTTTCCGGTTTTGTAGCGCCCCAGTTCATTTACAGACAGAAATCGATATAAATAGGCGACTGCGGTGTCTATTCCTCGACAGAAATCCCCAAAATCGAGGTTGCCATTCAGGTAGGCCCTCTCCGCAAGAAACACGGCACGGCGGATACTTACGGGGGACTTCCCGTCAAGCATGCCGGAGATCTCCTGACAGGCCTGCTCATAGTAACGGCTGCGGGATTCCACGACCTGCCAAGCAGTCGCCGGATTGCCGGACTGGCCAAGAGCCGTTAAAGTCAAGAATCCGTAGCCGATAAGAAGCAGGGAGATTGCGGTTGTTCCAAGAATAATCCTTCTCATGAATTCTGCTACTGGTTGCTTCACTCAAAGATAGCGTATTTATTTCAATTTTCCGAGGTAAAAGCGCCTTACATTTTGCAATGTTTAACATTGTATATCAACGTTTTATGAAAAATAATTCTTACATGGGCATTACACGGAAGAAAAAGAGCGAATAAACCGATCAAAATTCAGAAGAGGCAGGCATAAAGAGCCCCAGCTCTTCGCAGAGTTTGTCATCATCGACGTCAACACCACATGGATGGTTACAGACCCACATTCCATGTGATAGATTCACATATACCACACAATTAAGGCATCCTATAGCAGATTATTTGGGCCTATAATCAACCCTTGAGCAACACTTGAGGGGAAGGGCTTAATCACCATCATTAGCAATCTAACCGGTACCGGAGACAGGGTCGAACCAACACAGCTTTGCTGCCATTGGTATTTGAGGCCAACATGTTAACAGATTCCGGCCTCCGATCGACCTACCCGCCCGCCTGTTATGCGGACGTTGAGACGGTATGCGTGAACGGCACGCTGCTCATCCGCTCGACCGGAGTCCCCTGGCGCGTGCTCCACGCCATCAACGAACGGCCTGCCTCCGAACGCATGGAGCGTTGCCGGACAGTTACCTGCGCCGCAACGGACGGGCATCGCGACGTGCTGGCTGCCCGCGAACTCTTCGCCGCTGCGGCTTACGGCACACCGTTTGTCATCCGCAGCAGCGATCCGTCGGGTACGGAGCGCATCGACACGCTCTACGCCTGCCAGCCGGACGCCCCGATGCCGCAGCGGGAGGGTCCCGCAATCCGACGTGGCGGAGAGGGCGTCCTCTACGTCGACGCCTCGTCGCCCGAGGTGACCGAGAAACGGTTTCTCGCGGCACTGACGC
>OLNO01000574.1_pt1 | contig 37283 bp, 51 predicted proteins | sample 1672861 | NCBI WGS metagenome assembly OLNO01 (sample SAMEA3136731, study PRJEB25190) | human gut metagenome | reverse complement strand
ACACTTATGGAAAACGTGTAAAGATCAAGAGTAAAAAATATAAACTATATAAGAATTTCAAATGGAAGAAATCAAAAACAAAAGTTTATAAGAAAACATATGTAGCAAAATATAGATATAAACATGAGAATGGAAATAAATATCTGGCATTGTATACAAAATCAGGAAAATTCATTGGATATATCAATGCTAAAGCTGCAAAAGTTGTAAAATAATTTAGGTAAAAAAATAGAATTCTGTCGATGCAGGATTCTATTTTTTTTAAAAATGACAATAAATAAAGTATTGACATTAAAAGTTGGTAGTACCATAATATTGTATACAAGAAAAAAGACTTAATATGAAAAACTGGAGGAGTGTATGAAATTTCTTAGACAATTTATGATTATTTTACTACTCTCTTTTTTGGGAGAAGTGCTTAAGATGTTCATACCATTGCCAATTCCGGCAAGTGTGTATGGACTGGTGTTAATGTTGTTATGTCTGGTGACTGGTATTTTGAAGACGAGTCAAGTTAAAGAGGCAGCATTTTTTCTGATTGAGATCATGCCCGTTATGTTTATTCCAGCAGCAGCTGGATTAATTGATTCGTGGAAAGTTTTACAGCCATTATTACTGCCAATACTAGTCATAACTGTAGTGATCACAATATTTGTTATGGTAGTCACAGGAAAAATAGCACAAATGATAGCACAGAAGAGAGGAATCAAAAATGAATGAAATGTTCAGACAATCATTGTTTGCAGGAGTAACGATCAGTTTGATCGCATATGAGATCGGACTATTTTTAAAGAGAAAGCTGGGATTAGCGATATTAAATCCATTATTAGTATCTATAGTTATTGTGATCCTGGCATTGAAAGTATTTGGAATCAGTTATGAAGTATATAACGCAAGTGCGAAATACATATCTTATTTGTTGACGCCAGCAACAGTGTGTCTTGCTGTACCTCTATATGAGCAGTTAGAATTACTAAAGAAAAATAAGGTTGCAGTTGTTTGTGGGATATTATCAGGAACATTAGCAAGTTTAACAGGAATTTTTGTTCTTTGTATGTTATTTGGATTCAACCACCAACAGTATGTAACAATGCTTCCTAAATCGATCACAACAGCGATCGGAATTGGAATATCAGAAGAATTAGGTGGAATCGTGACAATTACAGTTGCAGTGATCATTATTACTGGAATTCTTGGAAATGTGATCGCAGATACAGTATTCCATATCTTTAAAATAAAAAATCCATTGGCAAAAGGTCTGGCACTTGGAACAGCATCTCATGCGATCGGAACAGCAAGAGCAATTGAGATGGGACCAGTCGAAGGTGCAATGAGCAGTCTGGCAGTAGCAGTAGCAGGACTTTTGACTGTTGTATTTGTATCAGGATTTGCTCAGCTTATTTAAAATAGGAGGAAGAAATCATGGCAGATGAGAAAATGATCATCACGATCGGAAGAGAACATGGAACAATGGGAGATAAAGTCGCAGAAAAAATTCGAAGACAATTTGAACTGCCACTTTATGACAAGGCACATCTTCTAAGAGTAGTAGAAGGAACGGATGATTATGATGAATTAAATGCATTTTTTAATGACAGAAAAGTAAACAGTCTGTTATATGCAATTGCAATGAGTGAAAATGTGAGTTCTAATGAGGTACCTTTCAGGATTATCAAAAAGATTATTGGTAATACGGGAGGCGTCGTGATGGATAGCTGTGGAAATTATCTTTTCAGGGAACGTCCGAATACGGTAAGAATTTTTATGCATGCAGATAAGAACATTCGAATTAAAAATCTTATGAAATATCTTGGAATAAGCAAAGAACAAGCTGAAAAAGAAATAGAAACAGAAGATTCAAAACGTTATGAATTTCATAAATATTACACAAATGAAATATGGGGAATGTCCAATGGATATGAATTATGTCTGGACGAAGGAATCCTTGGAATCGATGGATGTGTAAAAATGATTTTGGACTATCTGAAAATAAGAAATTTAATTTAAAAAAGTTCTTGACATTACAAAAATAATATGTATAATAAATAGAGGTGGTTGCAACAGACCACCTCTAATATAAATCTGGCTCCATGGTCAAGCGGTTAAGACGCGACCCTCTCAAGGTCGAATCACGAGTTCGATTCTCGTTGGAGTCATAAGCTACAAACCTAGCAAATACGCGGTTTGTAGCTTTTTTGTTTTTCTGGAGAAAAAAGTGCTAAACAAAATTACTAAACAAAATTCAATTTTCGTTTCCTGTCTTAAAAATAATATTCTCAAAAGCATCCAAAGATTGTTGCTTTCGATCTCCATGAATGTGTGCATATTTCTGCAAAAACGTAGCAGGAGTATTTCCCATAATTTCGGATAGAACCTTATCAGATTCTCCACGTTCATAATTAGTCGTTGCAAACGTATGTCGGCATCCATATAGAGTAATCACAGGAAGCTTTTCGTTATTGTTAGAGTTATAACGTTTTTCAGTTCTGGTAAACATTCGATACAGATGATCCGGGCGGACAGGAGTGCCGATCTCTGTATTGAAAAGAAAATCATTGTCAAACAGATCTGGATACTGCAATCTCATTTCTTTCTTCCAGAGCAACTTTTTCTTAACGATTTTGTTTAGAGTATCAGGAAGGTAAACAGCCCTGAAAGAATTAGCTCCCTTCATATTGTCTTCCAGTACGCCGTGTTTATTTAGTGTACGATGCATATAAAAACATTGCCGGTCAGGATCATAATCACTTTCGGCAAGCCCACAAGTCTCACTTGGACGAGGACCAAGCAAGATCTGGCAGCAAAACATAGCATAGTAATGTGACTCTTTTGCTTCTCTGGAGCTTAGAAAGATAGAAATCTGTTCATCAGACCATGTCTGTTTGACCACGTATGCTACTTTATTTCGCTTTATTCCAATCATTGGGTTATCTTTACCATCAATTAATTTTAATGGAGATACGGCGAAATTAAACACATCACAGAGGACATTGATACATTTGTTTACTGTTTCTGCTCCGTATTTGCGCTTCTTAGGATTGTTTCCATCTTCCAGACTCTTTTTAAAATTTAAAATATGCTTCGGTTCGATCGCAGAAATTGGGACATCCTGAAATACAGGAAAAATATAGCGGTCTAAGTATCCGCGGTAAGTCCGATAAGTCTGATCAGCATAAGTTTTTTTATTTGCCGCTAACCATGTATCTGCAACCTTGCCAAAAAATTCTTCAGATTGTTTCTTCACCTTTTCTTCTTTAACTTCTTTTTTAATTTGGAGGGTAAGTTTAGCATCATCCTGTTTGGCATCCTTTTTATTTGGTCTCGATGGACCGTAGACACGTTTCTTTAAAAGCGGATGCCACTGTGATGCCATATAAATTTTTTTCGTTTTTCCTGTTTTCTTACTTACACGTTCCTGTTTAATTACAGCCATATGTATCATCCTTTCTTAAAAAAGGGTACAAAAAATACACCCTTATCAATTTGTAAAATTGGTGGGTGTATGATATAATTCTGGTGTCGAAGCAGAAGCATATCACACACCACGTTGTTGATAGGTTTCTAAATTCCGTCTGGTTGTCAGCCAGGCGGTTTTTTATTTTGACCATTTTCCCGATGTCGGTAAAATGGTATTTGGCAAGTTGCTTTTAACCGTATGGAATTTCATACGGTTAACTTTTGTCAGAGTCTGACAAAAAGTATTTTGTATAAAAATCTGTGCATAAATTGACAGATGCAACATAAACTATTATAATAATCATAAGTTAATTGAAGTGCATAGCACAAAACGATTAACACTGATTTGAATAAAAAGGACATACAATATTAAATGTCCTAAATGACTTAAAATTAAATTAGTAACTTAAGAACAACGAGAAAAAGATTAGTGATGTTTCTGGTGCTTTACCAGAAAAGGTTTGCTAATCTTTTTCTGCATTTTCTAAGAAATCCAGAATCATAACACAACGTTTAAAATTCGTTGATTTCATTATTTCGTCTTTCGTATCGGTCGTATCTAATTCAAATAAGCATCGACAAAGAAATCTTAAGTCAGCAGAAGATAACACAGCATGATTTTTTAAAACAATACCAGATTTTTTATTAATATTTTCTTCTTTGTTCATTTCTTCCAGAATATCCTTTATTTCGGATAGTTCGGGTACTTTTTTCAGTGTTTTAGAAATATTTTTACTATAAATTTTATCTATAGAGTTATGATTTTCAATATATTTATAAAGATGAGATCCTTCTGCAGGGGTAATCTCGCTCTTAGAAAAATATTTATATACAGGTAAAAGTCTGGTGGTTGGAATTGATTTAAATCTTGATATACACATTTCCGTCGGATCAAAATTCTTGTTATCATAAAGAATATCTTCGAAAATCTGATCATCACTGAAAATTCCATATCCAACAGAATTTAAAACAGATTCTTTATAACCAATAGCAACTGCAAGAGGTTTGGTGGATAAATCAAGTTGATCTAAATCATCAATTCCAACAATAATAGATTCAGCTTCAGGAGAAGAAGCACTTTCATCTACAATTTTTTTGACAATTTTCTTGGTCTCGCGAATTTTTTTAGGAGAAATACCAGGGGTAATTTCATTTAAAATTTTGAATACTTCAAGGAAATTATCAGTTGCTATTTCTGTAATAGGAATATCATCTCTGTTTTTCGTGGTGATAACACGATTAATTTCATTTAGTTTTTCTTGGTTTTCGCTATAGCTAATAAAAATAAAATGTTCCTCAATATTTTCTAATTCATCAGATGTTAAACATGATAGAAAATCAGTAATGATGGACTGAATATCTTCATCTTTAAAAGAATAACCCATGAAGATAATTGGTGATTCAGAAAATAGAATTAAAAGTTTTGCAATAAATAATTTTCTGGATTCATTAAATTCAGCATAATCTTTTTCTGTGATCATAATAGTATTAGCATCGTTTGCAGAGCCGTGAATTTTATAGATTTCTGCAATGTTATAACTATCCTTAGAAAATAATTCATGCTGTCTTGTAAAAACAGTGTAATCACCTGGGAAAATATAGTTTTCTAAAAATAAATCATAGTTTGTTGTAATAACAGCAGAAATTTTGTTTTTCAGTTTTTTAAATTCTTCCAATTCTTTTAATAATTTTGGATTACGATTAAGTTTCATTTTCTTAAAATAGTTAGCAAGAAACATTTTATATGGAGATATTCCACGTTTTACCCAGCTAGGGTTTCGACTATTTCCAACTTTCAATTTTATTTTGCGGTCGTAAAATGCGTTATTATATTCTCTTTCAATTACGGTTCCAAGAGCTGTATTTATTTCAAAGTCGGAGAGACCTTGACGTTTAAAGGTATCAACATATTTTTGAAATTGAAAGTCATCTTTACAGAACTGTGAAAAGGATAATTTAAGCAATTCATTCCAGTTAGGATATTTCCAAAGATATCTTTTGGAAATACCAGAGCCAATAAATAATACTGGCATTTTATTACTATGAGAAATTTTATGTAAAATTGTATCCATGCATTATTCTCCTATGTGAAAAGTGTTATAAAGTAACTTTGTCAGACTCTGACAAAATAAATCTATTTCAATCTCAATCGAATCAATTCCTCACTATACCCAAGTGCCAGTGCGATCTGATTCGTCGTAAATTCCTGAAATTCAAGGAAAACTTCATCATCGATCAGAAGCTCCGCCGCAAATTTGTTTGCTTCAATCTCCATCTTACTAATCAAGAGACCAGTACATTTCCTTAAAAATGGCGTATTAGCATCAGGATGCATGATCGCATGACCTAATTCATGGGCGCATGTAAATAGCTGGTCATGTTCGGAAAGATCGTGATTGATGTGGATCTGCTTCATGCGCAGCTGCTTATTATAGTATCCGCTGATACTTCCCAATGGTTCAAATATAACCTTTATTCCTAAATGCTGAGCAATGTCAAAAGGATTATTCGTGCCATATTTTTTCTTTAATGATCGTGTTTTTTTACGAATATCCAATGAATCACTTCCTTTTATTTTTTATCTCTGTATTTCTTTGGTGTGAACTTTTGCTTAGCATTGATTTTTGCGATTGTGATACTGTTCTGGAGACTTGCTTTTAATAATTCTCTTGTCTGGTCATCAAGCGGCTCTCCGGAAAACATCAATCCATCCTGATCGGATTCTAACTGATCGAGTGTCTGCTCCAGGCGTTTGGCAATGTCTCTTTCATCTTTTTTATTTAATGTAGGAATTGATTGTGATTCAGAATCTTCCCATCCCATTAAATAAGCAGGAGTTGTATTCAATGCATTTGCAAAATCTACAACACGACTTTGAGTTATATCATTAGTTCCATTTTCTATTTTTGCAATAGTAGTTTTACTTTTATATCCAAGCTTGGAAGCAAGATCTTCTTGAGTTATTCCAAGTTCTATACGTTTTTCTTTTATTCTTTTCCCTATATCAGGCACAAATATCACCTTCTTTTTATAATTGATGAGTTAAATATACCACTAAAAAGATTTTAAATCAATATTTTTTGATGAAATAACAAAAGATAGTTGACTTTGAATCTACCCAGTGTTATTATAATGGCAGATGATTTAAAATCATCACAAAACAAGAAAGAAGGTGTAATAATGACAGATTCAAAAGAACTTCGTAGATTAATTGAAGAAAAAGGCTTTAAATTAAAATACGTTGCAGAACGTTTGGGTCTTTCAAGTTATGGATTATCATTAAAAATTGATAATAAACAGGAATTTAAGACAAGTGAAGTATCAGCATTATGTGAGTTACTTGAGATTAAGTCTTTAGAACAAAAAGAAAAAATTTTTTTTAATCTAAAAGATGATTATAAGTCAACAAAATAGAATGACAGGGAGGTGAGGAAGAAAAACAATGATTGAAGTTGATGTACCAAAAATCAGAAATAAAATTGAAAATCTTGGTATAAAGCAGAAAACGATTGCTGATCGTACTGGAATTTCTGAAAGTAAACTAAGTTTATCGTTGCAGGAAAAAAGAAAACTAAGTGTTGGAGAGTATGCTTCAATCTGCATATTCCTAAAAGCTGAGTTTCAAGACTTTTTGAAAGAGGTGTAAATATGTTTGACAGAATGTGTGAAGAAAAAGAAGATCGCCAAAAACTAAGACAGAGCATGAAATACTTATTAGATACGTATGGAAAAAGAGAGCCAACTGAAATAGCTGACTCACTATGTAGAACTTATGAAGATTTATATAATCTGAACGGGCGGCTCAACATTTTTTTGCTTATGATGTTCAACAATCTTTTCATAGGTTTCCTCGTATTTATCGTAAAGTTCTTCCGGAGAAAGACCTGACAAATCTTGTGACTGTAAATACAGCATAGTCAATGCTTCTATCTTGTTATTTGGAAAAGTTGATAATTTTACAGAATTATTCATACTGCACCGCCTTTCAATATTAAATTAATGATTACTATTTAAATGATATGATAAGAAGTTTTGAAAGTCAATATAAAAATTTAGGAAAGAGAAAGAGGCGAGGAAGATGACGGAAGAAGAAATAAGAAATCGATGTATCCGATGCGCATTAAGACATATGCATTCATTGAGAGTGCAGGCTGCAGGTGGGAAAAAGGCAGATTTTACAGAACCATGCAAGGATTGTCCAGAAATAGAATCTTGTAGATGTAACTGGAGTATAACGACAGAAATGCTTGGAAAAGAATCAGGGTATTTCATTGATCTGGATGGCGGAAAGATAAGTCTATTCCGAACGAACAATATGAAAATTATAGTGGAGGAAACTGAAAAAGGAACCTCATTAGACATTAAAACAAAATGCCCAATAAAACTAAGAAAACCAGGGCGAGTGACCAGAGCTTTGTATAAAGTTGGTTTAAAGGTAGCCCAAATGAGTATACATAGGGCGAAAAAGAGAGCCAAGAAAACCAAGAAAGAAGAAGAGTTTAAAGATATGTTGCAACTAATCATAAATATAATGGATGAATGTGGAAATTTTGCAATAGTATTGGATAAAGAAAAAATTCTAAAGCTTATAGTTAATGGACGCATTGGACTTATGGAAGAATTTCTTGATGGCATAAAGAAAGAACTTTCCAAAGCAATAACGGAGAGTTGAAAAATCAGAATATGAAAGAGGTGGGGAAGATAAGTGACAAGAAAAACATTTGCCCAAATTGCAATCATGAAAATAAAAAAGAAGCAAATTTCTGCGTAAATTGTGGTCAGAAATTAAGAGAGAATTGTAAATGCTGGGTAACAAAACAGGACAACTATTCCTGTGGAGAGGAAAGTTGCCCTGGATATAAGCTTTTAGTTGAATCAAGGAAATAAAAGAGTTTTAATACCTTCACTTACAACATCTTTTAAAAGATTATATAATCCATCTTTAACAATTTGACTAGCGTGTTCTGTAGCTATCTTATATTTTTGGACAGATAGAGTTGTTGATGGAGTCTCAACAATCAAATTAGGAATAGCTTCTCTAATCGTATTTTTTGTATCATCATCAAGATCGACATCTAAAGATAATAGTTCTAAGGCATTGTCAAGAATTGATTGTGTCCAAGGATAAGGAGAACCACATTCAGGACAATATTTTGGAACAGGCGTTGATGAAGATGTTAAAAAAACGTCTTCAACTTCATAATCACCGCGTATCTTGGCATGACAAATAGGACAAGCAGTGATAGTACGTTGACCACATTTAGAGCAGAAACTTTCATTGAGAGAGCTGATAGAATCGCTTTGATCGTTAATCATATGACCATTTAAACAAATTTGTGCAGTATGAAAAAATCCCATATTTAGTTTTTTCCTTTCTTTATTTACTTAGGCATGGCAGTGCCCTGTAAATTAATTATACGAAAAGAGCTAAAAATTGACAAGTCAACAAGATGACAGGGAGTTCTTATGAAGATATACATTGAAATATTAGCAACATGCATTTTTCTTGGAGCAATATATGGCTGGCAAGTAGGAGTATTTTTTGGAATTTTTTATTTATTAATTCTTATGGACTAAAAATGAAGAGATCTAATAGGGAGGTGAGAAATATAAGAGTACTAGACTTGATGTTAGTAGGACTTGTAATTTTAGAAATAAGTTCATTCATAAAATCATTGAAAAAAATAAAAAAAGAAGATCCTTTGAGAGAAATAAAGGAAGATCTTTTGATTATAAAATTTCAGATATATGGATTTATAAATCTTTTGATTTTCCTGAGGGCAACTGTTTATTTTGGAATTTAGTTGGGAATGGAGGGAAAAGTGATATGTACCTGGAGGAAAGAGTAGAACAGTTAGAGCAACAAATTGAAGAATTGAAGACTCAAAGACAAAGTGAAAATTATCTAACACCAGCTCAATTTGCCGAAAAAATGAATTGTTCAAAAGCATTAGTGTCAAAAATGACTCAAAACGGAGATATTGAAGTTATCCGATTAGGAAGACTAATAAGAATCCCTATGAGTCAGTTTGAGAAAGAAGAAAACAAAGAAAAATCATGGAAGGATGTGGTATTCAAAGGAGCATAGAGAAATTACAAAACAAAGACACTAAAAAATAGAGATAAGTACCTATCTTTCGGGTCTGAAAAGTAAATTTAGACACATAGAAAGGTAGAAAATGAACATATTTGTAATTTTATTTAGAGTGCTTATGATCATCGTTGCAGCAGCATTGATCATAATTGGATGTTTTGACGAAAACGGAATTAGAAAATCGAAGAAAATGGCATTATTAGGCATTGTTCCATTAGCAATGTTCGTAATTAGTTTATGTATTGTGTATGTACCAAGTAACAATGTCGGGATTAGATGGTCGGCATTTAGAGGAACAAGCAACAAAACACTGAACGAAGGAATTGCGATCAAAAGCCCGATCGATAAGGTTTTTCTAATTCCTACAACAGTAGAAGAGAGAACGATCAAGAAAGTAAATGTCCAGACGAAAGACGCTCAATTTGTAACGTCTGAGGTAAACGTTAAGTTTAAAGTAAATCAGAAAGATGCATTTAAAGTGTACAAGAGATACACTACATTGGACAACTTAAAGCAGAACATTATCAGCAATTATGCGCAAAAATCAATTGAAACTGTAGTGACTCAGTATAACGTCATTGATGTTTTGGGAGCCCAAAAAAATGAAGTTTATACAATGGCAACAAAAGATTTACAGCAAATGCTAAAATCTGAAGGCGTTGAATTAATCCAGTTAACTATAAAAGACATGAACGCAGGGGACGAGATTGAAAAAGCGATCGCAGATGAAGCGGTAGCCAAAAAGAGAGTTGAGACAGCAGAGCAGAATAGACTCAAAGCAAAAAAAGATGCAGAAACTAAGGTGATTAACGCAAAAGCCGAAGCGGATGCAAATAAGATTCTTGAAAAGCAGATGACAAACAAAATTTTAGCACAGCAATGGATCAAAAAATGGAATGGAGAAGTTCCAAAGGTATCAGGTGACAATAAATCAATGATTAATATTGGAGATCTGATTAAATAAAAACTTATGCTTCAGACTCGAAAGATGGGTATTTACCTCAACAATAAAGAGAACAGATGACTTTTTGAAGTGACCAAAGAAAGCAGAATGACTATCACATGATAGGACCAACAAAAAACCTCTATTCAATATAACAACCCCTATATATGAATGAATCAACAACTTTTATTTAGTAACTAATAACAAAACCGTTAATGTTATTTTACATATCGGAAATTACATACAATTGGTCACTTCAAAAAGTCATCTGTTAGAAAAGTAAAGGAGAAATAAAAATGACACAAGAACAAATTAATTACATGAAAGAAAAACTGATCAACCTAAAAAAAGGAGACATAGCCGGAAAAATGACTATGGGAGAATATCTTACAGAGCTTCTTATGATTTCAAATGTTTATGTTCAAGAAGTAAATAAAGCTATTCTTCCATTAAGTGATGCTACAGAGCCTATTGCGGTTGCATCATTACTTTATCTGGCAAAAAGCATGAAAACACAAATGAGTGCAGAGACTATAGAAATAGCAGAAAGAATAGAAAAATTAATGGAATCATCTTTTTCAATGACACAAACAAGAAAAAAAGACGCTTATTAAAAGCGTCTACCTTGTGAAAATTCACAATATATTATATTTTTCGAGCAAATTAAGTATACCATTATTTGCGATTTTTTTCAAGGGAACAACAGTACATGAAGAGGAAATATACAGATGACATAACAGATTTTACAGAACCATTTTGGGATAATCAGTGTCCGAAGTGCAGGAAACGATTTTGGTCAGTTTCTTTGGATTGCGTGTGTCCAAAATGTGGGAATCAGGAACTGTATATTTTGAATGAATCAAAACACTTAAAACATGATGAAAAAGAATTAGAAAAATATCACAGAAAGATAATGGAGGAAGAAAAATGAAAGTTATCACAGTTATGAATTATAAAGGAGGCGTAGGAAAGACAGCGACAGCTGTAAATCTTGCGTATAACTTAAGCGAAAAAGGACATAAAACCTTACTGATCGATTGTGATCCGCAGGGAAATACAAGTTTCTTTTTCGGCAGATATGATGAAACTAAAAAGAGTCTTACAGGAGTGCTTAGTAAGAAATATACGTTAAAAAGTGCAATTCGAAGGACAAAATATAAAGACTTAGATATTGTTCAGGCGGATAAGAATCTGGAATTCGTAGAAATATCAGGACCATTTGAACTAAAAGGTAATTTGATTGATCTGGAAGATTCTTATGAGTTTGTTATATGCGATTGCCACCCGACATTTGATTCTTATACAGAGCAGGCATTATATGCAGCAGATCTTTGTGTTGTTCCAGTCAAATTAGATCGAAATTCAATCAATGGATTGACATTTTTTGATGAACATTTTCAAGATGTATTGGACTATAACAGAAACTGCGAATACAAGATCCTGGTAACGATGTGGAGAAAAACAAAGGCAAACAAAGAGGGATTAATGGAACTATTAAGAAAAAACCAATATCCTATGTTTCAAAGCGTCATTAGAAATTCTACATCAGTAGATGCATCTACATACAAAAGAAAACCTTTAAAAAAATGTGCAAGTAGAAGTAATGCGTGCATGGACTACGAGAACTTTACCTCTGAAATAATTGAGGAGGTATCAAAATGAATGTAAATGAGATCTTAAAAGATATTGGACAGAAGCAGCCGGAGAAAAAAAAGAAGGCTGCTCCAAGAATACAAATGATACACTACACAAAGTTACGTCCAAACCCATCAAATTTTTATGAAACTGACGGAATTGAGAAATTGGCAGCAGCAATTAGGGTTGCAGGTGAAATTAAAAATCCTTTAAGAGTCAGAAAAATTGACGTAGATGAGTATGAGGTGAATGAAGGTCATAGAAGAAGACTTGCCATGATCTATAACGTTGAAGAACTTGGCTTGAAAGAGTTCGAGTTTTTACCCTGCATCGTTGAAGACACAACGACAACAGTTGGAAAACTTAATTTGATCTTAAGCAATTCAACGCAGCGTGAGCGCACAGAATATGAAAAAATGCAGGAGATTGAAAAACTGCGTACCCTATTAGATCAGTATGCAAAAGAGAATGAAAAGAAGATCTCAGCAGTAGATATGAGAAAGCTGATCGCAAATATTCTTGGAGTATCATCAACGAAAATTGCACAGCTTCAGAGCATTGATCGTAATCTTGTTCCAGAAGCAAAAGAAAAATTTGAAAAGGGTGAGATCACGGTATCTGTTGCAACAGAAATGGCAGGACTACCAAAAAAAATGCAAAGAGATCTTGCTAATCACAAAGAAATTAAGCTATCTCGTGTGAAAGAAATTAAAGAAGATTCAAAAAAAGCATTGCAGCGTTCGGAAGAAAAGAAGAATCTGACGGAGAAAGATCTTGAAAATGTAACATTTACGTTTCAAGATGTAAAAACAACGCTTGGATATGCAAAGAAACAAATTATAAAAGTAAATACAGAAGATAAAGATGCAGTGATCCGTACAAAAGTCATGATAGAAGCATTGCAGAAGTATTTAAAAGATATGACGGAAAGGGTGGATTACGATGGCGAATAGAAGAATGTTTAATAAAAAACTAATTGATTCTGATATGTTTTTGGATTTACCATTGTCAGCTCAGGCTCTTTATTTTCATTTGGCAATGAGAGCCGATGACGATGGATTTATAGACAATGCAAACAGAATTCAGCGGATGATTGGAAGCAACAAAGATGACCTAAATATCTTGATTGCTAAATCATTTATATTAGTATTTAGCGAAACTGGTGTGATCGTAGTAAAGCACTGGAGAATGCATAACTACATACAAAAAGACAGATATCACGAAACTGATCATAAACAAGAAAGAAGGATGCTTGAAACTGATGAAAATGGAGCGTATGAGTTCCGAAAAAATAATTCGTTACAAGATGGATACAACATGGATACAGAATGTATCCCCAGTATAGGTAAGAGTAAGGTTAGTATAGATAAGAGTAATAATAACATACTGCCGGAGCAAGCCGGGCAGCAGAAGCAGGAACAACAAAAACTGGAGAATGATAACAAAGATTTTGAACAGCTCTATCAGGGGGCAAGAGAATATCATATGCCGTTGAAGGATGGCAGTGATTACGTGGTCACTGAGAACGACGTCAAGAGATTTGAACAACTCTATCAAGATCTTGATATTCATGCAGAGATGAGAAAAATATATGCTTGGCTGATAAATAACATCCAAAAACGAAAGACAAAACGTGGAATGCCGAAATTCCTAAATGGTTGGATCAATAGGGCTTATGTCCAATTTGTCCAGGAACCAAAGGCACGAGCCAATGCTCCAAAACCAACAGTGCAGCATAATTTTACACAGAGAGACTATGATTTTGATGATCTGGAACAACAATTGCTGAGAAAGCAGCAGGAGGGAATTTGATCATTGAGAAAAAATGTGTCGATATCAGGTGATATAAACGAAAAAGAGACAAGAACTTAAGAAAAGTCCAATGCCTCATGAACAAGTATAACACATTCAGGAGGTATTGGATATTGGAAAATGAAAAACAATTTGAACAGGCAAAAAATTTTTTAAAAAAGATCAGATGGCTTGATAATGAAATTGATGCATTGATTGAAAATAAGAAGAGTTATCAAGATTTAGCAACAAAGAGAACAAGCAACCTGAATGGATGTGGAGTACATGGTTCAGGGTGCAAGGATCAAATGGCTGAATTTATAACAAAGATGGCTGATATTGATAATGAGATCTGTGCCAAGATTGATAGATTAGTCGATTACAAGAATGAAGTATCGAGCGTAATTGAAAAAATTGACGATAAAGAATGCCAGAAAATCCTTGTATTAAAATTTGCCAGATATATGCCGATGGTTGATATTGCAGATGCGATGCATATGGACAGAAGTACAGTGTATCGTAAATATAACAAAGCAATTAAAGCAGTGCAGCAGATTTTGTCAGAGTCTGACAAAGCAAAAGGATGAAAAACCATTAGCTGACGGCTTAGATCTCTGTCTGAGTGAACATGTAAATCTAATTTGTTTATTGCAAGATGCCTAATTTTGTGATCGGGCAGAGATCCAAGCCGTCAGGCTTGTTGTGCCGGATGTTTTATATACCACACGACAATTTAATAAACATCGGTATAACTCATAAGAAATGTATAAGCTAATGCAATGCCCGGCTTCGGTCGGGCAGAAAGGAGCAAAAGAATGGCTGAAAAGTCGACAGTAACTGAAAAGTTAACAGGAGTTATCAAAGGAAGTTCTATCACTGAAATTTTAGAAGAAGTAAAGAATGATATGTGCGATAAATATTGTAAGTATCCAGGAAGTGTAAAAGATCAAGAGGAGTTATATGACCAAGCTGGACCATGTAATAGTTGTCCTTTAAATAGATTATAAAATACGCATGAAATACGCATAAAAAGTATTGACATATACGCATTAAATGCGTATAATTAAAGCATAGTAGTCAATTGTAAATTTAAAAAAGGAGAAATCTTTATGAAACGCAGAGATTTAGTGAAACTCCTTGAAAAAAATGGATGGTATTTAAAAAGGAATGGTGGAAACCATGATTTATATACCGATGGTGAAAGAACGGAACCAATTCCAAGACATCCAGAAATCAAGGAACGATTAGCAAAATCAATTATCAAGAAACTGGGGCTTTAGCCCCAGACTTGGTAGATTCATAAAGAGTTAATTATTAAAAACCAAATAAACGTACTAACAAAACAATTTAAAGGAGGAACAATACCATGGAAAGGAAAGTAGCGTATCCGATTATTTTAAAACCGGATGAAGAAGGGTATTATGTAGAAATCCCTGATTTTGATATCGCTACAGAAGGCGATACAATAGCAGAAGCTATGGAAATGGCTAGAGATGCTATTGGATTAATGGGGATTGATATGGAAGATGAAGGAAGAAATCTTCCAGAGCCAAATTCAAAAAAACAGGATGTAGAAGCAGGAGACACAGTAACACTAGTAGATGTAGACTTTGTAGAGTACAGAAAAAAAGTAGATAATAAAGCAGTTAAGAAAAACTGTACAATTCCGTACTGGATGAGTGTAGAAGCTGATAAAGCCGGAATTAATTACTCACGAGTATTACAGGATGCAATTTCTAATATACTTGGGATTGCAAGAACAACAAAATGCTAATTAAATTTTAAAAAATATATTAATTTATAAAAGATGCAACACTTTGCGACACTTATCTGTGTTATTATTGTATTGCAAAGAAATAAATAAAAAGAGAAAGCACATTAGAAAATATCTGATGTGCTTTTCTTATGCCAAAAAGAAGGTGAAAAGATTGAATACTGTACAGCCGATAAGAGATATGAATACAGTTATGGATATTGCGCGGTATCTTAAACAGAATAATGAAAGAGATTATGTGATATTTGTAACTGGAATTTATTCAGGCTTACGAGTGTCGGATATCTTAAAGCTTCGAGTAAAAGACGTGCGTGGAAAAGATTATATATCTATGCGAGAAAAAAAGACGAAAAAAGAAAAGCGTTTTATTATAAATAAAAATTTGAAAAAGATACTGGAATCATGGATACAAGGAAAAGATGATTTACAGTATCTTTTTGAAAATCCGAAGACACATAGACCTATTAGCAGACAAAGAGAATGGGAAGTCATGAGTAATACAGGAAAAGCATTTGGTATTGATGAACTCGGAACGCATACAATGAGAAAAACATTCGGTTATCATGTATACCAGATGACACATGATGCGGTGATGCTCATGAAACTATTTAATCATTCAGATGTTCATACAACGTTAAGGTACATTGGAGTCGAACAAGATCAAACAGATCAGGTTATTTCAAAGCTTGATTTTAGTGTTTGATTTTTCTTTTTGTACAGAAAAGTTGACTCAAATATATTATGTAAAGTTGTATGACAAAAAATAGAACGCATATATAAGAAAGAAAAAAATCTTGACGAGTTTACAAAATTATAAGATATGTCAAGTCAAACAGAAAAGATAAGGCGGAATTAACTCAGCGGTTAGAGTGGTGATCTTATAAATCACTGGCGGTTGGTTCGACTCCAACATTCCGTATTCATCCAGGAGATGTAACAGTCAACTAAGGCAAATAGCCATACTTCATTTTTGTCAGACTCTGACAAACTTCTGGATGTTATAACGTGGTAGTTGTTAGGAACAGGAGCATTAAAAAAATATAAGAATGTTGCTTGGTCATTCTTTATCCTCCTTTCACAAAGATGTTTATTTATAGTTGCAGTCAATAAGTTAATTAATTGGTACATGGGCGTAGCTCCTTCAGGTTCGATTCCTGATACCACGGTTTTGTCAGAGTCTGACAAAGATATAAAGCAGAGTAGAGCAGTGGTAGCTTGTCAGCCTCCTTAGCTGAAGGACGATGGTTCGATTCCATCCTCTGCAATTTAGAGAAAGGAAATAATGTATGTTGAAATCATGTCAGTATTGTGGTCGTATTCATCCGAAGAATTATGATTGCGGTCGCAAGCCGAAAAGAATTAAAAGAGATACAAAGGCTTATAGGTTTCATAGAACGCAGGCATGGCAGGATAAGAGTATAGAGATTAGAAGAAGAGATCATTACTTATGCCAGTGCTGTATCAGACTCATGCAGGGAACAATGAGAAAGCATAACTATGATGATCTATCTGTTCATCACATTGTGCCGATCGCAGAAGACTATGAGCAGAGGTTGGATGATGATAATCTGATTACTGTATGTGGTTATCACCATGAGATGGCAGAGTCAGGAGAGATAGACAGAGAGGTACTGCATGAGATCGCAAAGGAACAGAATGAAAAGAGAGACATGTAGGGCTGAGTGAGGGCGTTCCAAGGTATCCCCCCGGGATTAAAATTTTGAAAAAATAAACGCCCTCCAGACCGACGCCCCACCTTTCTTTACAAAAAATTCCCACATCAGCATTTCAAAAGGAGGTGGCTCAAAAATGCCGACACCAACAAAACCAGTCAATGTGATCCGCATGGAAGGAAAGAGTCATCGGACAAAAAGAGAGTTGAAATCGCGAGAAAATGCGGAAAAGAAGCTTTTGACTGGCGAAAAATTAAAAGAAAGAAAAGAAGTAAAAAGTGATCCAATAGCACATAAAGAGTTTCTGCGGATCAAAAAATTACTTGAAAAAATAGAGAAAAATGATGATCTATATAGCAGTGTGATCAATCGTTATTGCCAATTATATGCAGAATGTAAAGATTTTGAAGAGAAAAGAGAAGTAATTTATAAGCAGTTGGTTGATCTTCAGGAAAATTATCAGAAGATGATTGACGAGGAAGAAATGACGATAAAAGAGTATTATAACCTGGAAATTGGAATGCAGAAGAATTTGATTTCCCTGGATAAACAGGTGCAGGCAAAACGAAAAATGCTTCTTGATATTGAGAAAGAAAACATCATGACGATTGCATCCGCCTTAAGGTCCGTTCCGAAGAAAACTGAAAAGAAAGATAATCCTCTTTTGGTGGCTTTAAATGGTTCGTGATGGAAGAGCATACAAGTATGCAAAGTGGTCACTCAATGAAGCAGATGGAATGGTACCGCATTATGTAAAATTACAAGCGCAACAGTGGCTTGATATTGCAGATGATACAAATGATGATGCTTATGTAGATGAGAAAGAATATGAAAAGATTTGCAATTTATTGAAGTTGATGGTTCATCCAGATTTGCATTGCAGTATCTATGATGCGATGGAAGATTATGCATGGCTATTGATTACAGCAACACTTTGCACGATGTGGAGAGAAGGAAGTGAGATCTATGACGATAATAAGATTAGTTTCGAATCTTGCAAGATCAGATATTATACGACGGCATTATTAGAAATTTCAAGAAAAAATCATAAGACGTTTTATTGTGCGGTGATCTTGATTTTATTAATGCTGACAGGTGTTGCTTTTGGACGTTATTTTTCTGTAGCGCCGACATTGGCACAATCGTCTGAAGTAAAATTAGCGGTTCGAAAGATACTAAAGAGCAGTCCTTTATTGATAGATGAAGAAGATCCAGCATTTAAAATATTGCGCAGTGAAGTAATCTGCAATATCAATGAGAGTAATTTTACACCGCTTGCATATAGCAATGATAATTTAGATTCAAGGCTAGCAAATGCATTTGTCGCCGATGAAGCCGGTGGAATGGATTCATACCCTTTAGAAGCGATGAGATCATCACAGATTGAAATTGTTAATGATCTTGGAATGGTTATAAGTACGCAATACCCCAATGATGATAATGTGTTTATTGACGAGATTGATATTGCGAAGAAATTATTAGATGGAGTACTTGAGTCTGAGGATGTTGGTACATATTTTTCTCTACTGTATGAGCCGGATGATGAGTTGAAAACAGGAGAAACATGGCAGAAGGATGATCGCTGTATTTATCAATCAAATCCGATTGCGGTGGAGAAAAAGGCAGTATACAAGAATATTGTAAAGAAAAGAACTAATGCAATTCTTTATGAGAATAAGAGGGAGAACTATTTATGTAAACATAATAATATTCGGTATAAAGGTCTGGGAGTTGAAGGTTACATTGATATCCAGAAGGTCAAATTATGCCGGAATGAAATAGAAAAAGAATGGTGGGAAGGCAGAAAAGTCTGGATCGGACTAGATTTATCTTTATCTGAGGACAATACAGCATTTGCGATGGTTACAGAAGAAGAAGGAATCATTTATGCGAAAGTACTTGGATTCTTACCAGATGGAAGAACTAAATATAAAACAAATAAAGAACATGTAAATTATAAACGTTGCATCGATCATGGTGATTGTATTGCCTGTGGTGATGAAGTCATAGATTACAGCATTGTTGAAAATACAATCATGACTCTGGAAGAAGAATATGGGGTGACAGTTATGCAGATTGGATATGATAAATGGAATGCGATTTCATCTATACAGAAGTTTGAAGCAGCAGGATATGAATGTGTTGAGATTAAGCAGCATAGTTCGGTACTTCATGCTCCAACCAAGCTATTAAAAGAAAAGATTTTATCTAAAGAATTTGTTTACGATTCAAACAGATTACTAGAGATCAACTTCCAGAATGCAAGATGCACCGAAGACACCAACTTAAATAAATATGTAAACAAGAAAAAATCTGCTGGAAAGGTCGATATGGTAGTGAGTCTGATTAATGCCATGTACTTATTACAGCAATATATGTTGTATGGAGTTGATGATTTCTCTGTACAGACAGCATAGGAAGGAAAGAAAATGGCATTTTTTAAGAAACGAGAAAGAGCAGAACCGGAAGTAAAACAAGAGAATGATTGTGACGACTTATTAATTAGATCGTATCTTGGAAGTGATGACGTTACTCGTGAAATGGCAGAGGAAATCCCAGCGATTCAGGGTACGCTTGACTTGATTATAAAAACAGCTGCTAATGTACCAATACGCTTATACAAAAGAAACGGAAAACGTGTTGAGGAAATTGAAAATGATCGTCGTGTTAATTTACTAAATGAAGATACAGGCGATACACTTGACGCAAAAAAAATGAAACAGGCAATGTTTCGAGACTATTTTCTTGGAAAAGGTGGGTATTGTTATGTTAATCGGGAAGGGCTTGAAGTCAGATCATTACATTATGTAGATCAAAGAAATATTGGAACATCAAAAGATCCTGATGTAATTTTTAAAAAATATGTAATTCTTGTACAAGGGAAAACATATTTTCCTGAAGATTTCATTACGCTTCTTCGGAATACGACAGATGGAGCGAAAGGACATAGCATAATAGAAACTAATAAAACATTGATTTCTATTATGTACAATAACATGAAGTACGAAGAGACACTTGTAAAAACAGGTGGAAACAAAAAAGGCTTTATAAAATCAGCGAGATCGTTGACACAGGCAGCGTTAGACAGTATAAAAGCAGCATTTAAGAAACTGTATCAAAACAACACTGAAAATGTCGTTGTCTTAAACAATGGATTGGAATTTCAAGAATCTTCAAATACGTCAGTCGAGATGCAACTGAATGAAAATAAGCAGACAAACAGCAATGAATGTTGCAAAATATTTGGAATGCCATCAACAATGTTATCTGGCGGTGGAAATGAAGAAGATGACAAGAAATTTATCAAGTATTGTGTCACAAATCTGTTAGATGAATTTATGACAGCAATCAATAAAGTATTACTGCTCGAATCAGAAAAAAGGCAGTATTTTTTTGCACCAGATATGTATGAATTGACAAAAGGAGATATTGATAAGCGTTATAACGCATATAAGACAGCGACAGATAGTGGATGGTTACAGGTAGATGAAGTAAGGGAACGTGAAAACATGGAACCGCTTGGCATGAATATGATTAAGTTAGGACTGCAAGACGTTTTATATGATCCAAATACAAAAATGCTGTATGTACCGAACACGAACCAGATGCACAAATTAGGAGAAGGAGGTAACAAAGAAGGCGAATTGAAGTAAGAGCTGGACAGGATGGAAAAAAGTCCGCCATCATTGAGGGATATGTAAATGTGACAAACCGAAGATCACGACCGATTCCCGATGGAAAAGGCGGATATTTTCTTGAAGAAATTCAGCCTGGAGTATTCCAGAGAGCAATGAGAAAAATAGATGAAATCAAATTATGCTTGGATCATCGGAAAGAAATCGGTGGGACGAAGAGTAATTTGACACTGAAAGAGGATGTAATCGGATTAAAGGCACGTGCAGAGGTGACCGATGAGGAAACTGTGAAGGCAGCAGAAGAAAAAAGACTGAGAGGATGGTCCTTTGGATTTAGAAAGCCAAGAGAAGAACGTGCGGAAGAAAATGGAATGAGTATCCGCAGGATTTCAGACCTTGAATTGACGGAAGTGAGTATTATCGATGACAAGATGAAACCCTGGTATAATTCAACGACCATTGAAGCCAGAGCTGAAGACGAAGATGAAATTGAAGTCAGGGCACAGGAAGATGATCTTGATTATATCAATAAACAGAAACCTGAAAATGAAGCAGAACAAAGCAGAACAAAGATAAAGAAGATGATCGAAGAAGCAGGAGGTACTATTTAAGGAAGAATGCAAGAGTAAACAGAGAAAAAAGCAGACGTATGAAAATGAATATCCAGTTTTTTGCTGGAGAAGGAAAAGATAATATCAAAGCGTTGAGAGAATTAAGAGCGGAGAAAGTTGATGAATTAAAACTATTATATGCAACGCTGACAAGTGAAGAAAGAGCTATTACAGACGAAGAAGAGAAAAAGGCAGATGATATAAATAAGGAAATCAAAAGAATTGACAAAACAATTGATATCCTTACAGAAATGAAAGAGAATATTGCACAACGTGGAGAGAGAGAAGATCCAGAAAACAATCCTGATGCAGCAGAAGAACAGAGAGCAGAGGAAGAAAAAAGGATTTTTGCTGATTATCTTCGAGGTATTGTGTCTGAAGAACATCGTGCAGATATTAACATGACACAGACGGACAATGGCGCAGTAATTCCGAAGACGATTGCAAACAAAATCATTAGAAAAGTATATGATATTTCTCCGATCTTAGAGAAAGCAACAAAATACAATGTAAAAGGTGATTTAGAAATTCCGAAGTATGAAGCAGAAACAAATGATATTACAATGGCATATCATGACGAGTTTAAAGAATTAGAGTCTTCTGCTGGAAAATTTGGAGTGATTAAATTAAGTGGATTCTTATCAGGGGTATTAACACTTGTATCAAAATCGCTTTTAAACAAATCACAATTTGATATTGTATCTTTTGTAATTGATCAGATGGCGTACAATATTTCACGTTTTATCGAAAGAGAATTATTGATTGGAACAGATGGAAAGATCGAAGGGTTAAGAGGTGTCACACAGAAGATAACAGCTGCAAGTACTGGAACAATCAAAGCAGACGAATTAATTGATTTGCAGGACTCAGTTAAAGATGCGTTTCAGAAGGATGCAATTTGGATTATGCATTCAAAGACAAGAACAGCTCTAAGAAAATTAAAAGACGGAAATGGAAGATATTTATTACAAGATGATCTGAATTCTCCATTTGGAAAAGTACTGTTAGGAAAACCTGTTTATACATCTGATAACATGCCAGAAATGGCAGCAGGAAAAACGGCAATCTATTATGGAGATATGTCAGGTTTAGCAGTTAAGATCGTTGAAGAATTGGAAATTGAAGTACTGAGAGAAAAATATGCAACACAGCACGCCGTTGGAGTTGTCGGATGGTGTGAAATGGACGCAAAAGTTGAAAATGAACAAAAGATCGCACAGATGGTTATGAAAGAGAACGGATAATGAGAATAAAAGCATGTGTTGATTTTTATGGAAATATAACGATGAAAAAATCAGAGATATGGGAAGTTGAAAATACTCCCGTTATCTCTGATTTATTGAAAATCGGGCTAATTGAGATCGTGGATGAAGGCGGTGAAAAAGATGAAAGTGAGCGAAGTTAATGAAGCATACCTTATAAGTTACTTAAAAGAAGACGAGCCAGACGATGACGATATTAGACTTATGAAAAGTTGTTTTGATGCAGCGAGAAGCTTCGTTCGGGGGCAGACAAATCTGACAGATGAAAGAATAGATATGTATGACGATCTAACGATTGCGGTATTGGTCCTGACACAAGATATGTACGATAACCGCAGAATGTACGTTGATAAAAATAATTTAAATAAGGTTGTTGATAGTATTATTTATCAATATGCGGAGAATTGGCTATGAGATCAATTGACATTGGGAAAATGAATAAAAAAGTATATATCTGTGCTGCACAAAATACGCAGGATGATATGGGACAAGATGTTTTGACTTACGAAAAAGGCAAACGAATGTGGGCAACAGTAAAATCTGTACGAGGCGGAGAATATTACGATGCATTAAAATTGTCCCCAGAAGTTTCATATATTGTATATACAAGATATCGAGAAGACGTTCACCCAGATACAATCTTGCTATATCATGGGAAGAAACTGGAAGTAAGGCATGTTGCAGATATAGAAGAAGAACGAATAATGCTTGAGATTCAATGCACAGAGTATAAGAAAAAGGATGGATCAGATGGATGGATTGGAATTTGATGGATTCGAGGAAGTTCTAGATGGGCTAGAAAACGCAATCAGTAAATACCCAGATCTTGTTGAATCTGGCTTAAAAAAAGAACAAAAAGATTTTCGCAAAGCAATGATCAAAGAAACGTGGAGAGCAGTAGACAAACATACGGGAAATATTGTAAAAGGATTTCGCTTTACTCCAATTCGAGCGAATAAATCCAATATGGAAACAGATTTTTTGGCAGAAGGGAACAAAAAAGGAGCACATTTTCATTTGGTTAATAATGGTCACGAGATGGTTACTACTGTTAGTAGAAACGGGAAAAAGATTCAAGGTGGAGGAAAAACTGTAGGTTTTGTACCTGGGCGAAGAATTAAAGAGCCTGTTATAGAAAAGTGGAAGCAGGAACATGTAAAAAGGGCACAAAAAATATTAGATACAATTCATGAGGAAATCGACAAATGATATCTATCAAAGAATTAAAAAAAAGTTATATTAGAAAATTACGTGAAACAGTACCTGACTTGAAAATATATTCAAATGCAATAGAAGAAGGATATGAAACTCCATCGCTATTCGTGCAGATGATCCCGCTAGTGTTTAGAGAGAGGGTCACAGCAAATACTACGCATTCAAGTTATATGTTTGAAACGACATTAATGCAGCAAAAAAAAGATGATGCCGAACAGCTTGAAATCATGGAAAAGATAAGAGACAAAGTAGGAGATCATCTATGTGTAGAAAAAAGGTTACTACTTATACAAGAACCGGAGATACAATACACAGGACAGACACGTAATATAATACAGTTTGTTTTTAAAGTTGATTTTTTAGAAAATTGCAGACAACTTGAGACAGAGCAAACAGTAAGAGAAATAGAAGTAAAGGAGATGGTAAATAATGGGCATTCCTAGTATTACAATCACATTTATTGAAAAATCAAGATCAGTAATTGCAAGATCGGGGGCGAAAAATGCAGGATTAATCATTCCACTAGCGATGACGAATGATAATAGGACGTTAAAACTAGCACCAGGAGATGATATTCCTTCATCGGTATCAAAATATAAAGATCAGATTGAGCAGATACTGATCGGTGGATCTACGCAACCTAAAAAAGCCGTCATTGCTTTCGCTGGTGTGGATTATGCAGATATAACGGATGCATTAGAAGCGTTAGCAGACGAAAATGCTAGTTATATTGCATTAAGCGATTCAGCAGATACGATGGAAACAAAAATTGTAACATGGATAAAAGCGCAGCGAAATGCGGGTAAAAATGTAAAAGCGGTTCTTCCCAATACGGCAGCAGATAATGAAGGCATTATTAATTATGTGACGGAAAGTGTAAGTGTTGGGGATAAAACGTATACAGCAGAACAATATTGTGCACGAATTGCAGGATTACTTGCAGGAACGCCAATTACGGAGAGTGCAACATATTTTGTACTGACAGAAGCGACAGACTGTACAAGAATGACAAAAGAAGAAATGGATGCAGCTATTGACAATGGAAAGCTGATTCTTAATTATGAGGATGGAAAAGTCAGAATTGTAAGAGCGGTTAATTCTTTAGTTACAAAATCAGCAGAAAAGGGAAATCAATATAAGAAGATCAAATTGATTGATATCATGGATACAATAAGAAATGATATCAAGACAACAATAAAAGATGAATGGATTGGAAAAAAAGCAAATTCATATGACAATAAATGCCTATTGATTGCTGCAATTCAAAATTATTTCAACGATTTAATACAACAAGGTGTATTATCATCCGCAAGCGTAGAAATTGATACATCTAATAATAAAAAATACCTGGAAGAGAATGGTGTTGATACAACGGAATTGAACAGTGAAGAAATTAAACAAGTCAATACAGGCGATAAAGTATTTTTGATTGCACAAATTAAAATGAACGATGCAATTGAAGATGTGTCGCTTGAAATAAACATTTAGGAGGTTACTAAGGGAGAGTTATACACCGGAACAGGTCATTAACGGGACATTCGGAAATGTATGGTTAAATGATCAGTACATGGCAGAAACAACAGGGCTTGAAGCAAAGTATAAACTTACAAAAAGTGATGTTGCGCAGACTAATACACTTAGTAAAGGGCAAAAGATCACACAGATTGAAGGAACTGGAACGTTGAAAATGAATAAAGTTTCGTCATATATGATCAAACTTTTGTTAGAAGATATTAAAAAAGGAATTATGCCGGATATTACAATTATAACAGCCTTGAAAGATCCGGCATCACTTGGGACAGAAAGAGTAAAACTTACGGGCGTTTCGTTTGATGAGATTACACTTGCAGACTGGGAAGCAAACAAACTTGGGGAAGAGTCTTATCCGTTTACATTCCAGGATGCAGAACCGATTGACTTAATTTAGGAGGATAAATATGGATTTAGTACAGAAATTATTACAAATTGATAAAAACAATGCAAGAAAGAAAAGAAGAGAAAAATTCAGATCTGGAAATATGCAGCTATTAGTTGGAGATCCAGAAATTGAGATTCAGGAGATCGATCCAGAGCGTTTGACAGAATTACAGACATTACCTTTGGATGAAAATGGAAAATATAATTATCAGCAGTCTTATACAGCAAACCTTATGACTACTGTAGAAGGAGTTGTGAATCCAGATTTAAAAAACAAAGAATTACAGGCTCATTTTGGGGTTGGAACGGCAAACGATCTTGCAAAATTATTGTTTAAGGCGGAAGTTTCAAATATTGCAGATGCAATTACGACACTATCTAGTCCAGATGTAATTGAAGATGAAGAAGTAAAAAACTAACTCACGAAAGGGGAGATATGCAGATGGCGTATCTCCTCTTTCGTGATCATAATCTAATTCCATCACAATACTATGCACTTGGACCGAATGAAAGAGCACTGATACGAGGATTTGTAAAACGTGAGTGTCAGGAAAGGGAGGAAATATACAAGGAGCAAAGTAGTTGATGCGACCTTACGATTAATTGATAAGTATACAGGACCATTACAAAAGGCAGCAGAGCAGACGAAGCACCAAGTCGGCTATATGAAACGCCAGGCGAATCAGATCAAAAGTGTCGGGAAAAGTATGTCAGGAGTTGGATCATCTTTGCAAAAAAATGTTACCACTCCAATATTAGGCGTACTAGGCGTAACTGGAAAGATGGCAGACACATTTGAGAAAGATATGGCTCAGGTTAATACGCTGCTTGACAATAAAGAACATCTAGAAAAATACAAAAATACAGCAATTCAAGTATCGAATGATACAGGAATTGCACTTGGAACAGTCAGCAAAGGCGTTTACCAAATGATATCCTCTATTGGAGATAGTGGGAAGAAAACACAGGATATTTTCGCGATATCAGCAAGGGCTGCTAAGGGTGGTGGCTCAACTGTTGCTGAATCAGTAGCATTAATATCTTCAGCCATGAAAGGATATAATAGTGTCAATGCAAAGACGGCTCAGTCAATCAGCGATATGGCGTTCCAAACGCAGAAGTTAGGTGTTACAACCTACAAAGAATTAGCAGCATCGATGCAACCACTATTTCCTTTAGGTAATTCTTTAAGCGTGTCTTATCAAGAATTGTTCGGATCGATGGCAACCTTGACAGGTGTTACCGGAAATACAGCAGAGGTAACGACACAAATGAAAGGATTGTTCACAGGACTCCTGAAGCCAACGGATGCGATGGGCGAATTAATGAAAAAATACGGCTATCAAAACGGGCAAGCGATGATTAAGGCAAAGGGAATGAGTGGAGTTCTTCAGATTTTGAAAAAGGAAACTGGTGGACAATCTGACAAAATGGCAAAGCTGTTCAGCAATTCTAGAGCACTTACAGCTGCTTTAGCACTAACGGGATCACAGTATGATACATTCAAACAAAAAACAAAACAAATGAATCAGGCTTCTGGATCGACTGAAAAAGCGTTGAAAGACATGAAAACGTCGACCAGTGAAATAAAGAAAGCTGTAAATAGTGCTAAGAACTCACTAACAGTTTTTGGTGGTTCTGTATTAAAAGTTGTAGCACCATCGATATCAAAAGGTGCTACAAAACTTGCGGAATTAGCAAAGAAGTTTTCAGAACTTAGTCCGGCAACACAAAAATTTATAGTTAAGGCTGCACTGGTTGTTGCAGCAGTTGGTCCTGTAGTTAAAATTATAGGTGGATTAACTTATAAAGTAGGAGTGCTGTCATGGAAATGGGCAGATCTTGTTGGAAAGATATCGAAAGCAGGAAGTATTTCGGCATTTCTTGGACCTGGCGGTAAAATCATAGTGGTTCTCGGAGCAATTGCAGTGGCAGCAACGGCAGTTTATACAATATGGAAGAACTGGGATAAAATTACCGGTACTTTTAAGAGAATAGGCGCAGGAATTAAAGAGAATCTTGGACAGGCAATGAAAACTGCAAGAAAAGGAATGGCAGATTCAAGTAAGAAATGGATTGGATACATTGATACAATGAAGAAATCTGTATCAGGGGCTCAAAAAAAAGCTGCTGATTTTGGAAATTATGTAAAAGGTGGGTTCAAAGCAGGAATATCTGTAGGGGCTAAACTGGCATCTACGGCATTTAAAGTTAGATTTTTTGATAATGTGAAGATTATAATTAATGGATCTGAAAAAGCATTAAAGGGATTAAATACTTTTGTGAGTGGTGTATTCACGGGTAATTGGAAAAAAGCATGGAAAGGAATTGTAGATATTTTTAGGAGTATCTTTGGAACTGTAAAAGAGATTGCAAAAAGACCATTGAATGGAATTGTTAGCATGATGAATACAGTGATTGGAGGATTGAATAAAATTAAAATCCCTAGCTGGGTTCCTCGATTTGGTGGAAAAGGTATAAATATATCTAAGATTCCAATGCTTGCAAAAGGTACAAATAATTGGAGTGGTGGTGTTGCTCAAATAAATGAGAAAGGTGGAGAGATTATAGATCTTCCACACGGAACCCGTGTGTATCCACATGATGAATCTGTTAGAATGGCAAGAAGTGAAGGAAGCAGAACCTATAATATAGCTAAACTTGCAGACACGATTGTGGTCAGAGAAGATGCAGATATAGATAAAATAGCAGAAAAAATTGTAGAAAAACTTGAAGCAATACCCGCATAGGAAGGAGTGATCAAAGGGAAATTTGGTTAAATAACGGAAGTGACAAGATTCGTTTTCCAGTCCTGCCTTCGTCCTATAAAATAGGAACTTCTCAACAGAACACGTCTGAGAATGTACACGGAAAGGGAGAAGTAAATATCTTAGGAGAAAGAACACTCGAAACTATAGAGATAAGTTCCTTTTTCCCTGCACAAGAATATAATTTTTGCCAGTACAAAGGGTTTGATACAAACCCATATACTTATATAAATAAAATAAAAAAGTGGGCGAGAAATAAAATCACGCCCACTTTTATTATGACAGGAAATGTGAATTTTAACAAAGCTGTTTCTATTGAAAGCCTTGAATATGGAGAAGAAGATGGAACGGGTGATGTAACATTTACTTTAAGTATGAAAGAATATCGAACGGTTTCTTATTCTGTTGCAAAGAAAAAAACATCAAATGAAAAAAAAGTAAACAAAAAAACATCAACTAAGAAAAGAAACAGTAAAACAGTAAAAACAGCAAAATACACAGTGAAAAAAGGCGATACACTGAGTAAGATTGCAAAAAAACAAACAGGAAAATCTTCAAATTGGAAGAAGATCTATAACAAAAATAAAAAGGTGATAGAGAACGCTGCGAAAAAACATAAACGGAAAAGCAGCGGTAATGGAAAATGGATCTATCCCGGTACAAAGTTGGTGATTGAAAAAGGGTAAATTTAAAAGTTACATGGAATGGAAATAACATAACAAATGTAATCGGATCTATGACGTGGGCAGGGAGCGCATACTCAGCTGCAAGATCTCTAGAATTCACTATCATAAATCCAGCCGGAGATAAACATTTTACAAAACTGCCAAATATCAAAACTGGTGATGTAATTTGCATGTATAAAGATTCAGACAAACTTTTTCATGGAAAAATCACAAAAAGAAGTCGAACAGGTGAAGCTGGTACGATTACATATACTGCACAGGATTTTTTGTTGTATTTGATAAGAAGTAAGGGAACTTACAAATTTAAGAAAAAGAAACCTGAGCAGATCACAAAGTTAATTTGCAAAGATTTAAAAATTAAGACGAAAAGTATTGCTAAAACAGGAATGAAGATTAACAAAATTCTGTTTACCGATAAGGAATATTACAACATGATCTTAGCTGCTTACACGAAAGCATACAGAAAAACAGGTACAAAATATCAATTGATCATGGAAGGTGATAAATTATCTGTTATCAAAAAAGGAAAGCAACTTTCAGTCGTTTTGAATCAAAGTGAAGGAATTACAGAAAGTTCCTATGAAGAATCCACAGACAGCATGGTAAATAAAGTTATTATCTACAATTCTAAGAACAAAAAGATAGGAACTGTGAGTAATAAAAACTGGATAAAATCGTATGGAACTTTTCAAGAATCCCTATCTGTTGATAAAGGAAATGGAAAGAAGCAAGCAAAAAATACATTGGCGGGATTGGATAAAACAGCAACATTAACAGCAGTTGGAGATATAAGATGTATATCTGGTTATGCAGTAAAGATAAATGACACTGATTCAGGACTGACAGGCGTTTTTTGGATTGAAAATGATACACATACATTTGAAGATGGCACATATATGATGACGTTAGAACTTGCGTTCAAAAATATAATGCAGACAGAGGAAGGTGATACAGAATCAAGTTCATCAACTAAAAGCACAGGGATTTTGAATGGAAAAAAAGTAAAAGCGTTATATACGGCATATTATCCGGCGAATAACAAAATGGAAGGCGGATATTACGATTGCAAAGGAAAACGGCTTGATCCAAGCAAATATACATGTGCAGCACCGAAAAGCATCAAATATGGAACACAGATACAAGTATTAGGGACTAAGACAAGTAGAGATAAAAAAGTTCACAAGGTAAATGATCGTGGCGGTGCGATAAAAATAGTAAATGGCATCTATCATTTTGACATTCTGATGAAAACAAAAGCGCAGTGTAACAAATTTGGAAGGCGTAGCGGTTATGCAATCATTGGGAATGGTACGGGCTACAAACAGACAACAACAAGTAGCAGTAAAGCTGATAAGGTAATAAAAAAAGCAAAATCATATATTGGGAAAGTAAAATATGTTTTTGGTGCAGCGTCACCACAGAGTGGAAAATCAGATTGCTCTGGGTACACGTCTTATGTGTTTAAAAAAGCGGCTGGAAAGAATATAGGGCGAACAGCAGCGGAACAAGCAACTAAAGGAAAGAAAATCGCAAAGAGTAAATTAAAAAAGGGAGATCTTGTTATTTTTCAGGGGACATACAAAGCAGGAGCAAGCCACGTTGGAATTTATTTGGGTTCAGGGAAGTTTATACATTGTTCTAGCTCAGGAGGTGTAAAAATCAGCAACTTAAATAAATCTTATTATGTCCAGCATTGGATGCAAGGAAGGCGAGTGTTGTAATGAATGCATATGAGCGAATGCTTGAGGTTATGAGAAAGCAAGGTAAAAAAGATAATCCGAATGAATTGCAACTAGGAAGAGTTGTAGATGGGTTAGTTGTATGTAGTGGACAGAAACTTGAAGCAGAAGATTATCTGATTGCGGAAGGAATCGAATTAGAAGATGGAGATGTAGTATTAATAATTCAGATTAGTGATAGTCAATATGTAGTTATATGTAAGGTGGTGAGTGCTTAGGTTTCCATTCGAAGAAGATACAGAAGAAATTGAAGAAGTAGAAGAAGAGGAAGAATGGTATCCTCGAGAATACGATATCAATTTTAAAACGGGAAAACTGACTGGAAAGATTGCAGAGGGAACTAGAGCAATTGCCGTATGGGCTTATCTGGCAATTAAGATTGCACGTTATGCATTTTTTCAGTATTCGTGGGATTATGGAAGTGAGTTTTATGATTTGATCGGGCATACATATTCGGATGAATATGTAAAATCTGAGGTCGAAAGAATAGTAACAGATTGCTTAGAAGTAAACCCATATATAAATGGAATTGAAAATTTAATTGTAGAAAGATCGGAAGAAGTTCTGAAGATACAATTTACGATATTGACAGATTATGGAGAAGAGGAGGTCGATATAGAGGTTTGAAGACATGACATTTGAGGCAATCATGGATGCAATGATGGAAGACATGCCAGATGGGTTAGACACGAGTGAAGGAAGTCTTATTTATCACGCATGTGTGAAACAGGCGGCACGATTAGAACAGGCATATATAGATCTTTCTACTTTAGCGGATAATCAATATCCAGATACGGCAGATCTCGATCATCTAGTTAAATTCGGACAAGAAAGAGGAATCTATATAGAAGAAGCCACTGTGGCAGTGTTTGAAGGAAAATTTAATGTAGCGGTAGAAATAGGGACAGAGTTCTCTGGCGATGATTTTAATTATATTGTAATTGATGTTATCGATGAAAATACACATACATATAAGCTCGAATGTGAAGATGCAGGATCGGAAGCGAATAGTTGGTTAGGAGATCTGATGTGCCTTGATGATGTAGAAGATCTGGAAGAAGCGGAACTGACAAAACTTATTACTGAAGGAACAGATGAAGAAGATGAGGAATCTTATAGGATGCGATTACTAGATTCTTTTGAAATCAAACCTTTTGCAGGAAATAAGAAATATTATTTGCAAGAAATAGGAAATCTTGATGGAGTCGGTGGAGTAAAAATACATCGACGAACAGGAACAAATATTCCAGTGATTATTATTACTGAGGATTTCCGAAAGCCAGATGAAACTATTGTAAGTAACGTTCAAACTCAGGTTGATCCGACTCAAAATAGCGGTGAAGGAATAGGAATTGCACCAATAGGTCATTGTGTTGTTGTGACTGGGGCGGATGAATATACAATAAATATATCAGCAAACATATCGTGTGAGTCTGGTTATACAGCCGATGGATTAAAAAGTCAGATTGAAGATGCTGTAGAAAAATATATGTTAGGATTACGTCAGACATGGGCTGATTCAGATCATCTTGTTGTGAGAGTGTCCGGAGTTGAGAATGCAATTTACAATGTAGAAGGTGTGGAAGACATTAAAAATGTGTTGCTGAATGGTGGTACAAGCAATGTGACACTGAATGAAAATGTCATTCCGGTGAAAGGAGCAGTGACATGCAGTTAGAATATCCATCCGTGATCATGAACATCGATGAGATCGTCAAGATTTATGAAGCAGAAGAAAAAGTTGGAAATAAATTTGACGAAGCGATTCAGGATGTTGACAGTGATATTTACATCGAAGATGCAACAGAAGTTGGAATTGCGAGAAGAGAAAAGATATTAAATATAACTGCACAAGATACGGATACCTTAGAAGAAAGACGTTTTAGGGTTAAAACGAAATGGAATGATTCATATCCGTATACATATATGGATTTAATGCAGCGTTTAGATATATTACTAGGAAAAGATACATACACAATTGCACTAGATCCTGACAACATGGAAATGCATTGTATATTAGAACTTAAGGCAGAAAAAATGTATGATGCGTTTGTGAAAATGATCGAAAAAATTGTGCCATTAAATATTGCATTAGATTTTGGAATACGTTATACACAACAAAAAGATTTATCTAAATTTACACATAGAGAGCTGTCAAAATTTACACATGAACAAATTAGAAACAGAAAGGTATTGGGCGAATAAATATGAAAACAACAACAAATTTTGGTTTTCCAAAACCAGAAGCTGACGAGTTTTATGATGTTGCTGAATTTGGAAAAGCAATGGACATGCTTGACAGCGAACTAAAAGAAATACTAACAAAGATAGATACAGCAAATAAACATACTACTAACAAAGAAAATCCACACGGAGTAACAAAAAAGCAGATTGGGCTTGAAAATGTAGAAAACAAATCAAGTGAATCAATTAGAAGTGATTTGACAATTGAAAATATTGAAACCGCATTGAACTATAAGCCGGTTAGTCCAACTGATCTTGAAAATTATAAGTCTTCGTTAAATGGGTCTTTAGAAGGTGTAGGTAAAATACAAATGACATCTGGGAAGTACAAGAGGATGTTTTTTACAAAAGATGTGGTAAAAACAGATTCAAGCGGAAAAGCAACAACAAATAACTCTATAAAAGATGAAATAGAAGCCCTTGGCGGTAAATGGGCATATAGTGCAACAAGTGTGTTTGGATACGCAGAAGAAAAAGGAGTTATGATCTCAGCGAGTCCTGATACGGTAAAATCTAGCGACACGTACGGCAAGATAGAAATAAGAGCATATAATGCAGACGGATCAGCACATTACGACAGCGGTAATTACGCAGTTACACCAGTGGCGCTATTGATATTCACCGACGAAGCGTAAGGAGGGACATGTATGGTTATAGCAAATGTATTAAATACCTACACAACCGCATCAGGACTGTGGCAATATGATTATGGCCAAGTGTTACGTATCCAGGGGCTAAAATTACCGCCAGCTGTTGAGATACACTTTTCACTTCAGGAGCGAGGTGGGGAGTCGGTTACTAGAGTAGGAACAACAAAAGATGGAGTGACAGATGTTGTAATACCAGACAGCATGTTAGAGAATAGAGATATAACGACAGATTATAAAATTTATGCATTTATCTATTTGACTGATTCGGAATCTGGGCAGACGGAATATAAAATTTCGATGTCAGTTAAAGCGAGACCCAAACCAGAGCAATTTGAAAAGCCGGAAGATGAGGAATTATTCCGGCAAGCGATTGCGGCTGTAAATGAATCTGCAACATCTGCACAGGAGAGTGCGACAAAATCTGCAACAGCAAAAGATGAAAGTATAGCTGCATCTAAAGAAGCAAAGCAGTCTGCGGAAGAGGCTAGTACGTCTGCACAAGCAAGTAAAACGAGTGCGAATACAAGTAAAGAATCGGCAGATACAGCTAGCAGTGCAGCGAAGGCATCTATAAGTGCAAAAGAAATTGCTGTAAGTGCAGCTAACAGTGCAGATAGTAATGCTTTAGCTGCAAGCAAATCAGCACAAGAAGCAAAGCAATCCGCAGAACAAGCGGATACAGCAGCAAAGAGTGCAAACGAAAGTAAACAAGCAATTGAACAGTTAAAGACTGCGATTGACACTACTGCGGAGCAGGTTGCAACAGATCGAACAGCTGTGGAAACTGATAAGAAAGAAGTCCAAAAAGCGAAAAGTGCTGTAGAAGATTTAAAAGGAGCAATCGAGCAGAAAAGTTCAGAAGCAATTACAGAGATTAATACTGCAAGGAACAATGCTGTTAATGACGTAAATACAGCGAAGGATACAGCAGTAAATACTATCACGCAGGAAAAAGAATCAGCTGTAAATGCTGTAAACGATGCAAAATATAATGTCGTTGCTGAGATAAACAAAAATGAAAATGTACAGCAGATCAAAGAGAATAAAGATGATATTGCAGAAGCACAGAAAGATATTGAAGAGTTGAAAGATAAAAAGATAACTAAGTTTTATGCAAATAATCTGGGAGAAACGCATTTGAAAGATTCAGATAGTGGTAAAATTCAAGATATGTTTTTGTATGGAAAATCTGAACAGAAACAGTACACCGGGAAGAATTTGCTTGAATTATCCGATAATCGAGTTCAAAATGGAAACTTGAAATTTCAAATCAGTCAAGGAATTATAACATTTTCTGGCTCGACAGATAATGCATCTTTTATTGAAAAAATTAAGGATTTTATAGTACCAAGTGACGGAACCTATACAATCAGCACAAACAGTGATAGTGATAATGAGTCCCCTCGTATTTTACTTTCAATAAATGGTGGTTCATTTGAGAGTGCCTTAAATGGAGCAACAAAAGAATTGACTACCGCTGATGTTGTGTCATTATATATAAGAATCTCCACTATTGACTCTTATAATGGTAGAACGATTAAGCCAATGATCGAAAAAGGTTCTGAAGTTACATCTTATGAACCCTATACTGGGGGTCAACCATCACCCTCGCCAGATTATCCGCAGGAGATTAAGAGCGTGGTGAATCCTGTTGTGAAAATTCATGGAAAGAACTTGTTACCATTTCCGTATGCTGATAAATCAAAAGTCGAGAATGGAGTCACTTTTGACGTGATGAATGATGGAAGGGTTCATGTTTTTGGGACGGCAACAGAAAATGCTTATATTAACTTATCCGAAGGGATAGAATGGAGCGATGAATCATTTTCATCAAGTACAAGTAACGGAATAAAACTGATTGGAAATTTATTTTATAACAAAGATAATAAAATCCTTTCACATTGTGTTAATACTGGTAATACAGTAGATTATATCCTTAGTCCTATGGTTCTGCTTGAAAATGAAACAAATAGAAGTTATGAACAATATAAAGAACAAAGATTTATTCTTCCATATACTCTTAATGCTATCCCGGTTTCAAGTGGTGGAAATGTGAAGATTGATGAACAACAGTATGTTGCAGATTATATAGATGTCGAAAATAAGAAACTAGTTAAATTGATTGATAAATTTAGGATAGATAGTAGCTTGAATTGGATATATGAGCCTACAGAAAATGATAGATTTGCAATATACAATTTGAATTTGAATGTAAACAATAGCTTTGCAAATTGTACGAAGTTTACACATTATATAAACAAGCCATATGGAGAAGGAGGATATATTTTATCAGGACAAATTAGATTGAAAAATTACCAAGGATTTTCGAATGTGACTGAATTTAAAGAATGGTTAGATGCTAATCCATCATATGCATATTTAATTGTTGACAATCCTAATGAGATTGACCTTACACAAGAAGAAATCAAAGCATTTAAAGAACTTGCAACATATTATCCAGTAACAAATGTATCTATTACATCTGATCAGCTAGATGGCTACACAACATTTAACTATCCAATCAGCATGAAAAACGGATGGGATTATGTAAAACAGCAACTAAATGACAATCGGGATTATATCTACGACATGGATGCAAAGACACAGGACATAGACACACAAAGTGCAGAAGCCTACGTCAACAGTGAATATGCAGTAGCATTAACAGAATTGGAGGTAATGTAAAATGTTATACAAAACACTATTAAAATTAAAAGAAAGAAATGGACTTACAGATGATCTTAAAAATAAGATTGACGTATTTTTCGCAGTTGGGAGAATTACAGAGGAACAGTATAATGAGTTGATGAATGTTGGTAAGGAAGAAGAACCGAAAGCGAAAACTGATTAACTAAAAAAATACATATGGGTAACTAATAATTTTACGCAACAAAAAAGGACGTTCAAAAAAAACGTCCTTTTGAAGAAAATCGATGTATAGGGGTTTTATACATCAAGTATGAAAAAAACTTCCTTAAAATTATAACAATTTTTTATAATAAAGTCAAGAAAGTCAAGAAAGGAGACAAGTGAATATGAGAATCAGAGCAAGACCGGTATGGTCTTATTTTTATGCACAAAATTAATAATCTGAAAGGAGAAGACAATGAAAAAAGGAATTATTGTAACACTTGCTGTAACAATCTGCATGATGTTAACAGCAACATATGCATTCGCAGCATCATCAAAA
>OLNO01000559.1_pt1 | contig 38205 bp, 30 predicted proteins | sample 1672861 | NCBI WGS metagenome assembly OLNO01 (sample SAMEA3136731, study PRJEB25190) | human gut metagenome | reverse complement strand
CGTTCTTATAGGGATAGAGAATTTGCTCTATTTTATAAAAAACAGACTTTTTCTACAAACTCTCGGTTACAAATAACCGTTCAGCTAAGCCTGACGGCACTGGCATATCCGTATTATTTGAATGTTTGCGGCTGTCAGAACAGACAATTTTCAAAAATGACTTGACATCGGCAACCGATTAAGGTATAATATTTAATTGCATAGGCGCAAGACAGGCACACATCGGTGCCGAGTAATAACAGGAGGAAGAAAGAAATGAAAAGAACATACCAGCCTAAGAAGCTCCAGAGACAGAAAGAACACGGATTCAGAAAAAGAATGTCTACAAGAAACGGACGTAAGGTTCTCGCAAGAAGACGTGCAAAGGGCAGAAAGCACTTAAGCTACTGATTCTGTCAATGAATGAGTATGCAAAGAAATACGTCTGCATAAAAAAGGACAAGGAATTCAGATTCCTGTTCAAAAAAGGTGACAGTATTGTTACCGATGCATTCGTATGCTACGCAAGGGAAAGCAAGAGGCGGGTAAACCGCATAGGAATCGTTACAGGCAAGAAGGTCGGCAATGCCGTAAAACGCAGTCGTGCCAGGAGAGTCATAAGAGAAGCGTTCCGCCTTATTGAACCCCTGCTCCGTGAAAAGACACAAAAAAGATACGACTTTATTTTCGTTGCAAGAGCAAAAACTCCTGCAATGAAATCGACAGAGGTATATCTTCGGATGGAAAAGCAACTGCTGAAAAGATATGCCCCACCGGCGAATAATCAGCCGGACAAAATACAAAAATAAAATGAAATATGTACTTTTATTTTTCGTAAAGATATACAGAATGACTTTGTCAAAATGGCTGCCTCGTTGTTGCCGCTTTACTCCGAGCTGTTCGGAATATGCGATGATCGCACTCCGCCGCTTCGGTGCGGTAAAGGGCAGCTATTTGGCTATACGGAGAATTATCAGATGCAACCCTTTTTCTGAGGGCGGCTATGACTATGTACCCGAGCAATTTTATTTTTTCAAAAGGACCAAGCCGTAATATCGGCACTACTAACGGAGGGTGATTTCCATAGATTTCTTATACACCATAATCGGTACGCCTCTCGGCTACATTATGTGGCCTATTTATCTTCTTTTACAGAATTTCGGTTGGGCGATACTGATATTCACTGTAATAGTCAAATTAGCAATGCTGCCGCTTCAGATAAAGCAGCAGAAGAATATGGCGTTTTCTCAGCTGTTTGCTCCTAAGGTAAAGGAGATACAGCAGAAATACCGCAACAACCGTGAAAAGCAGGCAGAAGAAATGCAGAAGCTGCAGGCACAGGGCTATAACCCTGCCGGCGGTTGCGGACCTCTTGTTCTGACAATGATAATACTGTTCGGTGTCATCGACGTTGTATATAAGCCCATGACACACATGGAGCACTTGTCATCGTCGGACATTTCAAATGTAATAACGGTTGCAAAAGAAACCGAATATACGAAGATTTTCCTTAATGAATACAACAAGCAGGATAAGGAAATCATTGATAAGTATCTCAGCGGCGATAAGAACATAATCTATGTAACAGCAGAAAACGGCCAGCTGACTCACGAGTACAAGGATAACGAAGAGTACAAGACAAAGTATGAGGAGAAAGATCCATCTGCCGATCAGCTTACTATCGAACAGATAAATAAGTATGGCTCGTTATTTGTAACATCAGATGATGCTTATACGCAGTTTACAGGCGATAATTCAAGACTTACAGCTGAAACAAAGAACAGACTTGCGGCTGTTGCAGGCAAGTACAAGGGTATGCAGAAGGAACTGCTGGCTCTGCAGGTTTATGAGCAGTATCCTGATACGTTTAAATCGTGCGATGAAAGCGTGCTGTCAAACGATGTAAAGGGCAGACTTGCATCACTGTCACACAATATGATGTTCTGCGGTCTGAACTTCGGTTCAACACCTAAGCTTGCTTTCGAGCCGCTGATAATCATACCGATATTTGCATTCGTTCTTTCACTTGTTCAGACTGTACTTTCCCAGTATCTCAACAAGAAGAACAATCCCGAAATGGCAAACGCAGGCGGTGCAGGTATGAAGGTAATGCTTTATATCATGCCCTTATTCTCACTTTGGATTTCGTTCAGCGTTCCTGCCGGAGTAGGTTTCTACTGGGGTGTCAACTATGCGCTCGGCATTGTGCAGTCACTGGTAATGCAGAAGCTGTACAGCCCTGAAAAGCTCAGAGCCGAGGCTGAAGAGAAGATGAAGGAAAGAAAGCTCAAGGAAAGACAGGTCACAACGACCGCTGTTGTTACAGATGCCGATACAGGCGAAGAAAAGACCGTAACAAAGACAGAAACACTTTCACAGAAGGAAATCAACAGACGTAAGCTGGCGGCGGCAAGAAAAGCCGATGCCGAAAAATACGGCGAAGAATACCACGAAGAAGACGACGATTGAGAATCGACGGAAAGGACGGACTTATGAAAAAGATATATACAGGTAAGTCACTTGACGAACTCAAGGCGCTTGCCATATCAGAAATCAAGGAACTCGGTGTTGATGAAGCTGACATAAAGATAACCGTAGTTGAAGAACCGGTCAAGAAGCTGTTCGGCAAGAAGGGCGACTATAAGATAGAGGTTGAATTCGAAACTGTTACCGAAGCCGCTCCTGCTGCTGCCGATGAAACGGCTCCGGCAGAAGCCGCTGAAGCCGCTCCCGCCGTAACAGACGCTGACCACACAGAAAAGGTAGCTATGGCTGCGGCTTATCTTGAAAAGGTTCTTACCGCTCTCGGCGTTGAGGACTTCAAGGTGAACATAATCGAAAAGGAAGATATAACTGTCCTTGATATAGTAGGCGAAAAGCTCGGTATCGTAATCGGCAGAAGAGGCGAAACACTCGACTCTTTACAGTACCTTGCAATTCTTGCAAGCAACCGTCACGATGAGCCTTACTGCCGTATCACAGTTGATTGCAACGGCTACAGGGATAAGAGAGAGGAAACTCTCAAGTCGCTCGCAGAGCGCACCGCTAACAAGGTACTCCGTCAGGGCAGACGCATTACCCTTGAGCCTATGAATCCTTATGAGCGCCGTATCATTCACAGCAAGGTCGCTGAGATTGAAGGCGTATACAGCAACTCTATAGGCGAAGAGCCTTACAGAAAGGTCGTTATCTCGGCTTCTCAGCCCCACAGAGATAACAACAGAAGAAACGACCGCAAGGGTGGAAGAAGAAACGGCAACGGTGCAAACCGCTCATACAAGCAGAGTACCGGTTTCTCGACATCTTTTGAAAGAGAGTACAAGCGTTCGCAGACTGCTGTTGAAAATACTGCGTCAGATGCAGGCGAATTCTCTAAGGAAGCGGTTGAAACAGAAAGAAACGCTACGCTTTACGGCAAGATTGAACTTTAAGACTTGCAGAAATCAACAGTTTTTCAATGTTTTTTGTACAATTTTGAATTATCGTGCAGACAAACTTTCAAAATTTGTGCAAAATGACATATTGACAAATCAGCCGACATAGTGTATTATAATAACTGTAATCAGAAACGAGGACGTTTTGAGGGATCAAAGCGTCCTTTTCTTATTTTTCAAAGAACATCTAACGAAAGTAGGAGGAAAAGGAAAATGGCAGAGAAAACTTATGATGTAACGGAGCTGTTCGGCTCGGACGTGTTCAACGAGGCAGTAATGAAGGCACGACTCCCTAAGGCTATCTTCAAGGAGCTGATGAAGGTAATGCACGGTAATGCTGAGCTTACACTTCCCATTGCCGAAGTAGTTGCCAGCACAATGAAGGACTGGGCAGTAGAAAAGGGTGCAACACACTACACTCACTGGTTCCAGCCTATGACAGGTATCACAGCCGAAAAGCACGACAGCTTTATTTCACCTGTAGGTGACGGTACGGTTATTATGGAGTTCTCAGGCAAGGAGCTTATCAAGGGCGAGCCTGATGCTTCATCATTCCCCTCTGGCGGTCTTCGTGCTACATTCGAGGCAAGAGGATACACAGCGTGGGATCCGACATCATACGCATTTATCAAGGACAACACATTATACATACCCACAGCGTTCTTCTCATATTCAGGCGAGGCACTTGACAAGAAGACACCTCTCTTAAAGTCAATGGACGCTGTATCAAAGCAGGCATTAAGAATTTTAAGACTTTTCGGCAACACCACAGCAAAGAGCGTTGTTGCTACAGTCGGTGCCGAGCAGGAATACTTCCTTGTTGACAAGAAGACATACGATAAGAGAAAAGACCTTATCTTCACTGGCAGAACACTTTTCGGTGCGGCACCTGTAAAGGGTCAGGAGCTTGAAGATCACTACTTCGGCGTTATCAAGCAGAGAGTAAGCGACTATATGAAGGACCTCGACAAGCATCTCTGGGCGCTCGGCGTTTCTTCAAAGACAAAGCATAACGAGGTTGCTCCCGCTCAGCACGAATGTGCTCCTATCTTCGAGTCTGCAAACCTTGCGGCCGATCACAACCAGCTTATGATGGAAATGATGAAGAAGGTCGCTCTTGAGCATAATATGGTATGCTTACTGCACGAAAAGCCTTTCGCAGGTGTTAACGGTTCAGGTAAGCATGATAACTGGGCGCTCTCAACAGATGACGGTCAGAATCTTCTGAACCCCGGCGATTCTCCTATGGAGAACGCACAGTTCTTGACATTCCTTGTTGCAATCATCAAGGCTGTTGACGAATACGCAGATCTGCTCAGACTTTCGGTAGCTACAGCAGGCAACGACCACAGACTCGGCGCTAACGAGGCACCTCCCGCAATCATCTCTATCTTCCTCGGCGAAGAGCTGAACGATGTTATCAATGCGCTTGTTGCAGGTACAAACGTAGAAGCAAAGCACGCACAGTTCGATATAGGCGTAACCTCACTGCCCAAGTTCCCCAAGGATACAACAGACAGAAACAGAACATCGCCTTTCGCATTTACAGGTAATAAGTTTGAGTTCAGAAGCGTTGGTTCTTCACTCAACATTTCCGGCCCCAACATCGTTCTTAACACAATCGTAGCAGAAGAGCTTGAACAGTTCGCCGATGAGCTTGAAAAGGCTGACGACTTCAAGAAGGCTCTTAAGGAACTGCTCGTTAAGACAATAAAGGAGCACAGCAGAGTAATCTTCAACGGCAACGGTTACGATGCCGCTTGGGTAAAGGAAGCTACAGAGGTAAGAGGTCTGCCTGAGCTTAAGTCTACAGTAGACGCACTTCCGCACTTCCTTGACGAGAAGAATGTCAAGGTGTTCACAAAGCACAAGGTATTCACAGAAGTTGAAATGCACTCAAGAACAGAGATTCTGCTTGAAAATTACAGCAAGACCATCAATATAGAGGCTCTGACAACAGCAGAGATGGCTACAAAGGAAATTCTCCCTGCCGTTATGGCTTACGAGAAGCAGGTTTGCGATGTACTTCTGTCAAAGAAGAACGCAGGCGTTGCTTATAACCTTGAGCAGTCTATCGCAAACAAGATTGATTCTCTTGCTGAAAGTCTGAACTCCAAGATAGCAGAGCTTGACAGCGCAATAGTTAAGGCACAGGGCATTTCGGATGTTTATGAAGCCGCTAAGTGCTACCACGATGAAGTATTCGCTACAATGCAGAGCCTTCGTGCTGTTGCAGATGAGCTTGAAACAATCGTTGGTGAAAAATACTGGCCCTTCCCGACTTACGAGGAGCTTCTGTTCAACGTATAATTATAGAGATACGCTTTTAAAAACGGCTTAGAGGGATTTTACCCTTTAAGATAATCTGCACCCTTTTCCTATGGCTATGGCACTTCGGTGTCATAGCCTCTTTTCTTTGTAAAAATCTATTCAAAACAGCGATATTTACCGATTTTTCGTCATATTTTCACATTATACGCTTTACAAATCAGTAAAAATGGGGTATACTGTAACAGTCAGATTGAATCGACAAAGCTACGAAAGGAATTTAGCAAATGACCGAATATAACGATATACTATACATTGTAGTACCCTGTTACAACGAAGAAGAGGTACTTCACGAAACATCAAAGCGGCTTAAGGAAAAAATGACAACTCTTATAAGCGACAGAAAAATATCCGACAAGAGCCGTGTGTTATTCGTGGATGACGGAAGTAAAGACAGGACGTGGGAGATAATCGAGGAGCTTCACGAAGGCGATGATTTGTTTTCTGGGCTTAAGCTGTCACGCAACAAGGGTCACCAGAACGCCCTTCTTGCAGGCCTTATGACAGCAAAGGACCTTGCGGATATATCAATTTCAATGGATGCAGACCTGCAGGACGATATAAACGTGGTTGACAAGTTTGTAGACAAGTATCACGAAGGCTGTGACATAGTATACGGAGTACGTTCTTCAAGAAAGAAGGACACTGTTTTCAAGCGTGGAACAGCAGGAATGTTCTATAAGCTGATGCGGCTTCTCGGTGTTGATATAATCGACAACCACGCCGATTACAGACTTATATCGAAGCGTGCGCTTGAAGCACTGTCACAGTTTAAGGAGGTCAATCTGTTCCTCAGAGGCATAGTAAAGCAGATAGGCTTCAAGAGCGACATTGTATATTATGAACGCAGTGAGCGTTTTGCCGGAGAATCGAAGTATCCGCTTAAAAAGATGCTTGCTTTTGCGTTTGACGGTATCACCAGCTTTTCGGTAAAACCGATAAGGCTTGTTACCGTAGTCGGATTTTTAGTGTTTCTTGTCAGCGTAGCGATGATAATATACGCTATTGTGCAGAATTGCCTTGGAAATACCGAAGCAGGCTGGAGCTCGCTTATGTGCTCGATATGGTTCTTAAGCGGACTTCAGATAATGGCGCTTGGCATTGTCGGTGAATATATCGGAAAGATTTATATCGAAGTAAAGGCAAGGCCGAAATACATTATAGACAAATTTATAAACAAGCAATAAGAAAAGAGCCGTCGGACAGGAAAAGACCGACGGCTCTTTGATTTACTTCTTTTTTGAAATTACTTTTTTCAGCTTTTTTCTGCCGTTTTTAAGTGACGGGAATGCCTTGTAAAGACGTTTATGCTTCGCTTTAAGCTCGGACAGCTTTTCGTTAAGCTCGTTAAAGCGTGCTGTAAGCTCCTCTCTGCGTTCCGAAGCGTTGCCCTTTAATCCACTCAGGCGTTCCGAATTACGTTGTTTAACGCTGTCTGAGGCTGTTTCCAGCTTAGCTTTGAACATATCCGCCTTTTTTTGCATTTCTTCCGCCGTGATTCTGTGTTCCTTTGTAAATTCCACAGCCTGTGCAGTCTTATCGGACAGATCTGAACCGATAGCATCGGATACGGCGGTAAGTTGTTTTTCAAGGTCGTCTATAAGCCTGATTTCGTTTCTCAGCTTCTTTACCTCGGGGAAGGTCAGTATAACGTCTGTTATTATTGCCGCATAGAACAGGCACAGTGCCGCTATGCCGACAGGCTTCCAGATAAGCCCTACGGCAAAAGCTATCGCAGGCTGTACCACCTTCATTATAAGCAGGCAGGCAAGCCCCCACACAACCGTGAACTGCGGACAGATGTAACCGCCGATGTTGAACTTCTTGTCGCTGTAGTCCCACCAACGTCTGCCGAATAGCTTATCAAGCACAAAGCCCGTTATAAATTCAAGCACGGTCGTAAGAACGGCAGAGCCGGCAAAAAGCAGCAGCCATGAATCTTTAATCGGTGTAAGGCAGACGATAACCGTTATCAGCCCGAAGCCGTATATAGGACAATAAGCGCCGTGCAGCATTCCACGGTTTACAAACTTTCCGTGGCGCACAGTTGCAAAGACAACCTCTCCGCACCAGCCGGCAAACGAGTATATTGCAAAATAGAACAAAAGGTTGTAAAAGTACTCCATTATTACCTCACAGTTTTTTATTATATTATACCCCGATTTTGCCTACAGGTCAACCTCGTGCAAAAGCAAAACGAGGTAAAACAAATATCCGCCGACCGTTTTTGAGCCGACGGATATATTTCTGTTCTTTTGACAGCATTACTGCTGTTCTACTTCTGTATTCTTTCCTACAAGCACAGCTATCGCTCCGCCTACAATAAGGGCTGCTGCACCTGCGAGCGTTTCAAGGTTGAAGCCGAAGCCGTCAGGGAACACAGCATACAGCGAGCCTATTACAAGTCCCATAATTGCACTGTAAACAAGCAGAGAATAGCGTTTCATAAGCGCCGAAATCAGCTTTGCACCGAATACAATGCCGATAAACACACCGATAGCTGTCGGTATCAGTATCATAAAGTCAAGGCTCTTTATCGCACCGATGACCGTGGTGTATAAACCGAGCAGTACCATTACAAACGAACCGCTGACACCGGGGATTATCATAGCTACAGCCGCCACGGTAACTCCGAGCAGAAGCGTTATGAACAGCACAGGATTCATCTTATAGGTATAGGTGAAGCTGTCGGTCTGTATTGAATCAATATCCGTGCTTTCGGGGAGAGTGAGCGTAATGCTCTCACCCTTTGCGATAGCGCTGTTTTCCGTTCCTGTGAGGACGGTAGTATCAGCTGAGGATTTCTTTACAACACAGCCGGTAAGCTCTCCTTCTACCTTGCCGTTGACCTTTAACTGCCAGTTTGATTTAATATCATAAGAGCCGTTGTTTGTGATAGTCACCGTGCAGTCGGTAGCGTTATGAACAGCATTGACAGTGAAGCTCTCGTTCTGGGGCAGCTTATTTATATAAGTCATTCCTACCACCAGCGCAAGTGCCGGGATAAACGCAAAAAGGCATTTCGGCGTGATTTTTCTGCCGCCGACGGTCATATTCCTGTAAATAAGCGGAATACTGCCGATGATAAGTCCCATAAAGAACATATTCGTTGCCACAGGGAAGTTATCAAACAGCCACGTTATCACAAACGAAAAGCCGAGTATACCGATAACGGCGCCGATTCCGAAAAAGACGATGAATCTGATGTTCTTTTTGATAGCCGACAATTTCAACGTCAGCACGTCTACCACCTTGTCATACACGCCGAAAACCACCATCATAGTTCCGCCGCTTACACCCGGTATAATATTTGCCACGCCGAATACGATACCGTAAACGATATTCAGTAGATGTGAGATCATATTTACTCCTTACTTATGTTCTTATTTGTTGAGGTATTTCTTTATCTGAAGCCATGCGGGAAGTGCAATCCCTGCAAGCACTGCTACTATGCTTGCAAGCGGATTCGGCACCGCAAAGCCAAACAGCGAGTTTATAAACGGAATATACGGCAACAGTATAGACGTTACCGATGTAACCGCTGCTGTAACCGTCATATATTTCGGTATTGCTCCGTTTTTGAATGCTCCTGTACGTTTGTCTGTGACAACAAGGCACATTGCGCCTGTCATAACCGTGAGAAGTGTAAGCATTACCGATGAAACCTGCTGTGCAGACATAACCCCTCCGGCAAGAGTGAGGAACAGAGCGGATATTGCACCGCAGATAAGTCCGCAAACAGCACTTCTTATAAAGAATTTCTTATCCGGCTTTCCCTGCGAAATGAAGCCCGACGGAGTCATATTACCCTTAATATCCGATTTTACGTTTCTGAAGCCGGTACAGCAAAGAGGTATCACTGCCGCTGTAAGAACAGCCGCAAGCATAGGGGTAATTATGCCGTATCCCGTTATCATATCGGCAAGAGCGGTGCAGAAAAACGCTATAAGCGTTGACAGGAGAATAAATATACAGCGTTTGATGTTTCTGTGAAGCTGTCTTGCCTCTTTTATCATTTCAACGACTGATGAGAAATTATCGTCACGGACGATAAGCCCGCTCGCCTCATAAACGCTTCCTGTCGTATTTTCGAGCGATGTTATGCCGAGATCTGCATGGGCGACAAGGTCGTAGTCGCTGTCACTGTAACCCACAGTTGCTACTGTTTCGCCCGCTTCCTTCAGCTTTTCTATAATATCCACACGCTGAGCCGCATTTACACGGCAGAATATCTCAGCCTTCTTATAATCAAGCGGTTCTCCCGTTACAGTGCTTTCTGCTATTTCATCTCCGGAAATCATTCCTGCGTCGGAAAGTCCTATTTTTTTGCCCATTGAGCTTGCTGTTTCGGGGCTGTCAGAGGAAGTCAGCACAAGCCTTACTCCAGCTCTTTTGCAGCCCTGCAATGCAAGAGGTATCATATCTCTTGTCGCATTCATAAAAGACACAAGCCCCATATAATTATATTGCACTGCGTAAAGGCTCTTGGGTATTTCTTCGCCCTCAGGTATTATATAATATGCAACCGTCCACACTTCAAGTCCACGTTTTGCAAGAGCCGCCGCACGAGCGGTTATTCTGAACATTTCTTCAGGGCTCATATTGCAAAGGCCTGTCACTTTTTCTACGGCGCCCTTTACGCACACAAGATGAGTTCCGCCCATATTATAAATATTTCCGCCTATTCTGTCGGCATCGTTATAAGGAAACTGTGCTGTAAGTTCGTTTCTTTTTACCGTTGCCACATCGGTTCCGCCCAGAGCTGCATTAAGCAGGAATGCCTGCTCTGCAAGTGTCGGTTCATCCTTATCGCACGCAAGCACCGTTACCGTTGTCATAAGGTCTGTATCCTTGCTGTATACTCCTGCGACCTCAAGTGTATTAGGCGCTACAACAGCGGATTTATCAATGACAAGCACGGACAGGCTGTTGAGCTTTTCGGGAACGGTAAGATTTTTTATGACAGCCCCCTTTAGCTCGGCACGGCGTACAAAATTCATATTGTACATTCTTATATACAGCTCTACAAACGGCATAAACATACATATAAGCCAACCGCAAGCGCTTACGATAACACCTGTTACATTGTCTGTTCTTCCTGTTAAAATCTGTGACAGAGTGCCGATAACACAAAGCAGTATTGCCGCTACCGCAAGCGGAAGCCTCAGCTTGACGCAGGTTTTCTCATAGCGTGAGAAATTCGGATCTGCCGCTTTGCCGTGCTTTTCACCTTGTCTTGCTCTGTATGTATCTTCACCCGTTGCCACTACTCTCGCTACAGCAGAGCCGTTAAGCACTCTTGTACCTGCATATATACAGCTTTTCTTAAGTCCGGTCGCCTTCGGGTCCGCACCGTCATGCTTTTGTACAGGGGTATTGTCGCCTGTAAATCTGCTCTCGTCAACGGTAAGTCCGACATACTCAAGTATATGTGCGTCCGCAGGCACTATTTCTCCTCCCTGAACAATTATTATATCATCCGGAACAAGCCCCGCCGCCGGAATAAGCTGTAATATCTCGTCACGCACCACTCTGTATTTCATCTTTGCGGACAGGGTACGGTTACGGATATTTTCGTTATTTTTCTGACATATCACACAAAGCGTAACCGTCTGTGCTATCGCCATTATTATGCACATTATGCCTGTGACATACTGCGACAATGTAAATATCTGAAGTAAGCCTGAGATCAACAGCAGAACTGCCGTGGGGTCAAGCAGGTAGTGATATGACTTGAAGCTCTTGTCTTCGGTTTCTGTAAAAATATTATTTCCGTACATATTGAGATTATCAGAGGCTTTCTTTTCGCTGAGTCCCTTATAATCTCCCTTGAAATTTAAAAACTGTGCCATATTTCTCTTTTCTTTATCTGTCGTTTTATTTCCCGTTCCGAACCGTCTGCGGCGGTTCGGATAAACTTTCCTATTTTATATTATCTCATAATTCAAGCGAAAAATCAAGAGCCTTGAAACATACGCAATAATATCACAGCCGTAATTTCGCATTAAAATGACGATTTCACAATACTTTCACCGTTTTGTAAAGTTTTTGTAAAGCTCTCTAAGGTTTCTTTAAGGCAAAAGAGTTATCATTACAGCACAGACAAAGAACAACACCGAAAAAACCGAAAGGAATTAGATAAATGGATAAAAGCATTTTTAAACGTCACGAGCTTAAATATCTTGTGAGCGCTGAGCAAAGGGAGTTTATCGAAAGCGAATTCGCACGGTATATGATTCCCGACGAACACGGCGAAAGCACGATATGCAACATCTACTATGATACTCCTGACTTCAGGCTTATAAGAAGATCGCTTGAAAAGCCCGTTTATAAGGAGAAGCTAAGGCTTCGCAGCTACGGTACTGCGTCAAAGGATGAAAAGGTTTTCCTTGAGCTGAAGAAAAAATACAAGGGCATCGTCTACAAGCGCCGTATATCACTCAACTGCGATGATGCGCAGGAGATTCTCGAAAACGGCGAAAGATTTCCCGAAAACAGCCAGATAGCAAAGGAGATCAACTATTTTCTTGACTTTTACGGGGACATTTTCCCTGCTGTCTATCTTTGCTACGACAGAACGGCATATTTCGGAGCGGACGATTCGGATTTAAGAATTACGTTTGACCGCAACATACGTTGGAGAACGGAAGATATTGACCTTAAAGTCGAGCCGTACGGTGAGCAGATTCTTGACAGAGGATATTCGCTGATGGAAATAAAAGCGGCAGGCTCGATGCCTTTATGGCTGGCAGAGCTTCTTGCACAGGGCAGTATAAAACAGATATCGTTTTCAAAATACGGAATGGCATATATGACAATGCTCAGACGAAGCATGGGCATAAGAACGAAAAAAGTAAAAAGTGAGGTAACGGTAAATGTTTGATACGGTAATACAAGGAATTTTCAGCAGTACGGCTGATATAACACTGGGCGGCTTTCTTATCGGCGTAGGCTCGGCGCTGATACTCGGAATAGCGATGGCTTTTATGTATATGTACAAAAACAAATACACAAAGAGCTTTGTTATCACTCTTGCCACACTTCCTGCGATAGTCAGCATAGTGATTATGATGGTGAGCGGTTCGATAGGTGCAGGCGTTGCGGTAGCGGGAACCTTTTCTCTTGTAAGATTCCGTTCTGTACCGGGTACGGCAAAAGAAATAGGCTCGATATTTCTTGCAATGGCGGTAGGACTTGCGTGCGGAATGGGCTATCCGCTGTACGCTCTTATCTTTGCAGTGATAATGGGAGTTGCAAACATAGTGCTTACCGCTGCCCCTTTCGGAGAATCAAAGAAAAACGAGCTTGACAGGGTACTGCATATAACCGTTCCGGAGGACCTTGAATATGCGGGAATATTTGACGATATATTTGTAAAATACTTAACGCAGTACAAAATGATTCAGGTAAAAACAACGAATCTCGGCAGCCTCAACAAGCTGACCTATAACATCACGCTCGGCAAGGCAGGCTGTGAAAAGCAGATGATAGACGAGCTCAGATGCAGAAACGGCAATCTTGAAATAAACATAACTTCTCAAAGTACAGACGGCAGAGAACAGCTCTGAAAAACGTTATGATACGAAAGGCGGTAATCTTATGAAAAAGAAAATCTTAGCTGTAACAATTGCTGCAGCGCTTATAGTTTCATGCTTTACATCGTGCGATAACAACACATCATCGGATTCGCAGGCATCACAGGCTGAAAGCAGTACGACCGTCAGCTCTGACAGTGCTTCTTCAGCCACAGATATAAGTTCGGCATCGGACAGTAAGACTTCTGACAGCGACAAACAGCTTACAGCGGACGATATGTTCTCTGACCGTGATCTGTCGGGCGATTACTCGGAATGCACAGATATAACTCTCAGTGACAGTACGGCAAGCTGTTCGGACAGTTCTGTAACAGTTGCAGACGGCTCGGTCACCATAACCAAAGCCGGAACATATAAGCTCAGCGGAACATTCACGGGTCAGATAGTCGTAAATGCCGGCGACAGCGATAAGGTACAGCTTGTGCTTGATAACGCAAGCATTACCAAAGAGGGAAGTGCGGCGCTTTATGTTATAAATGCCGACAAGGTATTTATAACAACGGTAAAGGGAACAGAAAACACGCTTTCAAGTACGGGTGAATTTGCTTCATCAGATGATGCAACAAACGTTGACGGTGCGATATTCTCAAAATCGGATATAACCTTCAACGGCAGCGGTACTCTGAACGTAAAGTGCGAAAGCAAGCACGGCATTGTAACAAAGGACGACCTCAAGATAACGGGCGGAACATATAATATCACCTCCGCATCACAGGGCCTTTCGGGCAAGGACAGCGTAAGAATCGCAGGCGGTATTATTACCGTTACATCCGGAACGGACGGAATACACAGCGAAAACACAGACGATACCGAAAAGGGATATGTATATATTTCCGGCGGTACGCTGAACATCACAAGCGACAATGACTGCATTGATGCATCGGGTACGGTTGACATAAAGGACGGAACGTTCACCTTTAAGGCAGGAGGCGGTTCGTCCGAAAAGACAACAGGCGACAGCACCGAGTCATATAAGGGTATAAAGGCTGACGGCGTGCTGACAATATCGGGCGGTACGTTTGATATTGATACGCTTGACGACGCAATCCACAGCAGCGCAGACGTTACGGTATCGGGCGGTACGCTTGACATAAGCACGGGCGACGACGGCATTCACTCCGGCAACAACACGGTTGTCAGCGGCGGCGAGATAAACATCGCAAAATGCTATGAAGGTCTTGAAGGTCAGACGGTAACGGTCAGCGGCGGCAAGGTAACACTTACGTCATCGGACGATGGAATCAATGCCGCAGGCGGCGACAATCAGGGCGTGGGCGGAGGCTTCGGCCCCGACTCATTCTCAGCCGACAGTGAAGCTAAAATTACTATAACGGGCGGTGAAATACACGTCAATGCAAGCGGCGACGGACTTGACTCGAACGGCGATATTGAAATATCGGGCGGTACGGTTTATGTATACGGTCCTACAAGCAATGGTAACGGCTCGCTTGATTATGAAAATAACGCTGTGATAACAGGCGGTACGGTAATTATGGCAGGCTCAAGCGGTATGGCTATGAACTTCGGCTCGGAGTCAACACAAGGCTCGATACTTGCAAGCACAGGTAACGCAAGTGCAGGAACAGCAGTAAAGCTCACCGATTCAAGCGGCAACGTAATTGCAGAGTTTACACCAACTGTATCGTTCCAGACCGTAGTAATAAGCACTCCGGATATTACTTCTGACGGAACATACACACTTACAGTAGGCGACAGCACGCAGGAGATCACCATGTCCGGCTACATCTACGGCAGCGGAGTGGGCGGAGGCTTCGGCGGAGGTCAGCACGGAGGAAACGACGGATTTGGCGGAGGTAACCGTCCCGGCGGTAATAATCATGGCGGCTTTGGCGGAGGCAATCCTCCCGATATGAACGGCGGTCAGACAGCCAACGCATAAGACAGCAAGTTAAATCAATATATACCTTACAGTGAAAATCCCTCCGGATTTAAAAGTCCGGAGGGATTTGTTATTATTTTAGTCTGGAATAATGTGGTATTTGACCTTTCTTGCTTTGAACCAACAATATTTTTCACTGAGCTTTGAGGGACTGATACCGTCACAATCATAGAAGTAGATAAAACCGTCTTCAATAACCATTGACGATTCAGACCGGTAAGGGTCTTCATAATCGGGATTCCGACTTTCTGTGCTGTATGATACATCATTTTCAAGCCACATCTCTATTTCACAGCCCCACGCCCCTTTATTTGCCCGTTTCTTAAGCCTTATTCTTCGTAAGGTTCAATCAGCCGTTTTCCCGAGTCTGTCACCTGATAATACTTATCATTTTCCGTATCTACCATAAGTACCGGAATAACTCCGCTGTCGAGAACAGTGCCGTCTATGTAATAGTGAGATTCTCCGTCGAAATAAATGTCGTGGAAGAACTTGTCGCCGGATATTTCGGCGGTGCCGACATGACCTGCGACTACTTTCATATCAAGCCCCTCGATTTTGCCGGTTTCAGCGGGATATTTTGAGGTGAATACATCTTCTGATGTTTCCCATTCCCACATATCACCCGCTTCTTCATCAATACCGGCGTGAACGAAAATCGTGTTTCCCTCCACATAATACAGCGGAAGGGAAGAGAGCCAGTTGATATACTCGTCATCATCGCTCTCATCCTCCCACTCTTCTATACGGGCATATACAGAATTGTTGCTTATGGTTGACGATCCGTTGACTACCCATTCATCGTGGTTGCCGAGCAGAGCAATAATTCTGTCCGAACCGAAACGTTCCCGGAGCTTCATTATCCTCTCCAGAACACCACGGTTATCCGGACCGCCGTGGATATAGTCGCCGAGAAGAACGAGCTTCGCCTTGCCCTGTTCTATATCATCAAGAACAAGTGAAAGTGCGTCCTCAAATTCCGCAAGGCAACCGTGGATATCACTCATACAGTAAATTATCATTGTAAACTCCTTTCACGAGCCGCATTCTTTAGCGTAAGAGTATATGCAACAGCATACAAAACACTGAGATTAATCATTCATCATTCTCTTTGTTCTTTTTCAAATACAAAGGAGCCGGACAAAGAAATGTTGAACCAAGGCATAACCAAACAATGCCCATCGATGTATTGTTTCTGCCAAAAATATTAAGAATTGCCGCTAAGCGGAACGCACCTTTTCCCTTAAAATCCAGTGGTTAGAGCCTGTGATAACCTTGAATTGCCCTATAATTTGTATAGGCAAATTTACTGCAATTAAAATCTCTGCTTTCATTTTTGCAAACTGAAAGTTTCAAGTATTAATACTACACATTATTTTTTATTGCAATATATGTACCATAAATTGCAAGTAAAATGTAAGACACAAGACAAGTTATCAAAGCTATTGTCGGGTACTGATTACTTGTTGAAAAGCAAAACGGAACACCACATAGATTTATTATTAAATGTAGTATAATTGAAACCCAAAGATTTTTACTTACAGCATAAACTGCCCCGAAATAAATGCCAAGTGCAGTTGCCCAAACTGTTTTGGCTATTATTGTCACAATTGGCTGTCCCAAAGCTCCAAAAATATGTCCTAAACCAAATAATACAGAGAAAATTAAAATTGCATATAATGTTGCATTTTTTCTCTTTCCAAACCATATTTTAATAATATTCTGCAATAAACCTCTCAAATACAGTTCTTCCATAATGCCAACACCTATGTAATATACAATGCCTTCAACAATAACTCTCCATATTGTTGGCTTGTTATCGAATGGTGTCAATCCGATACAGAAAGCAATTGTAACTAATGCAGTCGCAATTACCGCAGGTAATCCATATTTTTTTAGTCCCGATAAAACTCCTTTAAACTTTAAACCAAACTCCCAATCTTTTATAAAATCTTTTTGCATATCCAACAAATTACGAAAGCCAATAAAAAATTCAACATCAATGTAATATAAATCGGGTTGATGTCCTTAATTTTTACATTGCAAAATAACACTGATGGCAAAGCGGTCATTTCCATAAATGTCATTATTAGTGTTAATGTAACTATCACTACGGTTGTACTTCTTTTTTTTCATCGTTCCGTCTCCAAAATCTGAATATATTTCATGTTATTCATTGCACTACTTTCTAACTGAATTAATTATATTATCTATATTTTAGTCAATAATGCAACAGTTTCCACATATACCGAGACACCACTATTGATGCCCTGCGTTAATGGGAACTTGTCATTCATTTTTGACGTTAATGGAAACATCTCATTTACTCCAAATCTTGTGGGCATCAAAATCCTGCTTATTAGCCCAGCCGTTGTAGAACTGCTCTGACATATCGCAGAGACGTTCGCATAAATAATCAATTGCGATACAGGTAATCACCTTTACTGTTCCATCCGGCTGTGTTTTTTTAATATATGTGTATCCAGGATTATAATCCTGATCGTCAGGTTTTAGTAATTCGAAACTATCCACAAGTACTTTTAACTTCGGATTAGTAACTTCTGTATTACCATTATGCAAAACCTTACATCTTAGTGAGTAGCACATCTCGCCATCAAAAGTCTGAGTCTCAAATCCTGCCATCGGAAAATGGAAGTCATCATATTCAGCATGTGAGTTGAACCAATTAATATAGAGAGTTCTATTTCCATCCATTACAGCATTCTCTACCTGCGAACAGATATCTGGCAATGTTAAAGATAATGCCAGTGCTGCAAGATAACAATCCTTATCTAAGGCTTTTCGTATTTCCTGAATACTATCTATCATTTTATTCTCCTAACTTATCATCAATCTAGTCTTATCGCAATTCGATGCTTTACTTTTTCTTCATAATAATCTGCATGTGCTATTTCCTCTTGTTTCCTTATTTCTTCACGCTGCTGCTTATTACCAACATATTCTGGATATGCAGACAGCGCTCTTTCAACTGAAGCAAGAATAGCACTAACTCTTACAGTCTTAAGTGCGCTTTTGTGTTCCTTGCAAATATACGCTGCATTTCCAGTTAACTTAGAACTGGCCTTTACAACATGCAGTTGCTCTTCCGTTTCTTCTAATTCAGCTTCTGTGAAATGCTGGATCAACCAACCAGTAAAGTCCCAATTAGGATTTGCTGAAGATCCGTATGTAGCAGTTTCACTTGGACCGTCATACTCTGGATAGTCTTTAGGAAGCAGAAAATATTCGCTCCACGATCCGTCGGAGGTAAGCATGCCTCGATGCATTACTTCTTCAACTTTATACTTCTTAGCGCACTCCTCGCACTCTATTATTACAGGCCCGTCCTGATATCTGTTCCAGTCATCGCCGTAGCTTTTCTGTGTTATCTTTCCTTTTCCACAAGGACAGACCGTTTGAGATGTACTCATTTCTTCCCAGCTCATTTCTGCTCCTCCTGCATTTTTTTCTTTCCATAGTTTTTAGGGAAATACGCCTTTCCAAGTTGCCACATATATTTATCTATTTCTTTTAAGTTATACTGATCTAAACCATAAAATGATCTGAAGTCAATTAGCGTGCCCTTGAATTTTTCATAATCTTTAAGCTCTGGAGTTTTAAACTTTGCGAAGCCATCTCTATCCCTGAAGTAACACAAAACCTTTTCTACGTAGCTATCGTAAATCGGATAATCCAGCGGTCTGTGATGACTGCAATACTTTGTAGAGAATGAATAAAAATTCTTCTCCACTCCGTTGATTGTTACTTTCTGCAAATCTGAAACAAGGGTCACGTCTCCTGACTCCAGACGAGCATCTATGTCCAATGACAAGATATGCTTTGCAACAGGATAAACAGAGAAGATATTCGTGCTATAAAAATCATTCAGTGCAACAACCTTCAACAGGATATCCAACATATCTATGTTCTCAGGGCAGAGCGTAAAAAAGAGTTTATCGAGCGCATCTTCCTGAAGATGATAGTTTTCCAGCTCATCCCAGGCACGCAGATAATGCTCGACCTGCTCGGAGGAAGGATTCGGCACATTGATTTTTACAGCCCTCATGCAATCAATCCTCCTTCGGAACCGGGATATAAATCATCTTCAAAGGAATCATCTTTTTATACTTATCACTCAGATCGTGATAGTACTTCAAAATCAAATCTACAAGTTCAGTTCCATTGATTCCACGTATAATAGGTGTGCTGTCCAGATACTTCTGAGCATTCTTCGTATAATTGGACAGCGTCACGAATAGTCCATAGTCGCCCTCTCGCATCGCACCTTTCAGAGACTGGATGGTTGCTTCCTTAATATCACTATCCTGACTCTTTACCTGTACCAGAATACGAGGTGGCAGCTCATCCTTATATGCTGTAATATCGATACCGCTGTCTCCGCCATGTGTAGAAACCGTGGTATGATAACCCATAGCTCTTAACAAATCAGCTACGAACTCCTCCAAGTCATATCCTTTGAGATTCTTGCTCAGTTCCTTCAGGATGAAGTCTCTCGTTGCCTCTATAATCTCATCGGCTGTAGCACCAACGCTCTCGTCCTCGTCTGGTCCGGAAGTCATGGCATTTTTCTTAAATCCCTTATCTAGTGCCGCAAGATACTCATCTGCATAATTCTTTACTGCGAAGAATGACATTGCTGAACCAACTTCATACAGTGCACCCTGTGAAAATGAGGTTCTTGGCAGATGTTTTAACCATTTTACTTTATGCTGCTGTACATATTCTGCTGCTTCCGGATAATATTCGTATCCACCTTCAACCACACCGATATTTATCTGACGGTCAATCTTTGATGGAAATACAACGTAATCGCCAATCTCGACCTCATGTGTAAATCGATATAACATACCAGCACCGTTTGCGATGCTGCCCTTCTTGGCATCTGGATATACTTCTGTATATTTTTCCTTGAAGGCATCACGGTCAGCTTGAATCAAACTCAGATCGCCCATGTCCTTCCAGCCAATAGCTATTATATCCTGATGTAGAAATAAATTGTCGTCTTTTGTATGGATACCCCATATTCTTTTTTCTTCGCTAGGCATATTTCTGCACCTCCTTACTCTACACCCAGTGCTTTAAAAACTGCGTCCTCCGCACTGCTATAGAAAATCAAATTAAAACTTCCAATCAGGTCTGCCGGTACAGTTCCAAGCTCTGCTGCCGATGTAATTGGCAGAAGTACTCTTTTTGCACCACTGTCCAAACATACCTGCAATGAATTTGCCAGCTCATCTACTTTCATCATGGTTCCGCTGATACTAATTTCACCAAGTACAGCAAGGCTGCTGAGTGTTGGTTTCCCAAGTGCAATGGAACACATCGCAATCAATGTAGGAAGGGCTAGCTTTTCTGTCATGCCAATGCCTTGCAAATCCTGATAATTAATAATATAGTCTTTCGTTGTAGTACTTATAGAACCACTGATACGGTTTCCATTTGCTTTCAAGAAGTTGAAAGCCGTATTTGTGGATTCTTTTGCATCACGGTCACTACCAATACCTGTTCTCTCAAACTTCCCATTACCCGGAAGCATTTGACTCTCTAAGCGAAATACACCAAGCATGCCACTCTTGCCCTGAGAAACAGTATAAATCTGTCCCGGATTGCACATTCCTTCTGGGATGAGCTTACCACCACCTTGCTCAGGAACAGAAACATAATGTTCCTCAAAGGTCTCATTGTCTATGTAGGAGAAGTTTACATCGTAGAACTCCATGCCTCCCAGCTTCTTCAGCTGCTCCTTAACACGGCGACGCATCTCCAAGGAAATCCGGAGAACTTCTTCTACTTCTTCTTTTGTAAAGTTTCCATCCGGATAGAGAAGCTTCAGATATCCATCTGCCATTCTACGCACAGCAATAGTATCTCTCTGGTTGAGATTCTTGCCGAGACGGAAATAATGGTCAATAGCATCACCGTACTGCGCCTTACGCAACTCACGAATGAACTCTGCAAGATAGTCGCTAATGAATCCATAATCATTTGTAAAATGCTCCGGACGAAACTTCGGGATTTCCCATCCTGGCAGATAGCAATGTATACGGTCAAGAAATGCAGTATCTGTTCCCATTTCCGGAGGGAACGGGTCAAATAGACTCGAAGTCTTCAGAAGTACATCTACGCTCTGATTGATATTACCAACAAATACCATAGAAGCGGATGCTGCCTTTTCTTCCTTGCCTCGTGCAAAGGAACCAGATGCCATGTAATCTTTCATAATCTGCACGCCATCTTTATCCTTGAAACGAATGCCTGCAACTTCATCAAAAGCTACGCAATCCCATAATCCAACCAAGCCCACAGTCTTACGGCCCATGTTATAAAACAGGTTTGCTACTGTAGTTTGGCCACCGGATACAAGGATACTGTTCGGAGAAATCTCCTTATAAAGATGCGACTTACCGGTGCTTCGAGGACCCAACTCACAGAGGTTGAAGTTGTTCTCAACCAGCGGGATCATACGAGTCAAAAGAAGCCACTTCTCACGATATGTCAATTCGTCTGGCTCCATACCAATAGAACGCAGCATAACATCCAACCATTCCTCCTTGGTAAAAGCCTGACGTCCCCTCTTCAAATCCTCGATATCAATATGAGGCATCTGAATTGGAGTCAGCTTACGAATGCTGATTGGAGAGATGTCTTTCTGCTTTTTCTGCTTTGACTGAAGTGTATTTCCATCTGCGTCGATGATTCCGAAGTTATTATCGCCTTCGGTTTCATAATCCAGCTGAACGATACACCAGATACCGCCGCAAAGAAGTCTGTCGTACTTTTCCGGGTATTCATCCGTGATGGGAATATTGGCTAATCCCAAATTGGAAAACTCCGCAAAGAAGCAGTCCTTCTTAATATCCAATCGTACCGTTACCATGTCAATGATGGTATGACTACCTCGACTTCTAAGACGAGACAATACCTTCTGCGCTTCATCCGGTCTTACAAAGTTATCGGCAAGGATATGCTTTACATTCTGCACGCCCTGCTCGATAACCTTATCATCGTCTGAACTGCAATATTGCCCCAGCAGGAACTCAAGGACATAAACAGGTACATTTGCACCTTCCTTGATTTTCTTAGTCAGATCCTTTCGGACAATCTTACCATCAAAGTTTTGACGCAGTTTGTCCTTTATAATTTCACGAGAGCTTGCGCCCACTTCAAGATTGTCACTCATTACTGCTCCTTCCGAGCAAGCCCTTAGCTGAAGAAATTAAACTCATCTACCGCAAATGCAATATCAATCTGGAACTCTTCTTTTTGTGGCATCTGCAGACCTGTTTCATCTGCGATGACTAAGTAGTAGCTTGCTCTGTTATCATATTTCAGTGATTTCAGATTGAAGCTGCAGCGGAATGTTCGCTCCTGTCCATTATCACTGGTCTTATCTGCGATAATCTTTGCTGTATCACTTATCTGCTTTCCATTAGAATCAACAAAGTACAACAAATAGTTTGCTGCGCTGCGGTTATCGCCAACCGCATCCTTCTGATAGAAGTTCAACAAGAATATCATATTGCTGATTTTACGGTTTGCAGAAAGAAGTACTACTTCTACCGGCTTCGTGTCATACTTAGCCTTATTGCGCTGATAAGCCTTGGAATCGTTACGGAGATAATGATATTCAATAACCGGAACCACCATCTCCTGAAGGCTGATGCCACCATGCACGAAATTGAGTCCTCCGCCTTTCTTCTTGATACGGACGCTTTCTCTCGGTGCAAATGCATCGTAACCATCATCCATAAACTTCACCGGAAGTAAGTAGTCTGGAGTTGCTCCCTTACGGGTAATCAGATAACGACGGTCAATCTCTACATCCTGCTCACTCGGTGTTGTCTTATCCACCTTGGCATCCTCAGACAGAGGACTGTAGGTATAGAGAAATCCGTGGTCAGCAGTAATGTAAACACGAGTACCACTAAACTCATTACGGATGATTCTCACAATATTTTTGATTTCTTCGATTGCATCATCACATGCCGGGAATACCATGCTGTCAGAAGTATGGCTTGCCTCATCCACCTTGTCATGATAGATGTAAACGACATCCATACCCTTAACCAACGCACTTCTCTCCGCACGCTTCATCGGTGCAATATCTTTATATTTCAAGGCTACGCTATTAATGTTTGTGGCCTTGAGAACTTTATCTCTGTTACCTGCATCTGTAGACATTCCGTCTGCAAGAATCTGCAAGTCTCCATTGCTGCGCTCACCCACAGATAACTGCTTATGTGGAAGCAATGCGGCCATACCAAACTTTGTGATGGTCGGGAAAATACCTGCACAAGAGCCAAGAGAAACCTTACTCTGCGTCTCACGACGGAGCTGCTCTGCCAGAGATGCCGCCACCTCATATCGAAGCGCATCAGAGATAATGACGAATACACGATTGTCCTCGCCCTTTACCTTCTGATTATAGAAGTCTTCCTGCTGAGGAACTTCCATGATGCGTCCATATTTCTTCAACTCATCTGCACAGGCATCAGACCAGTTGTTACCCAACTCACCAAGGAACCAGTGTGTATAAAGGCCTTCCACCTTATCGGTCACCTGCTTGAAAAGGTCATCCAGATGGTCGTTGCCCACTGTCAGGCTCTTTCCAAATGCTAAGTGATAGTGGCGATAATAGGTATCCATACGGTAGTAATCTTCTGTGTACTCTTTCCAGATATTTCTTGCCTCTACGGTATGGAAGCCTGCGGAATGCTCCAAGAAGAACGACTGCATTTTTGCTACCTGAAGAATACCCTCATAGTAGCATTCCACATCATCGTACCACGCCAGCGTTCGACGTTTCTCGACCGTGTTCATAATCACATCTACATTGATTATATGATTGCTGATTTCAGTCATGATCTGAGTCAGGATGCATTCATTCACACAAGGAAATACCTCTATGCTCACCAAATCATCCAATGGCACCTGCTTAAAGCGCTTTCTGAGAATAAGCTCTTCTTCTACGTTTCGCAGGATTTCGACAAGTTCCTGTCTATTCTCTCCTGCAATCCATTCAGATACGAAGTCATAGCACCAAGCCTGATGTGGTGTGGAAATGAAGCTATCGAGTCCTGACAGATACTCCATACGAAGTGTTCTGGTCGTTGCTGTAAGCAAGATATGCGTTACCAGCTTGTTAATTGTAGAACTTTCGCCCTCAAAGTATCCGGTAGCCTGCTTTACAAGTGCCCAGAATGGGGCTTCGGCTCCATAGTTTACAAGGCTTTGGAATACCTCGTTGGTTTCCATATCAGTTCCACCGCTGATGACAGCTTTTACAATACTGTCAGGCTGTGCATCATCGGTACCACAGATAGCCGCCATAACAGTAAGATGCATCTGCGATGGTGTGCTGATGCCTTTATTCAGTTTTGCAAATGTTGCTCTTCTGTTCTGTGCTCCGAAGAATTTCTTATAGGTCTTAACAAGTCTACGGAAATCAGGCGTTGCCGGAAGGTCAATCTCATTCATCCAGATAGACACCAAATCAGCTCTGAACTCTTCACTGTAAAGTTCGATATTCAAAAGCCAGTCATCTTCCTGCGACTCATAAGAAATCGGACTGTAAACCAGATAGTTACCGGTGGTATCATCCACATTCAGTAGCTTCTTGGCTGCAAAATTGTTGGTACCTGTAAGCACCAGCAGCTTTGCATTATCTATCTGGATGTCATCCAGCTTGTCCTCAAACTCTCTGTCCTCATCATACCAGAATATGATACGACGCTTATAAAACTCCGGCAGCGGTGCAGCAAATCGCTTATTCAAATCTCGGATTATTGTTTCTAAATCCATACTGGCCATGCTGCCACCTCCTTATTTAATCTTCGCCAGAACATCCTGGAACTTAGCGTAATTCACCTTCACACCATCATCAAGGTCAATGGAAATCATCTGGTCTGCCAAATGATGAATCTTTTCTTCGTATTCATGAATTTCCACAGCTTGATCGTTCAGTGTTTTGAGCTGCTTATTCAGCTTTACTCGTTCACCGGTGGAAGCATTTGCAATACGTGTCTCCAAATCAGCAATTGCAGTACGATAACGAGCCTGCTGTTCATGCACATAATCGGTACGGATACGGGCAATAGTGTCCGGCTGATAGCGGTGCATATAAATCAAGCACTTGAAGCCGTTCTTCTTGCCGCTGTCAAACAGCCAGTATATCGGGCGTTTCTGATAAATCTTGCAATGGTCGGAGTAGAAGTCATTCAGGAAATAATTCCGAATCACATCCTTCGGCTGACCCTTGCCGCCCAGTGCATCGGCAATGAATTTCAGGTTTTCGTCCAGCGTATCCTTACCATACACTACTTCTACGAACTTCACAAAACGACCAACGATGTCATCTTCAAAATACTCGTCATCGCTGATAGGAATAATATTATCCTTATCCGCTGCAAATGTTGAATACTTGGAATCATCCCATTCACCGCCTGCATAGACAAGACCGTCCACATCCAGAGAGTAGCGCCCGAACATACAGCCCACGGCGTAGAAGATAAGCGAAACGATCTCGTCACGCATAGTGCGGACATAGTTACTGCCATTCATGGATTCGGGTACATCATCCTTGCTGTCAAACACACGATGCACGGTCACATCCTTATCCGCCACATCCGGCGTCAATTCGTCCTGCAAGCCGTAAATGTCAATAAAAATGCGGTTGAGTTCTTCTTCGTTCTTTTTGAGCTGCAGAAAGCGGTCTTCGCATTCCTGCTTCCAAGCAGCGTATTTATCGGAAATCAGTCTTCCCATATCAATTATTCCTCCAAAAGTTCCGCCGCCCTCTTGCTTACGGCATATTCAATCAGTTTCACTCTGTCTTTGTCAAGATTATACCTGCTGTGTTTAGGCAACTTAAAGTTTAATAACTTTCTGACTGCGTTTCGATTATCGTGCGTTAAAACTTTTTTTGCCTCCGATACGAAATCGTCATAAACACACGGTAGCTGTGTTTTAGCGTATTTCCAAAAGCTTTCTTTGCTTTTAAGTGCGTCTGTGCCGACAAGGTTAAACAAGCTGTTTCCGTGGTCAAACAGAGGTGCCGGAGCTATAATTTTGTTTGTATGACTGTCAATAAGAAATCCGAAATTGCCGTAATGTCTGTCCGTGTTAAAAATCAACGCATCAAAGATAATCATATCGTTTAATGCTTTCTCAAATTCAGCACCTAAGTTTTTATAATAATCTCTTACCGCCTTCATTCCTCCGGAACGAACGATTCTTCCCACCGGTACAAATGAAACATCCTTGCTTGTAAACAATTCGCAGGTTGAACACAATATACCTTTCCACTTTGAAATACTATACGGTATAGCATCAACGCCGAGAATTTTACCTATTTGATAAGCATAAAATTCCGAATACGGCTCGTTGCCGGTGTTGGACGCACCTTGTGTTCCGCCTTTGTATAAAAGAATTTTGCCTTTTTCCCTGCGCCAGCATTTGGGCAGTATACCGTTCGTTGTAAATTCAGGGCTTGATGTAAGTCCTGAAGCATTACCGCTTCCGTATCCGGTAAATGCTATTTGCCCCAAAATACGGCTGAATCTGTTATCGTACAAATTTACTCTGTCAAAATCATTATTATTGCTTTCGGATTTAAGCCAATAACAGTCGTTTAGACTCAGACCGCTTGACACGCGAATAATATCAAACGGACGGTTTATACTTAACCCCATTGAAGACAGCAGAGTGTCAACATAAGCACGATTTTTCGGAATAGAACGGTGCTTTATCCATGATTCAACGGCTTCTGCTGACACTTCCGCTAAATCAAGGGGGAATAATTCTCTGTTTTCATCGTGTATCTTTATTATTTTAACGCCTGCCTCTGCCTTGTTTTCAGCCGAAAACTCAATAAGCGGCGTGTCGAAATGCGTAAGAGTATAAATCATTTTGCGACACCTACCTTTCAATATTAATTTTGTTATTTTCAAAAACTATATTCATCGGTAACTGCTAAACCAGCGGACTCCGCTTGAAATTCCAAGAGGTTTCGTAGGAGTCCCAGTCAGCTTTGCTCATGAGTACATTCCGTTCTGCCAAAATCTCAATGTTTGTCTTTTGGTTGGAATCAAAAATGACAGGTATTTTCTTTAGGTAACCTGATTCAAAACCTAAAGTCGGAGATAATATGTTTAGAAGATAGTCCGTTATCTTCGAGTTAAGCAGTCCGGTGAGGTAAAAGAGTTCATCTTTTTGGTCGGGTACAACACATTGCCCTCCGTTACTAAATGTAAATCCTATGCCGTAGAGCCTAAATGACGGTTGCGAGCAAATGACACTCCAAGTAATACCCTCCTTAAAATAGTAGGCTATGTTTGTGATTGTTCTGGTGATGGAGTTATATTTCCGAATTGCATTTGCCTTCATTTCAGCACCATCGTTATACCAATTAACCACATAATAGTTATTTCCGTAGTATTTTCGATATTCTCCACCATGATTGATAGGAAACCATTTCTTTTGTGAAGCTTTCGCATCTTCAATAGTGGTGGCATCGTAACACGATGAAATGCTGCTTACTTCATGCCACAAGTGAATATAATAGTCGTTATCGAGGGTTTTCATTCCCTGACGAGGATTTGCGACCTTCTCAAGCAATTCTCCTTTTGTAAACACATCGGGAGCGAGAAGCCAATAAGCAAATGCTGCACCGGGTATTTCTCTGAACTGTTTTTGGGATATTTGATAAATCGGTGCGGACTTTTCAAGAATGGCGTTTTCCTTTTTTGCTTGGCTATCAAAATCAATGAGCCTCGCAAATGTTGCTTTATAATTAGCGATACTCGTTTTACGCATTATCCAGCTTGTTGTTTGTACAACTTCACCGCTTATTTCCTCGAATGCTCGCGGTCCAAGATGACACATATTTGTATAGTCATAACGCAAAACAGCATTACGCAATGCCTCAAAGCTCGACAAGAACATCCACGAATGTTGCGTGATCATTGCAACATAACAACCTTTCTTCGTCAGATCTATTGTTTTAAGTATAAATGCGGAAAAGAGGTCAGCTTTTCCCTCTGGGTAATCGGTGCAGATCTTTTCCAGAAGAAGCACATTCATATTTCTCCCACCCATATACGGTGGATTCGTCACAACAGTATCGTACTTCTGTGCCAGTGCTTCTGCCACCTGCACCAACGGCAGTAATTCTCTCAATGCTGTCTCACGGGACATATTTATATCTTCCGTAATCTCTGCAAAGCGGTCATACAGCGCAGACCAATCCTGCTGGCTAACCGTGATAATCGAACCGTATTCCTTTGCATCATGCAGTTCGCTGATGATGGTATCCATAGCTTTTTTCAGCTTGGCATCGCCATTGCAGAAATACTCCAACGCAAACGAGTCCACATGGTTGCTCTCCGCAATGGCATATACATGGGGCTGAATGCCACGGCTGAAAAAGCGGCGGTCATACTGACGGGCTTTCATCATTACCGCAAAGTAAGCCAGCTGTGCCGCACGGTCATCAATATCCAGACCGTAAAGATTGTTCTCCACAATGCTTGCCACCGCTTCACGGGTGGTATAGCCGTAGGATTCATAGATCTTTATCAGCACATCGAACATATACGCAAGGATATGACCGGAACCGGAGCAAGGGTCAATCACTTTCAGCTGATCCGGTGTCAGTGCGGCGTATTCCTTACGAATCTCGGCAAGCTGTGCCTGCACTTCAGGCTCCTGCTCGGCTTCTTCCAGATAGTAATGCCATTTGGTATCTTCGGGGTCACGGTTTCCGGCAGCATAGGCAGACTGTTCTTCCTCGGTAGGAAGAAGCTGTTCTTTCACATCCGGATGTCCCTCCAGCCACAAACGACCAAGAGAGTTCTCGACCATGTAACGAACGATCCAGTCCGGTGTGAAAAGCTGGGTTGCTGCAGGGATGTTTTCTTTTGTGATTTTCACATTCTTTTTCAGAGCGGCAAAAACATCATCTTTTTTCTCACTGTTGTAATACTGATACAGCCAACCGATGATCTGGACAGCATCCTTCCAGTCATCCTCCGGTATCAGCTCGATCATCTGCTGAATCACACTACCTTCACGAAGGAGGTTGTCCGGGAACAGAAGCTCGGTATAGTCAGCAATTTTCTGAAACATACCCGGAAGCACACGATTGAGAGCATTGCACTGTGTGATCAGAAGATACTTATACAATTCATCATTGTCATTGGCTTCCTTATAGGCGTAGACTTTCTCCATATCGAGTCCGTCCAGCTCCATATGGATTGCCTCTGTCAGGATCTGAGGCTTGAATGCGTTATTCTCGTCTGTAAAAACACGCACTCTGGTAGGAAGATACCCATTGACCTCCATAAAACGCAGGGAAGAGAAGCGGTTGAACCAAGTGTAGGCAACCTCCTCCATAACCTGCTCGTATCCTTTTTCTTTAATCTGCGCAATCAAGGCAGCTCTCTGCTTCTTTTCAGTGGAAGAAAGCAAATGCCCACCCACACTATCGTCATTTGGATTTCCGACCTCTTTATCGGAAATGCCGTATTTCAACGCTCTCTGGCTCACACGGGAGATTAACTCCCGGCGAGCTTCAGTAGCGAATTTTTTTATCGCATTCTTGTTCATAACGGTCTCCTTAGCTTAATTTGATTCCGTCGCAATCCTTCATCATTGCAGTGAGGTACGCTCTCATTCGTTCAACATAGGCATCGATATCTTCCTGACTTTCCAAAGTCTTAGAAGGGAATGCCGCCTGACGGTATACATTCTTGATAACCTTCTTCGGAGCCGGAGGAGTTACTGCTCCACCTTCATTCGGTTTGACGGTTGGTGCAACCGGAGTCTTTGGATGAACGATACCATCGATTTTATCGACTGTGTCATCCTTATATCCCCACATCTGAGGTACCAGACCATCAAGAAGCTGCAGGCTTTCCAGCTCTGCCACTCTTGCTTTCTGCTGATCAAAGAATTTATCTGCACGCTCAGATATTGCTCTGGCATCATAAACATCACCGGCAAGAGTATGGATTTCTGACAAGCACTGACGGATGATTTCAAGGATCTCTGCACGCTTTGCTTCAAGAAGCCTTCCGTGACCCTCACGAACAGTATCCATCAATCCGTTCAATTCAGGGATACGTCTGTAAACGCTACTCTGTCCGGCATTCAATACGGTAATCTTACGAATCTGATTCAGTGCCTGATTTGCCTCCTCTTCCTTCTGAAGATAAGAGAGGTCGTTTCTCAGCTCTGCTTCCATACGAACTGCTGCATCGAATACCTGCACCTGATTCTTGAAGAAACCTTCAACGTTCTGCATCTCATCCTTATTATCAAGGAGGCTGCCTTTCTCCTTCAGAAGTCTGTCAATCAGAGCTGTATTATCCTTACGCTGAGAAAGCACGCTTTCCATTAGGCTGAGAGCTTTTGTCACAAGGTGATGGTCAGGATATTTATGACCCTCATAACGTTCATTCAGCTCCTCATAATGAGACTTCTGTTCTTCAAACTTCTCAACAATATATCCAACTAGTCCGTCTTCATCATCCGGTACGTCCATTACATCGAAGTATTCACGCAGCAATTCTTTGACGGCACGCATTTTAGTTGCCGTAATGATCTGACGCTTAGAGATGCTTGTTCTGCCAATCTCACTCTTCTTACGAAGCATGTCCGGAAGTTTTGGATTACCCGGCTGGATAGTTTCGCCACCGTACTTAATCGTGACCTTCTGGTCGTAAATCAGCATCGCAGCCACAACCGCAATGTCGATTTCCTTCCATCCATAAGGGATCGCCTGATAGCGGCTCTGTACATCTGCCATCGAAGTAGGAAGATTTTTTGCGTACTGCATCTCAAGATACTCTTCCATCTTCACAGCTGCATCATGGTTTGCTTCAAGACCAGCTATAACACCGTTCAGATGTTCACCCTGCAGTACTGCCAATATATCATCGTCTGTATCTGCATTCTTTGTAATAAGACCAAGTTCACTATAAACATGAGTAACTAAATATTCCAGTGCTTGATCCAGCTTGCTCTTGGCATCGCCGCCCTTAATCTCGATATGCTCTCCGTCCACATAGAATTCAGCACCGATGATAGCCTTCTTCAAATCTTCCTCTGCAGATGCTTCATACTTGTTAGCCTCATCCTGATGATTTCGAATGATGTCCTGTACGGACTTCGGTAGCTGTGCTACATTATGCTGCTTTACATATTTACGCACTTTCATTGCTTTTTCCAATGACTCGTAATATGGTGTTTCAGCAAGTACAACGATCGCCTGATTCTTAGATTCTGTCATAAGACGAAGTTCACTCTTCTCGACAGTGTCTGTTGCTACCGTCATGATGCGAAGTCTCATTCCCCCTGTTACCGCACCAATGCTTGTAGTGTCTACCATCTGGTCAAATGGAAAATCGTACTTTCCGTGACGATATTTCTTTGTTGTATAAATATCAGCAAAAATCATCTGACCGATACGCTCCACGATTGCAGAGGTATCGACCTGAGTATTTTTGTAAATGTCTCTTTGAATATCCTGCTCTTCATCAGTCAGGAAATTATAAGTGTCACCGGTTCTTCCGATATAGTTCTGGCTAAGCAGACGGTCGAGACTGCCACATATCTTTTCACGCATCGTAATCTTATCCAGACGGATATCATTGGCCATAAGGATTACGATGTTGTCAAGATTAGCCGGAATATCATCGACATAACGAATAAGGTACAAGAGCTTTAATACGTCCACATCCTGCTGCTCAATGCCATCTCCGTTATCTGCTGCCTTCTGGCAACGCTCAATAACACGACGAATAGAACTGTCAAGGAATGTATGTACGGTATCGTAGAACAGGTAGAACGGTGCCAGTGCATACTCGTCCTTATCCTGAATCTTCTGTGCTGCTTCCTGGAATCCTGAAAGCATCGAACGCTCGCCACCGGAAAGATGCTTACCGGAGTTACCATGTTTACGGATTTCAGCAAATACTTTCTGCATGATAATGAACTGGTAAGGTACGAACGGGAAGTTTCTGACAAAATCCTGCGGGCCGGTGTATCCCTTAATGTCCAACATTGCATCAGTAAAGCTGAACAGATTACGAAGAACGGAATCATTCTGGCTATATACCCGTTCCAATGCCGGTTCCACTTCAGGCTTTTTCTTCAAAATACGTTTCTGGATAACTTCATCTGCGGAAGAAGAAGTCAGCGAAAGTCTGGTCTTGAAACGGGCCTGAATACGAGAAAACTCATTTTCACGAGCCTTGATGATTTCATCGATAGCTTCCTGACCGGTACAAACAACCCAAATCTTACCGCCGCACTCACTGCCGATTTTCTCAACAAGAGACTGCAGGTTAATAAGAAGGTCTGTATCGCCGCCTACATACTGACCAACCTCATCGACCATAAATAGCAAACGGAAGTCATCCGTCTTATTGTCCACATAGTCTTTCATCTCAGAAACAAGCTGTGCGATGCTGGTCTCTACGGTCTCGGTTCCATTAAACCAGTTACGTGCAGCATCCTCGCTCATACCGAGAACCTCTTTCAATGTATCAACAACATCGTCTTCAAAGAAAGCAAAGGCATCTCTTGACTCAAGCCATGGACCACCATTTTTCTCCTCAAATACACGACGGAACTCTGCTGTCATGCCACGCTTTTCGATGAACTGCTCCAGCTTTGCCACCTTAAGATTCTCTCCATAGAAACCAAGGTGGTTATAAAACATCTTTGCAAAAACACGAAGAACAGCAGTCTTGTCCTTGTTGATGGAACCCTCAATATCGATATTGAAAAGGATAGTATCCGTATGACCCTTAGTAACGGAATCAATCAACATGAATGTTGCCGGATCATCCTCAAATTTTTTACGAAATCGTTCTACTGTACGAACACCCTGTACCTCCTGATTAGCAAGCAGGTAGGAGAGCATTTTCAGGAAGTGGGATTTACCACTTCCAAAGAAACCGGAAATCCAGACACCAATATCTGCAGTGCCTTCATGAAAGGACTCTCCATAGTTATTAAAGAAAGTAATGAAGTGCTTCTTCAAATCTCTGGTGATGACATACTCGTCCAATTCCTGAACAAGAACATCAGTAGCATCTTGGTCTACTTTAACGACGCCATTGATTTTACGATTAATATCCTCTTGGAATAATTGTTCAATAACCATTGCTGTTCCTCCTTAAATCACATTGAAAGCTCGGTAGTAAGGATTTTTCTTCAGGCGATTGAAAAGCTGCACATCACGGCCATCATAATTGCCCGGATAGAACACCAGAATCGGAACATCTGGAAATTCTGGCTGCATCGCATTTAATAGGTCGTGGACTCTGATAAACGGAAATGCATCTCCCACTCCTGTGATGACAAGTACGTCACCAGCTTCATGTGGTTCATATTTCATCTTATTTACAAAAGCTGTATTATTAGCCATACGGCTCATCTGGTCTCTAATAAATTCTTTACCTTTTTTCTCTTCCATCGCAGGTATTGTTTTTGCGATGCGCTTATCTTCACAGATGGAAAGAAACACTTCATATAAGTTATGTTCTATCAGGTGACAGTTCATTGACTGATCTGTCATAATCTGCTCGATAAAATGTCTGACCATCATCTCATCTGATGGGTCATAACAGAAGATTCGTATATTTACTTCATTGCTTAAACCTTTGCCTTCAAGAAACTCCGGTTCCTGCATCAAGGCTCTGAGGTTATCTAGTCTTTCTTTCAATTCACTCATTTAGACCTACCTCCTTACGAAAAGCAATTGAATGCAGGAAGAGCAATCTCATCACCATTTTCACGGATTGCATTCTCAAGCACCGGATGAAGCCATACCGGGTTGAGCTTTGTCGCTCTAATGCTATCGATATACTCATTCTCCACCAGCATCTTTGCAATGACCTGTTTCAACTTCGTAACTGTGGAATCGCTCCATGTTGCCACCCGGTCATCCTGCTCCTGCAAGCGCAGAAAATAGCTATTCAAGTCTATTTTACCGAAAGTAGTGTCTGATAATCTGTACTTCTCACCGATGACTGTAATCATAAAATCCCAAATCAATCGGTACTGTTTCATCATGGCGTACAGACATATCTGCTTTGCCACATCAGACGGTTGTGTTGCGATTGCCTCCACCAGAGAATTATCCTCAAGTGCATCCAGTCTTCTCAGGCAGGAAAGTGCCATCTTTCTCACCGACTTTTCTGTCGGATATTGAAATAAATTATCTGAAACGATACGTTCTACTACTTCTTCATGGTTACATCCTTCGTGAATCAACTTGGCAGTAGTTCGCACTTCATAAAATAAAAATTGTTCTCTTGTTATGGCAGCATTATATGGGCTTGCTGCCTGTAGAGCTGCTTTGTTATTTTGCTCCATCCAAATCCTCCTAACGAATTTTAATCTTCGTTATTCTTAGTTTCTTCATCTGGCAAAGTCTCTAAAATATCACTAATCTGACAATTCAATGCCGTACATATTCTCAAAAGCACATCTGTAGTAATATTGTCTCCCTTGCCCAGCTTTGCCATTGATGCAGTACTGATTCCACTAAGTTCTCTCAGTTCTTTTTTATTCATGCCCCTATCAATAAGCATTTTCCATAACGGGTTATAACTAATACGCATTCGGTTCCTCCATTTATTATGACTCTTCAATCACACCGGTTTCTGTAGCAATGTGTTTCTCTCTTGCTGCTTTCTTTGCCCACGACCATCCAAATAATTCTCCTCCATTTTCATGAAGTTCAATAATCTTAGTCGAATGGACAATGTCACGTGTCACATCATAAAATGTATCTTCTTTATCAAATGCAATAAAAATCTGCTTTTTGCTCTGATTGTATAGCCCCATGATTTTATATATAGGCAAGTCTGCAATATTTTTGAAAATATTAGAGTCATGTGCTATAACCGGTAGTTCCGTGAGCCGTAAGAGCGCAAGGTCAAAAATAATTAATCCCTTGAAGTTCGTACCTGCTCCGGTGCCGTCTTCTGTCCAAAATTCATAAGTTGGCTTTCCACTTTTGGAATTTCCAAATTTTATAGCAGGCGTACAGATGGGTCAATAAATGTCACTTCATAATTTGCTCCGAGCTGTCCTCCTACATTCACAAATAACGGTGTGCTGCAGCCATCATTCGGACAAACACTGTGTTCTTCCGCCACAAGCAGAGCTCCATATTGCTCTTTGATAGACGGCGAAATTGTTGCATCCACTGTTGTTTCTTGAGACTGAGGAACAAGTTCTGTTGTTTTCTTACGCTTGCGCTTTATTATTGCTGCATTACAAATAATTTCTTTAAATCTCTCTGCAATTTTATTTTTGAAGTTTTCGTTGTCGATTCCGGGACATTCATCGGCAAATGCCGCGCATAAACCTTTAATAGTATCGTCCGTCTCTGTATCGATAAATTCTTCAAAATACTGAGAGTCCAAGTCCTTATTTATTTTCTTCGCCAAAGTGGTGATGTTGTGCGATCCGTAAAAATAACCCACGCAGCGTCCTAGGCCCATGTCATGTAACAAAGTGTCACCATTGGGATTGAGATAAATTTTCTTAAAAGTGTCCTCGTAAATTCTTCCGGAGACAGGTCTCCTTGAAAATACGTTGCTATTTTTTGAGCAAACACTTCAAATTCAGTTTTTGCCAATCCCAAACACCTCCATTTTGAATCAAGCGTGTACAACTGTGTATAAGCATGTACAGCATTGTTCGGTAAAAAATGCACTTTTCTATATACTTAAGTCATAGGAAGTGAAAAACGCATCTGAATATAGATACACACTTTAATGAGTATATCACAGAGCTTTTCGTTTGTCAAATTTGTGTTTGTTATCGCAAATTTCTGTTCAGCGATACAGCAACATAATTTCACTCATTCATTTCCTATATTAATCACTTCAGCGGTTTGCGCAGACAGCTTTCCAGTGCTGATGTGACTTTTCAATTAAATATATTGCTCCCAGCAACTGGAAAGGCCGGTGGCACACATGAGATGGAGATTTCTCCTGACCGTGGTATCACTATACCCTTTTGCCGGTAGCATCAAGGAACCTCCATCTCGGATTGACAAGATGGAGGTTTTTATATGTCAAACAATGCAAATCAGAGTAAACAGCATCGTATGATTATTACCAAATCCAGCCGTTTTGCCAGAAACACACTGGATTGTCTGAAATACATCCGACAGCTCAAAGACATGAATATTCCTGTTCTGTTTGAAAAGGAGTCCATTAACACGATGGATGCTAAGGGTGAAGTTCTTATCACCATCATGGCTTCGCTGGCGCAACAGGAATCGCAGTCGCTTAGCCAGAATGTGAAGCTTGGCTTACAGTTCTGCTATCAGCGTGGGGAAGTGCAGGTAAACCACAGCCGTTTTCTAGGCTACACTAAGGACGAGAACGTCAGGCTGGTAATTGACTCCGAACAGGCAGAGGTGGTGCGAAGGATTTTCCGTGAATACCTTGACGGTTACAGCACAGGCAAAATCGCCGCCTGTCTGGAGCGTGACGGAATACTTACCGGTGCGGGGAATCCTCGTTGGCACACAAGCACGGTAGCAAAGATACTGCGCAACGAAAAGTACATGGGCGATGCGCTTCTTCAAAAGACCTACACGGTGGATTATCTTTCTAAAAAGCGCATAAAGAACAACGGAATAATGCCGCAATCGTAATATGCTAAGGGAACTTGTGTTCACGGAAATTTTACATTCTTAAATGACAAAAATTTTAGACAGGCTTAAAATTTGCAAAGAAAATTGAATAGATAACGAAAAGCGTTCTTCATATATCAGTGAGGAACGCTTTTTCTATTTATTCGGAGGTTATTATGGCAAGTGAATCAAATTCATCGGTTGTCAGAGTGCATAAGAACACCGACTTCACGATCATGAGCAATCATCATTTGAGAAATCAGAAACTCAGTCTGAAAGCAATCGGGCTGATGTCCAAAAATACTGGGTCTGCCTGACGGCTGGAATTATTCCGTTGCCGGACTGGTGAAGATCTGCAAAGAGGGTGAAACGGCAGTTCGTGCTGCTCTCCATGAACTGATCGATGAGCGGTATGTGTATCTGGAGAAGCTTCCGCCGAACTACTCCAAAAGCGGACGGTTTGAATATGTTTATCACATCTACGAAATTCCATATGAGAATAGTCCTGATGGTCTGGAATGTCCGGAACTGTTTCTCAAAAAGCAGTCTGAAACAAATCAAAATGCAGATGTCCCAAATACAGAGAAACAAGATGCAGAAAACCTGTATCTTGAAAGTCAGAATGTAGAAAACCAGGGACAATTAAATACTTACATATCAAGTGCACATAATGCAATAGTTCATTTTCGTATATTTCAAATCAACCTAATTGTTCTACAAATCTTGCAAATGCTTCTTTTCCTTGTTTATCTCTCTTAAATACTCCGGCATCTTCAAGTACCTGCTCAAAAACTCTGCCGACTTCATAACGAATAATCTCTATTGCATTATCAGCGTTAAAATCAGAATATTTTTTTAGAATTTCACTTGCCCAAATTGCATGAGATGCAATTTTATCATCTGTAGCGATCTCTTTGCCGGACAGCATTGCATCTTTTAAAAGTGTCAGTTCATCTGCTAAACGTGCAGGAAGAACAGCAAGTCCCATCACTTCAATCAATCCGATGTTTTCTTTTTTGATATGATGTAAGGTAGGATTCGGATGGAACACACCTAACGGTCTTTCTTTCGTTGTAATATTGTTTCTCAATACCAAGTCGCATTCAAATCCGGAAGAAGTTGCTCTTGCAATTGGAGTAATTGTATTATGCGGAATTCCGTCTGTTTCTGCAAAAATTCCAACCGTTTCATCCGTATATGTTCTCCACTTTGACAAAATATCAGCGCACGCAGCTGCCAAAGCCGTCCTGTTTTTTGAAGAAAGACGTATCACAGACATCGGCC
>OLNO01000534.1_pt1 | contig 38793 bp, 25 predicted proteins | sample 1672861 | NCBI WGS metagenome assembly OLNO01 (sample SAMEA3136731, study PRJEB25190) | human gut metagenome | reverse complement strand
ACTCGTTTACTTTATCACATTCATTTCTGAATGTCAAGTACTTTTTTGAAGTTTTTTATTTTTTTCAAAATTCAAAACTTCAAACGGAGAAGGAGGGATTTGAACCCTCGCGCCGGTTACCCGACCTATACCCTTAGCAGGGGCACCTCTTCGGCCTCTTGAGTACTTCTCCTGACTCCGAATTCATAATATTTTATGCAATTTGAAGTGCATTTCTTTCCGAAACGCATGGTTAATTATACATAACTGATTTTACATTGTCAACACTTTTTTTGCATTTATTTTAATATTTTTTTATACAGTCTTTACCTGCCTGCCGGAAGCAGTATTTTAAGTTCAAACCAGTTGTTTTCCTGCGCTGCAACAACAGAACCATAGTACTTTTCTACTGTACTCTTTATACTCTTCATACCATATCCATGAAGTCGTCTGTCCTTCTTCGTTGTCACCGGCATACCATTCTTGAAGTGTATCTTCTCATCACAGTAATTTTCTGTACGGATGCGGACAAACTGTTTTTCTCTGGTTACATAAAGCCAGATCAGGCGTTTCTGTTTCTCCTGCTGTTTTTCCGCACTCTCAATTGCATTGTCCAGCATATTACCAAATAATGCACTTACATCCATATCATCCATAAAAGACAGTGCTTCCCCGTCTACAATAAATTTCAGTTCAATTTCCTTATTCTGGCATATCATTGCTTTATTTGTCAGCACAGCATCCAGAATCTGATTTCCCGTCTTATTCTGTGTCTCGTATACCCGGATCTCCCGTTCCATCTTTTCCAGATAGCTTGTAGACTTTCCGGTATAAGACTGCGTTTTGAGAATATTGATCTGATGCTTCAGATCATGATATTTTTGATTCACCATATCAATATTTTCTTTGGATAGCTGATAGTTTTTATATTGCATCTCCATAATATTATGCAAAGCATCTTTTTCAAACCGGATCTGAACTTCTTTTACCTGAATATGATATGCATACAGCACTGCAATACCACTCAGATCTACAAGTGTACGGATAATAAAAATATCCATAACAAAGCTTCCACTGAACAATCCATTCTGATCAAGATAGCTTAAGTTACTCATGGCAAATACTGATGCAGCAATGATAATGACCACCAGCAGTTCTCTTCTTGTAATATGTAGTTCTTCAAGATCTTTTTTGAGATTCAGCTCAATCAATGTCAATATGGCAAAAATCACTGCATACACCAGGACAAGTTCCACCCATCTCCAGTGTTCTCCTTGCATTCCACGCACATACCGCAGATAATAATAGATCTGCCAGCACATAGAGGCAGCAAACTCTCCGTTAATAAAAGCCTTTACACAATAAAATCCAGCCTCTTTGAACGAAAAATCATTACATATATAAATATATCCAAGAAGTAGTCCTACGATCACCATCATTGATGGAATAAACAGTTCCTGTCTCACGCCATCTGTTTCTGTCATAAAAAATAAAAGGAGGGCAAACTGAACACAGCTTACTGCTGCCAGCTTCCATCTCCCAAGTTTTCTTTCATTCGTACATGCAATCACAAATACGGATAAAGCATAAGCTATGGCATAGTAATACCCTGGTGTATTTAGCACCTCTGCTGTGTTCATTTGCCCACCTCATTCAAATATTCATTTAATGCGTCCAGGAATGGTTTTCGTCTGCTCCTGCTTACCTGAATCGTATCTCCATTGACGCTGACGTCACTTCCCATATAATTATCCACATACTCCAGATTTACCAGATAGCATCTGTTACATCTGAAAAAGCTTTTTGCATCCAGCTGACTTTCCGCATCCCGGATTGTTCCTTTGGTCGCAAAGCTCCCTTCTGTTGTATGATAAAGCAGAAGGTGGTCCTGCACCTCTACATAACAAATCTGTGTAATATCCAGTTTCTTTTTGCCGCCTTTCAGCGCAATGGTGATAAATTCTTTTTCCTGTACGTTTACTCTGTGAAGCGCTCTTCCCATACTCTCCGAAAAAGAGAAATACGAAATAGGCTTCAGCATGTAATCCAGAGCATTTACTTTATAGCCCTGAATTGCATACTGAGGCATATTAGTTATAAATATGATAATAACATCCTTATCCAGTTCGCGGATTTTTTCTGCTGCTTTCATTCCATTCAGGAACGCCATCTCAATATCCATGAGGATCAGGTCATAATCCGCAGAATAATCTGTCACTATATCTTCTCCGTCCCGAAATTCTGTAACCTGAAATTTCAGTCCGTTTTCTTTTTCGTATCGACTCAGGTGAGTTCGTAACGCTTCCAGGTCATTCGCATCATCTTCCACTGTTGCAATACGAAGCATGTTCATCCCCCGTGCCTTTTCTACATAATAATACTTGTAGTATAACAAGAAAAAGCACAGGAAACAATGTATTTTTTATTTCAGAGTAAATGAAATAAAATCAAAACTTCCCTTTCCTTCGAAGACGAAGAACAAAGCTTCTTTATTTCCCGAAACATGAATATCAGAGGAAAATTCCCTGAGTTCTTTACTCGGGCTGATGGAAATCTCAGCTATAGCTTCTCCATTTTCACTGGTACGGACATACAGTGTACCTTCCGCATGTCCCTTTATAGTCACACTGATCTCTTTTGTTTCACTGAGATCAAAATATTTAAATCCGGCAAGCGCACCATCACACATATTTGCAATGTACTGATCCGGTCCGGATTCTCTGTCTTTTCCATCCTGGGTCAGGTAAGGACATCCTTTTTTGGGATGCTTGATCATACTCAGGAAACGAGTACCTTTTTTTCCATAAAGATTGCAGGCAATGTATGACGGATAGCTTCCTTTTCCTTCCAACGGACCTCCATTTAATCCACAGGAGGTCATTTCTGCCTGATAAAATTTGCCATCTTCAAAGCGGATTTCTTCTGCCATAGCCTGACGTGAAGACTGTTTACGGTTGCTGTGTCTGTGATAGAAAACAAAATATTTTCCATTTAATTCAATGATACTGCCATGTGTATTTCCGGTATTGCATCTCGCATGCTTCACATCCGGTACACCTTCAAGACCTACATCACCGTTACTTACCAGAATACCGCCATACTGAAATCCCTTAACCGGGCTGTCACTTGTCGCATAGCAGAGTTCATGGCTGTTCATTGTGCTGTAAATGAAATAGTATGTACCATTAAATTTACGCATGGAGCTTGCTTCAAGGAAAGAATGTCCCTCATAAGGAGTACCGATGGATTCCTTTTCGCCAGCAACTCCAATATAGGACGGTCCATTCAGTACCGTCAGCATATCAGAAGGATCAAGTTCAAAACACATCGGGCCATGTTCTGTCGGTTTCGATCCATCCAGAAGGATCGGGTTTCCTGCCAGTGCAAAACCTGTATACAGATACAGTTTTCCATCATCATCCATAAAGATACCCGGATCAAACTGGAACGGCTCATTTTTTTTGCCAATTGCAATACCGTCACTGTATTTTACATACCCGTAAAATTCATATTTTCCTGCCGGTTCATCACATACAGCTACGGAGATCATCTTTGTACCACCCATGAAATAGTACAAATAAAATCTTCCATCCGGTCCCTGCACCATATCCGGTGCTGCAAGGCCATTTGTCAGACGGATTCTCGGTGCTGCCGGATCCTGTTCTCTCTTATAAATGCAGCCCTCATAACGCCAGTTACCAAGATCATCCACCGGTGCCGACCAGCAGACATAATCGCCCAGGCAGAAATTCAGTCCGTTGAATATGTCATGAGAACCGTAAACATACACACGGTCTCCTACAACATGTGGTTCTGCATCCGGAACATATTCCCAGCTTGGCATGTATGGATTCACAGCCTGTTTTGTTTTCATGTTTTCCCTCCAGATTTCATATTATCAATTTCACAATCCTGATTTTACAGTTCAAAATTTATAGTCTCACTTTTATCGTATCTGCATTGTATCATGATTTTCCGTATCAGATTTCTTTTGAACGTGGTTGGTTTATTTTTCTGCGTGAGCAGTAACTTCCCCGATCCTGCCGGCATACACTGACCAGAAATAATTTCGCTTATAACTGTCTACAGACATCTGCGGAACAAGGATTTCTGCACCTGTACCATCCAGAAGATGCTGACCCACAATACATTTCGAAGGATCTTTCTGTTCAAGCACAATTTGCTTAAGACCTGCACAATTCGAAAAAGCATAGTCTTCAATCTGTGTCACATTCTCCGGGATCACGATCGTTTCTTCACCCTGATATGTCTCACTGTCCTTTGCAGTCCATATTCTGGTTTCTGCAGATACCTCTCCCCACGTTCTGTGAGGTTTCTCCGGGAGTTCCACAGTTACAGCTCTGTCATCCCCCAGCATCGCTTTCATATCGCGGATCAGCTGCACGGTATTTACCTCTTTTCCTGGCTGATTCAGATGAAAATTGGTGTCAAAAAACCACTCCGCTTCCATCAGACTGTTTTCCGGATTTCCTATAACAGGAAAATCCAGTTTCTGACGCAAAAATACATCATATGCTGCCAGGTCATCCATATCTTCCACAGACAGTTTATTTACCGGACAGTACCGATACCAGACCACAGCCCCTTTTTTTTCAAGTCTTTTGGCCCAGTCATTCATATAGTCCATAAATTCCGGCTGAACTACATTTTCTGTAAATCTTACTTTCTGGTTCACATCATAACCATTCGGAAGGATGTTTTCCCGACATGTATCCAGTTCGATATCTCCGTATATATTAAAGGATTTCTTCTGATAAATGCTGTCCGTCTGAGGCTTCTGCCCTTTCATTACATAATTCAGCTTTTCCAGTGCAAACCGTGGAAAATTTCCCAGCATCGCTTCAAAGTTTTCACTTTTCAGATCACGAAGCATTCCAAAGGCTCCATCAGCAGCCTGCCACATGTATTCTCCGTTAAAATAATCGGAAAATGTCTGCTCACTCTGCTCCGGGGAAAGGATTACGATATCTCCTTCATGAATATAATTTTCGGAAAGATCCATAACTGCCTTGGTTCCAAGACCTGCATACATACCGAAATTAACTATTTCATATGAAGAAAAAAAATCATCCATCAGGGCACTGTCACAGTCAAAAGCCACTCCGCTTCCTCCGACAAGCACAATTCGCTTTCCCGAAGTTTCCTTCAGCCTCTCATATTTACTTTTCAGTTCTCCCATAAATGTATCCCCGAACTGTACAGGCAGTCCAAAACCGCAGATCAGAAAAAATACCTGTTCAGCCAGAATCACTGCCAGTGCAGTTGCAACAATACGTCTTACTGTTCTTTTATCCATATTTAAAACCTGAAATAAATAAATGCATTTTCACCGCCTGATGCCATCCTGCCAAGCCATGAAAATTCAATCACAGTCACCATAACAACAAAAATCACTGCTGCCATACAAAAGCCTTTCTGAGTCTGGCAGTTCTTATCGATCTCCTCAGGAAGTCGTTCCAGAATCAGCCAGCTAATTCCTGTCGTAAGAAGTCGCAGAATCGCAGATCCCCGAATTCCCAGGAAACTCATAGTCTCAGCTATTCCACTGCCCAGAGGATTCACAAACGGCTGTTGCAGAATCCGCCATGCACCGATAAGTGAAGGAGCACGAAAGAACACCCACGCAATATTCACAAGAAGCAGCGTAAGAATCCAGCCAGCCGCCGGATGAAGGATTCTCTTTTTATCTTTCCTAATCTGTGAAGGGCATATAGCACCAACCATATAGATCCCATGGATCAGTCCCCATACAACAAAATTCCATGACGCTCCATGCCAGAATCCACTCAGCAGAAAAACGATCAGTACATTCCTGCATCGCTTTGCAAACCCTCTGCGGTTTCCTCCAAGTGGAATATATACATAATCTGTAAACCAGCATGTCAGGCTGATATGCCATCTTTTCCAGAAATCCTGTATGCTTACCGCGCGATAAGGATGCCTGAAATTTTCCATAAGCCGTATTCCCATCATACGTGCCGCACCTCTTGCAATATCTGTATATCCCGAAAAATCACAATAAATCTGAACCGCAAAAAACGCCGTTCCCAGAACCGTTCCAATCCCTCCGGCATCCTGCGGCGCAGCATATACTTTATCAACATATACCGCCAGATAATCTGCCACGACAACTTTTTTGTAAAATCCCCGGAGCATCAGCCAGAAACCATTCAGCAGATTTTCCCCTCTCATTGTATGCTTTTCCTTCAGCTGTCCAAGAAGATTACCTGCTCTCTCGATCGGACCTGCAACCAGCTGTGGAAAGAACGATACAAACAGAGCATAGCTTAAAGGACTTTTTTCCGCTGAAATTTCGCCACGATATACATCGATCACATATGCCATTGTCTGGAAGGTATAAAATGAGATTCCCACTGGCGGGACTGAATATTTCAGACCGATCAGAAATCCCAGACATACAGTCACTGCCAAAATCAGCAAGGCTCTTCTGTGTCTGCCCTTCTCAACAGCAATTCCCGCCAGATACGTGATTGCCGTTGTAAGCAGAAGCAGTCCTCCTGCCCAGGAACTTTCTTTTATGTAAAAGAAATAGCTCACAGCCAGTAGAAAGAGTTCTCTGTATTTCCATGGAATCTTCCAGTACAAAAGCACTACCACCGGAAAGGAGAAAACAAATGTCAGTGATATAAAATTCATTTCTTTTCCTCCTTCGCAAACTGTTCTTTCAGATCCCTTATCACTTTTTCAGTCCGGATCTGTGCCCCTTCCGTAGACAAATGATTATCCGTTCCATACAGATAAATTCCTGTATACAAAGAATCCTCAAGTTCCGAAATGACAGGAACATTCAGCTGACTCTTAAAATATTCATGCAGCCGGGTTCTTTCCTCCTGTGTGCTGTCTTCAGAAAGCGCATATTTATTCCTGGGTGAGTAAGTAAAATAAACTTTTATTCCCTGATCCAGAAATCTTTGAAATTCTGTATTTATGGAATCGATATAAGTATCCTTCGGATATGCATTTACTGTATAATTTACCGGAAGTCCGTAAATCGGTTTTTCACTTGTGGAATTCGGACGGTACACTACATAATCCCCGTATTCATTGTAGCTTGGCTCCTCCACTTCATTTCCATCCTCGTCATACTCTGATGCGCAGACATCATAATTTTTTCTTTCCATATCTGCTCTTGCATCCTGATATGCAGTAAAAGCAGTGAAAATCTGTTTATACTCTCTGAGGTCCAGCTGCGCAAACACATCATAATCAGACTCCATCATGGCAAAAGTTGCATAATCCAGTTCCTTCTGATAACAGAACTGCCGGTTTGCCGCATCAAATTCCGGAGAATCCAGAAGAACATCTCCTTCCTTCATACAGGAACGAATCAGTTCAAGCTGCGGAAGTGCCGGTGAATAGGCAAAAACTCCCATATTGACTACTTCATAATCAGGAAAAGCCTGGTCTATCATCTCACTGTCGTAACCAAATCTTGTCGAAGAGCCGGAAAACAGGACAATCTTCTTTTTATCCTTCATGCTCAGCAGACGATCATATTTATCCTGGAATGTATCGAAATAATTTCCACTGTAGGCCGGAGCCTCGATTGCGTTGATATGCAGAGTATGCAGCATATCACAGTCCTGAAATGCATAGTCACTGATTTTTTCCAGATTATCATAAAGATACAACTGTTCCAGATGACTGTTTCTGAATGCCCACTTTTCAATTTCATAGATTCCCGGCGAAAGAATCACGGTTTTACAGTCTGTATCTGCAAAAGCATTCTCCCGGATTGTACGTACCGGCAATCCTCCAAGACTGGGTGGAATACAGATCTGCTGTGCCTTACCGCTATATCCGGTTATGACTGCAAAGCCTGATACTTTTTTGTATATAAAATCTGCCTCGTCTGTCCACGGCGTCCACTGTGCATACAGCACAAGCCCTGCTTTCCACGCAATCCGGCTTCCAAGTCCCACAGCCTGGCCGCTTCCATCAGCCCTGGTATTCCATCCAAGCAGTGTGTAACCCTTTCTGAAAAAGAGATCCGTTCCTATTGAAGTATTGATTCTCTGGTGAGTACCTCGATAACAGATGCTCACTCTGTCTGAAACCCCTGAAGTGTTTTGTCCGCCATTGGCATCATACAAAATCTCATATTTTCCTTTTTCAGCCTGAATGCAGATACTCTCCGAATATTTTACTTCATGCAGAACAATCTCCACGGTTTTTCCATCATCATCTTTTATTATTTCTGTCTCGCCATGATAATCTGTGCCCAGAAGCTGCCAGTTATTATCCAGCGTGACTGTAAAGCTCACATTGCTTCCGGATTTTATTGTTCTGACAGGATCCGTTACCTGATACCCATCCCCCTTTTCCATAACAATATGACAAAGCTGTTCTTTTTCGGGCTCTTTCTGCTTACATCCTATCAGACCTGTCACTATCAGAAGAAGGAATACCCAGAATACAGTTTTTAATTTTCTTTTACCCATAGTTCAGTCTCCTCCTTCCGTTTTATCTTATAAATACACAGCGGCCTTCCGGTAGACTTAAGGCACAGCTTTAATTGCTTGCTAACCTTAGTTATACCAGAAGACCGCCTGATTGTACCAGTCTTTTAAGACTCTTTATTTATTGTTTTTTCTTGCTGCAATTGCCTTCTGTTCTTCCGGCAGATCCTTCTCTATCGTAAAGAAGAAAATCAGAATTGCACAGATCACATAAGCAATTGTCTCTACCCAGATATATCCGACAGAGATTGCTGTCTGTGCCGCAGCTGTCTGTGCTGCAGTACCCAGTGCAATGTCTGCTGCCTGGTCATATCCACTGGCATTTAAGATTGCACTGAAAATAGAATTACATACCGGAGTCGCAGCAACCATGATGGAACTGTAAATAGACATTGTCAATCCATCTGTACGGATCCCGAATTTGTACTCAATATGATCAATAACATCCGCAAGCATGGCAAGGATCATGTAGCATGCCGGAGCAGATCCGAGACATTTCAGTGCCACACCGATTGCTACAGGAACAATCTGTCCGTTACCCATAATCGCGATCACACCACCGACAGCTCCCAACAGCATACCAACCATACATACAATACGTTTTCCAAATTTATTGCAGAGAGGTACGATTGCCACTGCTGCCACAGCCATCGGAACTGCACCCATGATACTTAAAAGTGACTGTGAAGCACCCCAGGCATCTGCTGTTCCAAAGAAAGTGTTGTCCATTACCCATTTACAGAAATACGTCATGGAACCGTTCTTCATAGCGCCGCTCCACTGGAAGCCCATGTAGAACAGCATAACGATCCACCACATTTTTTCACTGGTAACTGCGGAAAGCTGTTCTTTCAGAGAAGCAGTTTTGACTGTTTTCTCCTCTTCAGCTCCCTGTGACATCTGCTCTTCTGTTACACGCTCACGTGTAAATTTAAACTGTAAGAAAATGGTAAGTGCAGAAAAAATAGCAATGGCAGTCATCGCTACCAGCCACAGATGCTGATTTTCTTTCAGTGCGAAAGAAACCAGGATCGGGAATACCATGGAACCGGCACCCATAACAGCAAGTCCTGCCACATTTGTGAAGGAAGCCAGTGCACCTCTCTGTTTACTGTTTCTTGTAGATACAGGAATCAGTGTGGAGTTAGCTGTATTGTAGATCGGATAAGCCACAGCATAAAACAGGTTGTAGGCAATCGCGATCCACACCATTTTGGCAGTTCCCTCAAAAGGAACTACAAACATCAGTACAGAGGCAATGGACAGAGTCAGAGCAGACAGCAGGATCCACGGTCTTGCCTTTCCAGCCATTGTTCTCGTACGCTCAATAAGCTGACCTACGATCAGGTTTGCTGCTACGATCAGAATGGTCGAGAACAGCTGCAAAGTTGTCAGAAATGTCAGGTTCAGTTTCAGGACATCTGTAAAATAATTCTGAAGGATACTGGTAAAAATACCGGAAGCCAGAAGTGCTCCGAACGGTCCGATAAAATATCCGATCAACATCTCCGGAAGTTTTACATCCTCTGATTTGATTCTGGAACCGGTCAGTGGACCGTTCCAGAAATCTTTATTTGTCTTGCTCATAAAATCAATCCTTTACTACTTTGAAGAAGGAGGAAATAATCGTGAAGATCAGAGCGACCGCACATACGATCATTCCAATGATCGCACCTTTTAAATCCGCCATATTCTGAGCGTTGTTCTCAAAAGTCATGATGGACCCGATTGCAGCGATTCTGCTTCCCACAAAAGCGATCAGCGCATATGCTGTCAGCACACCGCATGCTACCGGAATAATATCCAGAACCGGCTTTGCTCCCATTTTCACAGAAACTATAATCATAACGATTTCAAGAATCGCAGCAACAGCCAGGCAGGCAACGATTGTATTATCAGTACCAGTAGTTTTTACAAAATAGTTTGTTTTGCAGTTCATCATGTACAGAACCAGTCCTGCAACAGTTACTAGAACTGTGATTACACTTAAGACCAGTCCTGCGCCCATTTTTTTCTTTTCAGTCATAGTTATTCCTCCTTACTGCTCTTTCTTTTTCAGTCCAAGCAGGTACATTGCTGCACAGAGTACAGTCAGTACACCAAATCCAATACGAAGACCTGTGATCAGGTTATCATACCATGTATTCAGTTTCTCAATATGTGTAGAGGTTGACATACCATCCATTGCATTTGAGTTTGCAAGTGCATAATTCTGATACAGCATTGCCTGTTTCAGATCTGTCAGAAGTTCTTCACTCTGGCTTGCATTTTCTACACTCCAGTATGGCCATACTGCTTCTACTGCTGCCATGGTGTTGTCACCGGTGTTACATGTCATGGTTACACCATTATGTACTGCCATGTGAATCTTCGTATAAGCCGGATCCTGAATGAAGTCCTCAGACATCAGGCCCTTGAAGCCCCATTCTTTGTGAAGGATATTCAGAAGCAGTCCGGTATGTGCATTACTTGTCACACAGCCGACACGGTTGTATGTAGTCATTACAGCAAGCGCATTTGCATCTTCGATACAGGACTGTGTACCACGAAGCTCATTTTCACGTGCAGCCTGTTCTGTCATAAACTCGGCAATACCTGTACGGTTGATCTCTGTGTCATTAAATGCCAGATGTTTCGGCGCGATCAGTACACCATACTCATGTCCGGCTTTGATGATTGCTGCACCCTGACCTGCTGTCAGAACTGCATCTTCTGAGAAGTATTCATGGTTACGTGCATTGTACGGTGTACGATGAAGGTTTGTTCCAACGCCCCACCAGATTGCTGTATTTGCCCACAGAGAATAGTTACCTACTGCTTTGCCCCATTCTGCTGCCAGCTGTTTGCTGAATGTCTGGCCAATAACAGTTTCGTTTGCCATAACACCCATCTTGTAATCACGGTTCGGATCATCTTCTGCGATTACACAAGGATCTCCTGTAGAAGCATCGGAATTTGCATACTGTCCCAGCGGATAAGAGTTGAATCCGTTCGGTCCATCGTTCTGGATTGCTTCCGGAGAAGTGATAGATTCGATAACCTTTGTGCTGGTTCCACCAAGTCCAGTACGGATCAGGCATTCTTCCAGAGTAAGCTGATCCATCAGTGTACTCCATCTTTCATCTGTGATATCTTCTACACCCTTCATATTTGCCAAGGTCATTCCATTATCTGCCCCGAAGGTTACAGAAGACGGATCTCCGTTTGCTTCGATATCACTGTAGTCATCAGCCATAGTGCTGATCATCTCATCTGTAGCTGTCAGGTCTTTGTATGTTTCCGGCCAGGTTCCTTCCCAGTCATTTCTGCTTAAGTAAGTAACGGTGTCTTCCATCCAGTTATTCAGATCTGCATCCTGGAGCTGATTTTCTACCGGTGTACCATTTAAAGTTACTGCAAAGGAAGAGGAATCGAAATCACCAAGTTCCCATGTCTGTACATTATCTTTATTTCCTTCAACATCCTGATCCTGTGCAGCAAGCACGTTATTTACTGCCTCATGTGCACCATTTCCAACAGTGAAGTAATAAGTTCCATTGTCCAGTATCCAGTTACCTGTTGTTCCTGCTTCATTCTCGCAGGAGCTGTCCCAGCTTGCCATATCCTGTGCATCTGCTGTAATTGTAACAGTCTGGCTTTCGCCTGGCTCGATCATATCTGTTTTTTCATAGTCGAGAAGCTGTACTGCTGATTTTTCTACTTTATTTTCTACATCATAGTCTGTATAAGGAACAGAAGTATACAGCTGCACAACATCTTTACCAGCAACATCTCCTGTATTCTTAACATCTACTTCTGCTGTTACAGTTCTGTTAGCAAGGTCTACATCCACACTCTTGAGAGTCTGCTCGAAAGTTGTATAAGAAAGACCATATCCAAACGGATAAGATACTTCATCATCATAGTTCCATGCTTTGCCTGTAGAACTTCCTACAGTTGCGTCTGCATTTCCCTGTCCAAGTACCGTATCTGCATATCTTGTCTCGTAATATTTATATCCAGTATAAATATCCTCTGCTTCCACTTCTTCTGCATTGATATTTACAGACGGATCTGCATTTGTCCACTCATAGTTTCCAAAATTCTGTGCTGCCGGTGAGTTGGCATTTGTCACAGCATAAGTATCTGTCAGATGACCGGACGGATTTGCTTCTCCGGAAAGGATATCTGCCACACCATAGAAACCATAACCTCCTGGGAAACCAATTTCCATGATTGCATCTACACCATCGTTATTTTTGATCTCATCAATTTCCATTGCATTGGCATTATTCAGCATAACAATGACTTTACCGCCGTTGTTCTCTTTTGCTTCAACAGCAGCGTTGATCAGGTCACGCTCATCATCACTTAAGCCAAGCGGGTCAGTCTGATTCAGATTCTGAGATGCATCTACGCCATCCACACCCGGAAGGTAAGTTCCGTTCTCTGTAGAAGAACGTCCGATTGTTACAAGCATAACATTGTAGTCATCCATGGAATCCTTCCACTTGTCATCTACACTGTCCATTTTTTCCTGAGAAGGCTCTTTGCTTGCAAATACACCATCTGTTGCCGGAGCTGTGATGTGGTAATATTCCATAATATTTCCCCACATGTTAACCTCTGTCTTGAAATCTGCTTCCAGACTCTTGTAAAGCTTCTGAAGATCCTCATTGATCTTGAATCCCTTTGCATCCAACGCTTCAACAAAGTCCACGGTATCTGCATCTGTTCCTTTATTCTCATTCAGGGAGCTTCCCATGTCTCCACCCTGTACCGGATAGTAGCTGGAAAATCCAAGAAGGGACAGTTTCTGTGTCTCATCTTTTGACAGCGGAAGTGCATTATTCTCGTTCTTTAACAGAACCGTTCCTTCCTCACTCATACGTTCTCCCAGATCCTCGATGGAATCCAGAAGTTCTGTCGTGCTGGAATAATCAGATTTGTATGTGTACAGATCCTCATCTGTACTGTCTGTTACCATCGCACTGCTCTTTGTGCCAAGAAATTTGTCGATATCTGTACGATAGCTGTCTACTACAGGTCCTGCCGCAACAGAAACGGTCAGAAGAGACGCTGTAAGAGTAGTCAGACCACGCCAGAGATTTCTTTTTCTGCTCATGATTATAGCTCCTTTCTTTCCCTAAATATGGTCAAGCCTCATCGCTCAAGTGCTTCCATACTTTCTATGAACCTAAATTTAACATATTTTTAAAAACGCTCCCATTTTTTTCGCAGACTGCACTTTTTCAGCCGTAAATGGGAGCGTTTTTTTATTAAATTTTCACAAACAAAATTTTTTAAGAAATCTTGCACAAATTGTGAAGTTTGTTTTTGTCTATATTGCCCATATGTTTTATTTTGCTACAATTACCGGAATCTCACAGGTATATGTTCTTTCTTCATCAGAAACAGTGATCTTTACAGATCCGGCTTCTCCGGCACGGACTACAGCCATCGCTTCACCGTAATAAGTATCGACCGTATTCTGTGCATAATTTCCTTCTACATAGGAGCAGGCACTTCCCAGCCCTTCGAGCGTAGCATTCTCTACTGTAACTTTCAGATGATGCTTCTCCATCGGTTTCCAGTTTCCGGCAGAATCTCCATACTGTAATGGAATAAACAGCAATCTGCCAGCCTTCACAGTTTTCTGCTCCGGTCTGATATGAAGTACTGTTTCTTCATTTGCTGTCATCAGAGTCTGACGACTGATCTCCTGTCCGTTTTTATCATAAGAAACTGCTGTGATCTCACCGTCTTCATATGGAATGTGGAATTTTGAACGGCATTTCTTTACTTTGCCACGGGCAGCTTTTTTACCATTGACCAGAAGTTCCACCTCTGCTGCTCTTGCAAAAACTTCAACCTCTGCTTTTTCTCCGGCACATCCCCGCCATGACCAGCTTTCCAGTGCTTTGGACAGCGCCCATCCGGTCAATTGCAGATTCTCCTTCTGATAAACAGGTTTCACGGCAATAAACGGACCCGTTTCCCTCTCAAAAGCAACTCTTGTATAAGCAGCCTCTGCACGAGGTTTTCCGAGAAGGTCGATTCTTCCGTTGTTTCCAGTCATTCTGGTATGTGGCATCCTGCCTCTGTAATCTTCATACTCAGCAGCACCATCTCCGGTCTCTCCGATATATTCCCATCCGGACCAGACAAAATCTCCCAGGATTCGTTTATTCTTCTTTGCAATCTCCCAGAAGCTATATGCATCCTTGCAGAAAGTCTCTGTACCGAGGATCAGACGTTTCGGATATTTTTTCAGGTCATGTTTGTATCGGAAAAGTCCGTAGTTGTAACCAGCAATATCCATATTTGCAAAAGCATCTTTTGTTTTCCAGTCACATGGCGGAAGGGTCGCACCAATTTTCATAAAATAGTCGCCAACCAGACAGGCAAGTGTGTTATAGAATTCACTTCCTACCGGTTTTTTCTTTTCTTTTTCCTGTTTTTTTGCCTCCTGCTCTGCAATCTCCGCACTTTTTTCTGCTTTATCATCGCTGTAGACACCCATTCCCATGGAGCTTAAGAAGTTAAAGAAAATGTTGATTCCGCAGGTTACCGGTCTGTATGGATCCAGCTTATGAAGATAAGAAGTCATTCTGCCGGTCAGTTCGATTCCTTTTTTCTGTGCAGTTTCTGCAACTTCATTTCCGGTGGAATACATGATCACACATGGATGATTGTAATCTTTCTCCACCATATCTTTAATGTCCTGCTGCCACCATTCATTCAGATATCCTGCATAGTCATATTTTGTCTTATGAATATACCAGACATCTACATATTCGTCCATCATCAGCATTCCCTGACGGTCACAGGCATCCAGCATGTCTTTGGAACACGGATAATGAGAAGAACGGATTGCATTATAGCCATTCTCTTTGAGAATACGGACTCTTCGTTCTTCCGCTTCCGGATAAGTGCAGGCTCCCAGTACACCATTATCATGATGTACGCAGGCTCCTCTGAGGATTTCTCTCTTTCCGTTAATCGTAAGACCCTTTTCCGGATTCCATTCAAGAAGGCGAATTCCAAAGTTTTCCTCTACAACATCTTCTCCAAATGTCGCACGCAGAGTATAAAGATTCGGATGTTCACAGTCCCAGAGCTTTGCGTTCGGAATTTCCATACGGAAAACCGACGGGTGTCCGGTATTTTCAACCTCTTGTGTAAGAATACAATTCTCTTTATCCAAGACCTCTGCTTTCACCCTGCCCAGGCAGGAAGTTTTTATTTCTACCTCGATCACCGCCGGTGCATAGCTGACCGTATGGATCTTGATTCCATTTACCGGAATGTACTTCTGATTGCCTGTCCAGAGGTACACCGGACGGTAGATTCCTGTTCCGGAATACCAGCGGCTGTTTGGCTGGTCAGAATTCCGTGCGATCACGCGGATTTCATTCTGTGCTTCGTATTTCAGAAATCCTTCCGTATCTACATAGAAATTTGTATAACCATATGGTCTGTATGCGGCTTTCTTTCCATTAATATAGACTTCTGCATTATGATAAACACTTTCAAACTCAATGAGAACTTTTTTTCCACTGTATTCTGATGGTACAAACACATGTTTTGTGTATTCATAATCGCCACCCAGATACCATCCGGAATTTCCCTCGCTGACACTTTCTCCGGTACGCGGTTCACTCCGCATGGCATCATGTGGAAGTGTTACAGAATATGGTTCTTCATCTCTGGTCAGGCATCTGCAAGTCCAGTTTCTGTTAAAATCTATCTTCTTCATTTCAAATCCTCACCCTTCTTGTTTCTCCTCTGACCAGAGAAAATTTCGTTTCGCCGAGTTCCAGAACTCCACCATCTGCATCCGGAGTCACATCCAGACATTCTCCATCCCAGATCAGTCGGACAGTTCCGTGACTTCCTACCGGAAGTGTGCAGTCCAGATCTGTAAAATACTGCATCTGTGGCTTTAATACATAAGTAACCCCATCCTTGTTTACAAGATCCAGTCCGGCAAAGTATTTTGCCAGAAAATAGATAGGACTTGCCGCCCATGCATGGCAGAGACTCTTGCCAAAATGATCCCCGTACATATCATACTGTTCTTCCTTCGGCACGGACGGATCATACTCTTCCCAGAATGTGACTGCCCCAAGATCCAGCATGCCACCCCAGTAGGAACGGATCTTGTCCAGAACTTCTGTCAGTTTTCCCATCTGGCACAGTACATCCAACTCAAAGAAGTTAAAGTATGGTGTTGTGATCGCCGGAATCTCATCATTTTCAAGTACATTTGTGAGAATTTTTTCCTGCTTCTGTTTGTCTGCGATATCAAACAGAATTGCAAAAATATTTGCATGTCTCGTTACATTACGTTTTCCGGAAGTAAAAGAATCGATATACGCACCTTTTTCTTCATCCCAGAAGAACTTTTCAATAGCAGCCGTCAGTTTTTCGTATTCCTGTCTGTAAACATTTCCATCTTTGCCAAGCTGTTCGCTGATTTCTGCCATCACACGGAAACATGCTGCATAAAGCATCTGTTCCGCACAGAGCGGACCATCTTTATCCATATCAGCCCAGTCAATATATACCCAGTCTTTTTCTTTTCCGATCAGAAAGCCATGCTCCTCTCGTCTGCCATTACAGAACCCCATAAGGGACACCATCTTTGGATAAACCAGTTCCAGAAAATCTCTGTCGCCGTATCCTTCATTGTGATAGTCCACGCCCAGAAGCCACAACAGAGAGTAATCTACAATTGTATTAATATGTCTCGTCATCGGATCATTGCCACGAAGCGCGAGGATCGTTCTCTGATCGATTTCTGCATCTGCCATCAGATAACGGTTTACGAAGAAGCTCTGGTATGCATCTCCTGACCAGATCCATTTATCACGTTTCGCTCCATCGATAAAAAAGATTCCGCTGCAAAGCCGGAATGTATGCTCTGCCACAGACCAGATCTGATTCAGGCGTTCTTCTCCACAATGAAAAGCTGCTTTTACCGGGATATCCACATACTGATGATTTGCTCTGAGGATAACTTCTCCCGGCTTACAATCCGGAATATACGCAAAACGTACTGCACAGCATGGACACTTTCCAGTTTCTTTGTCCGGCTGCCAGCTGTAATAGCAGTTTACCGGATCAATTGCCTCTTCCCTGGATTCGCCGCAGCAGATCAGTACCGGCTGATATCCATTTTTAAATTCTGCCTCCAGAACCGCATTCAGCTCCGTTTCAAATTCATAGAGAGTTCCTCCGTTATACTCCGTTACACTGACTGGTTCATAAACCTTTTCACTGTATTCCCAGACTGTCGGATTCTGTTCCGGTCTGATGAAATATTTGCTCTTGCCTGCCGGCTGTGGGTCCTTTTCATAATCCTCTGCCATCCATCCTGTATCAGAGCAGATCACATCGCCTTCTATATAAATACATGGAAAAGCCTCAATGCAGCCTGCATGAACAGCTATTGCAACTTCTCCCGGTCCACAGGTGATCTTTTTTCCAAATGGATATTTCTTTTCTCCTGCCAGCACATGTCCGATCGCATTGGAATATACAGTGAAAGATGTTTCTTCCTCCAGATGATAAGTGCGGCGAAAAGCAACACGGTTGCGGAAACCTTCACTCTTCCAGAAAGCCGGCCATCCAAACCCTCTCTCCACACGACTGAAATTCTGCTTCATTCCATGATATAACTCAAAATCTCCCGGATACCAGATCCAATAACTTTTGCTCATTCCCGATTCCTCCAGTTTTTTCTGTTTTATTCAATTCCATTTGCACTGAACAGCTGGTTTTAGCATATAATTTCTACCTTAAACTATATGCGTTACTTCTATATAAAGTCAAACACAGTTGACGTACAAAAAGTACCCGTTCACGATATGACCTGCAAAAGTATTTTTTTCGAAATTTATTCCAGCAAAAAACAGCCAGGATTTTACTCCCGGCTGTTCTTATTCATATTTCAAATGTCTTTCAGGCATTCCAGATATTCAGTTAATCCCAGCCACCATATTCTTTGATGGTCTCTTCCACTCGTCGTTTCACTTCTGCAGCAATCTCCGTAGTCTTCATGTCCTTATACTCGTCATAATACATTGGCTTCAGGAAATGCACCTGCACTGTCAGTGGTTCTATGGAACCAGTGTCAAAAGCCTTATACGTATCAATCAATGCAACCGGCACGATCGGGCATCTGGCTTTTGTTGCAGCTTTGAAACTGCCGCCTTTAAATTCCAGTGGATGATTTCCATTCTTGCTTCGCGTTCCTTCTGCAAAGATCAGATAATTTCGTCCCTCTTTCACTTCCCTGGTAACATTAAGGATAATCTGCATAGACTGTCGAATATCCTCTCTGTCCATAATATATGCTTTCATACAGGCAAAAACCTGTCTCAGAAACGGAACATTCCCCACTTCTTTCTTTGCCACTACAGAAAAAGGTGTCGGGCAGGCATCCACAATTGCAAGGACATCATACAGTCCCTGATGATTCGGATAAAACATAAATCCATTTTCGTTCGGTATATTTTCTACACCGTATGACTGAACCGTAATATTACCGCCTTTATTCGCACGCCGAACTATTTTTTTCAGAAGTGCATAACGCTCTCCCTCTGTATAATTATCAACGTTTTTAGCATATCGGTTCAGCATAAACCATCCCCATGGTACAAACAAGAGATTCCTCAGCACCATCATAATGATTCTTTTCATTCCGCTGCCACCATCCCTTCAAGGATTCTATATTGCTGTTCGCTTAGCTATTTTAATTTTGCAGCTATTTTTTCCTCATATCCAGGGTTCTTCTTGATAAACTTGTCATAAGCAGTCGTATAATCCTTATATGCCTGTGTATTCATAAAATCAGCATACTTCGTCGCTGCCTGCTTGCTCAGATCATCCGTAATCTCTGACGGTGTCATTACATAATACTTGTCGTTATCTTTCTTCTGTACCATATAAGTACTGATGCAAGGGTAGCTCTGTCCATTCTTCAGGACCAGGTCATAGGTAATATACATATATGTATAATTACCATCCTGATAGATTTTATCACACTGTGTGATTTCTGTTTTTTCAGCCTCAAATGCACTGAAATATTTCACAGTCGCATCCATCTCCTGCTGCAGAGTATCATCTGCTTTGGATACACCATAGCATTTTTTGACTTTGCTCTCATTCCCACCTGTGTAAGATTCGATCAAAGTTCTGACTACTCTTTCCGGAGTCTTATGACTGACTCCGCATCCCTTTGCAGCAAATACAATGATAATGATCAAAACGATCAGCGCAACAGCGCCTGCCAGAACCGGTTTCGGTAATCTGGCAATCACTGCAGCTATATCAGAACCTCTGGAAGTTTTACGCCGGGTTCCTGAAGTTTTACGTCTGGTCTGCGTTTTTCTTCTCGCTGATGCGGATTTTGAACGTCCGGATGCACTTGAACCGGATCTGCGTCTGACATTTGTTGCCGCATTTTCCTTATCCATGATTCTTATTCCTCTGTGCTGTCTGTATTTTCGTTACTGTTCTCTTCTGTGGAGACATTTTCAGAGCTTTCCTCTGTCTTTTCAGAATTTTTATCTTCTTCTTTTTCACGGACTTTCGCAAAGCTTGCAACCGTTACTCCATCAGAAAGATTGATCAGTTTGACTCCTGATGTAATTCTTCCAAGGATAGAGATATCAGAGCACTGCAGACGGATAATGATTCCTTCTGTGGTGATCATCATGATCTCATTTTCTTCATTGACAGCTTTTGCTCCGATAACATTACCGGTCTTCTCAGTAATCTTGTAGCACTTCACACCTTTACCGCCTCTGTTCTGGCAGGTAAATTCACTGATAGAAGTACGTTTACCCATACCGTTTTCAGATACAACGAGCAGATAATATCCCTGTGTATTCAGCTGCATTGCAACAACTTCATCGCCATCAAGCAGATTAATACCACGAACTCCCATCGATACTCGTCCGGTACTTCTGACGTCGGATTCTTTGAAGCGAATACACTGACCGTATTTCGTTACAAGGATGATATCTTTCTTGTCATCCGTTGCCTTAACTTCGATCAGTTCATCGTCATCTCTCAGAGAAATAGCTGCCAGACCAATCTTACGGACATTTGCATAATCCTGGATCGGAGTCTTCTTAACAAGACCCTTACGGGTAGCCATCATCAGATACTGACCTTCTTCAAACTTACTGATCGGAATGACTGCTGTGATACGTTCTCCCGGCATCAGCTGCAGAAGGTTGATGATCGCGGTTCCACGAGCTGTTCTGCCTGCTTCCGGAATCTCGTACGCTTTCAGTCTGTATACACGACCAGTATTGGTAAAGAACATGACATAATGATGTGTTGTTGTCATCATCAGTTCTTCAATATAGTCATCATCCAGTGTCTGCATTCCCTTGATTCCTCTGCCGCCTCTGTTCTGGCTGCGGAAGTTATCTACTGTCATACGTTTGATATAACCAAGTTTTGTCATGGTAATGACAGTATTTTCTCTCGGGATCATATCTTCCATAGAAATATCAAACGCATCAAATCCGATAGCTGTTCTTCTGTCATCGCCGTATTTCTCAGAAATCGCAAGGATTTCCTCGCGAATAACACGAAGAAGTGTATTTCTGTCTGCAAGGATTGCTTTCAGTTTACGGATCTTTTCCATTAATTCTGCATATTCTGCTTCCAGCTTCTCTCTTTCCAAACCGGTGAGAGCACGAAGACGCATGTCCACGATTGCCTGTGCCTGAACATCTGTCAGTTCAAATCTGTCCATCAATTCCTGCTTGGCTACCTGAACACTTCTGGATCCACGGATGATACGGATAACTTCATCAATATTATCCAGAGCTTTCAGCAGACCTTCTAATATATGCGCACGTTCCTGTGCTTTATTCAAATCATACTTTGTTCTTCTTGTCACAACATCTTCCTGATGTGCAAGATAATATTTAAGCATTTCAGGAAGTGTCAATACCTTCGGCTGAAGGCTTCCGTTTACAGCCACCAGACACAGCATGATCACACCAAAGGTATCCTGAAGCTGTGTATGCTTGTACAGCTGATTCAGGACTACATTGGCATTGGCATCTTTGCGAAGGTCAATACAGATACGCATGCCCTCACGGCTGGAATGGTCATTCAGGTCTGTGATTCCGTCGATTTTCTTGTCTCGTACAAGCTCAGCGATCTTTTCGATCAGACGGGCTTTATTAACAAGATATGGAAGTTCCGTAACGATAATACGTGATTTACCGTTCGGCAGTGTCTCGATATTTGTCACCGCACGTACACGGATCTTGCCGCGGCCGGTACGATATGCTTCTTCAATTCCTCTTGTACCAAGGATAGTAGCACCTGTCGGGAAGTCAGGACCTTTCACGATCTCAAGAAGTTCCTCGATCGTGGTATCTCTGTCTTCTTCGATGATATTGTCGATGATCTTGACAACGGCACTGATCACCTCTCTCAGATTGTGAGGCGGGATGTTAGTAGCCATACCAACGGCAATACCAGAGGTTCCATTTACAAGAAGGTTCGGATAACGGGATGGCAGTACAACCGGTTCCCGTTCTGTCTCATCAAAGTTCGGCTGGAAATCAACCGTATCTTTGTTGATATCAGCCAGCATTTCCATGGAAATCTTACTCAGACGTGCCTCTGTATATCGCATCGCAGCAGCTCCGTCACCATCCACAGAACCAAAGTTTCCATGACCGTCTACCAGCGGATATCTGGTTGACCAGTCCTGTGCCATATTTACAAGTGCGCCATAGATGGAACTGTCTCCATGCGGATGATATTTACCCATGGTATCACCAACGATACGGGCACATTTACGATGTGGCTTATCCGGACCGTTGTTCAGCTCTATCATGGAATACAGCACCCTTCTCTGTACCGGTTTCAGACCGTCTCTGACGTCCGGAAGAGCACGGGAGGCAATAACACTCATGGCATAATCTATATAAGATTTTTCCATGGTCTTCTGCAGATCCACCTCATGGATTTTATCAAAAATATTGTCTTCCATTTTCTATTCTCCTAGATATCCAGATTTTCTACAAAGCGTGCGTTTTCTTCGATAAATTCCCGTCTTGGCTCAACTTTGTCACCCATAAGAGTGGTAAATGTCAGGTCAATTTCAGAAGTTGCAGACTCATCCATAGTTACGCGGAGAAGAATTCGTTTCTCCGGATCCATGGTTGTCTCCCAGAGCTGTTCTGCGTCCATTTCTCCAAGACCTTTGTATCGCTGGATCTTATTATTGTTATCACGTCCAATCTGCCCAAGGATGCTGTTCAGTTCTGCATCATCATAAGCATACCAGACTTTTTTGTTCTTTTCGACTTTGTACAGTGGCGGCTGAGCCAGATATACATATCCCTGCTTGATCAGTTCCGGCATAAATCTGTAAAGGAATGTCAGAAGCAGCGTCGCAATATGCGCGCCATCAACATCGGCATCGGTCATGATGATGATCTTGTGATAACGCAGCTTGCTGATATCAAAGTCCTCGTGGATTCCGGTACCAAAGGCTGTGATCATCGCCTTGATCTCGGCGTTGCTGTAGATTCGGTCCAGACGGGCTTTCTCTACGTTGAGGATCTTACCACGGAGAGGAAGGATTGCCTGTGTGGCACGGTTACGTGCTGTCTTGGCGGAACCACCGGCGGAATCACCCTCTACGATGTAGATCTCACAGTTTTCAGGGTTCTTGTCAGAACAGTCAGCCAGCTTGCCCGGAAGAGACATTCCGTCAAGTGCAGATTTTCTTCTTGTAAGATCTCTTGCCTTACGTGCTGCTTCTCGTGCTCTCTGCGCAAGTACTGATTTCTCAACTGTTGCCTTCGCAACCGTCGGATTCTGCTCCAGAAAGATCTCCAGCTGTTTGCTGACTACAAAATCAACAGCTCCACGAGCCTCACTGTTACCAAGCTTCTGCTTCGTCTGTCCTTCGAACTGTGGCTCCTCGATCTTAACACTTACGATTGCTGTCAGACCTTCTCGAATGTCATCACCACTTAAATTCGGTTCACTGTCTTTAAGCAGCTTATTCTTTCTTGCATAATCGTTGAATGTCTTTGTCAGTGCATTACGGAAACCAACGATATGTGTACCACCTTCCGGTGTATTGATATTATTTACAAAGCCATAGCTGTTCTCTGTGTAGGAATCATTGTGCTGCATGGCAACCTCAACCATGACACCATCTTTTTCACCTTCACAGTAAATGACCTCTGGATACAGTGCTTCTTTACTTCTGTTGAGATAAGTAACAAATTCCCTGATACCACCTTCATAGTGGAAGATTTTTTCTTTTTCCTGGTCTGCTCTGGTATCTCTCAAAACGATACGCAGACCTTTTGTCAGGAACGCCATCTCACGAAGACGCTGTTTCAGAATATCGTAATCATAAACAGTTTCTTCAAAGATTTCTTTATCCGGCAGGAATGTTACCTTTGTTCCTGTCTCTTCAGAATCACAGACACCAATCTCTTTCAGAGGATACATAGTATGTCCTCTTTCATAACGCTGCTGATATTTCTTACCTTCACGGCAGATCGTAACTTCCAGCCACTCAGACAGTGCATTTACTACAGAGGCACCTACACCGTGAAGTCCACCAGATACCTTGTATCCTCCACCGCCAAATTTACCACCCGCATGAAGAATGGTAAATACAACTTCTACTGCCGGTATTCCTGCTTTGTGATTGATTCCTACCGGAATACCTCGTCCGTTATCAACTACGGTAATGGAATTATCCGGATTGATCGTTACCTGGATTTCAGTACAAAATCCTGCTAACGCTTCATCTACCGCATTATCCACGATTTCATATACAAGATGATGCAGACCCCGGCTGGATGTACTTCCGATATACATACCAGGTCTTTTACGGACAGCTTCCAGTCCTTCCAGAATCTGAATCTGATCCGCGCCGTACTCTGTATTCTCTCCGCCCATTTGCTTCCTCCTGTCATTCTATATTCATTATAATGGAAACCGACATATCGACATTTTTCGCAGTCACCGGTTTCCAGATAGGCATAATAATACAAGATTATTATAGCACAAAACAGCCCTCATTCCAACAAAATCCCTTTAAATAAGAAGAAAAAAACGAGAGCCCGGTTTACACCAGACTCCCGTCAAACGTCTTACACTTTATTTCTGTTTTCTCTTTTTGTAAACAACTACTCCACCTGCGATCACGATCACAGATACCAGAAGAACCAGACCCCAGAATACCGGATTCATCGGGTCACCAGTCTTAACCGGACGACTTGTTGCACTTCCGCCATGGCTGGATGCATCACTTCCACCGTTAGATGTACCAGAACCACCATTGCTTCCGCCAGGTGTTACAGTAGCATCCTTCTTGGTATTGGTAATCTCGATGCTTCCATGATACTGATCAGACTCATTCAGCTTAACACTGCCTTCACCACTTACTACATATGCGAAAGAATCTTTATCGAGTACATTACCATCCTTATCGGTTTCCTTAACTGCATAAGTAACAGTATCTTTTATATCTTCTGAGAATGGAACCGTAACAGTAACTTTATCATTCTGCTTCAGTTCAACGGTGCTTACCGCCTTACCAGAATCATCAAATACAGTTGCATAGAACTTGTCGTCTACAGTCTTTTTCACACCGTCCACTACAACGTTCTTTGTAATCTCGATCTTTCCATTTACAAAGAAGCCTTCCGGAAGAGTTGAAAAAATGTTATTTACATAAGCTGCAATATCTGTAGCAACCGTATTGTCATCCACTACAACACTGTTGTCTTCCTTGTCTGCTGCATTCGTAACATTGTAATGGAAGCTGTTTTCTTTATCAATCTGCACCTCATCATTCAGCTTGATCGCCTTGTTATTCTCATCAAGCTCGAATACATAATAGGTACCTCTAAGAACATTACTGTAAGAAGCTTTGCCTGACTGTGCATTCTGGATATGGATCGTTCTGATGTAATCATCACCATATGGGATCGTACCATCCTTATCAAGGAAAAGACCAACCTTGTAAGTTGCATCGTCAGCAGTTATTTCATCCAGTTCAAACGTATTCGGATTAATACGATAAAGTCTCTTCTCAACTATAATACCTGCAGTGTTGCTCTTCTCTGCCTTTGGATAAGCCTGTACATCGTAGATCCAGCCTTCCTCTGTGCTTGCAAAAGGAACTGTTAAGAGCATTGGAGTAACCTTAACGGAACTCTCCGCTGCACCGATTACCAGGTACATTCCCTCTTCCATATCGCTGTAAACAACCTTGCCCTGCTCATCCGAAACAGCCTCAACCGGCTTTACTGAAGAAGCAGCTGCAACCTCGGCAAGCTTTTCGGCTGCTGAATACCATTCACTTGCATTCTTGAAGGAATCAAAATCGTATCCTGCAGATGACATGGAGCTGGTCAGTACAAAATGCACATTTCCATCAAATGAAACATCCGCAACCCTGTAAAGCTCTAACTTGACACCTGTCAGCGGTGTTGTCTTGCCATCCTCATCCGTCTGCTGTACCGTCAGATTAAGGCTTCCCTTTTTTCCGGCTTCGTAAGAACCTGCCTGAACCGTTCCTGCCAGGCAGCCTGTCAACATGACAAACATTCCCAGGAAAGCCAAAAGCTTATTCCACATTTTAAATTTCTTTTTCTTCTGTTTCACCACGATCGGCCTCCTTGTTATTTTCTGTGATCACTATTCGTCTTTGCGGCTACTCTCTTCTGTTTTTCGGTTTTTGCGCCGAATAACTATATAAACAATGATGATCATTATGACCATAGCTACAAGACCAATGATCATAATCTTCACCGGATCAACCTTTGCGATCTGCTGGATTGGTGTCTCCTCAGCTTTCTCCTCCGGTTCAACATACTCCGTTCGGATTCCCCTGATAAGAAGCCTGTGAGTGTTGACTCCATAAGGAGTACAGGTTACCAGCGTCACATGATCCTCTCCCTCGATGATATCCAACTCACTAGATTCCTCCGGAAGAACCGTTTTAATCTGATCTACTTTGTATGCAAGAGTCTTTCCCAGAACATGGATCAGAAAAATATCTCCATTCTTCATCTGGTCAAGATCCGTAAAAATCTTTGCACTCGGAAGTCCCCTGTGTCCAGCCAGCACCGCATGTGTGCTCGCTCCACCTATCGGAAGACTTGTTCCCTCAACATGCCCGACACCCTTTTCCAGAACCTCGGTACTGAGACCATGGTAGATAGCAAGCGTCAGATTCAGCTTGGGGATCTCGATACTTCCCATCAGCCCGTCACCATTTGGATCAAGGACCTCATCGTAAGGATGACTGAGAACATAATCCTCTTCGTTAAAAGCATCTACGATCGTATTGACCTTATGCTCCGCGTTGTATTCCTCAGCCTCCTGCCAGAGCTTTTCGTACTGGTCATCCGACAGATCACTGACGGATTCATTGTACTTGGTTACAAGCTGCGCATTTCGGTACTCATTCCAGTAATTACTGATCGTTGGGTAAGTAAAGATACCCGCACCGACGATAAAAAGTAATATGATAAATATGTTGATAACTATAGAACCTTTTTTCTTCTTTTCTTTTGCCATAATCTATTTTTTACCGCCTTTATTTGCTCGCCTCTTCAGCTTTGTTTCCTTTAAGTATAACACAAAAACAAAGAGTGCGGTAACGGATAGACCAACAAATACCCAAAGAAGATAATTTGTGTGAAGACTACTTCCACTGAGCACTGTCTTCTCTTCTTTGACTTCCTCTTCTACATAAGGTACTCTGTGACCACGAACCAGAAGTCGTTCTGTATTTACTCCATAAGGAGTACAGGTTAAAAGAGTTACTAAGTCCTGCCCATCTTCTACTGCAAGAGCAGAAGTGTCTTCCGGCTTAACAACCGAAATCTTGTCTACTTCATAACATAAGGTTTCATCTAACACATGGAGCAGAAAATGATCTCCTACTTTCATCTGATCCAGATCTGTAAAAAGTGATGCACTCGGAAGTCCACGGTGTGCAGAAATAACAGCATGTGTGTTTGCTCCTCCAACCGGAAGAGAACTTCCCTCCAGATGACCTGCACCCTTGTTCAAAACATCTTCTTCCGTTGTGTGATAGATCGGGATTTTGATATTGATCTTAGGAATCTCTACACTTCCCATCATCTCATCACCAGCGATGTTCAGCGTATTCATATAAACCGGGTCTACTCCACTTGACTCTGCAAGTGCAAAAGAGTCAGGAAGAACACATGGAAGTAAGGCTTCGTTATAGTCTTCTGCTTTTTTACGCTCTGCATCATAGTCAATTCCTTCTGCTGCTTCCTTATCAGAAACCACCTGTTCATAACCACTGATCAACTGTTTCTGTCTGTAGTTATTCCATTGATTGGCTACAAAGGGATACAGCAGCAAGGACAAACCAGCTAAAAATATGATGCCAATTACTAAATTGCCTGCTTTTTTTTTCATCCGAGCTCTCCTTGCTGTTGTATTATTTTTTTATGAATCCGGGGCAAATGCCCCGGATTCGATATTTGGTTATAAACAATCACGAATGATTATTTGTTTGTTCTTTTGCGGCTTGCAAAGAATAAGCCAGCTGCTGTAACCATGATCAGGCATCCAGCGATTGTGAAGATTGTAGTACCGATACCACCTGTGGATGGAAGAGCGGAGAGTTTTGTATCTGTAACAGTTATAGCATTAAAATTTGTATAATTATACGTCTTAACGATATACTTCACACCGTTATCTTCTCTAGTTGTTTCCGTAGCAGTCTCTTCTTCAGCACCTGTAAGTTCAAAAGCATCCTCATTTAATGAATAACCATTAGGTGCTTTTGTTTCTTTTACATAGTAGGTTTCCTGAGCATCTAAGTTATTTACACTTGCTTCACCTTTATTATCTGTTTCAATTGGATTACCTACAGGAATACCATAAACAGTTTCATAAACAGTTTCTTTTCCAACCTTCTTATTTAAATTAAGTTTCACAGCTCCGTCATCACCATTAGCTGCTTTTTTATAAATTTGGAATTTTGCATTAGGAAGATATTTTTCTTCTTTGTCATCTTTTTTTATTACTTTAAAACTAACTGGTTTTACTTCAACAATTTTTCCAGTTCCGTTGCTTGAATGGGCACTGTTGTAAAGAGGAGCATCTGTAGTTACTTCACCTGCAATTGCAGTATAAGTGACTTCAACAATTTTTCCAACATTAGCACTATTGTAGTATCTACCAAAATCTAAATTTAACTCAGTTCCGTCAGCATAATCATTGATTCCATAATCTTTACCTGCTTCTAATACGTTACTATTTTCAGCGTCAATTGTATCTTTAAGAACAACTTTAACAGAGCCTGCTTTGAATTTACCATTAGTTAACTTATCAGTAATTGTGAAAGTCTTTGGATTAGTATTTGGAGCAAAATAGAGATATTCTTCATCAATAGTGTAATTAACTTCATCGCCAGGAGCAACAGACTTTCCAGATTCAGCTACAGTTTTGTTAAGCTGATCCTTTGCACCTTTTGCAACTATAGCCACGTTATCGCCAGCAGTATTCATATAAGCAGCCATTGGAAGGTAAGTATATCCGGCACTATGTGCTGTTACAATATAAAGACCTTTTTCTACTACAGCACCTGTTTTAAGATCTAAGCTGTTGGTTGCTGCATTTGTAACAGCTGCTAATGCTGCACTTAAATTAGCAGAACCACTCAAACTATTAATTTTACCAGCTTCAACATTTTTGTTTTCCGGACTTTCAATAACGCCAAGATTAATTAATGCCTGAATTACGCCATTAGCATCGAGACTTGTTGCAGACTTAGATGCCTTATTCCATGCGTCTACAAACTTGCCTGTAGTAGTAGCATCAGTTGCAAACTTCCATCCAAGTGTAGATTGGCGATCTTCTTTGATAATCTGTCCGTAATAAGCTTCTGCACCTTCAGCGTCAAGTCCTTTTCCGCTAATTGTAATAGTGTTGTTTTTTTCAGCTGCGAATGTTGGAATACTCATTGCGAGTACCATGGCCAGTGTTAATAACACTGCAAAGATTTTTCTCATCTTCTTCATAATCTTGTCTCCTTTTCATTATCGGGCTTTGCCCATTTTATTTTTCCCTCATTCGGGATAATTACTTTCTTTTGTGGCAGGAGCCACTGAAAAATTAATCATTACAATTATTTTCCCAGCACCTCCCTGCATTTGTTTTTATATAAGATCCATGCGGCTGCAGACATAAGTACCATGCCGCCGATCATATACCAGTAAATTCCGCTGCCACCGGTTGATGGGAGTGAGTAGAGCTTAATGTTTTCGATAACAAATGCTCCATCATCGCTTTTTTCAACAGGAACTCCATTTAATGTTACTTCAACTGACTGATTATCCCTTACTAGAACCTGCCATACATTGGCAGAAAGTGAATATCCCTCTGGTGCTTTTGTTTCTTTCAGAACATATTTTCCAGGAACTAATCCATTCACTGTTGCTCTTCCATTCGAATCAGTCTTGATATTGCCAGTTACCCGGTTACTTTCCTCATATGTGTAGTTATCATTTGCTGTATAAAGTGCAAATTCTGCATTTTTCAGAAGATTTTTTTCATTATTTTTTTCAACTTTTATCAGATTCAATTTTGTAACAATCTTTGTATTTGTAATTGTCTGAGTAATCTTTGTTCCATCTTCTGATACTTCTTTTTTATAAGACACTTTATATTTTGTATCGGTATTATTTGCTTTTGCCACAATAATCTTATCTGCTTCTACTTTGACATATCCGTTATTATTGATTGTAAATTCTGCATTTTCATTTCCTGTTACCGGTCTAAGCTCATAAACCAAATCAGATGAACTCACATTTCCAAAAACATATCTGTATTGATTATCTTCATTCAGTTCAACACATTTTAATGGTGTTCCATCCGCTTTATAAAGTCCTGCATATATAGAACTGTGCTTTATATTTTTATCTGACCATTCTTTATTAACTGTCAGATCTACTTTTAATGTGTTTGTTATTATTACATGAGCATCCTTTTCCAAAGCAATCTTTCCGTCAGAACCTGTTACTGTACCACCATCACATGAACCGTCTTCAACTTTTTTTATCGGATCCTTATATTTTGAATCATCTGGTTTAATTTCGTTTACCTTGAACTCAGTTCCTGAAAGAATTTGATCAATTACAATCGTCTCATCCGGTGCTACGTCACGTATTATTCCCTGAGGATTACCCTCTCTACTTACTCTCGTGCCATCTTTATGTATGACTTCATATCCTCCATCATAAGGGATAAACTGCCTATTCTGTCCTGTAAGATATACTTGAAAGCTGAATTTATCTGTAGTAGATAACCCATTCATCTTCTTGGTAATCCTTAGTTTTCTCAAATTCTTTACATTACAGGTATTTTTAAATTCTACCCTTGCTGCATTACCAGCAGTTTTCTCTTCACTTCGTGCCAAGTAAGTTTTAGTTTCCTTTGATACCTTACCTTCGGATGTTCCAACTGGATTTCCATCCAAATCGTGATATGTTACTTCCCAGTCTGTAATGTCAACCTTATCAAATTGATCCGAAAGAATACCAACTTCTTCCGCATAGAACCGGAGTCCTGAATCAATCCCCTCGAATACCGCTGATTCTCCTGCCTTTAAAGTAAATATATTATTTTCTCCCACATATCTTACTTCATCTGTAAGAAAATCATTTTTCTTAACTCTGTATGGTGTTCCTTCTGGAATTGCATTATACTGAACCGGATTCTGATTTCTGTCTTCTTCATCTTCAAGATATGCTTTGAACTGAAAATCAGCACTTGTATACTTTTCTTTATCTGAATTTTCAAGACTTTTTACTATTTCAATAGAATTCGTTGGTCTTGGTGGAAGATTAAATTTAATTGAACAGTTTGAATCACCTCGTCCACGCTCCATATAGAAGAATTTCAATGAATGACTGGTATAATCTGCAAATGTATTACTATCACTACTAAATACCTTCTTTAATGTTGTATTTCTACTTCCATTTACGTATACTTCACCATTTGCAAAATTGATACTTCCTGTTGCCCTCTCATGGATACCTCCAAGATCAAGCACCAAGTTGTTATCTATAAATACCCAGACATCATCATCACCAGAGAAACTAAATTCCATATCCTGTCCATTAATTTTACCATTTTTCGGTTGTAAGAACTCAAAAGATATCATCATACCAAAAGAAAATTTATTCTGATCTGTATCATCATCCCAAGAAGAATATGGCATGAATGAAGCAACGTTACGCTTTCCCCCACCTTTGTATTTATTTCTCGCATATACTATAAAATTCTTTTCCGTATTCCCACTATCAATATCATAATATGCATAATTCTTATCGCTATCATAGCTATATGTTCCTGTACTTGAATCATATGAAAACAGATGATTCAATCCTGTAACATATGTATTTGGTATAACCTTTTCCCAGGTACCATCAAAAAGGCCTTTTAATGATGTATCATTATCATTATTATCATAACCATTTGCTACCGGATATCCATCCTTAAGATTTCTTTTTACTAAATTCTGTGTTACCGCATTACTTTGTGTATAACCTGTGCCATCAAATTTAAAAGAATTGCCATATGTCTGGTATGTATAATAATTTGCCATACTGATATTGATAAGATTTCTAGTATCAGCTGTCTCTATTGTGTTTGGAACATCTCCTTTAGCATCTGCTGTATAAATAAATTTCACAGGATTACTTCCAACATCCATCCAGTTTTCACCATCTTCACTATACTGTATTTGTAAAGTAATTGGTTCCTGTCTTAGGGCTTTGACTTCAACTGATTCTTCTCCGCTTCCTACAACTGTACGGTTATATGTATAGTTATTATTATTTTGGTTGACTGCACTTATCGGAATTATAGCATTTCCACTTGTTGTATCTAAGATACCATTTATATTTGTCAAATTTACTGTTGGTTCTCCTGATGCATATAACGTTATTCCGTTTTCTGAATAAAGGTTTGCCTTTTGTGTTAGTTCTGCATTTGAATAAACAAATATAACAGTCTGACCAGTTTCCAGGTTTCTATAAGTTGTATCTCCTTTATACTGATACTTCATAACTCCACTATCGGAATCTTTTTCTTTTCTTCCCATAAGTTTCGTTACTTTATTGCTATCTACCAGTCTATATTCATTACTTGATGTTGTTGCAATGTATGCGCCTATAAAGCGATATGTTGTTCCACTTTCATAAAGTTGATACATTTCTTTATTTATTCCACTTGATGTAATAGTGCTCATGTATAGAACCGGGTTAGTATCTTCTGTTTCCAGAACCAGACTATTTGTTGCATTTACTGAACTATTCAAATCAGTATATGTACTACCATTCTGTCCATTCTGTCTTACCAAATGTATTATTTTGTCAAAACTAAATTTTTGTGTATTTCCGCTTTTTCTTTTCCATGTGATTGTAAATACTGAAAAACTCTCTGTATTGAATTCTGCTTTTTGAATTTCACCATCTGTAGTAGTTTCAACGTTTGCCTGTCCCTGTTCTGTCATATTAACAACGTCTTGAACTTTACCATTCTGATCTTCAACAAAATGCATGACATCAATATTTGTATTTTTTTCTTCATTAACTTCTTCATCAACAGATACGACACTGATTTCTGATACGGTTGCCGGTACGGATGGTTCTGTGTAGTGCATGGAAACTTTTACGGAACCATCAACTGGTTCTATCTTGTTTCCATCACCATCCTGGAAATAAATATCATATGCAAGGAAACCTGCGATTTCGTATCCATCTTCCTCAGCTTTTTCGTTAAGCTTATTTTCTGTTTCTGCGTACTTGTCAGGGTCTGTTTCCTGTACGATAGGAGTTACAACAAACTCTGCATTATCTGGAAGAACGTCTTTTGCAGCTGTTGCAGTTACAACCACATTGCCGATTGTCTTAGAGTAAGGTACTTCGTCTTCGACCTGAACTTCTGCTTCTTCATTTGCATCTTCATTTTCTGTACCCTGCTCTTCAGTCTCAACAACTTCCGCCATATCGCTTCTTACATAAGCTTGTGCTTCTTCGTAGGAAACTTTGTACCAGGTGAATTCGTCTTCACCGGTTACTGTTTCAATAAGTGGAAGCTGAGTGTCTGTAGCTACTGTTGCGATCACTTCGGCTTCTGTGGAAGGAGCTACGCGAAGGTTAACTTCGTCTGCGATGATGCGGATCATTTTGATCTGTTCCTGATCTGGTGTTTCTTCCGGATTCTGTTCTTCCTCAGAGTTTTCTACATTATTCTCTGTGTTGGTTTCTTCTCCGTTCTCTTCGGTATTTTCGGTGTTGGTGTCTGCATTAACTTCTTCGTTATTTACTTCACTGTTTTCTTCTTTGTTCTCATTGTTTTCATTATCATCTGCTGCCGGTGTACTGCTCCATACAAATGTATATGCTGCGGTAGCTGCTGACTGGAAAGCTGCTTTGGTGAGCTGTCTGCTTTCGTTTGTTTCAACTGTAAGCTTGTCCTCTTCGGCTTTGAGCTCTGTCAGTTCCAGTTCGGAAGTTTCTTTGTTGGTTCTGATCATGGCTGCTGTCACTGTGGATGCTGCCGGATCTGTCAGTTCCGGTGAAGAAGCTTCTTTATAAGTAAAGCTGTAAGTAACTTTGTCGGACGGTTCAACCGGGTTGCCATCTGCATCTGTAAAAGATACGTTGTAAGCAAGGAAGCCGTCGAGGTTTTTGCCCTGGCTCTGAAGCTGCTCTGTAATCTTGGCTGCCAGTTTGTTGTACTGGTCTGTCAGCTCAGCATCTTCGGTGTTGTTCTCGACTGCTTTAACGCTCATCTGTGTTCCGTTTGGAAGGACACCTGCCGGAGCTTCTGCTTTGATCTCGATGGTATCGTTTTTAAGATTTACGATACAGCTTACAGGCTGTGCTTCTTCTTCGGCTGGAGCGCTGCTCTCGGATGTTCCATCTGTGAACATGTTCTCGCCTGATGAGAAGTCTGCATCGCTGGAACCGAGGTCATCGGATTCGCTGTATGTTTCGTCCGGACTCTCTTCCGATTCCGATTCAAAATTCACATCTGTGTCGAGATCGTCTCCTGTATCTTCGGATGTATCAGCTGCTGCGGAATCCTCCTCAACTTCGACCATGTCTACCATGTCATCGAAGGAGCTTGCCTGAGATACATAGTCTGTATTTATTAATACAGTGGAGCAGAACAGCACGATTGCAAACATCATACTGAGCACCCGACATGTCAGGCTTCTGTTCTGATTCCGTTTCCTTTTTTTGAATTTTTTATTATTTTCTCTTTTCATATTAACATCCCCTATTATATGCATGATGATAATAAAAAAATTATCGTTAACTGCTTCACGTACAACTTATTTAAGATTTAACGACATTATAACAGGTGAACTGTTTCGTCACCTATTTCGTCAGCCGCTTTCAGCAACATTTTTAGTACTATTTTGACAATTTTCGATTATTTTGAGTAAATCGAGCTCGCTGTCGAAATCTTCCCGCTCGTTGTTTTTCATATGATAGACACTTCCCTGCCATGTAGCGTTCTGACGGTATCTGACATATACAGCCAGGGTGTCTATGCTGCCTCTCTGTTCAAGGATCCGTTCGCGGTTGCTGACCTCTGTAAAAGAGATTCGTTTTTCGTTTTCTGGTTTCTGCTGTTTATCTTCGTATGTCCGTAGCTCTGTTGATGACTGAGGAAAGTTCAGCTCATTCATGAAGCGCTCCATATAGCGGAAGAGTTCATGAATACTTCGGAAGAATATCGGATTTTCACTGTAATAACAGTAGAATCTTCCGGACCTTTCTACTCCGTCTATGTTGTCTATGCAGACATTCACGATATTGGAAGCAGAAACGTTGAGCTTTTCTTTCATCATTCATCCACCTCCAGTGCTCCATCAATCAATCTGATCAGTTCAAGTGCACTCCTGAAACTTTTCTTTTTATTGGCTTCCGCCCAGGTCACTTCGCCCTGCCATGTGGCGTTATCACAGTGACTCACATGTATTACAAATGTCCCTGTATGTTTTTTTTTGCCTTTTTCCATCTGCTTTGTATCCTCCGTCAAAATCCGACCACGGTATTTTTGTTTTTAACCACACGATAACACGCGCTTATTTCAGAGTATTTTTATTATAGCATCGGGGTTATTTCTTCAACTATTTCGTGATTCTGCTTTTTGAACATTTTTTCGATTTTTTCGACAATGTTTCTGATAATTCGACAGGGGTATTGAAACATTACGGAATAACTTCCTATTAAAAAAGATTCTGCTACAATTTCTGCAACAGAATCATTTTTATCTACTTTAAGGACTTTTTATGAAGTCCGGCGGTCATTGTTTGTCGTCTCTGTATCGCATACCTCACCGAGTGAGGCAACGTAGTAGTCGATTGATACGTTCTTGCGGCGGGTGAGTCTTTTGTTGAATTCTATGTTGATTCGTTTTGATACGATTGTACAGTTTTCCTGGGTTATCCCTATCAGCATTACGAGATACTGCTGGATGTTGTATCGGGTGTAAAAATCGCCTTTGCGGACTGCATGCTGGATGGACTCGCGGAGAAGTTCTGAATAGTATTTCTGATTTTCGTCGTCTGCCTCGATATTTATAAAGTCCAGGGTGCAGAGCATCAGGAATACGGACATGCCGGTTCGTTCCATCATGCGGCCGAACACGTGGTAAACGTCCACAAAGCTTGGATAGGTGCAGTAGTAAGCGCCTTCGATGGATTCTTTTTCGCGGAGGCGGTACTTGATGTCTTCGATCGCGCCTGCTGCCTGAGAGGTTCGCTCTCCCATAAGTTTGAATCGCTCGAGCATTCCGGCAGATGGTGACAGGCCGAGTTCGTCGAACATCAGCTTGGTTGTTCTTTTGTAGACATCGAGGCCGTCTTTGTAGCGGGACATTCCGATGAGGCTGTCGATTTCCCATATCTGCCAGTCGTAGAATGGATAGATTTCGGCTGCGCTGTGTGCAACACGGTAGAGTTCTTCGAATTTTTCTTCGGTTTTCAGGTAGTGGCACAGTTCTTCGACACAGTCGAAATACATATCTCGACATGCGATGTTTTCGACTGCCGCCCAGTCCTCGCCCATCATATCCGGGAGGAATTCTCCGGTATAGAGTTTCCATGCTTTGGCGTAGATTTCCATTTTGGTCTTTTGGGATTTTTCGTGACGTGCTGATTCGATCGTCTGCTTGAAGTCGCATACGTCTACTGAAGTTTCGATATCCGGGTCCCAGGTACACATTCCACCATTTATATTGATGTAACTGCTTTCCGGAAGCCCCGCTGCGGTGAGCTGCTTTCGGAGCCTGAATATTGTGTTGTTGAGGCTGCCGTTTTTATTTTCGACATCGCTTCGGCCATACAGGGCATCGATGAGTGCTGCTTTGGAGATTCCTCCATCCTGTGTATGTAGAAGTAATAATTGAAACAGCTGTGTGGTCTTTGATACATTGTTACGGTCCAGGACCAGTTCTTTTCCTTTATATTCCAGTGTAAATCCACCTAACATTCGAACTTTCAGTATATTTTTCATACTTTTCTCCTTCAACAGATATCGTGTTCTGTTTCTTGTCTTTTCATTTTGATTAGACTTATCCTTATTTAGCATATCACTCAATATGTTAAAGTTCTACCTCCAAAATACACAAAAAAAGACTGTTATTATTATTCAATCCGCTAATAACAGTCTTTTAAGCTCTATCTAGCAGATAATTCCTTTGCTATCTCATCTATTTTTTCCTGAGTATAACCGGTATACTCTTTTATCTTGTCCATAGTTTCATGATTCATAAGCATTTTCCTGATTAATTCTCTTCTACTGTTTTCACTTCCTTCTCTTCGTCCCAATTCAATTGCTTCCTCCCGTAATTCATCAATTGCTAGACACATGCTTGTTTCCTCCCTTTCTTCATTGATTTTTAGTTCCGAATTGGTTAGTGTATTCAGCATAATAGCTGTCTCTGTCTTCAAATTCCGGAAACCTGTATCGTTTTTAAGGAGTTCCATCAGTTTTTCTTTTTCCTTCGAATATTTAATGTATAATAATACCTCCCTCAAATCTGTATGAAAACGATTGATTTCCTCATCTGACATTCTCTGTGGTTCTATTAGATTAATTTTATAATCCGATACAAATGGAAGAATTTTTTCATTTTCACCACCAAACATCTCATACAAACTTCTCGAACCATCCCACGGATCTGTTCCCAAATATAACACTAACGTAATCACTGGTATCAATTCATCATTTTTACTGAATCCCATCAGGAATTCTCCTACATTCATCTTAGATGTATTTTTCGCTTTTCGATATCCATTTGCCACTTTTTTTACCTGATTTGCATACTCCATAGCATCGTACAACATATTTTTCACCGGCATTGCATAGTGTACATGAGATTGATTCTCAATTCCAAGGATCACATATACTGCATCATTTTTCTCCATAACTGTCATATATTTCAGACTATCTCTGTATTAATTCTGCATTCAGACTATCATCATGAATAATAGTAGTTGCCGTTGAATCCAACTCATGAAGGCTTTCAGGTATAATGACCTTTTCTCCTCCATAAAGCAGATAATTAAACGCATCCGCAAACACTTCTGCATTTCTTATGTAATCCTTAGTGACGGTGTCTTTCTGTCCCATATGATTCTTCCTTATTTGCAGGAGGGATCTCTGTAACTTCTCAGTGAAACCTCCTGCCTGTTTTTTGTTAAAGCATGAGATTTCTCTGTTACGGCCGAACGGCCAAAGATAATAAGATACAGTTTTCTGTAAAGAACAAAAATAAATGTGATGCTTTGTTATATTTCAGCACAATATGCTCTATTTGTCTACAAGAACATTTTGCTCTTTTTCGACATAAAAAAACAATCCCACCTCAATTGTTGTAGGATTCTTAATATCAACTTGGTAATAGGCATCTGCAGCTCCAATTTCAGCAAGTTGCAGATGCTTCCAACCCCAGGATATGTATCTGCAAATTCATATCCAACAAATTGCAGATGCTTCCGATCCCGACCAGGCATCTACAAATCCAATTCCAGCAAATTGCAGATGCTTACGACCCAGACCAGGCATCTGCAAATCCAATTCCAGCAAATTGCAGATGCTTCCGATCCTGACCAGGCATCTGCAAATCCAATTCCAGCAAGTTGCAGATGCTTCCAACCCCGACCAGGCATCTGCAAATCCAATTCCAGCAAGTTGCAGATGCTTCCGACCCCGACCAGGCATCTGCAAATCCAATTCCA
>OLNO01000519.1_pt1 | contig 39323 bp, 53 predicted proteins | sample 1672861 | NCBI WGS metagenome assembly OLNO01 (sample SAMEA3136731, study PRJEB25190) | human gut metagenome | reverse complement strand
ATAATGTGTCAGATTTCTTCATTTGCCGGGAACACATGGATGTCTTCCGGAGCATAACCTTTTTTGACCAGCTCATCGACAGCAGCGTTCATATCGTCTTCCCCGTTGATGAAAAAGACTGTTGCCGGAAGTTGTTTTTCCGACTCCTCTTCGGCAGCAATCAGGTAATCCGGATTGTCCGAGTCTTCTACGGATTCACCCCAGTCCCCAAGAATCTCTTCCAGGGACTCGTAGTATTTCGTTGGTTTGAAATGAGTTTGCATCAGCGTATCATGCTGCTGGGCAACGATAAAATTTCCAGCATTCTTCGGCTTCGTCTCGACCACAAGCATCGGACGATTGAATCCCGGAACTTCTTTTACCTCTCCCGCCGGATACTCCTTGGCATGTGAGGCTTCCATAATGCTGCGGCCTTTTTGCGGAATTGCGCGTACGACCAGGTCATTCTCACGCATGATTTTCTCGAATTCATCAAAAGACGACATCGTTACTCCCTTTCCTTGCCTTTTTGCTTTACGACAAAAGTGCATTTTCCAAATCGACTCTCCATAAACCTCTTTGCCTCTTCAACAGAAGTAAAGACATTGGAATAGTTTTTGGTTTTTGCTTCCCACGGAAATGCGGAGCTTGGATACGGTTTGATTGTGACAATCATAGAACTGCCTCCTTACCCGATAAAGCGGATTTCGACAGCCGTGCAAACTCGCTTTTTCCCGATAAGGCTGTGAATGGCATGGACAGAATAGGCACCATCGCCATATCCAGAGGCTGTCCAGAAAGACTCCCCACAAGGTTCGTCAAACTTCCGGATATACCAGTCACGAGGTTTGTCACCCTGGGGAACATCCTTTCGGTCGTACATCCAGTTGCAGAGTTCTTCCCATTCACGGTCGCTGAAATTCGGTTTGTGCCCAGCGAAAAAGCCAGCCTGCCCGGAGTCAACACCAACCATGCCAACCATGCGCCAAGAGCGGCCAGCCTCGACACGCTGTTTCACCGATTCGGCTTTATTGCCGTCGGCAAGGTAGATGCTGGCCTTCGCAATGGTGATTGGCGCTCGGAAATAGCGCTTTGCGTTTGCACCTTCCTCAAGGTATTGGACCACACAGTTGTACGTACCAGGCTGCATGTCTTTGATATGCAGCCTGCACCACACATCGTCGTCATAACCAGGGTCAGTAACATCCAGGTCTTTGGTGTTGATGTGGATTTTTCCAACCGGCAAGGTTTTCATTTTCTTTTTCATGGTATTGTACACTTCCTTACAAATATTTGCTTATTTACATGGATTTGAGCTTTTCAAGCTCCTCGTCAAGTTTCTTGCCGGAGAAAGAGGCCCAGTAACGGTTGTTGTCCTTGATGCTCTGCAGCTCTTCCGCTGCGTCCTCAGTGTCGTTAAGCTCCAGGATTTCATCGATGAGGAAGACACTTGCTTCCACGTCATCGAAGCTCACACGTTCACAAAGGCACCCATCATCATAACCCGGGCATCCGGCATTTTTGATATCGAATACTTCATGGGTTCTCAGGTTAACCTTGCAGTCAGACTTCAGGCACGCACCAGAAGTCCAGTGCGTAGAGTACGTGGCGGCAATGATTTCGTCCGGTTTCTCCTCCTTGGCCTTCTGGTATTGTTTGCTTTGCCGGAAAGCGACCCGAGGACGATGTCCGTCCGCGCTCAGTTCCTGAACCGAGGTGACAATGACCCCCTGCCGTTCAAGTGCAACAATGGCGCGGCACAGTTCCAGCAAAACCTGTTCTTTATCATAAAAGCTGCCGGTAGCGATATGAACGATGTAAGAGGTCGTTGTACCGTTTACCGAAAACAGTCCCGGCTCATCCATCGGGATGATGTTGTATTTGTCGGACATAACTATTCTCCTTTTTTTTTTCGATTTTTATTTGTTTTCTTCCCAGATGATGTCATTAGGACGATAACATACAAATGGGTTCGTATAGGAAGAGAAGATGATAGCTTTTTTTCCCAGCCGTTTTTCTTCTGCCTCAATATCAATGGGGCAGATTTTTTGTGGCATCATTCCAATCAGGATGCGCAGTCCCTCCCAGCGGATACGGCCGGAAAAAAGCCCTGCCATAGTATCACGTTGGCTCTGGGTTGGAGAAAACGCTTCAGAGTAAAAAGCACCCAAAGAAAAATATTCTGCGATACAATATTTTTCTTCTTTCCAACCCCGGAACGCAATACTGCCGTCCGGCTGAATTGCCAGCGTGAGCATAGTGTACAATCCCATTCTGGCAAAAGGACAGCCACAAAGTACAATGCTTACCGGCTGGTAGGGTTCAACCGGTCTGGTCATGTCGAACTCATATTCCATTTCAGTGAATGGTCTATTTTCTTCATCCGACTTGATTCTGATGTTGATGGATTTCATAGCATTTCCCCTCTTGATTTCACAGGTTCAAGAAGCAGTCCAGCGCCTTGGCGGCCTCCACATGATTTTTGTTCAACCAGCCGGAAATCACGTCGGCAAACGCCTGGTACTTCCAGTCTTCATTGTCACAGAAATTGAATGGCTCATCCTCCTCTTCGTTGTAGAAGAAGGCAACCGCACGGGCCAGGACCGCATCGTTAAGCAGACTGGCCGCTTCGTCCGGAGTGTGTTCATGAAGGAAGCGGAGAAGATTTTCTTTGTGGAAATCAAACCGTTTTACCAGCCATTCAGAATCGCAGTACGCGATGGTGACGCTTTCATCCGATTCCATATGACGGATAGGCACTGCGCAGTGCTGCATTGTGATGTTGATGGCGTAAACCGAATCGGTTTCTTCGTCTTCCACTGTAAACAGGCCGAGCAGAGAATCTTTGTCGTAGTCTTCCGAAACATCGGCCAGCACAGTTCCGTCTTTGGAATACAGCCGGACAAGGCACTTCGGGTATTCATCCTCTTCGCCGACGACCACCTCCACTTCCAAGGTATAACCGTTTGAAAAGCTGGCTACGTCGCCAAACAGCACCTCGTTTCGCTTCACTCCATACCGGTCATACAACTGCTTTCCGGTGAGTTGTACCTGTTCATAACGGTCCATCAGTTCACGATAAGACCGAGGGTTGGTTTTGCATTGATACTTTTTCATTTGGTTTTTCTCCTTTTCAGTTATTGATACGAATGACCCTGTAATGGCCGCCGAATTCCTTCAGATTCCGGGCTTCGCCCATAGCTTCATCCAACGAATACTTCTTGGCCTTTTTGACATCGTCTGTATCCTGCCAGCTTCCCTGGTAGTACAGCTTTACGCTACCAAATTGCTGCTTGGATTCCAGTACATACACAAGGTTTTCCATTTCCTCGTTCCTTTCTGCCGTTGGCAGTGTGTTTGGTGATACACCTTTTGAGGTGTGCGAACATTATATAAAGTTCAGCAGATTGCTCCGCTGTTGCCAGCCAAAGGCTGGTATTTATAAAAAGGCCGAGTTCCACGGCCCGTCTCTTATCAAAGAAAAAACAGCCAGCTTATAAAAGCCGGCTGCTTTCAGACAGATTTTCTTATTATAAAGGATTGCTCCGCTTATTTTTCTTTGACCTTAATAGTATACCCACTTTGCGTCCGTGATGTTTCTCCAGTATTAAAGCCCCGGGGCAGAAACGATTGAAAACAAAAAGACCGGGCAGGATTCCTCCTGCTCGGTCTTTGTAGTAGGTAGATTACTCAAAAATCACCTTACCGTTATATTCTACTTTTTTGATTTCCTCGATGTGGAACCAGTAGACTTCGGTGTGGTGACGTTTCAGCAGTTCTTCCCTGTACTTGGGCAGGATGCACAAGTCATCATACTGCCCGCAGTTACTCATTGCCAACCCGGATGCTTTTACCCGGAAAGTTTCACCATCAATGGTCGTGACAGTAACCGTGGTTTTATCTGCCACAGTTTCGGCCAGGCGTTTGGCCCGGTTCCACTGATGAGGTGTGTTTTTTATCGCCTCAAGAATCGTATGGATTTTCAGGCGCTTTTCATATATCGTATACAGCACCGTGCCATCCCGTTCCAGAAGCCGAGCTTTGGCCATGTCCAGCCACTTATCGGGTTGGGCAAGATACAGCTCCACATTTTCATTGTTGGTGAGCATGAGGAACAGCATCATGTCACGGATGTCTACCGGTTGAATATCAGCTTCCCTATCCCGGCAGCTGAAGTAGTCTGCCTTGGCGATACTGATGTCATCCTTGAGGACATCGATTGCCGGTTTCGGAACACGCGCCTCCAATTCTTTGGTGACGGCTTCGGCAAGGTCCTTCTCCATTTCCTTTTGAGGTAACGGCTCATATCTCAACCTGGCGCCGGGTATATTTTCCTGGTCGTCCCAGAATTCTTCCATGTAGCGGACCGAATCCTTGAGATAGAGTTTGCCCGTATCTTTGGAGAAGAAGCCCACCGCGTCCATGTATGCGGTCATCATGGCTGCCATGTTGCCGTGTTCCACTTCTTTTACGACCGCCAAGCCAATCAAGGCCGACGTAATCGGGAATTTCAGAAACCCATTCTTGAAGTAGCATTCTTTTTCCTGATGGGTGTTTTTGTCGATGATTTCCAGCGGCAAGAAATACTCATTAGGATTGCGGCAGAAGGCCACAATTTTTTCGGTTACATCCATAATAGCACCTCCGCATTATGCGACGCGGCTCATAATCATGAGCGCCCGCTGACCAGTGAAGGGGTCCAGCTGCCACAATTCGATGCATTCAGCAGCTTCGAGCAGTTCGCCATACCGTGCCTTGGCCGCACCGTAAGGGTCTTCGTGCTTGGCCTTGCCGAAAACCTCCTTATGTTTGTTGTGGTCCTGAAACAGGGTGTAGCTCAGTTCATAAGACTCGCCTGTTTCGAGGGCAAAGTCTTCCTCCACTTCCACGGCATCCAGTTTCGGTGCCATGCTCGGCTGAGGTTCTTCAGGCTTCTGCGGATGCTTTTCGCACCATGCCTGCAGCGCATAATACAGGTCGCCGCGCTGCTCTTTCGGTTTCTTGTCCATTTCCTCGCAGTACCGTTTGGCCGCAAAAAACAGCTTCTGGTCAATGGAGACCTGGACATTCACATTCTTTTCCATAGTAAGATTCTCCTTCCATTTAGTTTGACAATTCCACAAGATAGTGGATGGTAACCTGTGCCTCGTTATACACAATCAACTCATCGTTACGAAGCATCCCCTTATCCTTGTGGGCAAAGACGTAGTTGGCGCCGGGACATTTCTGTTCCAGCTTTTTGGCAGTCAGGTCGCCCCAGCCGTACGGATTATCGTAGATGTCAAATGCTTTTCCGCATGCAACATCCATGACACCCATGAATGCACGGTCCGATGTGCCGCCAGCCCAATAGCTTCCGGCCAGGCTGGTGTAACCGACTGACTTGCTGGCACTGGGGGCGAAATAAATCCCCATACCGAACATCTTACCGGTTGCAACCGCATTGGGATTCAACACCAGACCAGTCTTGAGGATGTTCAGCCAGTTTTCGTTTTTGGACCCATGCCAGAACATTTTACGTTTGCTGCTGGTGTGGTACTTCAGATACTGGTTGAACGCATCCTGGGTTTTGGTATTGATGACGCGCCAAGCACGCTTGTAATGGCATGCCTGCTGACCAAGGTGCTTTTTGATTTCGACCTCTTCATTTTCCCGGACCGGCCGCATCATAATGCCCATGGCATCCAGGATGGTCTGGTCACTCTTGGTCTTTTTGATGGCCTTGGCGTTGGGATGAATCACCTGGCCACGCATCACATCAAGAAGGTCTTGTTCCCGGGCGATGATTTCGGATTTTTCACTGTAATGAGACATCATGTGGTCCTTGACCTGTCCCATCTGCCGGGGCAATGCCTGAAACAGCTGCAGCAAGACATTGTTAAACTCGAAAACGTCCCGCTGTGCAGACAACCGGTTCAGGATATATTGGGCCTCGTTGACCATCTCTTCGGTCACAGCATCAAGGGAAACGGAGTAGTTGCGCCTCAGAATCTGCCGGGAAACATCTGCCAGGAAATCAATCATCTCAGCGATTTCCTTATTGGAAATCGGTTTGAATTCCTCAACAGCGCCGCCAGTCTTGGCCGTTTCGACCAGCCCGGTGACATCCTTGTACCCCTTCTTGATTTTTTCATTGTACTTCTGCGACCATTTGGACATCGGATAAGTAGCCGTCTGACCGGCAGTCCCGACGCGGCCGTAGGTTGCCGTAAAGCTGGTGTTATCGTCGTTTGACTGCATCAAATAGAACTTGTTGTTGTTCTGTGCAGTCACCATAATTAACTTTGCGAACATTTACACACACCTCATACTTATTATTTTGAAAAAAGAAGAGCCGGCAATTTATATGCCAGCTCTTCTTGTTACCGGATATGGGCCAAATCAGTTGTGTACCAAAAATTCGGCCGCCTCAATGGCATGCTCCTTCGTGTCAAAGGAACTGATGAAGCCATTGCGATGACAGAAGGTCATGCCAGCCTGTTCCCGGCCAGCTTCTTCTGCCTGTTTGCCACACCATCTTTCGGGCACATGAATGCGGGTCTCGAAGCTGTCCGGTGTGACCGGAACCAGCTGAATGCTCCAGCCTCCACGGGCAGAAGGAAAGACCACCACTTTCATGTTCTCATTGGCGCACATGTTCTGTTTCCAAGGCATAAAGCGGTCAAGAACGGCGATGCCTTCGTGGCTGTTACGGATAGCTTCTTCCACAATGGTTTCGGCGCGAATTGCAGAAACGCGGGTTTCCATCGTATTTTTCAGGATAGTCTCCATCATCTGGAGCGCCTGGCAGAAACGTACATCTGCAGCGTGAGGGCACACATCATCCCACAGAGGATTGAACTGCGCAATCACGCAGTTAATGGTGAAGTCAGGGCTATACTGTCCGTTGTCGCCATTCGCAATGGTGTACAGCACCTCCTCCATCACCTTCTTGGCCAACATAGTGGCCTGGGATACGTTCAGCGTCGGATAAAGGTTCTGCACGACCTCGATGCCAAAGCGTTCCCAGAGGAGCGTTGCTGCGCAATGCTTGCCGCCATCTTCACGGATTTTGGCTTTGGCCCCATGATGGTCAAACCGGCCGAAACCGATATCAGCCACGATGACACCATCTTCACTGTTCACATCCAACCCGTTCAGGCTGGATGTGCGGTCCCACTCCACCGCCGGGTTCAGCATACGGGCAATCGCCACGCATGCCACATCATCGGCGTGGAAAACGGAGTTGTGGACGATAATCTTATCAATCATGTGTTTATTACCTCGTGATTTAGTTGTGTTGTTCAGTTGTCAAAAGCATTGGCAGCTGATTAGTCGTAGAGCGCCTTTGCAAAGTAGTCCTGGATAACCTCATTGCCAGCTTCGCAGCAGGCTTCCTCGACTTCTTGCCAGTTGATGTCTCTGGCTGCCTGTTCGATTAAGTCATCCGCTTCTTCTTCCGACAGTTCGATAGGCTGGTCATACGTGACGTTATCGAGACAGCCTTGGAGAGTTGCGTCCGAGTCACTCCAAAGGATGCACGCTTTGTACTGGGTACGGTCGAACAGGTCCAGGGTATCGCCTTCACAGTTGTTTTGCAGTTCCTGCAGCGCAGCGAATGCTTCCTGGGTATCGGCATCCATACCGCTGATAGCCTTTTCGGCAACCTTCAGGATGTTTTCCAGAGCTTCTTTCTTTACCTTACTCATTTTTTCCTTCCTTTTTTTCTGCATTTTGCAGATACTTGATGGATGCACTCTTTAGAGTGCGCGTACTATGAAATCAGAGAGTCGCCTCTCTGTTTCCGGCCTGATGCGGTCGGTATCTATTTGTTCACCGAATTCCACGGTGTTTGATTGCCAAAGAAAAACAGCCAAGGTAAATTACCGTGCTGTTTCGGTGACAGCTATCATGAGAGTGGAAGTATATTTCAACTGTTATGTTTCTTTGACATAAGGAAGTATATTTACTTTGCGACACAGGCTTTGACATAGATAAAGGCCGACGGTCATATTCCGTCGGCCTTTATTTTGCTCTTGGCTGTTAATAGTTGTTCCACAAAAATTCTTCGCATTCGTCGTCATTAAAAACAACGCCAAAATATGCGACTCTCTTTTCTGTGGTTTCCCAAATCCGCCAGCTTACTGTTAAGGGCTGTACGACCCAACTATGCTGCCGCCACATACCGTCTTCTGACAAAGCATATCCAGTGGCAATTTGGCACCGGCCCCGGTTTGCATCCCACAAGTAAGCAGAATTACTGTGACACTGGCTAGGCGCACCAGGCATCATCTGGGCGTGATTCCCATAAAAAAGCTGTCCGCGCTGCATAATTGCATCATAGTCTTCCTCATCGAATGCCATGCAGACTTCTTCCCCACCAAAGGAAAGAATTTTGTCACGAAGAGCGAACATACGAAGTCTCTCAGCAGCCTCGGCCTCATTGGCAGGTTTCACGATAGAGTTCGTGCTCCACCACCGGTCCTTCAAGGATTCTTTCCAAGCCTTGTCCATCGGTTTACATACCAATGGTCTGTGCATCTGGGAAGGCCGCCTGATAGGATGCGCGATACTCATGACGCTTTCTCTCCTTTCAGGTCGAATACCTGAATGGCATAGTAGTCATATTTCTGACTCCGTGCCATCAGTTTTGCTGCACTGGCCGAAGCAGTCTTCATATCGCGATAACGTTTTGCGCTAGAGATGCCGCTCACAAAGCGAGTCGCGGCTCTGCTTACGCTCTTCACATAGTAGAAGTTACCGCTCAGACCGTTGGATTCATTGCGGGGAACCGCACGAATGACCGCGTCATACGGCGCTTCTTTTGCGGTAGCTGCAATCAGACGTACCTTCATCCGGCTGTGCATGAACTTCTTCTGGAGTTCGACAGCCTCATTGTACTCGAAGACCAATGCATCTTTGACGGATGGACGCCAGTTGCTGGAGTCAATAGCGTCATAATATTTTGACACTTCGTATTCAGTCAAATACCCATATTCGCCTTTGATAACAACCGTTTCCGGAATGTGTCTGGCACAGGCACGGTGACGGGTGATATCCTCTCTGCCAAACGCAACAATGGGAAAAACGGTATTTCCTGCGGCCTTTTGTTCGGCCATCAGCGTTTTGGCCTTTTGCAACCACTGGTCGAAAGATGCCGTATCGGCGATGTCTTCTTCCAACATCCGGGTGTTTTTGTGCTCATCCCACACAGAAAGATATGCGGAAATGGATACACCCCAGTTTTCGGCTTTGACGGTCTCAACGGTTGCCGCATTCTTGCAGGCGTTTTTTGCCCAGTTTACAAGGCCTTTATCATCGACCCATTTGCCGGAGCGCTTCCAATGCTCCTGATAGCTTTTACCTGTCATTCCATGGATGGCATCCATGAACGCTTCATCGGTAACGCCAATCATATTGAGCAGGCAACTCCAGTCACGAACACATCGTTCACCCCAATGGTTTCCCATCCATACGCTGGTGGTTACATTGTTATCCCCCATCAGAACGACAGGAGTCAGGCCGTTCTCACTGCGGAGAAACTGCCAGTTATACATAATTGCATAGCTCATGCTTTCATCTTCCTTTCCGACCAGGTTTCCCAAACCTGGTCAAGCCAAGAGTCTTCCGGGAAAAAACACACCCGCTGTTTGACCACCTTCACATTGTCCGGGATATCAATGGTCCTGGATACGTGAAGGATGGCAATAAGACGGTTTACATCGGTGCCGTCATAAATGCGAGTGTATTCCCGATTGAACTCTTCGTCATCGCTTTTGCATGGTTCTTTCCAGAACATATTCATGCCGCAGCCACAGTTTTCTTTCAGAATACAGCGTGTTACCATATGTCTTCTCCTTTTTAGGCCGGCTGAATGTCCAGCAGCTTGTCAATGACGACGGCAGCATCTTCGTGACCGGTCTGCCGCAGAATCTGGGAGATGACATCCGCAAAGGCCACATAGCTTTTTTCGCACGATGCACTTTCGACAAAAACGAAAGGATGCCCGATAGCCGGCTGATACATGAAAGCCACCTTCTTTTCGAGCATAGCCCGCGCAACGATAGTTTCGCATTTGTTTTCGCCTTCATCGAAATCCTTGAAGGTGTGCATCAGCCAGTTGTTGTCGATAGCATACAGAACTTCCCGGCCATTGTCGCCTTTCAGCCCCAGCATGCGGATATCTTTCTGGTCACGCAATTTGACCTGCTGCCCCATCGTGTTGAGCATCAGTCGCTGGATGTACACCTGCATTTCAGGAGACACATCATCCTGCGTGGCTTCCACTGTGTCATTGTCATAACACTTGAAGAAGCTCCAGCTGTTGGCGGACGGAATGTGCTCACATTCCACGAAATAGTCGCCGCCCTGGTCCTTATAGCTTCCAAAGCGGCACACGAACAGGTCATTGTCATGGTACATTTTGATTTGCATGGTTTATATCCCCTTTATCACTCAGGTTGTTTAATAGTTCAGTTCACTCAAACGTGACGTTTGCGATAGCGTAGTTCTGCGGGTTCTGGCACATGTCCTGAAGCTGAGAACCGTTGATGACCGTGTGCAGGTAATCAAACCCGAACTCATTTTCCGAGATGACGCAATGGAACCCAAAGGGATGGAACATGTCGTCGGCTTCCGACAGTCTGACTTTGGCGCTGTAAGAGAACTGGTTGTCCAGTGCAGCGCCATTCTTCAGCCACGTGTTGACCGTGTTGATGGCATCCCGGCGGATACACTCGTTCCAGTCCTGGGCCATTGCCAAGAACTTAACCGGGTTCGTTGCGCCAAAAATGACATCGTCGCTGACACTGCGGATAGTGCCGGCATAGCTGTCGCTGACGTTTTCGATATGAGATTTGATGATTTCGCAGAGCGTTTCCCCCTGGTACTTGATGACTTCGGGAATTTCAGTGATGTTGATAAGAGCGAGCATAATTTTTTCCTCCTGTGTTTGTCTGTTTTTTTACAGAGCTTTGAGTTATCACCTGTTGAGGTGATTCGGATATTTTTTCTGACGGTTACCCATCAGGCGCCGGCCAAAGGTCGGAATTTATAAAAATGCCGAGTTCCACGGCTCTTCTCTTGCCAAAGAAAAACAGCCAGCTTATGAAAGCCGGCTGCTTTGAGACAGATTTTCTTATTGTGAAGGATTCCTCCGCTTATTTTCTTTGACTATAATAGTGTATCGACTTTGCGACATCTTTCTCTGAAAACAAAAAAACAGCAGCCGGCTCTTATCGAGCCGACTGCTGTTCAATCACATTTTTACGCTTCTTTGACGAAATCATATACACAGTACGGGAGTTGTTTATAGTTGTTTTTCAGACAATACTGGAGCATCTCATTTGTCTCAACGCTTTCGATTCGGATGCCTGACTTATCCGGGCAGTCTTTGCAGATATCGAGCAGCATCTTTTCCAGCCTTGTCATATATCCTTGGCGTTTATGCGCAAATTCGATTCTGGCCACAGTGAAGGTCGGGCCATTCAGGCGCAACATCAACTCCTGCTCATTGCGGCCCTGCAAAAACAACCGTCCCGCATGGATTTTGACAAGCTCTAACGGTTTACCGCCGTTGTCCTCGATGAACAAATCGATAATTGGCATGAGCGGTTTGGGTATCATATCCTTGTTGATATTCTCTTCCCCAGCCATATAAACGAATAAATCAGCAGGAACAAAGTTGTTCAGCATTGACATAATCTACACTCTCCAATCAGCACACCGCGTCATACAATGAGTTCTTGGACTTCTCCATTTGCCCCGGCGGCTGCATACTGGTCTGCCAGTTCATTATACTGGTTGCCGGTATGCCCTCGTACCCAGCCGAATTCAATGGCCAATCCATCCTTTCTGGCGGCTTCAACCATATCACGGAAAGCTGCGGTTTCTTTTGTGTTGCACTTCCAAAGCCCGTCGCCCCACATCTGGATGTTTTTGAAGTCATGGCAGATAATGAGTTCCGGCTCCATCAGTTTTTCGGCAATCTCAATCGCTTTAGTTGCCGCCATCAGCTCCCCACCAACATTGCGCAGCGCGGCATCTGCATCACAAGGTCCATAGACATGTGCAACTTCTTTGCCGTCACGCACAAAACAGATGCCATACCCGCTTTTGGGTGGATTCCCGCTTGTGAAGCTGCCATCTGTGTATGCCATCAGAACGCCTTCCGTAAACAGGTCACCTTCTTCCATCACAGTGGAACTCATGTCCTGTTCGTCCGAATTCATATATGCTCTTGCCTGCGGCTCAGAAGGGAAACTTTTGTATTCGGCGCCGCTATATCCCTTTACCTGTTTTTCACAGTCAGCCCAAGTCATATAGATTCCCGGCTGGAAACCTTTTCTTACAGCATACCACTTTGTCATTTTTCTTCGTTCAGCCTTTCCTTGCCGGCTTTTCGGATGCAATACCCGATAACAATAAGTACAGGGTACAGAATCAGCACAGGAGTCGCCACATCTGTCTTAACGATTGACATTATCATGCCAATGCCAACCATAATGATGATAGCGATGATTTTCATTTCGTGCTTTTTCATATCCTCTTCTTCCAAATAAGCTCGGATGCAAAAAAACATTTCGTATATAGTCCCCGCAAGAGCCACCAAACAAATGGATTCCCACGGTAGTACAACAACCGAAAACATTTCGGTCAACACTGCGCACAGAAACGCATATGCCATGAGGATATCTCCGCAAATGCAGAGGACCCTCGATTCCAGCCGATTTCTTTCGGCCAAATATTGCCGCCACTGTTCCGGCGACATATCCCTTCGTCGCATCATGATTTTTTACCTCATATTCAGTGTCTGAACCATCTTCTTTGTGTTGTCATATCGGATTTTTCCCTGGATAATGACAGACAGCTCCGTGTTGATTTTTTCGTACATCTCTTTATACAGAATCATTGCGTTGACCGCTTTATCAAATCCGCTTTGTGCTGTACCAACCAGGTCGCCCATTCCACGCTGTTCCAGGTCCAACTGGGCGATTTCAAAACCGTCCGTTGTCTTGACCATCGCTTGGATACGTGGATTGGTTTTGTCCTTACACAGAAGCACACAATAGGACTGGTGTTTTCCACGGCCTACACGGCCGCGTAACTGATGAAGCTGTGCCAATCCGAAATGTTCCGCATTCTTGATGACCATAACGGTTGCGTTGGGTACATTTACTCCAACTTCGACAATCGTTGTCGAGAGAAGGATGTGGTATTTCCCGTCAGCAAAGTCATGGATGTTCTGCTTTATTTCCTCCTCCTTCATTTTGCCGCTGATGCAAGCGATTTTTACTTCCGGATACTTCTGGTAGTATTCCCGCATTTTTGCTTCTGTATCTTCCAGAGAATCAACCCCGACAAGAGCCTCCGAAGAAGTGATGAGCGGGCACACCACATATACCTGTCGTCCAGCCTTAATTTGCCGGTACATTGCCTCGTAGGTTTTGACCTCATCTGAATACGCTATCGTCGTGACCGGCTTTCGCCCGGAAGGCATTGTATGTATATTATACACCACAGTTCCTTCTCCATAAATAGCCAAAGCCAAACTTCTGGGAATTGGTGTGGCACTCATACTGATAGAGTGGGCACCTTCAATCGCCTTTTCACGTAGCGCTTTACGCTGGTTGACCCCGAAACGATGTTCCTCATCAGTGATGGTCAACCCAAGTGCTTTATACTCAACATTTTTGCCAATGATAGCCTGTGTACCAATGATAACGCCGGCTTCACCATTCTTGATTTTCTCCAGCATCAGGCGCTTTTCTTTGGCTTTCAGTTTGCTGCCAAGATACACGACTTCTGTATTACTGTTCTGGAAACGCTCCTTGAATTCAAGGTAATGCTGCTCTGCCAACACAGTAGTGGGAGCCATAATGGCTACTTGGTATCCAGCAGCGAGCATTACGGCCGTCATTCCTGCGGCAATCATTGTTTTTCCGCATCCTACATCGCCCTGAACAAGAGCATCCAGTCTTTTTCCGCTGGAAACCACTTTACTCATTTCCTGTAGGGTGGATTCCTGGTCGGGAGTCAGTTCAAAGCTCAGCTTTTTGCTAAACACCATCAGTGCTTGTTTTGCCAGTGCGGGATTTACACTTTTGTCTGTGTCAGCTGCCGCCTCATATTTTCGTTCCTGCATTTCCATGCAGAACGGAATAAGCGTTTCTGCCACTTGTCTTTTGGTGACATGTTCGATGTCAGCCATGGTTTTGGGCTGGTGGGCATACTCATAGAACTGTCGCAGCGGAACAATTTCCAACGCTTTGCGCAGTTCATCATCAATAGGGTCTTCGCACTGAATGGTTTTTTCAACCTCAAGTGCTTTATGAATACAATCCGTGAGGTACTCCGCACTCATACCGGGCAGCTTTCCGTAAATCGGCAAGGGTGACGTATCAGCATCATGTTCCGTCGAAAAATACGTGGGTGCTGCAATGTCATATCCATATTGCTGGCTGAAGTGGACCTTGCCGCAGAACACGAATCGCATATTCTGGGCAAAATTTTTCCGGAGATAGTTCTGATTGAACCAACGGATTTTGATTTCTCGTTTATTGTTGTCTTGCAGGCTCAGTGTGAGAATGTTTTTGCCATAATTCATGGCTATATCGGAGATTGTGCCTGCAATCATTATCTTTTGGTCGATATATTGGTCGAGTTTAGAGAAGTCATCTACTCGCTGACTTCTGTCTTCGTAGCGTCTGGGGAGGAATCGCAGCAAATCTTCCATTGTCTCAAGCCCCTTGTTTTTGAGCTGAGCAATCTTTTTTGCCGGAACATCTTCCAGAACTGCTTCCAGCGGGACCTGATTCGCCTGCATCTTTTTCCTCCTTCTTTCAAAAATGAAATATATGTAGGTTCCGGTATTTTACGCCGGAACAAAATGGTGCTGTTACGCAGCGCCAACAGGCTTTGCCTGCCGAATGATGTTGTTCAGGAACTTTTTGGCCTTATCCACAGAATCGAACCGCCGGAAGTCCGGGTAATTGTCCAGCTCGGTCTGGAACACAAACTCCGCGAGCCGGTTGAAGAAGTAGCGGGGCATCTTTTTGCGCATCAACGACATGTCGGTGCTGTAATAGGCCGGGTCACACAGTTCCTCGAACTTCTGAATCCCGAACCGGTTCATGTACTGCATCAGGGTTTCGTCGTTGTAGTCTTTCATGTTGATGGTCATATGTGCCGTGCAGCTCTTGCCGTCGGCTTCAATGACCTTGTACGCCTCATACATTCCGCCATCCGCGCTCTGATTGTCGATGCAACGCATATACAGGCAGGACTTTTCATCAACGAGAATCCAGTCATCGGAGTTTTCAACGTCTTCCATGCGTTCATTCGCATCGGCGATGCGTACGATGGCGATACCCGGCTGCAGTACGGCCAAATTGTCTACGATGCAATCCGCAGACGACATATCGCAGACATATTTGCCATACCAGGGTTTCTTTGTTTTTTTGGCTGCCGCACCAAAAACTTTGACGCTGACCCCGCCGCCTTTCCGCCATTCGACCAGCTCATCATCATCCGCAGAAAGCAACATATCCGCTTTATGGACACCGCCAGGAATATTATCGACCACGTAGGTTCCCGGCTCAACCAGAATCACTTTGTCATCGGTGATGGTCGGACACTTTCTGACGAGCCAATCGAACTTTTCGTCGACTTCGTTGGGAAGCGTCGTTACTGCTCTTACAACGATGTAGACATCGAAAAGACTCTTCAGCCGGCGGCTGACAATGGCTTCCATCATGTTGGTGTTTTCGGGCTGATGGACGAACCATTCCGGTTTGCAGATGTCCTCCACCGCCCCTTCCTGCATCAACATCAGAACATTTTCCAACTCCACGAAAAGACGTACGGGTTGCTTGTTGGTCATCCCGACCGTTTCAGCGCGGAGCGCGGTTTCAGTTGTAGTTTTAGTATTGTTTGGCATGTTTGATTTGCACAGGATTTGTATATACCCCGCGCTGCTCCTTTCTGAATCTTCCTCTTTATTATACCACATTTGCTAAGTAAAATCCACCATCAAACCATTTATACTTCATATTCCTTTTTTCCAAAATTCATCGTATAAAAGTCAAAAGCCGCCACACGCAGAACGTGTGACGGCTTTTGATAGTGCTTTTATCAGCTTAACATGTTTTGTATCTGTTTTTCGGCATATTCTTTGAACGCTTCGAGGCTACCCTCGAAAGTCCAGTATCCCTTGTGGTGTTCGTACCGGTAGTATTCGATTTCTCCGGCGTTTGCATAAGGAACACAGTCGTAGAAGAAGTAGCCTGCTCCTCCATTGGGAGCTTGCAGATAGCCGGAGCCATCGTTCCAGCAATGCCAGGTCCAGCCTTCAGGAAGAGTTGCCGCCTGGGTTTTGGTGCAGTATTCGCTTGCCACAGCAGTTTTCTCCTTTCATCCTGGTAAATTCAGCTCAGAAGCCAGTTTGCCACGACCTCGAACTCCTCGGCATCAGCGAGGTTATCAGCGTCACCAAGTAAGTCATGAGCCGTAGTTGCTGTTCTGATGAGGATTTTATCGGATGTACCGTCCACCGGTTTCAGATTCAGCCGGCGGCCATTTCTTGGCACACTGAAATTATAGTACACATAAGAGTTGTTACGGTACAAAAAGCCGCTTACAACATCATATCCCCTATAAAAGGATATCTGTGATGCTCCAATTCCTTTTGCAGTGTTCGTGATAGCTGAGCGGAAGTCTTTTACAAATGAGGCATACGACCTGTTGTTCAGGAATCCGCCTTCTTGTATGGCTTTACCATTCCACTTTTTCACGAACCGTTCCATAGTCATGGTATTACCCTCCGTTATTCGATTACATCTGCGGAGAGCTGGTTTTTGGGCTTGCAGATAGACATGCCATACGTATTTTTCATGTTGTTGAGTTCCGCATGGAATGCCTTCATGATTTCATGGCGCCGCATATACAGGTCCTGTGCCCTTTCTTTGTCCATACCAACAAAGCTGCTTCTTGTGACATAGAAGGTTTCGTTGTGCATGGCATCATATACCAGCTCATACATCTGCAGCAGGCTGTTGCTCACCAGCTCGCACTGTTCAATCGCATGGAGAATCGATTCCTTGGTCGGAAACTCCCCCAGCAGCGCCATGATGTCTTCACTGACGCTTTTGTAGTTGTGCTGGATGCTGAAAAGAGATGCCAAACCGGTGACATCGTTGTAAAGTTTCTGGTTTGCCGTGGTATCGATGAGATGCACCGATTTCAGGAAATCAATGATGCCCAGCATCCAGTTTCCGTACACCACGAGTTTGTTTTCCCAGAATTGAGTCGCACATTTTTCCATTGTTATGCTCCTTTGTTGTGTTATCCCGGATATTCCGGATATTTAGGGCAAGAGAACGCCACTTTCCTTTTCCGCAATTCAGCTAATAAAAGCTCTTGCGCATTTGGGGTTTCGCGAAGTTCCCTGGCCAAAATGAGTGCGTTTTCACTGTACCAACCTTCGGGACACTTGGTTCCTGCTTCCCGGTAAACCAGAATATTGTTTGGGCTGTTTGGGTCGGCACAAAGCACGCTATGCTTTACGCATTTATCAAGTAGTTGCGTACATTGGTAATACGTCAGTGGTTCCATTTTTTGTTCCTTTACAGAAAGCATTTGTAGGAGATAACGGTTAAATCATCTCCACGTTGATGGTCAGCGTTTCTGCTGTGCTGCCGGATACCGTGAACCGTGCGTTCAGGCATTTGCCACCATACCGTTTCATGAGGTAGGCAATCGAGTAGTACCCTTCCATATGGTTGGAAAACCGTACATGAACCGTCATGTTCGGTTTAAGGCTCTGCTTGCCATTTTCATAGCCAACAAGGCGCCAGTCAGGCATTCCCTTGGGTACGTATTGCCCATTATGCAGGGACAATCCCGCCTCCTCCATCACCTGCTTCAGCAGTGCATCATCCTTGTTTTGCACTCCGAAAACAACCTTGAACGGCTCATCACCATTCTTCGGCGCGGCCATAAAGGTGAAGTTACAGTTCTGGTAAATTCCATAATAATTGCAGGCTTCATCTTTGGGCAGCGAAAAATCGAACAGGGCCAAATCCATGTTCAAGTAAAGCTGGGTGTTAGCCGACTTCAGGCTGATGCCCAGGGGAAGACAATCCTTCCAGAACATGTGATTCCATTTGTCGATGCGGACCACATTGCCTTTGCAATCGGCATTGTTTTCGTCGACAAAATAGATGTCGTTCACCAGCTGGCGGCCAACTCTCAGCTCGTACATCGGATGCAGCTTGGCGGTTTTTGGCGAACTCATGATGGTGGTATTGGCATACTCCATGAGCGTCTGCAGACTGACCTTTCCTTCCACAAACCGGGAAAACAGTTCATCGCGGGCAGTCTCGAAATCGCCTTCGATGCCGGCACCATACAGCATACGGTAGAGGGTCGTTCTGGTCATATCGCCCATCGTATAGCCAGCCACTTTGTTTTTCCAGTCCTCATCCTTCTCGTCGATAGGTTTGGTCAGCGCATCCATGATGCTGATGACATCGCACCACTTCTTCGTCAGCATGTCGACTTCTTCGACGGTCAAGGCTCGGGTAAGGCTGCAAATCAGGAAATCCTTCCCCTTCTTGTCCTTTCTGACTTCATCAATCCGCCAAAGCCCATAGATTTCATCATGTTCCTTGAGGACATCGTCGGACGTGTTGTGGTTCACTACTGCAAACCGCATATCAGTAGTAAGTTCGATATGACGGTCCAAACGACCATCCTTGCGTGTTCCTGCACTGTAACAACCGTAAACGTACTTTTGCATAGTAAATACCTCTTTCTTTTTGACCATTCTTTGGTCTGTTTGTTGTGAATTCACCTGTTAAGGTGCTTTTGAAATATGAAATCAACAAATTGCTTTGTTGTTGCCAGCATGAAGCTGGTATTTATAATTCATCACCGACTTTCACGGTGTTCAATGTTAAAGAAATACAGCCGGCAAAATATTGCCAGGCTGCAGTCCAAAACATATCTGGTAATTCATACAGGAATACTGTTTTAGGTTTTCTTTAACAGTGAAAGTATATCTACTTTGCGACAAACAAAAAGGCGCAGGAGATAAGGCAAAAGCCTATTTCTCCTGCGCATTTACTATATGGTCAGCGACCGTTCTTATTTACCACGGGAAGTCCATGTCATCCTCTTCGTCAGGCGCCGAAGTGTCTGCCTGATGGTCGGCCGCGCGAATAGCGTCGGGGAAGTGTTTGCTCACGAATTCTTCCATGGTTACATCAGGATACTGGCGGATTTCCAGCGGCTTTTCTTCCTCTTCCTGTACAGCGTCCATAGATTGCAACAGACCGATATCAGCAAACTCGTTGTTGGACACCAGGCTGCCATCAATGGTGCGGAACATGACCGGCATCTCCAGCATATCGTCGTAGTACAGGAACCGGTCAGTGGCGTACTGAAGTTTCAGCAGCCGGTCGTTGAAGATGATAAAATACGGAATCGGCCGAAACAGGGAATCGTTTGCCACTGTCTCCTTGAAGGCATTGATATAGGTTTGAATCACGTCACAGGCGTATTCAATCTCGAAGTCGCCGGTTTCATTTCTGGCACTCCGCTCAAGACAGTCCTGAACGATATCCTGTGTGGTAAATCGGTTGCCGGCGTCGTCTTTGACACGAGGCGTAAAAGACTCTTCTTTGTCACCAACAACCTGATACATCTCACCGTCATTGAAAATCATGTACGGCACATTGTCCAGGTTCAGGACGAAGACCGGCCTATCACCATACACTCTGAAATGCAGGCGCCCCTTGAGTTCCTTCCAGCTTATGTTGGTCCAGAAATCAAGAATCAGCTGTTTGTTGTTAGACATCTTATATGCCTCCCTTAGTTGAAATAGCCGATTTCTTCTGCCAGGTCAGCCCAGTTGAGCTTGTACAGAACATCGACCATCGCATCCTGATACCCTTCCGCATATCCTTTACCATAGCTGGTCTGGTCGTTATCGTCCAGATTGGCAGCGTTTTCGTTGATGAGGTTCAGGATGGTTTCGCGGATATCAACATCCGGGTAAAGCCCCATGATGCGCAGCATGTCGGTTTTCATCTGCTCCGGGTCCAACCAGGAACAAGTGTAGTCGCCCACATAGCTCATGCTCTTGCCGTTGATGCGGTTGAACATTTTGATGGGATGACCGCCGGCCTCTTTCCACTGATTGAGGTTGATGGAGTAATCGTCCAGCAGATAGCACTCATCCATCGTGCAATGCAGGGCATCCATTACATACTGTGCCTTGTTCGCTCCATAGGGAACGAACAGCCGATGTTCCATGGAAATGTACGAACAGAACTTTTCAATCCATTCGTTTTTATCCTGGATGGCAGAAGTGCCGGGGAGCACAGCGGACAAGATGTAAATGTCGAAGCTGTGCTTTGCCGCTTCATTATGAATCAGCCGCAACGCTTCAATCGCGTTGCCGTTTACCGGAAGGCTGGAGGAATAACGCGGGCGACTGACTTCTTCCAGCGTGCCCGGTTTCCATTCAGCGATGGTTCCGTCCATATCGATAAACAGTTTTTTCACTTTTCTTCCTCCTGTTCTTTGATTTGAAGGATTTTCTGAGCAAATTCTCCGAAGGCGTTTGCTTCCGAAAGGACCTCATAATACCCGGAAGCATGTCCCCTTTCCTGTGCCACCGAATAAACCGCATCTGCGACTTTCGACGACAAGTCAAACTCTTGCATGATGAACGCTTTGATGGTTTTCTCTGCACTGTTCCAGAGAGTTCGTTCCTTTTCGCCGTACTCATTCAGGACTTTCTGTCGTTTGGCCTTGCGGCGCTCACCTTCTTCACGGTTCCAGCGCATACTTTTATCTTCATCGAAGATATAGCCCTGCGGAAAGTTCGGCAGTTTTTCCAACGCTTGGTTCCGTTCTTGAGAAAGCGTTTCCACTTTCTGGTAAATATGTTTGATGGCCTGATAGGCAATGCCGTAGTCCATAAAGATATTTGTGGTTTCCATTTTTTACCTCACAAAAACAAATCGCATATTTGTTGTTCGATGGCCCGAACGTCGCCCTTATCGTAAGGGTCAAACATTTCAAAGTAAATCCCTGTTTGGTTTTCATGGTCGAAGCCTACACCGTCTTCCAGGTGTTCTTTGGCATCTCCATCGCCAATCCAGTATTCGACAATCACATCAAACACAGACCCGCGCAAATAAAGGTCGTAGGCGTGAATCTCGGCCTGAAGCTGGAAATCCATAGCCTTTTTCCACCGGGTTTCTTCACGCCGATTGTGGAAATTCGCTGTCGCTGTATCAGTTCTGGCTGCATAAATCAGACCATCAGCAAATTCCGGGTCATCGACCTTGAGCAGGGTGTATCTGTCTCCCACTTTTTTGACCGCGAGCAGTTGCACATTAAAGTCGTCGCATTGCTGCAAGGCCGTGTACAACAAGTGCAGCGTGTCTTCTTGCATAGCAAGTTTTGCTGAGTAGTCATGCGGATGGTTTTTCAAATGCCGAACCAGCATTGAGCGCATCTCATGTTTGAGGTCCGCCGCTTGATTCTGGGGCCAGTCGCTCAAAGGTTCATACCCGGACCATAAACAGATGGTACATTCAGGTGTTTCATCGCTTTTGCGCGGGTTTTCTGCGTACTTCATATCCGACCTTTTGATAATGACCCGCGCTACGTTTTTTCCGTTTTTGCAAATCATCCAGTGCTTATTAAAAGCGAGCATGGTGAGTAACTCCTTTGCTTTATTGTCACTTGTACATGTTATACAAATCCCGGTAAACCGTCGCAATTTTGACGATGTACCTGCCAAAAATGTAAATCGTGCAGATACTCAACGGTATCATCAACATCAGACTCGATGCGTCTTCCTGCGCGTATTGTACGGTTTCGTATATAATACCAACAATAAGCGCGGCAGACGCAATCGCAACCAGTAGACACAACACGTTGGCAAGGACAAAGAGTCCTATCTCTATCATGTGTTTCATTTTCTTATCCCTGCTTTTAGTTGTCGGTTATCATCCGAATCTCGGTTTTTCCGCTCGGCGTTTCTGCCGCGTCAACAGTGAAAAAGCTCACCGCTTTCATGTTCAGGATATCAGGTGCATCGACGCACATATCGAAACCTGCCGTACCGGGGTTGGTATTGACCTCTTTGGCCCGCAGTAACTCATCAGCCATGATGGTCAGGTAGCCATACGGCGTCATCATGTCCAGCAACACACCCGGGTTTTTTTCGGCAATCTCCCTGACGGTCATGTTTGCCTGTTCATTCCCCGACGCGGAGTCATTCTCCTCATCAGCCAGGACCTCCTTCAGTGTGCAGCCGTTGTAGTTGTACGCCCGCATAGCAGCCTCAAAAAGTTTCTTTTCATTGTCGCTGAATTTGTAGAGGTAGGTTTCCTCGCTGCTGCCGTCGGCCATGTCTTTGATGACAGTGACCACCAGCATGTCGGCGACGTGGTCATTTTTGCCATTGAAGAACGCCAGCAGGTTGATGGACCCGCTCCCCTCTTCCAACTGTACCGCTATGCCAAGAATCTCTTCCGGCTTTTCCGGTACGCAAAGGTAGAAGGAAACCAGGCCATTCTCCTCCATGAGCATCTCATCATCAAAGACGATATCCTCTGCGGTGAATTCCCGCCGACCACGGATTACCTTGGGAAAGGCATTTTTGTTCTCATTCATGTCCGCTTCGCTGCGGATGGAACGGCCATTGTTGAACAGGCGGATGATGTCCCAGTCGTAGTCACCGTGATTCGGCATAACATCATTTGCCCAGGCGCCGAAGTCACTGATTTCACCAGTTTCCTCTTCCATACGCTGATTGATGTCCTCATCCGAGTACATGAGCGCGACGCAGATTTCATCCTGCATGGCATTGTGGGCTTCCGTTTTGGTAGAGTAGATGCCCTTGACCATCGTGGACCGGTCGCAGGTCTCCAGCAGCTGGTAAGACACCAGGCCGCAATCCTCTACGACCCAGCCATTTTCAACACCGGCATCCTCCATATACAGGTCCAGGCGAACACCATTGTCAGACCCATCCAGGGCCGAACCGAAGATAGAGTTGCCGGACATTCCCTTCTTGAATCTCTTGTTGTCGGAAGAGACCAGATAGGTACGGGACTGCAGCGGATACGGCAGCTCAAAGCTCTGAGGTGCGAAAACGATGTAGCCTTCCACGGCACGACCTTCTTCGTTGGCACGGCAAAATTCGGTCACGAGTTCATTGAATTTCATGATTTTTACTCCTTTTGATGTATTTTTAAGGGCTATTAACCCTTTTTAACGATTTTTGGGCATAATCAGCATTCAGTTTCTTCCCCCAAGAACGGTCCTTGCGGATTGCCTCCAGAGCGAAGATACATATTGCCATCCTTGTCCAAAGAAACCAGGTGATATCCCAGGTACTTTGCAATTTGGATAAGGCTGCGGTACGGCGTTTGAGCGGAAACCTGGCGAACCATGTTTCGTTCAGCATCTTCCTGGGTCTGTCCTTTGTAATGAACATCCTGGACGATGTATGCCCAGCCAATGGTGACGGGCGGCTCATCCCGTTCGATGGCGGTCAGGTTTTCGTGTTCATCAATAAGTGTATAACGCATAATGTTTTCCTCTTTTTATGGTGAGGTATTATACCCTCAGTGCTTCATCCAAATAGATGCGGCGCCCATGAGGACGGACAAATGCCCGGCCTCCGGGTGTGTACTGGATTTTGTGCTTTCTGGCGATTTGTTCGCGCTGGGTGCCGACATACAACACCATCAGGTGTTCATCGTCGTTGGACACCGCCCACAGTTCATACCCGACCAGACCAAGTGAATAGTAGTATTTGTTCATGTTTACACCTCGTTTTTTTCTTGCGCCTGGTCACAGGCACGCACAAAAGTTGCCCAGCTTTTTCCAAAGCCGCAGCGTATCCGGTGCGAGCATCAAGGACTCCGGCGCTCCTTTTACCAGAGACCAGGATTTCGCCTGTCGGAAAAGGCGGCCGCAAGCCTTCTGTTCCTTTTCAGTGAACATGTCGTTCCAAAGACGCTTGCGGCGAAACGTATTCCACCGACCGCCCTCGTGCGCTTCGCAGATGAGGTCATACGGAATTTCCTTTTTGATTTCATCGTGGTCGAACACCATCATAATTTTCATTGAGATTATCTCCCTTCACATGATTTTGGCGTACTTGGACAGATTGTAGATGTAGTTTCCACAGCGGACGCAGACATCGTGCTTATCCCAGTACCCACGTTCCTTCATGCCGCGAACGCTCCCGCTGACATGAATGGATGGATGCATTGCCCGTTCCTTTTCGGTCAATCTCTGATACTTCATCGCTACCTACCTTTCGTCATTTCGACTTTTCGCCGATTTGAATGTAGCCACTCGTTTGAGTAGCGCGTACCGTCAAAGAAAAAGCAGCCATCCAGAAAGACGGCTGCTAAAATGACAGATTTTCTTTTTATGAGCAAAAGCTGTTATACTTCTTTGACATAGGAAAGTATACCTACTTTGCGACAAACAAAAAGCAGAGGTCAATCAAATGACCTCTGCTTTTTGTATTTATGTTATTCCGGTTTTTTGAGGAACCGCAGGCACTGCATGGCCAGAGGTGTCAAACGCTTGGAACAGTCAAAGCGCAGATAATTGACATCCAGACCATCCTGACCAGGTTCGAGAGCCATACCAAAACGCACACGGTCGAGTGCGTCTGCATCCTTCAGGATATTCAGAATCTGCATGGCGTCCGCTTGTTCCTTTTCAGGGAATTTGTTGCGGACCCTTTCTTCGCAAATCTTGTCATCCACACAGTGCATTCTGACTGCGAACTCAATATACGGGTCTCGGCCACCTTCGTCTTTGTAGATTTCGGCGCCGGCTTCTCCATGCCCATTTTCAATGCCGTCACTCTTCCGGCCGGCATCATGGTACATGGCAGCCTCGCACAACTTAAATAGCTTTACATCAGACAAGCCTTCAAGAGCGCCGATGTAGCAGCTCAGCAAAGCTACTCGAAGTGTATGCATCACATCATGAGCATTACTGTCAGGCATACTATCATAGAGGTTCACGATATCGTCGCTCCACGTTTTATACACTCTGATAGCTTCACCCATGACCCGTTTGATTTCTCGGCTTTCAATGCCCAACAACTCTGTGCTGGATACATTTTTCACCTTACCGGGCATAACCAAAATTTCTTCCTCACTGCCGATATCCCCTGTTACCGGGAAATATTCGAGGACATCTTTTCTGTAAAGGCGCCCTGTGCGGATAATCGGTTTTTTGCCGAACCGGGTAGCGAAGAAGTGAGCAACATTGATGTTGGGAGACCATGACATTGCCTCACGATAATTGGTAGAGCCGTCCGACTCACCACGGTAAACCGTGATGAAATCTTTGTCTCCAAACAGAGGCTGCAGCGCGTCCTGCGTTTTTGCTTTCTGCTCGGAAGACTTGCTCTTTTCTACTGCGTTCAAAACCCGCTTGGGCAGATTCTTGCAGATGAAGTTCGCGGTTGTGTATTCAATCATGAACCTCTCATAGAAAACAGGCGTAGGCCCTTCCAATTCCAGCAAATGAGACATGGCATCCATCTTGATACCATCCGGCATCGTCAGGAAAAGAGAAGCATACTTCTTTTTACGGCTTTTCGTTTCCTGCGATTCGATGGCAGTGGTAATTCCCTGCTTATAGTCTTCCTTATTGCCGGGATAAACGACCTGTCTATCATAAATACCCAGCGTAATGTACACCAGCTGTTTTTTATCGTAATAGACAGTCCCAACATTGATTCCGTTGAGGTAGTAGACTTTGTCGGCAGGAATGAAGGGATATGCTGTTTCCCACTCGCTGTAAGTATATCCAGGCAGATACCCTTTTTTCTTATAGCGTTCTTTGTCTTTTTCGGTTTGCACCGAAGACAGAGGCAGCAGTGCTTTTTCTGTGATGTAATTCACATCCGCCACAATGCTGCCAATATCATTGAAACTTGCCATTTTATGCTCCTGTTATCGTTTTGGTTGTTTTCCCATTATAACATACCATAAAGTTCAATACCATATGGTGTTACATGGTATGACTATACGCTCTTGACGTACTCCCACGGTGGGAACACCGTGGGATTCTGCTTCGTCGAGGACGCTGGCTGACCCAGTCTTACTGCCTCTCCGCAATGGACGACGCCCCGCCCACAGTATGTTGAATGGTTTAGGCGGAATAGCCCAGTTTGGCCAATCCAAAGCGTTTGATGTTGATAGCTGCGTTTGTATCTCTGTCCAGTATGGTGTGGCAGCAATCACACTCCCAGCTGCGCTGCTTCAATGCGAGGTCTGCATTCAAAGTCCCACATACGTGGCAAGCCTTGCTGGACGGCGCCCACCGGTCGATTTTCACGACGGTGGACCCGGCATTGCTGGCTACCCACTCAAGGATAGCAACAAACTCCGAAAAGGCAAGGTCGGAGACCTTCCGTCCCCACAGGCGTTTCATCGCATCAAGATTAAGGTCCTCAATACAGATGATGGCGTATTCTCCAACGAGCTGATTTGCCAGCTTGAAAAACCAGTCTCTGCGACGGTTGCTAATGTGCTGGTACACACGCTCCAGATTGCGAATTGCCCTCTTGCGGTTGTTGCTGCCTTTCTGGCAGTGGGGCACTGTACGGTGGGCAGAACGCAATTCCTTGAGCGATGCCTTATACCACTGGGGAGAATCAATCACAGAACCGTCATCCAGATTGAGGAAATGCTTTAGGCCAAAGTCTATCCCGACAGCTTTACCTGCTCGCGGAAGGATGTCGTTGCATTCCTGCTTGGTGACGACGATGAGATAGATTTCTCCCAGAACGTTGCGTTTTACAGTGAGCGTTTTGATAGTCCCCTCCATGGAGCGGGATTTACAATATTTGTATTCCCGACCCATGATGGTGACTTTGTTATCAGTGTGGAAAGTATACCCCGCCTGTTTAAGTGTGAAACTGGAATACCGGCTCCGCTTCTTAAACGATGGCGGCGATTTTCTGCCGTGGCGTTTCTGCTTCACGTGGCCAAAGAACGCTTTGTAGGAACGGTCAACCCGCTCCACTACGTCCTGGATTGCCTGGCTCCCGAGAGCCTGCCACTCTGGATGGAGCGTTCTCTTAACTTTTGTGAGATGCTTTTTCAGCCTGTTGGCGGAAAGGTGCTTTCCAAATGCACGATAGTAGTGTCGGTGCATCGCAATGCAGTAGTTCCAGATGGAGGCGGCAATATTGATACCGTCATCCAGATGCTTATTTTTCTCACTCTTATAGAGTTTGAATTTGTACGTCTTTACAACGGTTCTCATGTCGTCGCCTCCTTTTTGGTGTTGCTATTTATTATACCACCAAATATTTACATGCCTGTGAACGCCAACTTATCGGCCTTTCATCCCACGGTCCGAGACCGTGGGTTTTCCCGGCCAAATTTTATAAGTTCCTGTTCCAGCTCGTTGATGTCTGCAGTTATCTTTTTGAGCGATTCTTTTCTCTCAGCAATGGCTTTCTCCAAAAGTTTTTTGTAGCAAGCCACGCATTCTTCCTGGGACTCGAAGATTTGCACCGACGTCCCCGCAATAGAACGAAAGCCTGTGTTGTCTACAGGGCTGATTTCTGTTGCCAACAGTTTTCCCTTCTTCATCTCCCGGAAATAGATAGGCGCATAGTAGATGGTCTTTTTTGCCGTTTCGGCATCAAACACCACCACAAGCCGGGGTGAAATGGCGCGGATAGGTTTCCCGAACACGTTCTTTTCGTTGTTGCGAAAATCGCAAATCCAGACGCTTTTTCCAACAACATTGTTCAGGTTTTCTGCGGTTTCCCAGTACCCAAGGGAATTAGCTTCGGTCTTGTCCGCCCGAAGCAGGCGCACACCGTTTGCCTTGAGAAATTCCATGGTTGTCATCCTTGCGTTACTCCTTCCAAACTGGCTTCCTTGATAAGATTTTTCTCATCATCGGTCAGCAGGGCATCCCATGTGTCTTCAGCATGGCCGGCATTCCAGCTGGAGCTGGACAAATGTTCAACTTCAGAAAGACTGAGCACACTCTCGATGCGGTTCAGCATATCTTCGCTCAGCCGGTCCATGTCAGCGTCCGACATATTGTACGCAACCAGGCACTGCGCATAAACCGTAGCACTTCCGTCGGGATGGCGGGTGAGCTGCATACGGTTTCCGGCAAGCAGTTCTTCTGCCTGTTCCGGGACACTGTAAAAGGTGCCGCTGACCAAGAACCGCATTTTTCTGCCGAACACCTGAACGATAACGTCATCGCCCAGAATCATGCGATGCATGGTGTGCATCTCCTTTCCGTCCTGTTGCGGCGCGACATCAAACAGGATTGCCTCCAGCTGTGCAAGCACATCATCGACCTTGCCCGCTTCCACGCCGTTTTCGGCGAGCAGTTGTTTCGCGGCAGTCTCCTTTTCCGGCAGCGCCTTTGCCGGAACATCGAGAATCGACCAGGTAGTAACATCGTCATCGTAATCCGCAAAGGAATTGGTGATAACGATGGTGCCGTCCTCAACATTTTTCTTCATCTCGGTGTTGAAGCCGTTTTCCGTATCGATTCGCAGCTCGTTTTCGGCATCCTTTTCCATCTTCTCCCAGCATTCTTCATAGCTGGAGAAAGGCCCCTGAATCGGTCTGTCACTGTCAAAACTGTATTCCGTCAGATAGTAAAACATTTTTACACCTCTTTGTTTTAACCCATGTTGGCTGTCCGTGTTGTTCTTATTTGCCTGCTTCTTTTTTGTGCAGGTCTGCATACCAGATGGAACTCGGGTTGGACGCATCCGACACCCACAAAGTGCATACGAAGTTGTAATGTGCCAGGCAAACCGTTTCGGGTTCCTCCTCATCGCCTTCATCAGAAGGCAAAGTAGACTTGATGGTGCCGTAAATGACAGCATCATCTTTCCGGACACTGCTGCTCAGATTGGTATACCGGTCCTTATTCTCCTGGTATTCTTCCATCTGTTCATTGAGCCTCACTTTCACAAGACTCGCTGCTTCTTTCTTTTTTTGACAAAAAGCGGTATGGTCGGATACATTATGCCATCGTTGCCCATATAGCAGCCAATGACGACATAACCATGCGGCAGTTTATCAGAGACATACATTTTTATCGTTCCTTTTTACGTTTGCACTTTACTGCTGATAAAATTCCCGGACCAATTTGCGGTTTTCCGGCGTGTCAACAAACCGATAGGGTTCAACCCCCGGGAGGTCGTTGATAAGACGAATACCTACACGCTGTGCCCTTTCGCCAGCCTCTTCATTGGTTACGGGAATGCCGCAGATGCCGAGGTCTGCGATGACATCGATGCGCCGGATTTCCAGTGCCAGGTGAGGAGCATCTGCGGATTCTGCCTGCATGATATAGAAGCCGTTCTCAACGTCTTCTTCCTGCAGCTCATCGATGATGTCTCCCAGCCATTCCACCCATTCTTCCATGTTGCGGCACTTCAGCTCCTCCATGATTTCTTCCCTGGTAACACAGTCTGCTTTGACTGCATCCCGGTCAATCATTTTGTAGGCTTCTTTGATAGCCTTGGGTAAAGTGACACTATTTTCCATTGCTTTTACTCCTTGTTTCTCAGGTATGGTACTCGATTTTGACCAGCCAGCGGACTTCCCCGTTACGTCTGGCCATACGGCACTTTTCCATGTCCATCTTTTTGCCGATTTCCAACATGGATGCATGCGCTTTCCGGATTTTTTCCAGCGTCGATGCCGGTCTCAGGTCGGCATTGCAAACCGGGCAATAATTACCTCGGTTGCAGGACAAAAGATGCTTTCGGCTCAGCTTGGAGCCACAGTTTTTGCAGCCGATAAACGCAGAAGTGATGGTTGTCGCATACACTTCCTGATTCATCTCTCTGTAGCGCATATCTGCTTTGCGAAACCGCTGTTGCAAGTCCAGATACGCCTTGGACTGCACGCCAGGTTTCGGCTCCCGGTAGCGAACTGCCAGGCAGTCATACCAGCCTTTGTCGTTTTTTTCGATGTATTGCTCGGCATCGTAGCGGCTATCCAACGGTGGTTCGGAAAGCCAGCGAATCGGATGCAGATGTCCACCTTCTCCCCAATCTTCGCATCTAACGAAATTGTTGAGCTGTTGGAATACCTCATCTTTGCTGACATCTGCGGGATAGTCAAAGTGATGGATGTTGTGGCTCATTTTTATACTCCCTTTCTGTTTTGTGCTTGCCGGATTTCTCTGGCGTTTTGTGGATGGTCGGCTGTTAAAGAAAATGGCCGCTTCCACTTCGGAAACGGCCATACAAAAACAGTTTTTCTTGGATATGTGACGACAGATGATTCTGTTTTTTATTCTTTAACGATAGAAGTATATCTACTTTGCGACAGCATCAAATGATTTTGCCTTGGTTGGCATTACACCGGCTCGGTTTCATCATCCATGTCATCAGAGGCTTCGTTTTCCGCCAGCTGGGACTGCCGGTATTTCTCATACAGGTTGCGGCCACGTTCAGCCAGTGCCGCTTTCTGTTCATCAGACAGCCGCCGGGGCGGACGGATTTTGACCCAGCTTTTGGGGATGTCCACATCAATCATATCTTCTTCCTGTTTGTTGATGTGAACTTCATCAGGATACTCTTCTGCCAGCTGCAGCAAGCGCCGCCGCACCGGCAGACTCAGAGTGAAACAGTTTGCCGTATTTTCGGCGTTGTTATAGGTGATGATGGTTTCCCTCTCCATAGCGGTGAGAGGAGTGCCGGCAAATGTTTCTTTCTTTTCCTCCATATAATCCACTCTCCTTTACAGATGTCACCCGGCCTTTTTGGCGGCTTCGACTTTTTCTTTCTTGGCCTCTTTAAGGGCTGTGCGTTCAACCGAATACCCAAAAATCCAGTTGCTTTTCAGCGGGGTGTTGTTGTATTCGTTGTTGGCGCCGAGGTTCGAGATGATATCCACCAACTCGTTTTCGACCCACTCCAGGAAGGGATAACGCGGGATGTAGACACCTTTCACCATTTTCAGCGCCTGTTCCAGTACGTCGCAAGGCTGATTGGCAAAGCCGGCAATGTTCTTTTCCGCGAATGTCATATCCACCTGATGCTTGCCCGAGCGTCCCTGGTAATACCGGTATTCGCTGCAGATGAAGTCAATACAAGCCCAGGCCCGGCCAAACAGGTAATTGCGCTCCATGATACTCCGGTCCAGCATAGGTTCATAAGTCCTTTCTTTGAAGTTGTAGTAAGCGGCGGCCATCGAACAGGCCATTCCCATTTTGTGTTCGGCATAATTCCTGCCATACTTCCACTCACTGCTGTTCGGGCAGGCAACAGCAAGGTTTACCAGAGTGTCGACCATGTACATCGGCACCTGTTCATGGAAGAAAAGACATTTGACGATGGTGCTGTACCAGTTGTAGGTGATGTTGGTATTGTCGATTTTGTGGCCCATCATGCAGGTGCCTTTTGCCAGTGTACCATAACGGGCAAAGTTCAGGGCCGTAGGCACCCCCACTGTTTCATACCAACGCTTGCCTTTGAAATCGAAGTTTTTCTGCGTCCAAGCGGCGTTCTCATACCACTTCTGCAGGTTGTCGCAAAGTTCATCGCCACCAATTTCCGCACATTGTACGATGGCAACGCGGCCGGGAGAGGTCTTGCGAAATTCCATCATGCAAACCGTTTCGGCGCCGTCTTCCTGGAGGATATTCCGAATGCCGGACAAAGCCTGACTCATCCGGGAATGGTACAGCCGGCCCCATACCGTTTCTTCATCGGCTTCATCCACATCAAAGATAGCATCAATACCGGGCATGGCGCATCCCGTAGAACCATTTGCCCACATCACAATGGCGCCGGTGATGCCATCCCGGTTATAGTAACGCTTGCCCTGAACTTCAATCAGGTAGCGAAGCATCCGCATTGCCTTGTCTGCGGTTTCCAAGCCCACGCCAAACATCTGTTGGCTGTTGCTGTATGCGCCAAAGCGATACTGGCAGTCCTGCCGGTTGCTGCTGACAACAGAAAGGTTGCTGGTGGGAGACATGACCCACGGGAACCAATTTTTGACCAGCACTACATCATCTTTGCAATAGATGTGGTCAAAGCCCCGGGTGCCGGTCTGTTCCATCACATCATGCATATAGCTGACCCAGCTGTTTGCCACGTCATCCTGCCGCCAGGTTTTCACGGGGTCTTCATCCTCTGCATCCGCAGCAATGCACCAGCGGATATTCAGCTTATCCAGAGCCATGCCTGTCTTTTTCTTGGATACCGTACCTTTTTGGGTACAGCCTTCGGCATACATTTCCTGGAGTAGCTCAAACACCCGGTTTTCTTCCCTTGCCTTTTGAACCCGCTCTTTGTCGGCCGCTTTGGCCATAAAGGGCAGCAAAATAGAGTCAGCGATATCGTGAATCAGGGTATTCTTTTCCAGATACCGATACACAGTTTCCGGGACGCTGCAGGTATATTCCGATGCCACCCATTCCTGCATCTGCCCCATATAGCTGCCGTGATGTTTGTGGTATGCCCCTTGGTATTCTGCCGGCAGCAAGTCGTCAAAATCGCCGGCAACATACATCAGCCGGTCCATCAAAGCCCGGGGCGCAATCTGGTTGGACCGGGAAAGAGAGTCGGGGGTGCCGGGGAACCGTGTCATGCGGTAATCATTTTCCCCGAACTCGACCTTATCGATTTTTTCAGCCCGGACAAAATTGCCCTGGACGTCGATGGTCACCGTAACATCGGCATTGGCCGCAGAATGGTACAGCGGAAGAAGGCGGGGGTCACGGTCCGGTTTGCGGTCCATTACATCATACAGTTCCGCCAGATTCTTAATCCAGTTCATTTCTTCTTACCAGCCTTTCTTTTCCACCTTGATGACCTGGATGAATTCACATTCCGCAGGTTGAGGGAATTCGATAACACCGTTTTCCATCTTCAAATTGGCAAAGCGGCGTTCCATCGTATGAGGAGCTGCTGCTTTGATACCATCTCCAGCCTGCTCAGGGTAGTTCATACCATGATAGGTGATGCCGATATCGCAGCTGGTGTGGTCGTAGTCCCCTTCTCCAGCAAAGAAGTCTTCACAGGGGCGGATGATAGCCGGGCAATCACTGGTTCCAAAGTACGGGATGCGATGGCACCCTTTTTCAATGGCCCGCGTCATGATTTCCTCATACTTTTTCCGATTCCACGACTCGCCGCCGGAGCTGACCCGTTCACGAATGCGCTGTTGGGCAAAATCACTGGTATTTTCCACAATGTGGAACTGAATGATATAGTCCACATCGGTCAGCATCGTTTGCGCTACCGGCTGGCGGCCATCCGGCCGGCCATTGTTTCCGAAGTCCATTTCCAGCACGCCGCTGGTTTCAAACTTGGCCTTTTTCATAATGCGGCAGCGGTCCACAACGATGCAGATTTCAGGCTTCCAGAAAATCGCCTGAATCATGTTTTTAAGCTGCTCATAGTACGGATACCAAGAGCTGCGGCGCTCGCCGGGCAGCTTTGTTTCCGGGGTAGTAAACATTGCATTGGGACCGGTCGCCCGAATGCAGAATTCGGTATACTGATTATGTTCTTTCATTTTTCCCTTTTCCCTTGCCATGTGTCGTTATGATACTAAAATGCTCGTCTTGCAAACCACAAGACGAGCATGGTCATGCATTCACATTAGGCTCTTAAATAGTATTCTTTCAACTCACTCGCCTAAAAAGGCGAGAATGGTAACAGCTCAGCTGTTGACCAAGTCGGTGCAGGCCACGTTGGGGATTTCGTCGACCCAGATGCGGTAGTCCTGATACCGGCGCGGCTTGTCGATGCCATCCTTGTGCTCCACATGGAAAGCATCATAGATTTTGGCCTCGTTGGCGATGCGGCCTTCCTGTTCAAACCAGAAGACGTTGCGCACCATCATGGAACCGGCGGGGCGAGCCAGGCAGCCGTCATGCTCAAACATGTTGACCAGACATTCCTTCAGCCGGTCGATGTCCTTATCGGTGACACCGTACGCCTTGGCCAGTTCCGGGCAAACGTAACCCCGCACCACAATGAGGCCGAAGTCGATGGTGTGAAGCATGCCCATCGTATCGGAACTGCGGGTCAGGGAAAACTCGCCTTCACCTTCGCCGTTGGCGTTCTTCTTCTCGACAGCTTTCGGAGCCTCCAGGCCGATGCACTTGGTAATCTGGATGTCCCGCATGTCGACCGGGTCCACAGAATGGGCGGACTGGATGCTCACGGCCTTGCGCTGGTAGTTGTTGGCAAAGGGAATCACAAAGCCGAACATCCGACAATCCCAGAACGCCTCGTTCAGCCGCCGGGAAAGTTCCTTGTTGGCTTCCACAAGGTTCTTCTTCTTGTCCTTGTGGTATTCCGGGTAAACATTCAGGGTCCTGTCGTTCAGGCAGGCGAAACCGTCCTGGCCACTGGCCGACATGTACACCCTTTCGCCCTGGTACTCCGCCTCGACGCGCAGCTTGTGGTCGATACACACAGGCGTCATCTCAGCGTGGCCGTCAGCGTCAGTACGGGGCTTGTTGTCGTTCAGCGGGTCGCCGTTGGGATTGCAGTTGCGGCATTCGATGACAGCGATAAAATTGTACTTCTTCATTTTGGAAATCCTTCTTTCTTGAAATTGTATTGAATGATTTGTTTCTCTGGGCTTCATTTCGTATTTATTATACCACATTCATCAAGTATTCGCAACCATTTGACAAATTGAGTAAAGCAAGCTCTCCCCTTCACGACAATAAAAAAACGAACCCAACTTGAAATTCATCAAGTTGGGATTCGCTTCTGGTATCTATTTACACGGCGAAAGACCTTATGCACTCATGCCGTTTTTATGACGCACTTTTTCAAGCTCATCACTTGTCACACCGGCATGCTGAATCTGTTCATCAGTCATGCCGTTAGAAATCATAGAGTTGATGTAATTGGTTCTGGCGGTGCTATATTTTGCATACATCTCACCGACAAAATCGATTGCACTGTTCTCGATTTCTTTTACCGGCTTAATTCCATCATCCCCTTTTATGCCGCAGCAAGGGATGGCAAGCCAAGTAACATACTTTGTGGTCCCATCGGCCATCTTCTGCACCAAATGGAACATATTGTTTTGTACGTCGACACGCACCTCATTGTCGGCGGAAGGTTCGGTCTGTGATTCTGCCCACAGAGTATACAGAATGGACCGGATGCCCACATCCATATTGACGAACAAAATCACCTGCGTCTCAGGTGCCACCTTGATTTTGTTATCCTTGTCTGTTTCGATAGTTGTTTTGGTGGCTACACAGAAATAGCGTGTCCTTGACATAGGTTCACCTATTACTGCAAGCGCATCTGCATCAGTTCGCGACGGCAACCGCCGGCTTTGCCTGGGCGGTCTGGGATGCCGGATTGGGAACTGACGGTTTTGCGGTAGTCTGGGGCTGAGCGACCGGGCGTGCATGGTCCAGCTGGATTGCCCGATTTTCCTTCGTCTTCTTGGGTTCCTCAGAATCCTTCACGAGGCCAATGTGAAGCGCAGAGTCGATGATGGCTCCGCCCTCAACAGAAAACAGCTGCGCCGTAATCGTGGACCCCTTGAGAACGCTGCCCTTGCAGAGCTTCAGGTCATGGGCCGTCACATTGCCGGTCACAGAGCCGCTGAGAATCGCTTCCGCTTCGGCGGTCAGGTTGCCGTTGACTTCACTGCCGGTTTCCAGGCGAATGTTTTTGGCGTTGACGTCGCCATCCACCTTTCCGCCGCCGATGATGATGCTGCCATCACTGGTCACGTTGCCATGGACCGCACCGCAGATGCGCATATCACCTTTGACGCTGATATCACCCTTGACTTCGGTGCTTTCGGACAGCACCGCCATGCTGCTGGGAATCATCATATCGTTATCCTCCGTATCTGAATCAATATCGTCGGCATCATCCTCACCAAACATGACCGGTTCACCATATGGTCCTTTCATGAACGGTTCGTTTGCCGCCGTACTCTGAGCGCCATTGGACTGGCCGTTGATTTCTGTGTCCAGGCTGAAACCAGCCAGGATTTCATCCACAGATTTTGCTTTCTGGCCCGTGCGCTGAGTCATGCGAATAGCCGCATCCAACTCAGGCTCATCGTCATCTTTGGGCGCAGCAACCGGCGCTTCATTGGTCACTGCCCCGAGAATAGAGTTCATGGCCGCCTGTGCAATTTCATGCGTATGCTCGGCCGATTCGACGCCACGCATATCCGGCGCCGCAGCTTCTTTTCTGTTATTGCGAAAAAGTGCCATTTGTTATTAAACCCTCCTACTTTTGTGTAGCTTGACCAGACCGCACAGGGTCGACTTTGATGTAAGGTCCATACAAGAGCACACGAACATTTCCGTTCGGCTGCTCATGATATGTCAAAAAGGAAATACCTTTCCCTGGATTATCGTCAAGAAAACGATTGAGCTGGTTTCTGTTTTTATCTAGCGCCTCCCGGCGGAGCGGTGTTAAATTGTCGCCTTCTTTTCGATATTGCAGAATCTCGAAGTATTCATGCACACGCTCCATCTGGTATGCCTGTACAATCTTTCCTCTTGCCATTTCGAGAAGGTCAATGTGATATTTGGCATACAGGTAGGCCGGCGTAACTCCGCGCACGGGTGCATTGTCGTCATCGCACTGTTTGACTTTGCGGTTATGGTTTTCGGTCATCTTCCGCAAAAAGCAGAGTTTCATTTGCTCATAGCCTACGGCAACCATCAAAACGGCAGCCATCGCGGTTTTTTCATCTACATTGACACCGTATTTGGCCCGGTATTTTCTCGCGAGCGTGATTGCGGCATTGTTAAATACCGCGAAAGGAATGTAGCCTGCATTCAGATAGGAAAGGACGAACTCAAGACTTGCTGTAGCCACATGTCCTTTTTGTTTGATGTTTGCCCAATCGGCCTGTCTCACCAAACAGTCCAATCCAACTGTGCCATCGCGAGAATGATAAGTATATTCGTCCGAGATTCCAACATCCAGAGATTCAGCAAATTGGCACATCCGACTGAATTCCTCTTTCTGCCTGTATTCAGACAAATCAATCTGGCCAGCTTGCTTCAGCTCCACATATATCACCTTCTCCCCTGCTATTTTCCTTTATATTATACCACTTTTACTAAGTTTTCGCATCAACTATCTTCACAATAAAAAAGCGCCAGTCTTTATCAGATGGCAAAGACCGGCGCTGTATAGTGAATTATTGGATTATTGATTCATTTCTTGTTCTTTTTTGATGGCATACAAAAGATATGTTTCGATATTATAAACGCCCAGTTCCTCCACGCGCTTTTTAATGAGTTTCAAAGTATCTTCTGACACACGAAGAACTTTTGTATGCTGGTCTCTTTGTGTTTCGGCAAATATCAGATTGGTAGTTTCTCCATCTCTTAATGGTCCCCAAAAACGCGGCACCCCGATAGCATTGACCAGGGTTTGAAGCTGTCCGCTATTCATACCAAGCTGTTCTGCTGCCTTGCTTTTATTCCAAAGGTATCCACTATTAGCTATTTCATATAGCTTTTTGATTTTTTGTGTGTCGCGGACGATATCTGTCTGTGCTTGCATCGCTTCCTTATAGGGTATTCCGAAAAAATCCATCAGTAATGCAAATTTTTCTGCCGTAAACATAGTTCGGGTACAAACCATGCGAAAGAGGTGTATCTTTTTTCCGTTTTCTGTAAAAATCCTTCTTGCATAATCACCATATTTTTCGATGATACTATTCCGTACGTCTTCCTGCCTACGGAATTCATAATTCTGCCTTTTATTGAGTATCATGTACCCGTTTTCAATCAATGCTTTTTTTAAGCCATCAACAGTTTCTTCTTTTTCTCTGTCATATGGACTTTCCAGCATTTGCTGTATGTAATGGATTGGCCCGAGTTGTTCTGGATGCTGCATTGGCGTCGGTTCTGTAACAGGGCAAGTATACTCATCTGCACAATACAGTTTTGAAGTCGTCTGCGTCGTAACCGGTATATTGGCATAAAGAATTTCACACAAGTGCTTTGGACAAATCGTTACCGCTTGTATCTGGTGAAATCTGTGCCAATAGCTTTCGCCGTACATCTGCATATCTTCCTGAAAACACATTGGGCAATATCTCAGAGCCGGAACATCTTTTTCCATCGGGTGAATGAGCCGCAAATTTTTTCGATGGCTTTCATGCAGGGAAGCATAATACTCTTCTTTCTTTTTGACGGTGAAGAATCGTAGAGAAAATGGGTCCAAGGTATTTTCGCTTACCACTTTCCAGTATGCTTCTTCGTCATGTCTTGACAGATAAAAATTGAGGACCGCATTACAGGAATTGTAGATGTTGATTTTATGGTTGACATTGAGCAGCCCGGTTCCCAATTCCCGCATGGTTGTGCAAGTTCGGAGATTTCCGGACCTGCGATGATATCGGGACAGGCGACTATACCATAATTCATCCGGGTATGACATTGGTAATTGTAACACCGCCACACCACTCACCCCCTTCTTGCAAGGTTGTGTTGAATCATGGCCACGGCGACGGACCAGCCGTTCTTATGGCATTTGTCGAACAGCTCCATAATATCGTCTTGTTCCCGAATATGCTTTGGACGGCCCTTTTCTTTTGTCGGCCTTGGCGGCGTGTTCTTTGCTTTATCCGTTGGCTTGGGAAGAAGTTCTGGTGCCGTCTCCTGCAGCATCGAGCGTCCGGGGACGATATTGTACTGTTTTGCTATTTTATTGAGCAGCTCCTCATTCACCATCTCTTTTTCAAAATAGATGGCATATTGGGCAGACAGAATTATCAGCTTTTGCATTTTTGCGATAATTCCTCCGGTGATTTTGTAAACCCTATCCCTGATTTGTTTGGTGAGCGGAGTCGGATAGAGCACCGGCATACAATCCCACATTGCACTCAGAATCGATTCAAAGGCTTCGTCGTTATCCAGATTAGATACTCTGGGGCCACGAGTACGCCGGGCAAGATGCGGCTCTGAATCAAACATCCGAATCACTGTTGGGATGCCGACAAAAGCAAGGCAGACACCGGTTTTGTTTGCCAGTTCAACCAGAAACTTGACCATGTTGCTGCCGGTGGTTGCCACGTATCTCTTGTCTGGCGTAGTTGCTTGAAGTACATTCTGGATTTCATCAATCACAATGCAGCCAATGCTGAATCTGGTGCATATTTGAGCAATTCGGGTAATGAGCATATCGAGGTTGGAAGAACGCTTTCTTTCTTCTCCACACAAATCTGTCCCCAGGATATCATCTATGGCTGACAGTATTTGCAGGCATGCGCCCCGGGGAGAGTTGTTTCCCGGACTCTCGATTTTTATGTAAACGATTTGGTCGTGTTCAA
>OLNO01000482.1_pt1 | contig 41325 bp, 27 predicted proteins | sample 1672861 | NCBI WGS metagenome assembly OLNO01 (sample SAMEA3136731, study PRJEB25190) | human gut metagenome | reverse complement strand
CAGCTATTATTGATTTCAAAACAGCAGTAAAATGAAAAGAGACCTTATTTATCTGCCCCTGATCGTCTCCGCAATCTGGGCAGCACACGCTACGGCGAAGGCCATGCAGGACGGGCCACAACAGATCGAACCCCGAAAGATCGAAGCGGGATTCACCAAGACTGTACACATCCTCTTCCCGTCGCCTGTCACGTATATCGACATCGGCTCGATGGACATCATCGCCGGCAAGGCCGATGGAGCCGAGAACGTCGTGCGCGTGAAAGCCGCCGTGCGGAATTTCGCAGCAGAAACAAACCTGACGGTCATCACCGAAGACGGCGGATTTTTCACTTTCGATGTCTATTATGCCGAGAATCCGGCTGTCTCGACCGTCAATCTTACAGTGCAGGATCAGCAGACGGAAGGTGTGAAGAAACCGGATGCCGCAGGCGATTATCAGCCGACGGCCCCAGCATCCGAAAGCCGGGTGCTGCTGCGCGAGGTAGGGCGCGAGAAACCCGCGACCGTAAAGCGCATGTTGAACGACATATACCGGCAGAACCGCACGGATGTGAAAGGCATTCGCACGAAAAAGTACGGCATCGGGGTCGAAGTGCTGGGGATTTACGTGTTCAATGACGTGATATACATTCACTCCTGTATCTCGAACGACACGAATATCTCTTTCGAGGTGGATGCGCGGCGATTCATCGTAGCGGATCGCAAACTCGCCAAGCGCACGGCACAGCAGCAGACGCCGCTCGAAGTCCTGCGCGTATGCAACGATCCGGCAGTCGTGAGGGGACACCAGCGTCAGCGGACGGTATTCGCACTGCCCAAACTGACGATCTCTGATGACAAGGTGCTTTTGCTGGAAATCATCGAGAAGAACGGAGCCCGGCATCAGACGGTGGAAATACCAGCCGAAGAGTTGTTAGAAGCAAAACTGCTGTAACGGGAAAAATAAGATTCGATGCTCGTACACTTTCTAACGGCTATTTGCCTGACAATGGGAATATTGTCGGTACTGGTCGCCATCGGACTATGTTGGTTGATCCTCTTTCCGGAGTATCCGAAACACAGATATTGCTCCGGGGTTGAACCCAATTAAAAGTGCCCGGTTTTACCGGGCACTTTTAATATTTTACAACTTACAATTCTCTGGTGTGGCAGGCAGGTCATTCCACGACTTGTCCGCCATAGTGCAATGTGCATATTTCACGATGTATCTGCCGGCATAGCAGCTCGATAACCCGTTCGGAAAGATCGTGCCGCACCGTGTGCATGAAGCGGCGGTTCTCGATGCGGCTGAACAGGCTTGTGCCGTCTTCGGCGACGGCGCAGCAGATTTGCGCCTCGCGGAAACGGTCGTAATCGGTGAAATATTCCACATCGGGAGCGATACGTATATAAGATTTCATAGGTTCGTCAGATGATGTTTTGACACAATTCGGGGTGGCGGTATGGCGGGAGCCGCGGGCGTCCGCCCGTTCGCGTCTGCGGCAGTCATGCCGCAGACGGAAACCGGGACTTATTTATGGTGTCGCAAGGTCGTTGAATCGCAGTTCGATAGTTGTCAGCAACAATCCCGGCGGACAGGAATAAGTGCCCCTTATGTCCGATTCTTCGGAGAAGATATGCACGGTATAACGGTGTTCGCCTCGTTGCCGGGAAATCCGGATACTCCAAGTATGGCCGTTTCGGCGTGCGAAAAAAATGTGATTCCCCGCACCTGCCTGGATCAGATCGAAAACGGCGATTCCATGCCGGCGAAGATCGTCGATAAATTCTTTCAGCATGATTCTATTCGGTTTTATGGGGACGGCCTGCGGGCCGTCCCCGATCAGAATTTAGGCGGCTTTCTTTGTCGTTTTCTTGGTGCTCTTACCCGTTTTGCCCTCTTTCTTGGCGGCTTTGGTCTTGGCTTTCTCCTGTGCCTCGGCAACGGCAATACGCTCGTCGAGACGGTCGTTGCGCTTCGTGTATTCCTCGTCGAACTGCGCTTTCACAACCTCGTATTTCTCTTTGTGGTGCAAGGCTGCGAATTCCATCAGCAGTTGCTTCCCCGTTTTGTCGAAACCGATGTCGGATGTAAGGCTTTTTACAAGAAAATCGCGGGTGATGAGATCGCGTTGTTCGTCGGTCAGCGCATTGACGACAGCGATTTTCTGTTCGGATGTCAAATAATACGCTTCGGGAAATCCCACGGCGGCGAGGTGTTCGCGCCGCAGGCTTCCGAGCATGATGTAATAGAGAATGTTGTCTTCCAGCTGGGTAAACGGCGTCGGAGCGATCTCCTCGTCGCGGACGATCTGCCGGACGGCTTCGACGGTTTTTTCGTGTGCGAGTTCCGTGTTGCGGATTTTCTTCTCCTCAAGGCGGGCAATCAGTTCCCCGGTCGATTCCCTGCCTTTGGTGACTTGGTTCACATAGACCAGCCGGGCGTTGTCGCGCGAGGTTTTGACGAAAATCCGGATCGCCCCGGCGTCGTGCTTGGCCAGCAGGTCGGCGGTCTTTTCCTCGGCGGCCTTTTTCTGCTGTTCATAGATCTGCATTGCCACGGTATAGTCGGCATCGGTGGCATAATCCGCCGGACATGGTTCTGCGGGCATAGCGGGCATTTCCTGCACCTGCCCGTATTCGAACGCCTTGCATTCGACCCCGTTTTCGGTCATATGCTCTACGGCCTTATCATGGTCGTCGCATCCGTAACGGTCTTTGCAAAGGATGAATTTCGGGTTTTGCGCGAGCAGTTCTCCGCTTTTTCGCTCGATGAATTCGCGGTTTTTGGCTTCGAGACATTCCCGGTTCGTACACCGTCCGCTTCCCGTGGCGAACATATCGTATAGATTGGTGTTGTGCTTGCATTTGGCGCACGCCGTTTGGTCGAAGCGGTACCGGGCCAGATCGTTCGTATAATGGGCGTCTACCATCCGCTTGAACTCCTTTACGGAGTATTTCCGCCACCCCTCCTCGTCTTTGAGGCGGTCTTTGCAGATCGTCTTTTGCAGGTCTTTCCCGTATCGTGCCAACTCCATAGCGAGACCCAATGTAATAGAGTTTTCGCGCAGGAGTTTTTTTGCATCGGGGATCAGTTCGTTGAGTTTCATCCGGTAGTAGATATACTGCTCGCTCTTGCCGAAGCGTGCGGCCACGGCGGCGGCGTCCCCGCCGAGGGTCTGCATGGCGGCTTTGTAGGCTTCGGCCTCGTCGAGCGACGGCATCTCCTCGCGCTGAATGTTCTCCGAAAGCGCGAGGTCGAAGATCGCCCGTTCGTCGGCGGGAGCGGCATCGACGATTGCCTCGATCTCGGTCTGGCCGAGCAGTTGCACGGCGCGGTAGCGGCGTTCTCCGCAGACGATGATATAACCGCCTTGTTCTGCGGCTCGCACCCGGATGGGCTGAATAAGGCCGTGCGTGGCAATGGAGGCGGCCAGTTCCGCGAGGGCATTCTCGTCGTAACTCCGCCGCGGATTGTTGGGGTTGGGGCGGATTTTGTCAATGGAGAGCAAAACGGTCGATTTCGTGCTCTGGGTGGCGGTTGCGGTCGTGGTGTCGGTTTCGTTCGTTTTCATGGTGTGATGGTTCATTAGAATTGATATGTTATTGTGGAATTAATTGATCAGATGATATGCTGTACCGCTGGCAAGGTATTCCCATGCGTTACTTTCAGCCAGTTCTGCGAAATACTCCTCGCTGCGGCAATACCGGGCATCGTCGCGGCATGCCCGGAAAAAGGTGTCCAGACAACATTCGATCAGATCGTAGAAAGTCGTATCGTCCGGATGCGTGAAGAAGCAGTATATCGGATCGAGGATCATATTGTCCATATAATACCCTGTCAGCGGACATTCCGTCGTACAGAATAGGCGGCTTCGGCGGCGTCTTCTCCCTTTGTAGTAGATTTTCGGGACGAACAGATGCGATCCGAAATTGTTGTGTAGATAGGCGGCGAGCCGTGCTCCATGCAGATTTTCAATAGTATCTTCGTAAGGCGAATACCAGCTGAAAGAGTAGGAATAACCGTCGTATTCCCATTTATTGCACCGTATGCCGAGTAGATCACAGAAGGCATTCAGCGTTTGTTTGTTCTCCGCATTCCATCCGTATTCCGGTTCATCGTTGAGCCACTTGCGATATGCCCGTGCCCGTGCTTCGGGCGAAAGTTCGCCCAGCGAGAAAATTTGGTAGGTTACGGTTTCCGTTCTCATGATCTTGAAAGGTATTTGATCAGTTGCTTGTGGCGGTCGTACGGTATTTTGAACAGCAGGTAGGTAATGCCTATGCCGTTGCGCGATGCGTTGTGAAGGAGTTGCCGCAGATCGGGATCTTCCCCGGCCGTGACGCCGAACACCTCCGGCATGTATTTTTCCGGCAACCGGGTGCGCATCATGTAGTCGAAATCCGCCGTGCGCTGTATGATTTCTTCGTATGATTTCATAATAAAGTCGTTAAGAATGAGAGGATCGAATCGCCGGACATGGCATGCGCGTTGTCCCAATTCCGCCATTGCTGTCCGTCTTTGTTTTGTAACGAGAGGTTGAAAAGAGGGTCTTTCCCCTGCGACCACTTGCCGGAATAAATCCGGATGCTGAAAGTGTGTACATGGCCGCTGAAATCGAAAAAGGCGGTGTATTTTTCTTTGCCGTTGATCTCCAGCAGGAGCGCGGCGATAGCTGTTATCTGTTCGTTCATGGTTTCGGGTGTTGTGGGGCGGGCATCCGCCCGCCCCGGGTTGAATGTTATTTGAGATAGGCGGCCAATGCGCTGCGCACCTCTTGTTCTCGGCGTTTGGAGAAAATCCACCCGGCGCACCGGGTGCCGTCGTGCGTAAGGTAGGCGCGAAACAGCCCGTTCAGATCGCGGAGCGTGTCACGCAGGGGTTTCGTATCGCCGAATACGGCGATCGACTTCGCGGAGTATTCCACGATCTCGACACGTGCGTCGGCCACGGTTTCGGGGGCGGCGGTCTGCACGGGTGCAGGGTTCTCGATGCATACATTGTCGGGATTTCCGGCCACGACGGCGAAACGCTTGATAATTCCCTCTTTGTCGCGGCACGATTCCTTGCTGACCTGCCAGCCCGAATAGCGGTGCGTACCAAGGTAATAGCCGTGCCCCATGCTGTACTTTTCGCGGTGTTCGTACTCGGCATTACGCTCGGCCAGATGTGCCGTGCCCTCGAACCGTGCCGCGGCCTTGCGCATTTCGGGGAACAGATCGCGCGTGTGGGTCGAGAATCCGAGGATCACCGTGCGCACGATACGCGAGCCGAAATAGTCCGTATAGGGGTCGCATTCGCTTTCATGCTGTTCGCCGATGATGACGGCCACGGCATTGTCGGGAACGATCTGCCGCAGACGCTCCGCGCCGATGGTGCGTAACCGTTCCGCGTCTTCCGCCGCCGCACGTCGGGCGGCTTCCTGCTCGGCTTTGAAGGCGTCGGCACGAGTGCGGAGCGCCGCGACCTCGGCGGCATCTATAAATTCGGGGTGCTCGTCGTCGTAATAGTGCCCGATACCGAATTTGTCCCGCAAGGGGCGGATCAGATCGGCAGTGTGCTCCTCGGCGGTTTCGGGGTCGATCAATCGGTAATTGTAACCGGATTGTGTGTGTTCGATTCCGGCCACGACCATGCGCTGGCGCATGTTGTAAGGGCCGTCGAAAATGACGATCTGATTCTCCCGCACGTTCTGTACGTCGGTGTCGTAACTCTTTCCTGCGAATAACAATGTGACTTTTCCCATAGTTGTAAGGTATTGAATGTTAATAAAACAGCCGCAGAAGAAACCGCACGAGGACGACCCCAGGGGAAAGGACGAGACGCACGATGTCCCGACACCGCCGCAAGAGCCATAACGAGAGGCAGAAGCCCCAAAAACCGCCCGCGCCGAGATAGATACCCGCGAGAAATTTGAACGCCGCAAACGCGCCGAAAAGCACAGCCGCGAAACTTGCCGCAGACCTCCAAAACCCGCAGATGCCGGTGGGAGCGGTGCCGCTCCGTTTCAAAATTTCCCGTATGTCTTTGTGCTGTTTCATAACTACGACCTTTTTTTTATGCCGTATGGGCCGCGTTTGCCTTGCTTCCGTTTCTGTGGGCTATATTTCAGAGGGGCGGAATACAAACAAGATTTCAGGACAAAAAAATCAGCCGCAACTTGTACATTGCGGCTGATTTTTTTGTCTGAACCCGAAGGGCCCCGATCTTGGTTGTTTTCCGACCCCCTGCCATAGCTTCGCCCACGGAAACGGAAGCAAGGCAAATGCGGTGCATAACGTGCTAAACGGGGAGTAGGTAGTCTCGGAAACAGCACAAAGACATACGTGGAATTTTCAAATCATTTATAAATAATTGATAGCTATTTTATCAAGCCTCAAATTGAATCGGGATTTGTGAATGTCGAAATATTTTCTCTAACTTTGTATTATAAAGAAAAAGGCCGCGTGGGTTCAAATCAAACTGACATACGATTTTTGGGCGACGACTTCAACCGTTATTACCAAAGGTGTGTCTTGTTTGCGAAATCTTATACTTATGATTCTGCCCAGGCTGAATGTATGGCCGCTGAAGCCATGGCCGTTCTGTGGGAAAAGATGGCTGCCGGTGAACAGGTCGAGTTCGTGCTTCCGTTTTTGTTTTCGGTCATCCGCAACAAAGCGCTTCACTATTTGAGGCGCGAGAGCCTGAAATATCAGATACACGGAAGCATCGGATCGGATGCTTCCCGGGAAATACAGTTCCGAATCAATACGCTCGAAGCATGCGACCCGCATGCGCTTTATGCCGAGGATGTGCAAACCATTCTGCACAAATCGCTGGATGCGCTGGGAAGGCAGACCCGCCGCGTTTTCATGCTCAGCCGGTTCGATGGAATGTCTAACCGGCAGATAGCTCAGGAACTCGGCATCAGCGAAAAGAGCGTGGAGTACCATGTTACCAAGGCGCTGAAACAACTTCGCACCGACCTGAAGGACTACCTGCCGCTCATCTATCTTTTTCTGGGGATTTAACCACCCTTCAATACATTCGTTTTTTGCGGGTTAACGTGTCTGCGGTGCATTTGCCGCAGTTGTCGCCCGGCTTTTTATTTCAGCAATCGGCCGAAAAATATTATTTTTCGTTTAGGGTTTCCCGATTCTCGGGGAACTAATATATACATGCGCATATTTCATTTTTATGAAAAAGAATTTTAATCTGATCGGAAAATATCTGCGGGGAGATGCCTCCTTGGAGGAACGTATCCAAGTGATGAAATGGGCTGAAGGGAATGATACGCAGCGCGATGAATTCAATGCATTGCGGCGGATCTACGATGCCACACTACTCATGGATGATGACATTGCAATGTCGAAGCGCCGGACAGGACTCCGCCGTTACTGGAAGTGGCTTGCAGCAGCGGCAGTCGTTGCTTTCGTTGCAGGCATCTCTTATCTCCCCGAAAATTTCAGGGATGATCCGACGCCGCACTTGCAGTTCCGATCGCTCTCCGCGCCGATCGGTCAGCAGACCAAAACGGTGCTTTCCGACGGTACGGTCGTATGGCTCAATTCCGGATCGGAATTGGAAATCTGCGAGCGGGCCGAGGGCGAACGCCGGGTGAAACTCTGTGGCGAGGCCTATCTGGATGTCGCGCGCGACATCGACCGTCCCTTTATCGTGGAGACATCGCACATGGAGGTCCGGGTTTTGGGTACCCGATTCAACGTCAATGCCTACGATGAAAAACAGTCTGTCGTGCTGGTGTCGGGTTCGGTGGATGTCACCGCTCTCGAACAGGGAGAGAGCAGCCGCATTCGACCCGAGGAGATGTTCACCTACGACGCCCGCACCGGGGAACGGCAGATACGCTTGGTGGATACCAATAATTTTGTTTCCTGGACCGAAGGCTTCCTCCAATTCAAAAGCGCGCCTCTGGAACAGGTGTTTATGCAGTTGCAGCATTTTTACGGAGTTCGGATCAATTGCGATTCGCACCTGACGGAAGAGATTATGATCAGCGGCAAACTGGAACTCAGAACCGGACTCGAAAGCGCTTTGAACCATCTTAAACTGTTGGCTCCCATTTCCTATATGCGCTCCGGCGAACGGGAAATCGACATCACGATTCGACAATGATACATGCGCATGATATTTACCGACTTAAACTACTGCCTATGACGATACGAAAACCATCCTGAACTATTCGCGGGAACCGTTCCGTTCTTTGCGAATTCCGATAGTGTTATATCTGAAAATCAAACCTGTATGAATCAAAATCTACGAACTCATGTTCTGAAAAAGGGATGTTTGCTTTGTCTGTCCTTCTGTTTGTGGGCAGGCAGCGCTCTTCTGGCTCAGAATACGAGTATCTCCCTGCGTGTGAAAGACAAACCGCTGAAAGAGGTGCTCAACCAAATCGAAACGGACGAAGGTTATATTTTTCTGTACAAGGACAAGACGATGGATCTTGAACGGAAAATAAGCCTCGATGTTCGTAACGCCTCGCTGGAAACAATACTTCGCCGAATCCTGGATGAGAAGACCGAATTCGGGATTTCCGAACGGCAGGTCGTCCTGTATACGCGGAAAGAGGCTGCGAAGACGTCTCCGGCCGATACGCCTTCCCGTAAGATTACCGTTCGGGGAACGGTCAGGGATGCCGGCGGCAATGTATTGATTGGTGTCTCCGTCGTCGAGAAGGGAACGACGAACGGAACTGCCACCGATGCCAACGGTCTCTACTCCATCGACGTAAAAAGCGCCGAAGCTATTCTGACCTTCTCTTATCTGTCTTATAAGACAGTTGAGTCTGCCGTTTCGACCCGTACGCAGCTCGATGTTACACTGGAAGAGGATGCCGCGCGGCTCGACGATGTGGTTATCATCGGCTACGGCGCGCAGACCAAGGCGTCGATTACCGGAGCTTTAGCGACCGTCGATACCAAGGAACTGGTCAAGGCACCCGTTGCAAGCATTACCAATGTATTGGCCGGTTCGGTTCCCGGCGTGGCGACCGTACAGACCTCCGGACAGCCGGGTAACGACGCTGCAACGATCTATATCCGCGGTGTTGGTTCGTTGAACAGCAATTATGCGGCTCCTCTGGTGTTGGTCGACGGCGTGGAACGCGAATTTTCGCAGATCGACCCGAATGAAATAGAGAATTTCTCGATTCTGAAAGACGCTGCCTCGACAGCGGTTTTCGGTGTTCGTGGTGCCAACGGCGTTATTCTCATCACGACCAAACGCGGACAGGAAGGTCGCCCCTCAATCTCCGTCAGTTCGATTACAGGTGTACAGCAGCCGCTTTCCTATGTCCAGCAGACTGGCAGCTATGAGTATGCCCGCTTCTGGAATATCAAACAACAGAACGACGGCGTGACTGACAAAACACAGTATTTCAGCCGGGAGGCCATCGAGGCTTATCGTACTGGTTCCGATCCGATTATGTATCCGAACGTCCGGTGGAAGGATAAGATGTTCAACAGTGTTTTTCTGCAAACGAAAAATAATATCAACATTTCGGGTGGCGGTCAGAACGTGCGTTATTTCGTTTCGCTCGGTTATCTCTATCAGAACGGCGTGTTGAAACAGACGAAATACCTCGATTACGACAATAATTACAGCTACAACCGCTATAATTATCGGGCGAACGTGGATTTCGATCTGACGCGGACGACTGCCTTGAAAATCGGCATCGGCGGCAATGTGGGCAAGAGTCAGAATCCGCTGACGGTCGCCGATGGCAACGAATGGGTCTATGCAACGATTTGGGCCGTGCCGATGTCCAGTCCGGGCTTTGTCAACGGTAAAAGAACGTTGATCCCGGACGGGTTCATTCCGTCTACAATCGAACTGCGCGACGGATACAGCACTTTTTTCGGCTACGGGTATGAGCAGATCTACCGTACTACGCTTAATTGTGATGCGGAGATCGTACAAAATTTTGATTTTCTGACAAAAGGCCTGTCGGTTTCGATCAAAGGCGCTTACGACAATCGTTTTAATCTAACGAAAAGCCGTACTGCCAATGGATGGCGGCAGGAATATCAGAGGGCTTATTATAAATCGTATCTTGAAGATCCGACCAAACCACTGACTGATCCGGATTACGATAAGACCATCGTTTACATTCCGGCCTCGGAGGCTGCACCCGATTATAGCAAAGATCAACCGCTGAATTATTCGGAAAACGATTATGGGCGTGATCGGAACTGGTATATCGAAGCCAAAATCAATTATTCGCGTTCGTTCGGTGTGAGCGGCGACCACAAGGTGTCGGCCATGTTTCTCTACAATCAGTCGCGTGACTACTATCCTGTGGCGGGCGGCGGTACGTTTCAGTATATCCCGCGCAGTTATGTGGGGTATGTCGGCCGGGTGACCTACGGCTATCGGAACAAATACCTCGTCGATGTGAATATCGGGTACAACGGATCGGAGAATTTCGCGCCCGGGAAAACACGTTACGGAGCTTTTCCGTCGGCATCAGTAGGCTGGGTTTTGAGCGAAGAGGGATTTATGCGTCATCAAAATGCGATCAGCTATCTCAAATTCCGTGCATCCTGGGGACGTGTAGGTAACGATCTGAGTGGGGCGCGTTTTATGTATATGCCGAGCGTTTGGTCACAAAACGGCTCTTACAGCTTTGGAATTAACAACCCGAACAGTTTGGAAGCTTACGGGGAAGGTACGTTGGGCAATACCGATGTAACATGGGAAACGGCCGACAAGCAGAACTACGGTATCGACGCAAACTTCTTCTCGGATCGGCTTTCCCTGAATTTCGATTATTTCTTTGAACACCGTACGGGCATTCTCCTGTCGCCTAACTCAACCCCTGGCATTATTGCGGCGGGTCTGCCCGCGCTGAATATCGGCGAAGTGGACAATCACGGTTACGAAATCGCCTTGGGGTGGAAGGAAACGACACGGCGCGGATTCAACTATTACGTCAATGCCAACGTGTCGTTCGCCCGGAACAAGATTCTGTACATGGACGAGGTGAAGAGCCAGTTCGCTTATCAGCATCAGACCGGCGGTCCGACCGGACGCTATACGGGACTTTACAAATTCGAAAGGCTGTATCAGAATAGCGACTTTACGGTTGATTCCAAAGGAAACATGGTTCTCGATTCTTCCTTGCCACAGCCTTATGTCGCTGTTGCACCCGGCGATGCCATGTATGCCGATCTGAATGGCGACGGGATTGTGGACAGTGACGATACGATGGTGACCGGCTACTCGACCCGACCCGAATACGTTTTCGGTCTGAATGCCGGATTCAATTGGAAAGGGCTTAACTTCTCAATGCAGTGGACGGGAGCGACGCATGTCAACAAGATGATGGAGATCGAGTACCGTATTCCCTATACGAATGCGGGTGGCCGCGGGTTACTCCAATATTTTTATGATGATTGCTGGACACCCGAGCATCAGACCGGAACGTTACCGCGTGCTGCTGAAAAATCGGAGGTTTGGAATTCTTCCGCTTCTACGCTTTGGCTACGCAATGCCCGCTATCTGCGTCTGAAAACATTGTCGGTCGGTTATACGTTCTCGAACAGCAAACGCCTCGCTTCGGTAGGAATCAAAAAACTGGGCATTTCGTTGACTGGATACAACCTGTTGACATTCACTCCACTTGATTTCATCGATCCGGAATCCCTGACTAACAATAATGGAGCTTATCCGCTGGTCAAAGTGTATAGTGTCGGTCTGAATGTCACCTTTTAAATCTTTCTGATTATGAAACAAATCCACATATGGGCAGCGGTAGTCTGCCTGTTGTTAGCGTCGTGTTCGGATATCCGTTTCGGAGATGATTTTCTCGGCGACCATCCCGAAAGTTCGGGAGCTACACTCGACGAAATGTTCAGTTCGGCGGTCAATGCAGACCGAGTCCTAACCAAAGCGTATACTTATTTGCCTTATGGTTTGCCGACAGGAGATCGTCCTTATGACAAATTAGGGGTGAATATTCTTGAAGCTATTACGGATCTTCATTACAGTTTTCGCAACAATATGAGTGATGGTCCGGTCAACCTTTATTATAACGGTGCGTTGAGTTCCAATATCGGCACGAGCGATCTTCAAGGACGCGAAGCCTATCGCTTCGGTTCGGAACCGGAATACAACGCGATCCGTTATGCATGGATCTATATCGAGAATGCGGACCGGATTCCGGATATTACCTCCTCGGCCCGCAGGGAACGCGTGGCCGAGGCGAAGATGATCATTGCGCTTGCTTATGCCGAAATGTTGCGTTATATGGGCGGCGTGCCATTGTTAAAACATTCGGTTGCGGCCAATGAAGAGATGCATTATCCGCGCAATACTTTCGCGGAAACGGTTGATTATATCGTGCAGCTGCTCGATGAGGCGGCTCCAGCTTTGGAGTGGAAAGCATCTGATACGGATGCAGGCCGTATGACGAAGGCTGGGGCTATGGCTCTCAAGTTAAGGGTATTGTTGTTCGCCGCGTCCCCGACTTTCAATTCGGCGACGCCGTACCATGCCAAAGCCGATGCATATTCTTGTTACGGGAATTACGATCGGGAACGTTGGGGCAAGGCAGTTGAAGCGGGCAAGGCTTTTCTCGACGAGTTGGATAAAAACAGGCAATATGAATTGGTCCGACCCGTAACGGAGAAGCCTGAAGATCGTCGACAAGCATACCGATCCGGATATTTCGAACGCAGCAGTCCGGAAATTCTTATTTCGACCCGTCGGGGATATGACAATTCGATTCATGCGGATTTTTATAAAGAGCGCGTACGCTCCGGCCCGACGCTCAATTACGTCAATATGTTCCCTTGGGCCGACGGTGCGGAGTTCCCGGAAGATTTCGACTGGGAGCGTCCTTCGAAACAACCGTTTTTCGCATTGGACGGCACGCCTACGAGAGACCCGCGCCTTTATGAAACCTGCGTCGTGCCGGGTGACACCTATTACGACGGGACATTGGCACCTTTGTATACCAACCATTTGAATTATGTCAGCCCCAGCAGCGGATTCTTTCAGATGAAATTCATTTTGAGAGATTTCAATGACCGCAACGGTCAACCGGCACATTGGCCTTATTTGCGTCTGTCGGAAGTATTGCTGAGCTATGCCGAAGCGATCAACGAGTATGTCGGCATGCCCAATACAACGGCCTATGATTGTGTCAATGAAGTTCGAGAACGTGTCGGATTGTCTGCGCTCCACGAGAAAATGGGGAAGGACGAGTTCCGGGAGGCTGTGCTGCGCGAACGGGCGCTCGAATTCGGGTTCGAGGAGGTTCGCTGGTTCGATCTCATCCGCTGGGGCCGCGAAGCGGATTTCCGTAAACAGCTCTATGGGCTGACATCGACCGGAAACAATTCTCAAAACCCTACGGCTTTCTCTTTCAAACCCTTTGTGTTGGATGACCGGACATGGAGAAACACCTGGGATACCAAATGGTATCTGGCACCTGTCCCTCTTACGGAGATAAACAAGGGATATGGCATGACCCAGAATCCGGGCTGGTAGCATGTGGGGTCTCTAAATAATTACAGAATATGAAAAATACCATTATAATATTGCTGTTTGCGGGGTGTCTGTTATCTGCCTCCGCCCGGCAGAACGAAGGTTTTCCGGTCGTAGGTGCTCCCGATACCATAAGTCTCGGCTACGGGATCGGTGTCGACCGGGATCGGAGCGCCTGGACACAGGCGGGAGTGGGCCGCGAAGTGCTGGACAATGCGCCGCAGATTGATGCGGCCAAAGCCCTTTACGGACGAATCGCCGGACTGAATGTTTATCAGGGAGTCGGCACGACGGCCGATAACATCGCTTCGCTGTCGATTCACGGACAGGCTCCGCTGGTACTTGTCGATGGTTTCCCGCGGGATCTTAAGAATCTTACGGTACAGGAGATCGAATCGGTCGTCGTGCTGAAGGACGCCGCAGCGGTTGCACTCTACGGTGTGCGCGGTGCGAATGGGGTCGTGATGGTCTCCACGCGGCGGGGAACGCCCGGCAAGCTGAAAGTGGGTGTCGGCTATCAGTACGGCGTCAGCACGCAATTTCGCGCACCGGAATTTGCCGATGCCTTTACCTATGCCCGTTCGCTCAACGAGGCGCTTACGAATGACGGCCTTTCGCTTCGTTACAATGCCTACGAACTGAATGCGTTCCGCAGCGGAAAATATCCGTCGTATTATCCGAATGTTGATTGGTGGAATGAAGTCTACAACACCACAGCGTCGAATCATCGCCTCAATCTTACATTCGATGGAGGGTCGCGCAAGTTTCGTTATTATACGGCCGTGGATTATATGCACGACCGGGGCTTTTTTCGCAGCAATGAAAACGAATCCCGGTACAAAACCGATCCGACGGATGTTCGCTTGAACATTCGGGCCAACATCGATGTGGACATAACCCGTTCGACGCGGATGCGGCTGAACGTGATGGGCAAGATCGCTGAGACAAACCGTGCCAATTACGGAGATATTTACAACATCCTTTATAACACGCCTTCGGCTGCTTTTCCCATACGATACGATGACGACGGCCTTTACGGCGGTACGAGTATTTACGGGGCCAATAATCCGGTAGCTTTGTTGATGGACAGCGGCAATTACCGGCAGACCATCGGAATGCTTTTGGGGGATTTGTCGTTACGGCAGAATCTTGATGCGCTGACCCCCGGCCTCTCGGCAGAGGTGTCGGTGGCTTTCGACAATGTCGGCTCCATGTTCGATCAGGCGACGAAGACTTATCGTTATAAGGATGCGCAGGCCTCCGTTTCTACGGACGGAACGCTGATCACCCATCCGGCCGTTTACGGCAAGGATTCGGAAGTTGTCGGCCACAGTCAGAATTTCTACTCGTTATACATGCGGTCCGATTTGCAGGCTAAAATCGGTTATGACCGTTGTTGGAGCCAACATCATGTGCAGGCGGCCGTGATTTACGATCAGCAGGCCTACACGGCCAACGGTCGGAATAACTCGGTTCGTCGGCAATCGGTTCTCGCTACAGTCGGCTACACGTTCGACAATCGCTATACGGTGAATGTCGTCGGCAATTATTCGGGTTCGGCCTATCTGCCCGAGGGCGATGCGTTCCACTTTTATCCGGCGGTAAACGCCGCCTGGGTCCTTTCCGAAGAACCCTTCCTGCGAAACGCAAAGCAGCTCGATCTGCTCAAATTATCCGCTTCTTACGGCATTTCGGGGTGGGACGGGAATCTGTCGCACGAACTGTGGCGTCAGTCGTTCGGGAATACGAATGCGCACGGTTACTATTTTTCCAACAACGTCGCGGCCTATTCCGGTTTGGCAGAAGGGAATCTCGCGGCCGAAGGGCTTGTCCCCGAGGAGTCCCGCCGGGTAACCGTGGGGCTCGATCTGCGTTCGTTCGGTAATCGTTTCACGGCTTCCGTTGAGGGATTTTTCGAGCGGCGCAGCCATATCCTGATCTCTTCCGGGGCCACCGTGTCGGGTATCATCGGCATCGGCGTGGGGCTGCAACCGGCCGGCGAGCATGAGTACCGGGGATTCGACGCCTCGATTGCCTGGAACGACCGCCGCAAGGATTTCTCCTACGGAGTTTACGCCAACGCCTCCTATCTGGACAGCGAGGTGATCGCCGACGGTCAGGAGTATCAGCCCTATGATTATCTCTACCACCGGGGCAACCGGGTGGGACAAAGTTACGGACTGGAGGTCGTCGGCATTTTCCAAAGCCAGATGGAGATCAACGAAAGTCCCGTACAGACCTTCTCGACGGTGCGTCCCGGCGATTTCAAATACCGTGACCAGAACGGCGACAACCGGATCGACGATCTGGATATGGTCCGGATGCACGGATCGAGTGTTCCCCGTTTCTATTTCGGCTTCGGGTTCCATGCCGGTTACAAAGGGATCGAACTGTCTGCCGATTTTCAGGGCATGACGGGGCGCACGGTCAATCTGCTCGACTGTCCGCTCTACAAACCGCTGATCGGCAACGGTAACATTTCGCAAACGCTGCTCGATCACGAGATCCCGTGGTCGCCCGAACGTGCTTCGGAGGCGACCATGCCGCGACTGACAACCCTGTCGAATGCGAACAACTACCGGAACAATTCGTATTGGTATCGGGACGGTTCCTTCATCAAACTGCGTAACCTGACCGTTGCCTATACGCTGCCCAAACGGATTCTTCGCTTCGCGGATATGAAGATTTATCTGCAAGGTACGAACCTCTTCAGTCTGGACAATCTGAAAACCGTTGATCCCGAACAGTTGGGGGCTGCGTATCCTTCGGTGCGGTCGTACTGGGCAGGCGTGAAGTTCAATTTTTAACCGGTATACAGGATGAAAACATATCGAATCATAACGACCTTGTTGAGTGCTGCCGTTTTCGTTTCGTGCAATTACCTCGACTTCGACGAAACGAACGGACTCAATACGCACGACAATATCTATAAGTATTTCGACAATACCAAGCAAATGCTCACCAACGTCTATTCGTACATTCCCCAGGATTTCGGGGCGGTCGAAGAGGCGATGCGCGACTGCGCCTCGGACGATGCCGAATTCGGCAATACCGGGGGCGGCGTGCAGGATTTCAACAACGGCAACTGGTCGGCGCTCAGAACGCACGATACGGCCTGGTCGCTCTATAACGGCATCCGTGCGGCGAACGAATTCATCGCTTCGATCGCCGATGTGGACTTTTCCCGGTTCGAGTACGGACCGAGTTATCCGAATTGGGAAAGGCAGCTCCGCTATTTCCCCTACGAGGCTCGGATGCTGCGGGCGTTCTATTTCTTCGAACTGGCCCGGCGTTATGGCGACATTGCCATGCCGACCCGGGTGCTGACCATCGAGGAGGCCAATACGATCGGCAAGATGTCGTTCGACGAAGTGATCGGGTTCATTGTCGCCGAATGCGATGCATGTGCCGCCGACGGCAACCTGCCCAATACGTATGTCGGCGAGCCGGGTAACGAGACGGGACGTATCACCCGGGGCTTCGCACTCGCACTCAAATCCAAGGCACTGCTCTATGCGGCGAGCGAGCTGCACAATCCTTCGATGGATGTCGAGCGTTGGAAACGTTCGGCGAAGGCAGCGCTGGATCTGATCGAGACGGGTCTCTATTCTCTCGATCCGGCGGATAAAAGCAATAACATCACTTCGCCGGAGGTCGTCCTGCTGCGTATGAACAGCGATGACAACACGTTCGAACTTCGCAACTTCCCGATCCGCTTTACCGAAGGCCGCCGAACGACTGCCGCCACGGGGACTTTCCCGACGCAGGAATTGGTCGATGCCTTCCAGACGAAGAACGGCTATCCGGTGACTTTGGGCGTGAACGGCTGGCAGTGCGACGACCCGCAGTTCAATGCTCAAACTCCGTATGCAAATCGGGATCTTCGTTTCGCCCGGACCATTCTCGCAAACGGCAGTCAGTTTAAGGGCTCGATGATCGAAACTTATGTCGGCGGCAGTGATTATGCGTCGATTGCCGAGGGCGGTTCGCCCACGGGGTATTTTCTGCGCAAATATATTCAGGAATCCACGAATCTCAATCCCAACACGCCGGTTTCCAACAAGCACCATTGGATCGTTTACCGTTATGCCGAGACGCTGCTGACCTATGCCGAGTCGATGATCGAGGCATTCGGTGACCCGGACTACACGGATGAAACCTATCTGTATTCGGCCCGGTGGGCGATCAATCAGGTGCGTGCCAATGTCGGAATGCCCGATATTACCGTCACTGGCAAGACCGACTTCATTGCCGCGCTCCGCAACGAGTGGCGTGTGGAGTTCGCTTTCGAGGATCACCGGTTCTGGGACGTTCGCCGCTGGAAAATCGGCGACGCGACCCAGCGCCGCATCCACGGCGTGGAGATTACCCGCACGGGGAGCGAGTATACGTTCCGTCGGAAAGTCTGCGAACAACGGACATGGGCCGACCGGATGTATCTCTATCCGATCCCCCAGTCGGAACTCTACAAAAATCCGAATCTCGCTCCGCAAAATACGGGCTGGTAACGGACCCCAAGCAAAACAGTACGAAAAAATCAAACAACCTATTACGATTATGAAAATTCGAAAATTCATGCAGTCATTCCGGTTAATGACCGTTATCGCAGCTGCGGCGGGGTTCGTCGCCTGCCAGGAAAATACGGTGGATACGCAGGGCGAAATCCTGCCGAAACTCGCTACGGACGCCCAAAATACGTATGTCGCTGATCCGACATTGCCCGAGAACATTACTTTCAATGTCAGTTCCAATACTCCATGGCGAATTACGGTTGATTGCGGCGAGGGTTTCGCCGAGCGTCCGTGGTGTTCGGTTTCGCCTTCGTTGAGTGCCGTAAGTTCGCTGGTCGAGGAGGTTACGATCAAAATGAAAGATAACCCGACTTATGAGAGCCGAACGGCCGCTATTACGATCGAGGCAGACGGAATTGCCGAGCCGACGGTTATTACGGTCAGACAGACCGGTCAGGGCAATCTGACGCTTTCGGAGCTGCAACCCCGGGAGGAAATTTCAAAAGATGGCGGTTCCGCATCCTTTACCGTGGTTTCCAACCGCGACTGGACAGCCGAGTCGGACCAGAAATGGCTGACGCTGGACAAGTCATCCGGTACTGCGTCGGACGATCCCATAACGGTAACTGTAACGGCTTCTGTCAGCGACGGTTTGCGTCGCACAGCGGTGGTGACCGTGAGGACCGATCTCGAAACCGAAACTATCGAAGTCGTACAAGAGGGATGGAGAATGGAGTTCCGCCCGTTGGAAAACCCCGAAACGGAGCTGTTTTTCGGATATGCGGGTGACACGAAAACCTACTATGTAGACGCCAATGTCGAGTGGATCGTATCTTCGGAGAATACATATGCCGAGGTTGAGAAAATTGACGGGGAGTCGTTCTCAGTGAAACTTCCTTTTGCCCGGGCTTTTGCGGATGAGAAGATCGCGGTTGTGCTGAAGGCGGCGGTTGAAAATTCGCCGCTTGAGACACAGACCATGACCGTTACGCAGGAGACGGCCGTTATCCCTGAAAGCGGGCAATTGAACGGCAATACGCTGACCGCAACCGATGGCAATGCGCGTGTCAAGAGCAAGGGCGAGTACAAGTACGGTGAGTTTATCTGGAAATTTTCCGAAGTAGATCTCGAATCGGGTTATTTCTCGATCAACAATTGGGCCGGTAGTGTGTATCTGATGCTGCGTTTCGGCAATAACGATCATCAGTTGTCGGCAGGAGGTGAGGTTACGGTTAACGGACAAAGGGTTTGTTTCGGTTTTGACAACGGTTGGGGCGGACTTTGGAATGACTCTAAGCAGTTTATCGAGGGCTCGTATCCCGCGGATGTCAAGGAGCTCCGGTCGCTCCGTTTGCGGATCGAACCGACCGAAAGAAGCGGCACCCAACAGAACAAGACCCTTTCGAGAAAGGTCTGGATCAATGACGTGCTGGTACTCGACAACAGTACCAATGTCGGCGATGTATGGCAGGAAGGCAGCACGCAAGCCGGATTCAATTATCTTTTCGGCATCGAGTCCGGCACCGGTACGATGACGATCGAATCCTTCGAGTATAAGCCTCTTCTCTAAAATGTATCTGGCATGAAACTCCTATTTCGAAAATCTTACGGTCGGAGCGTCTACGCGGCGCTCCCGGCCTTGCTGACAATGCTGTTCGCAGTGGCATGTCAGGACGACGAACCACAGAAATGGGTCGATTTGCGCTATAAGGCGGAGGATGCCTACATCCTTGAAGCGACCGCACCCAGTCCGATCCGATTGCAGGTGAAATCGACCGATCCGTGGAGAGTCTATGGACTGCACGACGATTGGTGTACGATTACTCCCGCCGAAGGAACATCCGGTGAAATTTTCGATGTCGAAGTCTGCTATTCGGACAATTCGGCCCTCGACGACCGGATCGATACGCTGATTATCCGAAGCGATTATTGGATCGGTAAATGGATTCAGGTTCGACAGAAAGGAATCGCTTATCTCGATCTGGAAGATGCCGATAACGTCGAATTGCTTCAGACCGGCAGTTCGGGTAGTTTTAAGATCCGGTCGAATCAGGATTGGAGTGTGCGTCTTGGCGAGAATGCCTCGTGGCTGAATGTTTCGTCGGATTTGGCTGGCTCAGGCGATGGTGAGATCGCCTTCTCTGCCGGTGAAAATAAGGGCGAACGGCGGTACGCTGATCTTGTGATTTGCGACCGCCACGGCGAAACGGTACATGTGGTAACCGTAGCACAAGTCGGCGTACAACTTGATCCGGCGGAAACATTAATTAAAACCGATTATACGGCGAAAACATATAGTCTTGATGTTGTTTCCAATGCTTCATGGACTGTTTCACGTGAAGACGAACAGCAGGAGTGGTTCTCGTTTGAGAAAACCTCGTTCGAAGGCTCGGATAAACTGGTTATTACGATCGGTGAAAATCCGAACACCTCGATCCGCAATGCGACGATTATCCTCCGGACAATCAAGGCGGAAGGCGTAACGCAGGTCGAAAAGCGCATTGTTCTCCGCCAGGCGAACGATCCCGTTCCGGAACATTACGAGTTCAACAGCGGGGAACAGACCAAATGGTCGGTGAATCAGGGAACTGCTTCATTTGCCGACGGCGACGTTACTTTCTCGCCGGGTCGATTGCTGCGCTATGAGTTCCGTACGGGAAATTACAAGATTCGTATCAAGAAATGGGATGCGACGGCAGTGTCGACGCTTTATTTCTGCAACGGCGATTTTGAAATCCGCTGGCATCTGAATGCCGGAAAGAAAACTACGGATATATCGGTGCGTAACGCCAATAGTACAGCCGTGCACAAAAATATTGCATTCGATCCTTCCGCGCCTCATGAAATCGGATTACGGATGTCGGAAACTGTTGACGGATACACACGTTACGAATGGTTGCTCGACGGAGTGGCGTTCAATTCCTATGCCGCCGACGGGTCGGACGGAGGATCGAGCAAGATTAAGTTCGGCAGTAAATATTCCGTATTCCTCGGATGCTCGTCCGGAACTGTGACCTATGATTGGTGGGAGTATGCGATTCCCTATGAGTATTTCGATTGGGATGATTGATGAACCTAAGAATTAGAATGAATATGAAAATAAATGCTTTATTGCTCGGTGCATTGTCTGTTCTGACGGCAGCTTGTTCTTCGGACAGTTCCGGAGAGCCGGCGGATGATGCACTGCTGAAATCGTTTGTTCTGACGATCGGTGAGTTGAATTATCATGCCGACATCGATCCGGACGACCATACGGCTCGTATCGGGGAGATTCAGTACGGCGGACAGATAAGCGGAGTGGATTACCGGCTGGCCGAAGGGGCCACTATCGCACCCGATCCCAAGTCGCTTGTGGGCGAATGGCCCGAAAGTCAGGAGTTCGCTGTCTCCAAAGAGGGGCGTTCCGAGAATTACACCGTATATCTTTCGGCTTATGTCGCCAAATGGCCCGAAGCTGAGAATGAAATTATTTTCTACGATGATTTCGATCAGGCAGACGGGTTGGATTACGATAGTTGGTCACATGTTCCGTATGGTACGGCAGCCTGGCAGATTTATATGTCGGGCAGTCCGGATCAGGCTTATGTCAAGGATGGCAAGCTGATTCTTACCATCGAGAAGAAAGACGGCAAGGTCGTTTCGGGCGGTATCAAGACTCAGGGCAAGAAATGGTTCAACAACTGTCGGATCGAGGTTTGTGCTCGTTTTGTCGAAGATGCAGGCAGCATAGGTCAGGCAATCTGGCTAATGCCGGAGCCTATGTACCAGATCTACCCGGGATGGCCTCATGGCGGAGAGATCGATATTATGGAACACAGCTATCTGAACGATTACGTTCAGCAGACGCTCCATTCCCATTATATTGATATTTATCAGGAAACACCGTCCGGGAAAGCTGCTTATGCAGATTACAACAAGGGAACGTTCAATGTCTATTCGGCGGATTTGACCGATGAAGAGATCGTGTTCTACACGAATGACAAGGAGACGATGCGTTATGCGAATCAGCATTTTCCGAACGAGTCGGAGTTGATGCAGTGGCCTTTCCGAGGGCAGTATTATCTGATACTCTCGATAGGTGCGGCCGGGCGTAGTGAGGTTCAGGATGCAGATATCCCGTCGTTTATGGAGGTCGATTGGGTTCGTGTAACCAGACTCGGCAACTGATGCGGATGAAAACTCAACTGTTTTTCGGGGCGCTTGCATATTCGCTTTCTTTACTTTCGACGGAAGTACAGGCCGGAACACCGGCTTGTACTTCGTTGAAAGAGAGGTCTGCGGAACGGCATGAAATCGTTGTCTTTTCGGAAGATTTCGATCAAAAGTCGCGCATCCCTGATTCTGAATACTGGAGTTTTATTCCAGCCGGTGCGCCTGTCTGGCAGAAACATATGTCAGGGAGTGTCAGGGAAGCCAGTGTCAAGAAGGGGAAACTGATCCTGCGGGCACGGAAGAAAGACGGGATTTACAGATGCGGCGGTATATGGAGTTTGGGTAAGATCGCTTTTGGTCCGGGACATCGGATCGAAGTCGGAGCACGGTTCGGCCGACTGGCGCCAGGAGCCTGGCCCGCCATTTGGCTGATGCCGGAAAAACCGATATATCCGGGGTGGCCCGCCTGTGGGGAGATTGATATTATGGAACATCTGAATTGCGATGATTTCGTTTATCAGACCGTGCACAGCCACTTTATCCATCATCATACTGCTGCGGGACCGTCCGGCGATCAGCAGACTCCCAAGATCGACATCAAGGCGTTTCATCGCTATGCGGTCGAGATTTCCGACGACGCTCTGGTGTTTTATATCGACGACGTAGAAACGTTTCGCCATATGAACCTGCATCTCCCGGATGAACGGCAAAAGATGCAGTGGCCGTTTAAGACTCGTTATTATTTGATTCTCAATCTTGCACTCGGCGGTTGGGCCGGAGAAATCGAGGATGCCAAATTGCCGGTCGAAATGGAAGTGGACTATGTGCGGGTGACTAAACTTTCCGAGGAATAATCAAATATCGAACGAATGACTCTGATAAAAAGATTTATTACACTTATTGGCATTTGTTGTCTGTATCCGGTCGTCGGTCGGCCGGGAACATTCGACATTGTTCCATGTCCGCTCTCCGTCGAACGGGGTGTCGGCGCATTTCGGCTGAAAGCCGGAGCCGTTGTATCGGCCCCCGACTCTTTGCTCGGGGCCGCCCGGCTTTTTTCGGAAATGGCAGCTCCGATTCTCGGAGGAAAACTCGCTCTCGAATCCCATGCTGCGGCCCCTGCGTTGTCGCTTGCGGGCGATTCTTCGCTGGCCAGGGAGGAATACGTGCTTGATGTTACCCGTCGGGGTATCGAACTGCGGGGCGGTTCCGTAAGCGCTGTCCTGTACGGACTGCAAAGTTTGCGGCAACTGGCGTTCGAAAACCGAGGAACGATTCCCGTTGTACGGATTCACGACAAACCGTTTTTCGCCTATCGCGGAGCCATGCTCGACGTCTGCCGCCATTTTTCACCCATTGGCGAGGTCAAGCGGTTTATCGACATCCTTGCCCTGCACAAACTCAATGTCTTTCATTGGCATTTGACTGACGATCAGGGTTGGCGGATCGAGATTCGCCGTTACCCGGCTCTGACCCAAACCGGGTCCGTACGCCGCGGGACGGTTGTCGGCGACCATCGGACCTCTTCCGAGTATACGGACGAACCGTACGGCGGCTACTATACGCAGGACGAGATCCGCGAAGTCGTGGCCTATGCGGCCGAACGGGGTATTATGGTGATTCCCGAAATCGAGATGCCCGGTCATGCCGTGGCGGCATTGGCGGCTTATCCCTGGCTCGGGTGCACCGGAGGTCCTTATGAAGTGATGCGGACGTGGGGCGTGAGCGAGGACGTTCTGTGCATCGGCAAAGAGTCGACGCTCGGATTCCTGAAGGATGTGCTGACCGAAGTTCTCGAACTCTTTCCGTCGGAATATATTCACATCGGCGGGGATGAATCGCCGCGCAAACGCTGGAAATCGTGTCCGTTCTGTCAAGAACGTATCCGTCGGGAGGGGCTGCGGAACGAGGCCGAACTGCAAAGTTATCTGGTCCGCCGGATCGAGGAATGGCTCCGTGACCGCGGCCGCCGTCTGATCGGCTGGGACGAGATTCTCGAAGGCGGCGTATCGCAGGACGCTACCGTCATGTCGTGGCGCGGGACCCGTGGCGGCATCGAGGCGGCGCGACACGGCAATCGGGTCGTCATGGTTCCCTGCGATTACTTCTATTTCGATTACTATCAGACGCATGATCCGGCACGGGTCGAACGGGAAACGGTCGCCACGGGACGACCCGACGACGTTCCGTACGTAACCGTACGCCGGGCATACGAATTTTCGCCTTACGAAGGTCTCGACGGCGGTCAGCGACAGTGCATACTGGGCGTGCAGGGAAATATATGGCGGGAATATATGGTCGATTTCCGACAGGTCGAGCATATGCTGTTGCCCCGTTTGGCTGCGCTTGCCGAAGTGGCGTGGAGTTGCGATCGACGTGATTTTCCCGATTTTTCCCGTCGGCTGTTTCGCCTGAAGGAGTTGTACGATCAGGAAGGATACCGTTATGCCCCTTATTTTTTCAACGGAACCGATACCGTTCCGCAGTGACATGAATCATTAATAGCCAAACTGAAAAAATGAATAAATCGATTTTTATAATTGCAGTCAGCCTGCTGTTTGCGGTCGGAACCGCAGTCGGGCGGCCGGCACCCGATAAAAAGACGCGGTACATCGTTCTGGCCGAGCAGGCCCGGCATTATGTGGCGATCGCCGATGCTGCGACGCAGCGGATCGTATGGACGTGGGATGTTTCGAAATCCGGACTCCCTGCCGAACACCGGAACTGGTTCAACTGCCCGACGGAGATCAAGCCCGTCTACGGCGGGCTGTGTATTCTCGTCGTCTCGAACGGCGGCATCGGACTGATCCGCATCGCTGACCACCGGATGATCTGGTATGCCGCCAGCGGCGGCGGATTTCCGCATTCGGCCGAAGTATTGCCCGACGGTAACATCGCTGTGGCTTGCAGCACCAGTAACACGCCGGCTGGCGACAAACTCAAGATCTACCGGGTGGACTACGACCGTTTCCCGGCAACCGAGGCCGTCGCAGTCTATCCGCTCAAGTCGGGCCATAATGTCGTCTGGGACCGGAAGAACAAGGTGTTATGGGCAACAGCTTACACGACGCTCAATGCTTATGCTTACGGGCTGAAGGAGGGAGTTCCCGCCCTGACGCTTTGCGAATCGCTTCCGCTGCCCGACGGCGGCGCGGACCCGCACGATCTGTTCCCGGCTTACGGCGAGCGTAAATTGTGGCTGACGACTTCCGAACGGCTCTATAAGTTCGATCCGAAACGCAAACGCTTCGACGAGGTCGTCGTAGCCGAAGAGCTTCGACACTTGAAGAGTGCCTCGTCGGGCCCTTCCGGCTATCCGACCATCGTGCTGCGGCCGACCGAACAATGGTGGTCCAATGCGTTGGTCGCCATCGACGGAACTCCCGTATACACGGGCCCCGAATATTTCAAGATTTACAAAGGCCGATGGCTGTTGGACAATACGTTCAGTTATCCGAAAAATCATCGGCTTCCGGCAAAACGATAACCGAAATATCCGCATCGAATGAAAAAATTGATGATGTCGCTGATCGCAGGATCGGCGGTACTGACGCTTTTTGCGCAAGTGCGGCACAGCGAGCCGCAAATTCCCGTACGGCCGACACTCGAAGAGGAGGGGTCGTTCTCCATGATTCTGATACCCGACCCGCAGAGCCAGATCAAATTCGCCGCCAACCAGCCGTTGTTCGAACTGATGACGGCGTGGGTCGCTCAAAATATCGATCGGCTGCGAATTCGGGCCGCACTGTTCACCGGTGACATGGTGGAACAGAACGATCAGCTTACAGGCGGCGATCCCGTGCATTTCCACAACGGCGACCAGACGTCGCGGCAGCAATGGAGTGCCGTTTCACGAGCCTTGGAACGGCTGGACGGCCGGATTCCCTATATCGTTTGTCAGGGGAATCACGACGTGGGCTACGTTGCGGCGGAAAATCGTCTTTCGATGATGCCGCAGTACATCTATCCCGAACGCAATACCGAGATCGTCGCGCATCTGGCCGCTGCCGGCCTCAATCACGAAAATGTTCATACGCTGGAGAATGCCGCCTATGAATTCCATGATGCGGCGTGGGGCGATCTGCTGGTGATCGCTTTCGAATTCGCGCCCCGCGACGAGGCGCTCGACTGGGCGCGCGGTCTGATCGAGTCGGAAAAATACCGCAACCACCGGGTAATCGTTCTGACCCATTCGTTTCTCGATACGGACGGCAGTCGCAAAAAAGGCGAGGGCTACAAACTTACGCCCCGAAACTGGCCGCAGGCCGTTTGGGAGAAACTGGTCTATCCTTCGAAGAACATTTGTCTGGTGCTCTGCGGCCATACGGGGACTCCTCCGAAGATCGACATGGAGGGCGGTGCCGACGGAGTTGCCGGGATCGATTACCGGACGACTTCGGCTTATCGTGTGGACCGGGCGGCCGATGGGCGCCGGATTCCCCAGATGATGTTCAACTCGCAGGCCGGCGACGGCGGCTGGTTCGGCAACGGCGGCGACTGCTGGCTGCGGATTTTAGAGTTCAGGCCCGACGGACGGACGATTGGCGTGCGGACCTTTTCGCCGTTGTTCGCCCTGTCGCGCATCACGGCGCGGAATGCCTGGCGGACGGCCGATTACGACCGGTTCGATATACGGATCGACGATTTGAAAAAGTAAAAAAGATGAATGGTAGATTTTTAGCATGTTGTCTGCTTGTTCTGGCCGTCGTGCCGGCATCCGGACAGCGCTGGCAGATCGGAACAGATCAGCGTCATATCGTTTGGCGGCCCGGATCCGATCTTCCGCATGAGGACTGTGTGGAGATGACCGGCGAGGCGACTTCCCTCGTTTTGCGGTGGGGTGTCGACGAGCGGGGAGCGTTCCGCGAAGAGCGTTCCCTGGTCTTTCCCTTGCTGCGTACCGTTCCGAACGATACGCATGCCAGCCTCGTGTTCCGTATGGCGACCGACATACCGTCATTGCTGAGCGTGGACGGCTTCGCCCTGCAGTCGGAAACGGTGGAGCAGGTGCGGTTCGATGGAGTGATGGAGGTGCGCAGTACGTGGCGAACAGGGCGGTCGAAACTGGGATTGGTGTCGGACTATGCTTCCGAACCTGCCGTGACGATGACCCGGACTATTTTTCCTTCCCGGACCCTGCCGTTGACAAGCGAGCGTTATGTGCTGCGCAACAGCAGCCCGAACCGCACGCGTACGATCTATATCCCGGAATATATGCAGACGTTCGAAACCGATCCTGCGAAAGGCGTGGAGGGCAGTTACGTCCTGCGGGCCGATATTTCGGGCAGCGGACGTTTCGAGGTCGCACCCGGCGATTCGGTGGCTTTCGATGCGGTGTTTCAGGCATACCGCAAAGGTGAAAATCCCCGACGTCCGGACGTCGCCGCGGAGCTGGCTGCGCGCCGTGCGTTCATACGGGAGGACATCGGACACAGCCTTGTGCTCGAAACGCCCGATTCGGTGCTGAATACGGCGTTCCATTTTTCCAAACTCCGGGCTGCCGAAAGCATCATCCGAACGCGGGGCGGATATATGCACGCTCCCGGCGGCGAGGTTTTCTATGCGGCGGTATGGACCAACGACCAGTGCGAATACGTGATTCCGTTCTTTCCTTTTCTGGGTTATGCGACGGCCAATGAATCGGCCATCAACACATTCCGCCATTTCGCTCGTTTCATGAATGCCGACTATCGGCCTCTGCCCAGTTCGATCATCGCCGAGGGTACGGATATCTGGAATGGGGCGGGAGACCGCGGCGATGCTGCAATGTGTGCGAACGGGGCAGCCCGTTATGCCCTTGCGCGTGCCGACCGCACCGAAGCTGAAGAGTTGTGGCCGTTAGTCGAATGGTGTCTGGAGTATTGCCGTCGCAACCGGACCGCCGACGGAGTCGTGGCGTCGGATTCCGACGAACTGGAAGGGCGTTTCCCTGTCGGCCGGACCAATCTGGCCACCTCTGCGCTCTATTACGACGCGCTGTTGTCGGCTGCTGCACTGGGCCGGGAAATCGGTGTGAAACCGTCGCAGACGAACGCCTATTTGCGTCAGGCCCGGGAGCTGGCCGCGGCCATCGAACGGTTTTTCGGCCGTGACGTGGCCGGTTATCATGCCTACCGCTATTCGGAAATCAACGATAAACTGCGCGCCTGGATCTGCATGCCTCTCGTCGTCGGTCTTTCCGAACGTCGTGAGGGGACGGTTGCCGCGCTGCTCGGCCCCGAACTCCATACGGAGGACGGCCTGCTGACGGAACAGGGCGATTCGGTTTTCTGGGATCGCTCGACGCTCTATGCCCTGCGGGGTATTTTCCGGGCAGGCTGCGCCGATAAGGCGGGCGATTTTTTGCATCGGTTTACAGCTCGGCGCCTTACGGGCGATCATGTCCCCTATTTTATCGAGGCATGGCCCGAAGGCTCCGGTTCGATGCGGCAGCTTTCTGCCGAGAGCGGCCTCTACTGCCGTATTTTTACCGAAGGATTGTTCGGCATTCGTCCGACGGGATTCAGATCTTTTGAGATGACTCCTTCGTTGCCGGCCGCTTGGGATCGTGCGGCCTTGCGCCATATACGGGCTTTCGGGAGCGATTTCGACCTCGAAATCGAGCGTGTTGCGTCCGACAGGCTCCGCGTCACGCTTCGCCGGCAGGATAAGAACCCGCAAATCCATATCCTGAAGTCCGGCATGACACTTCGTATTTCGCTTAAATAATGTTTCATATGATTGTAAGGAAAATTTTCAGTTTATTGTCCCTCGTCCTCTCATGCGCAGCGATGGGGCAGACGATTACACCCGAAATAGAAAAGCGTGCCCTTGAGTTGGTTGCGCAAATGACACTCGAAGAAAAACTTGCCTATATCGGTGGCTACAACGGTTTTTTTATTCGGCCCATTCCCCGGTTGGGGATTCCGGAGATACGTATGGCCGATGGCCCCCAAGGGGTTCGCAACGACACTCACAGTACGATGTATCCATGCGGTATCGCGGCTGCCGCGACATGGAACCGGGAATTGGCCCGGACTTACGGCCATTCACTCGGTCAGGACGCCCGGGCACGGGGTGTCCATATCATGCTTGGCCCCGGGGTGAATATCTATCGCTCGCCGCTTTGTGGACGCAATTACGAATATTATGGCGAGGATCCCTTTCTGACGTCCGAAACGGCCGTGGCGTATATCGAAGGTATGCAGGCGGCCGGTGTAATGGCGACGATCAAGCATTTTTGCGGCAATAATCAGGAGTGGAACCGTCATAACGTTTCTTCCGATATTGATGAGCGGACGCTTCACGAAATCTACCTGCCGGCGTTTCGCAAAGCTGTACAGAAAGCCCGAGTCGGCGCTGTGATGTCGAGCTATAATCCGGTTAACAGCATACATACCACCGAAAGCCGCGAACTGATTATCGACGTACTGCGGGAAAAGTGGAATTTTAAGGGTATCTACATGTCCGACTGGACTGCGACCTATTCGACTGTCGGAGCAGCCAATAACGGTTTGGACCTTGAGATGTCGTGGGGCCAGTTCATGAATCCGGATAAATTGCGTACGGCCTTGGCGACGGGAACTGTGACGGAGGAGACGATCGATGAAAAATGCCGTCATATCGTGCAGACGCTCATAGCTTTCGGGTTCTTCGATCGGGAGCAGCGGGATTGGTCGATCCCCGAAAAAAATCCCGTCTCTTCGGAAACGGCGCTCGCCGTGGCGCGCGAAGCCGTAGTATTGCTTAAAAACGATGGCGATATGCTGCCTTTCTCTCGAAAGATACGGAATGTGGTTGTGATGGGGCCCAATGCGACTAATATCCCTACGGGCGGAGGCAGCGGATTTGTTATGCCCTTTGAAACCGTATCTGTGGCAGAGGGGATTCGCAATGCAGATAAGCGCATCCGCATGAAGGTATTGGCACCTGAACTGTCTGTGGATTTAACGGCTCGGGGGTGTTTCTTTACGCCGGATGGCAAACCCGGATTGCGAGGGGAATTTTTCGCCAATCCGAAACTTGAAGGGAACGCCGTCGGAACGGTCGATGCCACTGCAATCGACTTTTTCTGGCAGAATGCTCCGATGGAGGGTGTGCCTGCTACGCAGTTCTCGGCACGTTGGACGGGAACGTTCATTCCGTCGGTTACGGGGCAGGCAGTCTTTCAGATCAGCGGTGATGACGGTTACCGACTTTATATCGACGATCGGGAGATTATTGCCGATTGGTACGACCATTTTATCACAATGAAGCGCGCATCGGTGGATGTCGAGGCGGGCAAAAGCTACAAGGTGCGTTTGGAATATTACAATGCCTGGGATTCCGGGACTCTCCGGATGTGCAGCGCTTGTCATTCGCCTATTTTACCGCAGCAGGAGATCGAATCGGCTGATGCCGTCATCTATTGTGCCGGCTTCGACTCTTCGACCGAAGGCGAGAATTGCGATCGTCCGTTCTCGCTGCCGCAACAGCAGTTGAAGGAGATTGCCGAAGCGGCGATGCTCAATCCTAATCTGATTGTGGTGGTCAATGCCGGCGGCGGGGTTGATTTCACACCAATAGTCGATAAGGCGCGTGCCGTGCTTATGGCCTGGTATCCGGGACAAGAAGGCGGTCGTGCGATTGCCGAGATCCTGACCGGTCGGATCAATCCCAGCGGGCGTCTTCCGATTACGGTAGAGCGTCGGGCGGAGGATAATCCGACGTTTGACAGCTATCGTGCGAACGTTGCTCAGGTTTACAACAGCCCGCTACGAGTCAGTTATGACGAAGGCGTTTTCGTTGGATACAGAGGATACGATCGGGCGGGCACCGAACCGATGTACCCGTTCGGCTACGGACTCTCCTATACGACTTTCGATTATGCGAATCTGAAGATGGAACGACTGGATGACGGGAATGTCGTGGTATCATTCGAGGTGACGAATACTGGTCGTTTCGCTGGTTCCGAGGTGGCGCAACTTTATGTTGGTGATGAGGTGGCCAGTGTTCCTCGCCCTGAAAAAGAGTTGAAGGGATATGAAAAGGTGCGGCTCGAACCCGGTGAAACGAAAAGTGTGGAGATTCGTCTGTCACCGGACGCCTTTGCTTTTTACGATATGAACCGCCATGATTTCGTGGTCGAACCGGGTGATTTCACGATTTCGGTCGGCGCTTCATCGCGGGATATTCGATTGAGCGAAAAGATTCGGATCGACTGATTGACAGCCTTACCCTTTTCTGTATCTCCAGCAGGAATTTGTAATGTTATCATTAAATAAGTTTTACATAATCTGATTTACTGCGGGTTTGGAAGATGGTCCCGAGCAGATATTTTTTGTCGAGTACTAACCGAATGGTTGATTGATTATGAAAACACGTTTTGGTATTCCGTTTTTTTTATTGATTGCAAGTTGTAGTTCGGATCCGACTGTCATGTCTGATGACTTTGTTGCAGGTCAATGTTATGACTTGACTGGTGATCCGACAACCGTGGGAATGCATTATCTGGAGTTTGCTGATGGTGGTGCCCCTTTTACCGAGGGTTTCTATTATGGTGGAGCGGAAAAAACATATAAAGTCCATGCCAATATTCCGTGGAAAGTTTCGACTAATCGCCGGGAAGCCGTAATTACAATCGTCGATAATGAGACATTTAAAGTAAAATTGCCCAAATCAATTGCTTGTGCGCCAAGGACACTTACGGTTACACTTTCTCCTTCAACAGAGATTTCAGAGGTGAGCCCGAAAACTTTCAGCACCGTGTGGGGATCTCCCGTTTGGAGTGGGGGTGATGGTTGGAGCCTTGACAGCGAAACGGGTTCGGCAACACTCACGATAAATAATGCGGCTGGTCGTCTTTTTTCTATTGATAAATATAAATACGGTTATTTCGAATGGACATTTTCGAACGTGAATATTTCTCAAGGGGATTTGTCTATTGTCGGCGGTAAGATAAATACTAATAATGAGCCTTATCTTATGTTCTCATACGGCAACAAAAATGCATACACAGCCTATGGTATGGTCAACAACCCGACAAAAATTTATTTTGGGAATGATAACGGTTGGCTTCCGCTCTATACAGCGATCTTCCAAGCAGGGTATCCGACTATCAATAATCTTAAAAAAATCCGGTTAATGATTACGCCATACGATGGAAAGGGTGGAAACTATGCTAAAGGCATTAGACGGCGTATTTGGATCAATGATGTATTGGTAATTGATGATTGGAATGGAGGTGATATTTGGCAAGGGACTCATGATGGGTTACCATACGATTTTGGTATTGATTCCGGTACGGGCATGATAACTTGCAATACGTTTGTCGCCGATCCTAATTATTGGAATTATTCCATACCCTCGGAGACCGAAAACGAAATTATTTTCTACGATGATTTCGACCAGGCAGACGGGTTGGATTACGATAGTTGGTCACATGTTCCGTATGGTACGGCAGCCTGGCAGATTTATATGTCGGGCAGTCCGGATCAGGCTTATGTCAAGGATGGCAAGCTGATTCTTACCATCGAGAAGAAAGACGGCAAGGTCGTTTCGGGCGGTATCAAGACTCAGGGCAAGAAATGGTTCAACAACTGTCGGATCGAGGTTTGTGCTCGTTTTGTCGAAGATGCAGGCAGCATAGGTCAGGCAATCTGGCTAATGCCGGAGCCTATGTACCAGATCTACCCGGGATGGCCTCATGGCGGAGAGATCGATATTATGGAACACAGCTATCTGAACGATTACGTTCAGCAGACGCTCCATTCCCATTATATTGATATTTATCAGGAAACACCGTCCGGGAAAGCTGCTTATGCAGATTACAACAAGGGAACGTTCAATGTCTATTCGGCGGATTTGACCGATGAAGAGATCGTGTTCTACACGAATGACAAGGAGACGATGCGTTATGCGAATCAGCATTTTCCGAACGAGTCGGAGTTGATGCAGTGGCCTTTCCGAGGGCAGTATTATCTGATACTCTCGATAGGTGCGGCCGGGCGTAGTGAGGTTCAGGATGCAGATATCCCGTCGTTTATGGAGGTCGATTGGGTTCGTGTAACCAGACTCGGCAACTGATGCGGATGAAAACTCAACTGTTTCTTCGAGGATAGGTGTGTTTTTAGGGTCACCTTCTTTTAGGTAAGGTAATTTTCTGCTTTGATTGTTTTCTTATTAATTATATAAATAATGAAAAAAGCTATCTTTTTTATTCTACTTTTTGCAGCTGCCGCAAATCTTTCAGCCCAGACTTTTACGGAATGGCACGACGCCGCGGTCAACGAGATCAACCGGCAGCAGATGCACGCCACCTTCTTCGCCTACGAATCCGCAGACGCCGCCCGAAGGGGCGACCCGTACGCCTCCGAACGCTTCCTCGACCTCGACGGGACGTGGAAATTCTCGTGGGTGCGCAACGCCGAGGAGCGTCCCACGGACTTCTTCCGTCCCGGCTTCAACGACGGCGCGTGGGGCGAAATGCCCGTTCCGGGGCTCTGGGAGCTGAACGGCTACGGCGATCCGCAATACCTCAATATCGGCTACCCGTGGCGCGAGCAATTTGAAAACAATCCGCCCGAGGTGCCCACGACCGAAAACCACGTCGGCTCCTACCGCCGCGAAATCGAGATCCCGGCCTCGTGGTCGGACAAGCAGGTCATCGCCCGGTTCGGGTCCGTCACCTCGAACATCTACCTGTGGGTCAACGGACGGTTCGTCGGTTACAGCGAGGATTCGAAACTCGAAACCGAATTCGACATCACGAAATACGTCCGTCCCGGCAAGAACCTCATCGCATTCCAGGTCTTCCGCTGGTGCGACGGCACCTACCTCGAAGATCAGGATTTCTTCCGCCTCTCGGGCGTGGGCCGCGACTGCTACCTCTATGCCCGCGACAAACGCCATATCGCCGACGTGCGGCTCGACGCGGCCCTCTCGGAAAACTACACCCGCGGAACGCTCGCCGTGGAGCTGACTCTCCCCGCAGCGACCCGGGGCTGCACGGCGGAGGTGACGCTCACGGCCCCCGACGGCAGGGCCGTGGCCTCCCAAACGGCGAAACTCTTCGGTACGATAGCCCGTCTCGTGCTCGACGCCGGGCGGGTGCAGCCGTGGTCGGCGGAGATTCCCGCGCTCTACGGCGTCACGGTGACCCTGAAAGACCCGGCCGGAAAAACGATCGAAATCATCCCCCTGCACACGGGCTTCCGCGAGGTGAAGATCGAGGGCGGACAGCTTTTAGTGAACGGACAGCCCGTGCTTATCAAAGGCGCCAACCGCCACGAAATGGACCCCGACGGCGGATATGTCGTCTCGGAAGAGCGGATGATCGAGGACATCCGCATCCTCAAGGAGAACAATTTCAACGCCGTGCGCACATGCCACTACCCGGACGACGCCCGCTGGTACGCGCTCTGCGACCGCTACGGGCTCTACCTGGTGGCCGAGGCCAACCTCGAATCGCACGGCATGGGCTACGACGAAAAGACGCTGGCCAAGAATCCCGCCTACGCCCAGGCGCATCTGGAACGCAACATCCGCAACGTGCGGCGCAATATCAACCACCCGTCGGTCATCGTCTGGTCGCTGGGCAACGAGGCGGGCGACGGCCCCAATTTCGACGCCTGCTACGACTGGATCAAGGCTTACGACCCCTCGCGGCCGGTCCATTACGAACGTGCGGTCTACAACAACGGCGGCCGCAACACCGACATCGTCTGCCCGATGTACTGGGACTACGGCCAATGCGAAAAATACCTCCGGAACAATCCCCGAAAACCGCTGATCCAGTGCGAATACGCGCATGCGATGGGCAATTCGCTGGGCGGATTCGGCGAATACTGGGCGCTGATCCGCCAATATCCGCATTATCAGGGCGGGTTCATCTGGGACTTCGTGGACCAGTCGCTGCGCAAAACGGGTAAAAACGGCGCCATGATCTACGGCTACGGCGGCGACTGGAACCCCTACGACGCTTCGGACTGGAATTTCTGCGACAACGGGCTGATCTCGCCCGACCGCGTTCCGAATCCCCACATGCACGAGGCCCGCTACTGGCAGCAGCCCGTGTGGACCACGCTCGGCGAAGACCGGCGCACGCTGACGGTTTTCAATGAAAATTTCTTCCGGCCGCTCGACAACTGCTACCTGCGCTGGACGGTGCTCCGCGACGGGGACCCCGTGCGCAGCGGCATCGTCGCCGACCTGCGCGTCGCCCCGCAGCAAACCGCCGCCGTCGTGCTGCCGCTTGCCCCCGAAACGCTGCCCGCCGACGGAGAACTGCTGCTCAACGTGGAATACCGCCTCTGCGACGTCGAACCGCTGCTCGCGCCCGATCACCGCGTGGCCTACCAGCAGTTCACGCTGCGTGCGGCCGCGCCCGAGCCGCTCGCCGTCGCCGAACGCATGGCCGACCGCCACAATTCGATCGGCACGCTCACGGTCCGCGACGACGACCGCAACTACCTGATCGTCGAAAGCCCCGCCGCACGCATCGACTTCCGCCGCGCCGACGGGCTCATCACCCGCTACGAAGCGGACGGCATGCGCCTGCTCGACGCAGGGGCCGTCGTGGAGCCGAACTTCTGGCGCGCGCCGACGGACAACGACTTCGGGGCGAAGCTCAACGAGAAGAACCGCGCATGGGCCGATCCGGGGCTGACGCTGGTGTCGCTCGACCACACGCTGTCGGACGGCGTGGCCGTCGTCACGGCCCGCTACGACCTCCGACGTGTGACCGGACGGCTGGAGATCGAATACCGCATCGACAACGCCGGGGAGATCCTGATCCGTCAGACGCTGCACGCCGCCGCGGACAAGGGCGAACCCGACCTGCTGCGCTTCGGCATGCGGATGCGCATGCCCGCCGCCTACGACCGCATCGACTACTACGGCCGCGGGCCGTGGGAGAACTACGCCGACCGCAAGGACGGCGCTCTCGTGGGCCGCTACCGGCAGACCGTGGACGAGCAGTTCTACCCCTACATCCGTCCGCAGGAGACCGGAACCAAGAGCGACGTGCGCCGCTGGCGGCAGCACGACATCGCAGGCCGCGGCGTGGAGATCACGGCCTCGGAGCCCTTCTCGGCCTCGGCCCTGCACTATGCACAAGAGGCGCTGGACGAAGGGCTGACCAAGCAGCAGGGACATTCGCAGGAGATCGAACCCGACGACGCCGTATGGCTCTGCATCGACAAGGCGCAGTACGGTCTGGGGTGCGTCGACTCCTGGGGACAGCTTCCGCTCCGGAAATACCGCATGCCATATGGAAATTATGAATTCGAATTCAAAATAAGACCGTTATAAAAGAAGATATTATCTGCGTTCATCGCAATAATACTCCTCCGGACTATTGTGAACAACCAGAAATGAGATAATTTTTCTGTTATTGATAGCCCGCATTTATGATGCGGGCTTTTTTGTATTAGTTGTCAAAGTAGCTTTATAGGCTTGAGTCCATGTTTAATATTATTTCAATGGCATTTTCATAATTAGTGTCAACGATTATAAATCAGTCTGTAATTTTTTCAATTATGAAAACGCTTATCGACACCCGTATATATGCGTTGCTATCCCATAATGAATCGAATCTATTAGAACTAACCCAGGCTTATAAAGAATTTATCGAGATAATGACTGAAATGATCGCTAATTGCAACGACCGGGATGAAATATTAAGAATACTGCATTACGGCCGGATTGAATTCGACGTATTATCTCATCCTATGTTCAATCAGTATGCAGATAATGTCTTAAGGACGACCTTTATTATAAAGTTATGTATATTCTCGACTGCGAAATTAATATTGTCAGCAATAGTATGAAATATACTTCGGAACACGACTATTCGCTTCCAATATCCTGCCAAGGCGATGAATTACTATGGATTGGAACGCAGCAGGAATTGCTGGAGCTTGCTGTTGCCATTCATAAAAGCGGGGTTATCATGCTCGGTGACCGAAAGGCTCGCTTTATCGAAATTGTTCGTGCGTTGGCCGATATATTCCATATAACGATCAATGATGTCTACGTAAAGAAAACCAAGTTGCTCGACCGCTGTACGGCAGTGACTCCCTTTTTGGATAAATTGAAGAAAGCCTACGAGCAGGTCGTTGAAAGACATCTGCGGTAAAAAGTACGGAGGGGACAAAGACGAGGAAATCGGAAAGTTTTTCTCCGTTTGCGAAATTTCAACAGACTATTTTTCAGTTGATTACATTCTCATACTTTACAAAAAACTTTTTGATTTTTCCCGAGAGGCATCCGGAAAAGTGTATTTTTCAGTGATTTTGTATTATACATTTGCAGCAGAAAGCGATGCATAGTGCATCACTGCATTCAAAATCCAAATAACATGAAAAACATCCTTTTTGCTGTTGCAGTCTTCGCTGCCACATTCGTTTCCTGCAACAAGGAGACCGAAGTCGTATCTTCACCCAGCTCTTTCACCGATGGGGCACGTATCGCACTTACTCTTACCGATAATACCGCCGACACCCGCTCCTTCTTCGATTCGACAGCCTCGGCCGAGGCATGAGAGTCTTCGTTGTCGTCACTGTCGATCTTCGTCTTCGATAACGCCGACAACTTCGTTATCCGCCGGGATTTAACCTCCAGCGAGCTGGCCGCGAAATCTGCGACATTCTCCCTACCCAAATCTCTTGCCAGCACCCCCTGTTCATTCTACGCCGTAGCGAACTACGACGCCTCGTCGGCCAAAACCAAGGCGGCCCTTATGGCCCTCGTGGAGAAGTCGGCTGCCGATTACAACGGCACCTTTGCCGAGGTGTCCGCCGCAGCCAAGCGTTCGGGCGGCTTCGTGATGTCAGGCTCCGTGACCAAGACCGTCGGAGCCGTGAACACCACGACCAATGTCGGCATCACGCTCAAGCGCACCGTAGCCAAAGTAGCACTCCAGACGGCCATCGACCCGTCGTTTGCCGACAAATATGCCGGGACACTTACGATCAACTCCGTAAAACTCTCCAAAGCCGCCTCGCAGTCGCTCGTCGTGGCCGGGGCTCCGACACCCGGGCCCATGACCTTCAGCCACACGCAGACTCCCGCCTCTGCATCGGGAAAATACAATGCGCTGTTCTACTGTTTCGAGAATGGCTCTTTGGCCACCGGAAGCCGTGTGCTGCTGGAGATCGAAGCCACATACGATCTGGACGGTGAGAACACGACCACAGACGACCGCTCGGAGGTGGTCTATTCCATCGAACTGACGGGTAAGGCCGCGGGTGAGATCCTGCGTAACGGCTACTACCGCATTGCGGCCAATATTACGGGCCTCGTAGGTCAGGATTGCATGGTATCGGTCTCCGTCGCCGACTGGGAGACGCCCGTTACGCAGAACGTCGAGCTGGGGGCATAGCCCTCTTGTTTTGGCAGCTCCCGTCCTCAGGGACGGGGGCTGTTTTCAATCCCTATTTTCAGATTTTTCCGACTATGAAAAAATATCTGTTGATATTCACTTCTATCCTGTTTCTGTGGGGCTGTATTGCCGAGGACCGGACAGAGTGTGCAAATCCCCGCGGCGTCTTTGTCAGCCTGACGGTACGGCCCGAAAGGATGTCCTCCGTCACCCGCACGACGGATGAAACGGCCATCCGCGACCTGAACTTTTACCTTTACGACGATAACGGCAATGTTGTCCTGCACCGTTACCAGACCTCTGCGACGCTGCGTTTCGAATGCCTGCCGGGCGACTACCGGATGTGCATTGCCGCCAATCTGGGCCGCGATTTGGGCGAAAACCCGACATGGGAAGATTTCACCGTTACACACGCTGACAAGTACGACGTATTGCCTATGGCCTATGAGGGCGATATAACGATAATTCCCTCGGCAGACGGTGTGCTGACGCTTCCGACCGTCGAGGTCCAACGTTGCGTGACGAAAATCTCCTATAATATCTCCGTCAAACCTGCGGATATCGAACTGCGTTCCGTACAACTGCTTTCGGTTCCCCGGTCCACGTCAGTCTTCGATGCGGCCGCACCGTCGGATAATCCGGACGACTATACAGATTGTCTGGAGGTGGGACTTTCAGGACAGCTGGCTGCAGGCGACTGTTATCTGCTGCCCAATATGCAGGGAACGGTGTCGGCCATTACCGACCAGCGTCAGAAGAATCCGGACAATGCCCCCGCGAATGCCTCGTATCTTCTGATCCGTGCTGTGCGGGGAGCGAAAGTGCTGGCCTACTACATTTATCTGGGCGGTAACAACACCTCGGATTTCAATGTCCGGACGAACGTCCACTACCGGTTCAACATCTCGATCCTGGGCGACGGCGAGGTAGATACCCGCATTTCGTCCTATACACTGCGCGTTCGGGATGATTTCGACGACTACAACTACGGCGGCTACTGCCTTTTGGACGGCACGCGCTACCTCTATATCGACGTGGACAGTCCCGACGGCACAGCTCCGACGCGCGGACGGCTGGAAGTCCTTTCGGGCGATCTGAAATGCTTTACGTTCAATTACGGAGACAAGGGTGCCGTCCATGATTTCGATCTGTATGATTCCACCGGCGAGAATGCCTACGAAATGGAGTATTACACGCCGGTTTACACGGCCGACAATTCGCTCCTCTCTTACCGTATCACACTGACCGACGCCCTCGGCTTCACCCTGAGCTACGACTTTACGCACCGCATGGCCAACGCTGCCATCATTCATACCGACGGCGGAGGAAGCGTCCGGGTCGAGGGGGCGCTTCATGTCGAAACGAAATCCGAAGGTTCGGGAGTACGAACCGTGGCGCTCTGCATGGAAAACTGCACGCTCACGGCCGTTCCCGACGCAGGCTATACGTTCGACGGCTGGTACTCCGATGCGGGGTACGATCATCTGCTCTCGAACGAAGAAACCTTTGAGTTCGTGCCTGCCGGGCCGCTTCGGCATATCTACCCTGTATTCATGCCCGGCGAAATACAGCTCGACGCGCTCAATACCGCCAACTGTTACATCGCGCCGGAGCTTTTACGCGACTATTCGTTCGATGCCACGGTGCAGGGCAACGGCTGCGCGACGCTCAATATCACGCCGCAGCGGCTTTCGGGCGCTTATGCACGATTGGTTTGGGAGACCGGGACGCAGGCCAACAGCGTGATTTCCTCGCTGGGCTATGACGGCAGCCGCATCCGCTTTCGTACCGGGACGCAGCAGGGAAACGCCCTTATCGGCCTGTTCAACGCCGGGGGCGAGTGCGTTTGGTCATGGCACATTTGGGTTGCAAACTACGATCCGGAGTCGTCAGCGCAAAAATACAGCTCCGGAGACATCTTCATGGACCGGAATCTGGGGGCCGTCGGAACCGACTATACGAAAGTCACGGCCTGTGGACTCTACTACCAGTGGGGCCGCAAGGACCCGTTCCCGCATCCGGCCTCGTTTACGAACAATGCCAGACCCGCCTCATTCATCTATCACGACAACTACGCATACGGAACGATCCGTCCCGAAGATCATGACGCACGGGAGGTGATGAGCGTGAAATGGGCGACGCAGCATCCCACGACCTTTATCCGTAAGGCCGACTATGAAGTCGATGAGCCCGAAGAGGATGTTTTGGACTGGCTCTTCCGGAGTCATCACAACCTTTGGGGAAACACCACCGAACAGGGATATGACGTGAGCAAGGTCTGCCGTAAGACCATCTACGATCCCTGTCCTCCCGGATGGCGGGTTCCCGACGCCTGCGACTTCGAAGGGATCGCTATGTCGCAAACACAGCTTCCGTACTGCGTGAATATCGTATACAGCGGGACGAAAACAGCGCGCTATCCCGCGGGCGGAACGTTTGACGGCGACAGCTACTCCGGTGCCGGAACATACGGACAGGTCTATACCAATACGCCTTACTTCTGGAACTTCGACTACGGAGCGTCGTACTTCGACGGCGTATCCTGCACCTCGATCTATCTGGCAGGAACACGCCGCACGACGAGCGAACTGCGCTGTCAGGCCAATCCCGTGCGATGTATCAAAGAATAACGAATCGTGTTCCAATGAAAAAGCCAAAAATCATTCTGGTCGTGCTGCTGACCGCGGCTTTGTGGGGAGCACCCCACAGGGCTTCAGCACAAATCTTCACCATGAGGACCAACGCCCTTGCGGTGTGCAGCGCGACGCTGAACGTCGGGGCCGAAACGGCCCTGACGGACAACTGGTCACTGGAGTTGTCCGGCTACTGGAATCCGGTGAAAACCG
>OLNO01000438.1_pt1 | contig 43932 bp, 38 predicted proteins | sample 1672861 | NCBI WGS metagenome assembly OLNO01 (sample SAMEA3136731, study PRJEB25190) | human gut metagenome | reverse complement strand
TTGAATCACACTTCTTGAGATAGTATTCACGAAGGACTGAATTTTTAGCTTCTCCATTACGGGAGATACTGATGCTTTGTAAGGTTAACGTGTGAATCACACGTCTGGATATGGCAGACCCACGCTTAGACATTTGAACCTTGGTACCTTCAAATTTTCCGGATTGTTTTACTGCCGGATCAAGACCGAAATAAGCGAAAAATTGTTTTGGCTTTGAAAATGCTGAAAAGTCACCAATCTCACCCATGATGGATACAGCAGACAAGAAACCAGCACCTTTGAATGTTTCAATCAAATGAATCTGCTTGACAAAGTCAGTATCTTCATTAGCATCAACAAGCTCGTGGAGCGATTCAAGAATGCTGTTGATTTCTTCATCATATTTACGTATGAAGCTGATATAAAGGCGAATACGCTTGATGTTGCTGTCTATAATGTACCCAAACTGATTTGCATCAGTTGCCGCCTGAATTATGGCATTATACTTATTCTGAGCATATGTAAGTCCAAATCGAGCGGTTGATCTGATAATATCAATAATTTCTTGCTTGTCTGCTTCAAGAAAAGCTGATGGAGATGTATAAGTTTCCAACAATGCAAGAGAAGTGTTGATAGAAACCTTGGAAAAGATGCCAAGATACTGAGGAAATGCCATGCGTAATTCGCCCTGAAGCTTATTCACATAGGCACTGCGATTATCCATTAAATCGAAGTATTCACGGCACAGATTACGGCAGTTTAGAGCAAGGTCTGATGGCATAAGTGAAACCTTTAAATCAGGTTTCAAGCCAACTAAAGCAGCTTTTTTAGAATCAAAACGATCATTATGCACTTTTCGGATGTTGATGTTTGTGCTATTCTTAGTGATGATAGGATTAATAACGAAGCAGTTAAAACCCTTATCACGAAGATAGCAGAAGAGTGGGTAATGATAAATTCCCGTGGATTCGAGGAAAATGCGACTTTCCAAAGAATACAACTCTTCTGCTTCTTTTATTTTAGAAACAGCGGTTGTAAGGGAATCAATACTGTTATGTAGGATTTTGTAAGGTTTTCCTACGAATTGTTGGTTTGGAAGTGCTATAGACATCCAGGAGAAATCAGCACCGACATCAATACCAACAGAGATGAATAGTTCATCGAGATTAAAAATAACTTTGTTTGACATGAGCAAAAGTTCCTTTCTGATAGGAATCCATTTCCAATCTGGCAGGTACACAACCTAGCGCGTTATTCGGGTATTGCCTTCCGGCTCCCAACCAGCTAAAACATAAAATCCTGTCGAATGGACTAATTGACTTTCTTGTAGGTATCAGTCACAGAAGTGACTTCCCAAGGCGGTGAACATTCTTTGTCCTATCCTAAGAGATAATACCTTATGTTTTATCTGGTGTCTATCAGGAACCGTCAGACATGATAATTATTATGAATAACATCTGATGAAGGAAGAATCCCTTCTTCTGTTATCTGATTTATAGAAACTTATTAACCAAGTAGTCTTGATTGACTACACCATTATTATACTAGGCAGCGATAATGCTTGGAGAAGATTGTTTGGAAAATAATATAGATAAAATGGCGGATATTATAGTTTTTCCAATGTTCTTTTCTGCAGATCATGGCATAGAATTGTATTTAAAATCTATAAATTGGTCTTTGAATATGTTGCTTGATAAAAATGAAACTTATTGTGGGGGCCATGACATTAGACAGATATGGAATAATGTGAAAAAACGTATGACAGAATATGAAAAAAATAAAAATAATCGAACACAATTTAAAGAAATGACAAGAGAGCTTGATGATTATATTTCAGAGCTATATGAAAAAATTGATACAGAACATAATGATAATGTTAGGATGAAAAATATGGATTTCTCTAGATATCCACTTAATTTTAATAAAGAGGAGCATTTTTATATTGAAAATCAAGAGAATGAGGTTGTAGATTTGGGAATGTTTGTGGAGACATTTAAAAAGATTTATTATAATTTGAGTAGTGTTGCAGGATTTTATGAGGAAAGAGCAATGCTTGTTCCAGAGTAGATTTTTGGGAAATGATATATAATCCTATATAATTTAGGCTAAAAATAGTATTTTCAAAAAATTTAATATTTCTTCAATTGCTTAGTTGACCATATTGTCTATGGAATCTTAACTTTCAAGTTATATGGGTTAGAGGATGGGTAGTAGAAAAATTCATAGTTATTTGTTATAATTAACGCTATATTAATGAGTGAGAAACGAAATGGATACATATGAGCTTTCCTGAAGAAATAAAGAAAATTAGATAATGTTTATTCCTTAAATAGAAGGACGTTGCAAAGAAAATCTGTATGACTTTTTCCCACTGTGAATCGTTAGGAATCAGGACATGCAAAGCCAAGCTTAAAAACAATGAAATGCATTAAGGAATTTTACTCAAAGAATAACATGCCTTATGAAACTATAGAGGAAGTTTGGCTTGATTACAAAATAGAGAAATAAAGGAGCAATATAGCTATGACTGATAAAGAACTGAAAGAATTAAAAGATACCCTATGGCACTCTGCTGATGTTCTTCGTGCAAGTGCACATTTAGCTGCAAATAAATATGGACAGCCTATTCTTGGACTTATCTTTCTTAGGTATGCAGATATCTTATACAAACAACATAAGGAAGAAATTGAAGCTGAATACAATCGTTTTAAAGGTGGGCGTATGGAAAAGTCCATGAAAGAAATTTCTATTGAAAAGTGTGGATTCTATCTTCCTGAATGTGCCTATTACGACTTCATCAATGATGCACCGGACGATGCAAACAAAGCCATTCTTGTAAAGGAAGCTATGGAAGCCATTGAGGATGAGAATCCAAAAATGTATGGTGTTCTTCCAAAAGAAGTATACGCTCAGCTGGTACCGGAAGAAGAACCGGAACTTCTTTCTAATATCGTGCGCATTTTCAAGGATATTCCTGAAAATAGCACTATTGATATCTTTGGTGAAATTTATGAATATTTTTTAGGTAACTTCGCACTTGCAGAAGGTAAAGATGGCGGAACATTCTACACACCTGCAACCGTTGTAAGATATATGGTAGAAGTATTAAATCCACAGCCGGGTGAAAAGAAGTTCTTGGATCCAGCATGTGGTTCTGGTGGTATGTTTGTTCAGGCTGCAAGATATATGCACAATCACAATGCAAATGAAAGTGAACAGATGAAGTTTAGGTGCTATGGCGTTGAAAAAGAACCTGATACAGTAAAATTGGCAAAGATGAATCTCCTTCTTAATAATGTTCGTGGTGACATTACTGAAGCTAATTCATTCTATTCTGATCCATATAATGCATTTGGACAGTTTGATTATGTAATGGCTAATCCACCATTCAATGTTGATGAGGTTGTGGTTGAGAAGGTTTCTGATGATACCCGTTTCAATACATATGGTGTGCCAAGAAACAAGACCAAATCGACCAAGAAAAAATCTGATAAAAAAGAAACTGTGCCAAATGCTAACTACTTGTGGATTGGTTACTTTGCGACTGCTTTAAATAAGAATGGTAAGGCAGCACTTGTAATGGCTAATTCTGCATCTGATGCATCAGGTTCTGAATATGATATTAGAAGGAAAATGATTGAAGAAGGTATCATCTCACAGATGGTGACTCTTCCTTCTAATATGTTTTCATCTGTTACGCTTCCTGCAACTCTTTGGTTCTTTGATAAGCAGAAACCAAACACTGAGAAGAAAAATGAAATTTTGTTCATTGATGCAAGAAATGTATTCACGCAGGTAGACAGAGCACACAGGAAATTTTCTGATGAGCAGATTAAGAATCTTGGTGTAATAACAAAACTATATCATGGTGATACACAGGCACTTGCTGATTTGATTGATGAATACAAAGCAGAACTTACAAATGCTCCAGAAATTTCTGATGACAAGGAAGTTCTGACAAAAGACTATTGGAAGTCACAGATTGATTGGTTAACAGAAAGATTCCCAGATGGTGTATATACTGATGTTGTAGGTCTTTGTAAGGCAGCACCTATGAGTGGTGAAGACGGGATCATTGATCAAGACTACTCGCTTAATGCAGGACGTTATGTCGGTGTGGTTATTGAGGATGATGGATTAACCCCAGAAGAATTTAAAGAAGAAATATATTCTTTAAATAATGAGTTTACTGCATTAAGTATAGAAGCAAAGAGGCTTGAAGAACTTATTGCAAATAATCTGAAAGGATTGTTGGGTGAGTGATATGACACTTCATTATTTAAAAATCGGTGATTTATGTAATGTGTCTTCTAGTAAAAGGGTTTTTGCAAGACAATATGTTGATGATGGAATACCGTTTTATAGGCAGAAGGAAATAATAGATAAAAAGAAAGGAAATCCGTTAGAGGATCTTATTTATATTTCAGAATCTGTTTACAACGACTTCAAAGAAAAATTCGGTGTACCAGTAAATGGGGATTTACTGATTACAGCAGTTGGTGCTACTCTTGGTATTCCTTATGTAGTTGGAGACGAAAAGTTCTATTTTAAGGATGGAAATCTTATTTGGTTAAGTAATTTCAAAAAAGAGTTAAATTCACAATTTTTATACTATTGGATTGATTCTACATTCGGAACACAGACTTTATGGAATAGAACTATTGGATCAGCGCAACCAGCTTTAACAATAGATTCGATTAAAAAATTGTCTATACCTATTCCGTCTATAGAAATTCAAGAAAAAATTGTATTTACATTAAAAACATATGATGAAATACTCAAAATTAATAATAGGAGAATCCACATATTAGAGCAAATGGCAGAGAATTTCTATAAGGAATGGTTTGTAAGATTTCGCTTTCCGGGATATGAGTATGTGGAGTTTGAAGAGAAGAAACCTAAAGGTTGGAAAGTTGGCACAGAAGATAAAAAACACTTTGCACCTATTACCTTCAAATATGATGAATTTGGAAACATCGGAAGTTTTGTAAGAGGAAAGAATCTTACTGCAGCGAAGATGGTTAAAGGTGATATTCCCGTAATTTCAGCAGGATTACGGCCTTCCGGATATCATAATAAGGCCAATGTATATGGAGTAAACCTTACGATCAGTGCTTCTGGTGCCAATGCAGGATACTTAAAGTATAATATGACTGATGTTTGGGCAGCAGATTGTTCCTACTATCAAGATGATGCAACAATATGGTTTGTATATAATACGCTTAAATATTTACAACCAGTTATTAGTAATTTGCAATGTGGAGCTGCGCAACCACATGTATATCCAAAAAATCTCAATAAACTCTGTGTTTTAATTCCAACAGATGAATTGATTCATAAATATAATAATTTTGTTAAACCGTATTATGATGAAATTAAAATACTTAATCAGCATAATCAATTACTTATAAAGCAGAGAGATATGCTTTTACCGCGTTTAATGAGTGGAAAACTTGAAGTGTAAGGAGGTGTTCATATGCGTAATTTTATATCTGAAGACGATATAGAGCAGGCTATACTTGCAAAATTAAAAGTTGAACCGTTTAAATATGATGACATCATCGTTTGTGATGCTGACCCAAGCAAGCGTGATGATTTGAATGATGGTACAGGAAGAACTTCTAAGAGAGAATGTGTTCTTCCTGACATTATGTTGTCTGCCCTTAAGAGTATCAATCCTACTATCCCAGAAGACAAAATTAAGGAAATGATAAAAGTCTTAAAGCAGGATTATACAGGTACGGATATTGTTGATACCAATTATATGTTATACAGACAAATTCGCAATAGTATAAAAATCACAGTTCGCAGAAACGGCAAAGAGGATTTTGATTTTATAAAGCTAATCGATTTTGAGCATCCGAAGGATAACACTTTCACAGCAGTTTCCCAGATGTGGATTCAAGGAAAGGTTTACTATCGTAGACCGGATATTCTTATTTTTATTAACGGAATGCCACTTGTGTTCATCGAGTTGAAAAACAGCATTGTTAAGGTTGAAGAAGCATATAACAAGAATTTAAAGGATTATATACGAGATATTCCTAATCTATTTGCTTTTAATCAGATTTGTGTGCTTTCAAATGGATTGGAAACAAAGCTTGGGGCTTTTAATGCAACCTATGACTACTTTTTTGAATGGCTTAAGGTTGACAGCGAAAAAGAAAAATTGGATCGTGAATCTCTTCTTTCAGCTGATAATGTTAAGGATAGCTCTGTCAGATATTTTGTTGATGGTCTGCTGAACAAAGATAGACTAATTGATTATATCGAGAACTTCATACTTTTTGAAAATCAACGAATAAAAATTATTGCTAAGAACCATCAATATTTAGGTGTAAATAATCTGATGGAATCACTAAAAAACAGAAAAGAATTAAATGGTAAGCTTGGTGTCTTCTGGCATACACAAGGTTCCGGTAAGTCCTATTCTATGGTTATGTTTGCCCGTAAGGTTAAACGTAAAGTGGCTGGTAATTTTTCGTTTCTTATTATCACAGATCGTGAAGACTTGGATGCACAGATCCATAAGAACTTTGTACGGACAGAAGTTGTCGGTTCTAAAGAAGAATGTCGGCCAAAGGACAGTAAGCAACTTAGAGAATTCTTAACCACCAACAAAGCTTTTATTTTCACGTTGATCCATAAATTCAGATATGACAAGACAAAGAAATATCCAGTGCTTTCCACTCGTGACGATATTATTGTTCTTGTTGATGAAGCACACAGAACACAGTATAAGGAATTAGCAGAAAATATGAGAATTGCACTTCCTAATGCGAATTTTGTTGCATTTACAGGAACACCTCTTTTGGGTACTAAACGCCTTACAAATCAATGGTTTGGTGATTATGTATCAGAGTATAACTTCGCACAGTCTGTCGAAGATGGTTCTACTGTGCCATTGTTCTATTCTAGACGAGTTCCGGAAGTAGGTCTTGAAAATGATTTCCTTGATGATGACGTTGTGGATATTATCGAAGAAGAAAACCTTAATGAAGAAGAAACACGTCTATTGGAGAATGCATCATCACGTATTTTAGAAGTTATTAAGCGTGACGACAGACTTGATAAGGTGGCACGGGATATTGCATACCACTTTCCAAGACGAGGATTTCTTGGAAAAGGAATGGTTGTGTCTGTCGATAAATATACGGCTGTCAAAATGTATGACAAGGTTCAGCATTACTGGGCTATTGAAAAGCAGAATATTATGAAGGAGCGAAATTTTGCTGCTACAAAAGAAGAACGTGATCAACTTACTCGTATTCTCGCTTATATGAATAAAGTGGAAATGGCTGTTATTATTTCCGAAGAAAACGATGAAGAAACCAAGTTTGCTAAACAAGGTTTAAAAATATCAGAGCATCGTGCGAGGATGAGAGAAATTACACCGGACGGCAAGGATATTGAGGACAGATTCAAAGATCCTGATGACTCATTGCAACTAGTATTTGTGTGTGCCATGTGGCTAACAGGATTTGATGTGAAGAATCTTTCTACACTCTATCTTGATAAGCCGATGAAAGGTCACACACTGATGCAGGCCATAGCTCGTGCTAATAGAATATATCCTGGAAAGTCTGCGGGAATTATTGTTGATTATGTAAATGTCTTTAAATACATGAAAAAGGCGTTAACAGAATATGCCACTGGCGATGATGGAACAGAATTCCCTGCAAAAGATATTGATCAGCTAATTGGATATATTGATGGCACAATTGATGAGGGGGATTCTTTCTTGTTATCATTGGATATTGATTTAGGGAAAATTATTGAGGATTCTAATACTCTGGATAAACTAGATGCATTAAGAAGTGCTTATGACACTATTATTACTAAGGATGATGATAAAGAGAAATTTAAAGTTATTCTTAACACATTAACAAATCTCTATGAAGCGTCAAAACCAGAAATCTTTGAAAAGGACTGGAATAATGATAAGTTTGCACCGCTCATGTATTTGCACGGACTGTTTTATCACACTATCGATGACGAAAAAGTGGCTCGTGCCAGATGGAAAATGAACCAAATTCTGGATGGGAGTGTTACGGCAAGTCAGGATTTTGTTAATTATCTTAGAGAAGAACCGCAATATATGATTAAAGGCACAAGGGCTATTGACCTATCTAAGGTAGACGTTGAACAGTTAAGAAATGAAATAAAGACAGCTAAATATAAGGCTATTGAGATTAATGATTTGAAGGAATACATAGAGCAAGCACTAGAACAAATGCTTAATAGAAACTGTACAAGAACAAAATTCTCTGAACGTTTCAAACGCATTATTGATTCCTATAATGCAGGTGGAACTCAAAATGAAGATTATTACGAACAACTTGTGAAACTCCTTGAAGAACTGCGACAAGAGGATAATCGTGCCAACACAGAAGGCCTTACGGAAGAAGAATTAGAGATTTACGATTTGTTGATTGCTGGAAAGAAATTAACACAAGATGAAGAACAAAAAGTAAAACTCTCTGCGAAAAATCTTTATAAGAAGTTGGTTGATAATCGCAGTAGTCTTCTAGTGGTAGATTGGTACAAGGATGAACAGCCGCGTGCCAAGCTGAAATATGAAGTAGAGTTATCATTGAATGATGATCTTCCTGAAAGCTATGATAAAGCAGCATTTGATTCAAAGGTATCTCTGATAATGAATCATTTTGTTGATATGGCAGTTCAAGGATATGGGTGGATTGGAACAGCGTAATGAGATAAAGTGATGAGTATAGAAAAATTATAAGAAAAAAATAAGGAATGCAACTTATTTTTGCTATATATCATATTTGAAATGAATAGATATCGTTATTAAGACCATATTGGAATGATTATTTCCGTATGGTCTTTAATTATTGAAAACGAACAAAAACATGGTATAATTATTAATATAATTAACTATATTGAACAAAATAAATGATGCGATAAGCATTCCTATAATTCATAAATAATGTCAATAGACGAAAGAAGAACCTCACAGTATAATTAAGATATCATCTTGGCGGATGAAAAACATCTTAATTATCGGAGGTCCTTATAATGAATTATACACAGAATCAACTTTAGTACTCGGAGTTGATATCGGAAGTTCTGAACACTATGTCAGAGCATTTGATTACCGGGGAAGAGAGCTGACAAGAAAAGTATTCAGATTTTCAACTGATATCAATGGGTTCAACAGCTTTTATGACTGGGTTACACAAATATGCATAAAGCATGGAAAAAATGAAGCAATGATAGGATGTGAACCTACAGGTCATTACTGGTATACCTTTTATCAGTTTGTAAAAGATCATGGGATGAAACTGGCATTCGTGAATCCTGCATCTGTTAAGAAAGCAAAGGAACTGGATGACAACAGCCCAAAGAAAACAGATCTGAAAGATCCAAAGACGATTGCAAAACTTGTAATCGATGGAAGGTACAGTTTTCCATATGTGCCGGAAGGAATCTATGCAGAGATCAGAGAAGTGACATCCAGCCGAGATCGCATCATGAAGGAGCTGAATGCAGCATCCAACAGGATACAGAGATGGCTGAAGATATATTTTCCAGAATATCTTACCGTATACAAGAAATTTGATACAACAACAGGAAGGATGATCCTTGAGGAAGTACCATTACCGACTATGGTGACAGCACTGGGTGTAGATAACATTATAAAGATATGGAGAGAACATAAAGTGCGTGGCAAAGGCGCCAGTTTTAATAGGGCAAAGACCCTGGTAGATGCTGCGCATGATAGTGTTGGAAAATCAGGAGGTCAGGGTGCAGTTATGGAGATTCAGATGTTGCTAGAAGATTATAAGGTAAAGAAGCAACAACTGGAAATGGTTACATCTGTGATGGAAGAACTGATCATGCAGATACCAAATGCAGAAAAGATGCTGTCAGTTGATGGTGTCGGCTTAGTAACTGTAGCTGGTTTCATATCAGAAGTCGGGGATATCAGTCGCTTTAAAAACCCGAAACAGATCCAGAAGTATGCTGGATTTGAACTGGTAGAGAACAGCTCTGGAAAACACAAAGGTCGTACAACGATCAGCAAGCGGGGTCGGAAGAAACTGCGAAAAATCATATACCAGGTAGTATTACCATTGATACAGAGCAATAAAGAATTCACTGAAAGGCCGACAGGCAATGATAGCCGTTGGATGTAAGCTGATCCGGGTATTCTTTACAATCATGACGAAGGGTGTTGTCTACAATGGATCAAAAATGATAGAGGATATCCATCGTCCAACCCAACTGCCACAGGCAGCCTAACAAAAAAGAAATAAACCTGAAAACAGGAAAGCGTCCGCCAAGGAGATTGGTGCTGTGGACAGGGATGTAACTGTATCGTTGAAAAAAGTATAGCCAGTTTAGCCACAGGAGATACAGACCATAGGACAAAGATCCTGTGCTTAAGCATAAGTGGCAGCCCAGCTATGGATAGACAGAACGAAGGAATTTAGGACTCCGATCATAGTAGATGGATGATCCTGTCAGACATGAGAGGTTTGTTGCTGTAGAGAAAATGGGTGAACAAAGAAGGCAACCATAAAAATATCAAGACGTCTTCTTTTTATACCAATTTTTCTATGAATGGTACAAAAAGATACCTTATTTACTATCCATAAGGCTGTATTTTGATCAGCTAATTAATTTAAAGAGTATCAGGCAAGCTGATAAATCCAAGCTTTCTTGTGCAATTTTAATAAAAATATACAGAGAGGTGTGTCAAACACAAACAATTTCAAAGTCTACATTAGAAGAAGGTGAATTAAAGGATGGATCATGTAGCAGTAATAGGTCTAATCAGTTCAATACTTACAATTGAAGAAGCAGGACGAAGTTGGATTACACTTATAAAAGAAAAAGTTAATAAGAAAGGACCTAATCTGAATGATTGGAATTCAGATAATCCTGAGGTGCAATCATGCCTTGATAAATTTAAAATGAATATGAGAGAAAAGTATCAAGATCACATTTTCTCTCAGGAAGAAATTGATGAAATTGTTCAGAAATTTTTTGAAGATAATACTCAAATTAAATATGAAGACAAAGAAGAAATAGAACAGTTTATTAGGGAGATTATAATTGCATATAATGTATATACAAAATCTCTTATGTCACCAGGAGAAAAAGTTCTCCATAATGAAATGTCTTCAGATTTTTCTAAAGTAATGGATAAATTAGAAGAAATACAAGTGCAGCCGGAGAAAGAAAATATAAAAAAGTTTTTGCGTGCTGTTGAAAGAAGTAAAGACATTGAACTTGCTAATATTGAAGAATATATAAATGGAGAATATGAGATAAATAGAACAGAATTTATAGATTCTATAAAACTTGGTTCGAATAAAATAATATCAATTCAGGGGAATGCAGGTTCAGGGAAATCAGTCATTTGTAAAAAATTATTAATAGAGAAAGAATATGTTTTAGCTACTAGAGCAGAAAATTTAGTATTAGGAAAAACACTAAATGAAATATGGGGTTGTGATGTTGAGGATGCAATTCATTGGTTAGGAAAACAGAGATTGTATATTTTTATTGATGCTATAGAATTTATTGCTGATTGTGGAGAAAATGCATTTGTTTCTCTTCAAGAGATTTATAGACTTGCGGATAAATATGACAATGTATTTATCATAACATCCTGTAGAAGTACTGATAGTACAGCTTTTTTTAAAATAGATACTAGATATAGAATTACTATTTATGAGACTCCAGAATTAACGACAGAAGAAATAAATAATATTGCAAAAAAATATCCGATTATTAAATCTTTGCAACAACATAAAAAATATTCGGATTTATTTAAGTTACCATTTTATATTAATTTGATTATATCTGGTGGTTTTGTCAAAGAAAATATAAAAGATGAAAATAGTTTTAGATTATTGATATGGGAAAAAATATTATGTTTAAAAGATAAATGTGCTAAATATGGAATATCTTCAAGTATGGCTAGGGAAGCTGTTGAAACTATCGTTTTTACTCGTGCTACAAATTTTTTAGTCGGTGTCGATAAAGATATTATTGATAGTAAAATACTGGAAGCATTAATTTCGGAGGGCATAATTGTAGAAAATGGGAATACAGTTCGTTTGAAATATGATATTTTTGAAGATATTTGTTTTGAACGTTTCATTGATAAAAACTTTGAATCATGTTTAGGTAATTATAATACATTTTTTACTGAAATTGAAAAAATAGGACGTTGTATTTATAGACGGTATCAAATATGGGTATCGAATAAGTTATTTATACAGTCTACACGAGAAAAATTTATTTATTCATTGTTAATAGATACAAATATTAAAGAAAATTGGAAGAAAGAAACTGAGATTGGAATTGTAAAATCAAAATATTGTGGATTGTTTTTTGAGGAATCCAGCGAATTATTGAGTAAAAATGTGATTGGGGAGTTATTAAATGTGACTAATCTTTTTGCTTTTGAAGCGAGGGTTGTCCATACTCCGAAATTATCAATGAGCGTAAGACCGATAGGCGCTGCACGTGAAAATTTAATTAAAATAGCATCAGAAGAATTGGTAGGAGAAGAGAAATACAAAGAGTCGTTAATTAAATTATGTGATGATTATTCAAATTTTGAAAACAGAGTGATTGATGTTGAGCAAAAAGCTTGTGAAATAATAATTGGTTATATAGATGAATTAATTGAAAAGTGCAAAACTGGAAAGTCATATTTGTATTCGAAAGACCTAGTAAGACTTTTTTTAATAGTTTCTAAGATGGCTAAAGCATCTAAAGAATGGTTATGTGGGTTTGTTAATAGAATGCTTGAAGAATATCGTTCTGATTTGAATAGATTAGATAGTGTATCGGAAGATATTTTGGAAGCTATTATAAAAAATTATTATCCACAGTTTGTTATAGAATTTCCGGAATTAGCATGTGAAGTAGCAGAAACTTTATGGACATATAGAGAATTAAGAAGCCCTTTTTCATACTATGAAGATGATTCTAATAATGTTAAAGCATATGGTTTATCGGATAAAGCTGATAATTATGGCAATAATAGTGTGTTTGATACACCTTTTATTTGGTACATTATGCGATATAATTTTATTAAAGGGTTTAATTGGGCAATTGATTTTTTGAATAAATCCGTAGCTTGTTTTGCAAAAAATAATCCAGAAAGAATAAAAAAAATAGAGATTTTCTTTGCAGATCAAAAGGAAAAGAAATTATATTTTGGTAATGAAAATTTATGGTTAGCAGGTACAATGGAACGTGTGGTTCCAGTTATTTTAGGCGATATTATTTATGTTATTAAAAGAACAATTGTAAACACAATAGCTAATACTGTTGATAGTACATATGCAAAGAAATTAGCCCAATATATAAGAAAAACAATTTATGAAAAATCAAATAATATATTGTTATTATCTGTGGTTGAAACAATTGGTATGAATTTTGAAAAGAAGCTCCCTGGATATGCAGTAGAATTGGCATCTAGTATGGAACTTATATATTTGGATATTCGACGTTATGAAAATTATATTCATAATCCAACGAAAGACTTATTAGAAAAGCAGATTTTAATGTCAATTGGATTACCAGAAATTAATAGTCGTTATGAAAAAGATGAAAAATGTGCTAAATCATTACAGCAGTATGTTATAGATTCATATTTATATGGAGATGAAAAAATAAAAAGTAAATGCAATGTAACAGTAGATTATTTGTATTCTATTTTTGATGAAAAAATGCATCCTAATGAGAATTTGCAAATTCAAAAGATGGATGCAAGAAATGCAACCATAACACAAGTAAATGAAAATACTTTATTACTTGAGACGCAAATACAAGGTGAGCCACAAAAAATAGTTCAAAAAAGTGAAGAAGCAAGTAAACCAATAAAGCAAATAAATAAGTCACTGGATAATTTAGTTGAGAAGGTGAAAAATAATGAAAATAAAACAGATGACATTATCCAATTAATTGATGAATTACTTGAAAGAATGCAAGAAAATGATTTACTGGATATGCAATATGAAGATACATTGATTATATTGATTGCTGGTGCGTTAACTAAAATGGATATTTCAAAAAAACAAAGGAATAATTTAATTGGAGAATGGCTTAAGCGATTGGACAAGATATTTGATAAGGGCAATGGTTCATATATAGCTAATATGGACGTGACAGGACAGCTTTGGGTACAGTTAAATGAGAAAATTGAGCATATCCATGAAGAACATATTTTATCCATTATTCTTAATAGTTTTCTGAATGAAGAACACAATGGGTTAATTGAAAAAATTTCAAATTCAGCAATTTATTTTTTGAGATCAAATAAGAAGTATGCCAAACGTTTTTTTAATACAATTATTAAATTATCAGAGGATGAAATGAATCATCAAAGATTCAATGCTGAGTATATAGCGTTACATAAAAAAGATGAAAAATTTGACTTTGATCCTAATATGATGCCTAAATTAAAAGGCGTTGATTATTATATGTCAAAGAATGGAATGAAGTCATATGAAAATCAAAAAGAAATGATAATAAGGAATTATTTATTTAACGATTGTGAAGTGGATTTATCTGATTTCCATATTGATAGTTATGATATAGGAATTTTGTGCCAATTGCCGCATTGTGGACTTGATATAGAAGATGAGCAAATGGCTCTTGTTATCAAAAATATTGTAAGATGCATGATTGAAATTTGGAATGCAGATGTTTCGAGAAGACAAGCACATGAAATAATAGATACATTTAAAGAACATTCTATTTCTGAATTTTTTCAAAATCAATTAAGATTATTGGGAAAGAATGCAGAACCATTATATGATGTGTTATTTAGTGATATCGATTTTTCAAAATTTACTATGGATACAATTGAATTTTACAAAGATATTTTTGGTGGATTTTTAAGTGCTTATGTTGACGGATTTAGAGAAAAAGGAAAGAGATCAGATATAGAAGCAAAAATTAATATGCTTGAGAAATATATTGAAGCAATTCCAGAAGAATGGGTAAGAATGGAACTAGAAAAGAGTTTATTCTTATGTGTAACCAGATATAATAGATGGGATGTTAATAAAGTAAAAGCACAATATAGTTATAAAGACCAATGTTTTATCAATAATCAACTTTGTAAGTATGGAAAGATTCATTTGAGAGATGTGTTAAGAACTGTTTATATGCTTAATATTGATAAACTTTTACCTGATATATTAATAGGATTGAGTGAGTGTTTTGATGCTACTATATCATATGATGAGGAAAAATTCTTTAAGGATGTTCAAGATGAACAGACAATAGTTGATATGATTATTCTTAAAGCATTTGTAAATTATAGTGATGAAATAAAAAAAGATGAAAAATTGATTAATGCTTATGAAAACATATTGAGTTTCTTGACTGAAATAGGGAATGAAAAAGCAGCAGTATTGTTGGATGAGTTTAGAATTCATTAATAAAATTTTAGCTTAAAGTAGTATATACCTATATACCAAGAAATAACTATTTTGTCTTTAAACGGATTAAATGCATGTAAATAAAAGATATTTATTGAATTTCGAAAGGATAAATAAATGTACAAAAAAATAATTAGTATAGAAGAACAGTTACATAAAATTTCAAATGATAATCCAGAATATGCAGAACTTTGGTCAACATGGAATTTGAATAAAAAAACACTTGAACCAATATTAAATGCAATTATTAAGGATTATCCGCATTATAGTTTTCATGATCATACGCATTCAGAAAGTATTTTATTAAATATTGAAAAATCTCTTGGAAATAAAAATATTGAAAATTTGTCGCCTACAGATTTATGGCTGTTACTGCATGTTTCATATTTACATGATTTTGGAATGGTTATTTTGGAATCACAAATTCATGATTTTTGGACATCCCAAGATTTTCAAGAATTTTTAGAAGAACAACATAATGGTAATGATGAAGATTTTAAAAATGCAGCAGATATTGTATTATTTGACAGCAAAAATGAAAAACACTTTCAGAAAGATTGGCCACTTGAAGTAAAATCTGCAGTAACATTATTGATTTCAAAATATTGTAGATGGCAACATGGCTCTTTTTCAAAGAATTATTTGTTAGACATAAATAATATCTGGGGAATAGACATTGGACATAATGGGTTGATTAAAAAAAGATTTGTTTTGTTAATAGCAGAGATAAGTGCAATGCATACTAAACCATTTGATGATATATATAAGTTGCATAAAGTTGCAAATGGATTTAAAGGTGATTATGTACATCCACGTTTAATAGCAAGTTTATTGAGATTAGGGGATGTTCTGGATTTAGATAATGGAAGATTTAATCTATATGGTGAAAAAATATTTGGAAAGATGCCAAGCAATTCAAAAGTTCATTATGAAAAACATGAGGCTACAAGACATGTTTTGATAAGTAATGATTTAATAGAAGTAGAAGCAGATTGCCCAAATGATGCGGTATATAGGGAAACTAGAAGATGGTATGATTCGCTCAAAAATGAAATTGAATTAATGCATTTAAATTGGCGTGAAATTGCTACAGATGAATTTGGATATCCACCTAAGTTGGCACCATATAAAATCTTAAGGAATGGAATAGAAGATCCAAATGAATTAAGTAATTTAAGATTTAGTATTTCTCAAAATAAAGCATTTGAAATTTTAGAAGGTGCATCTATCTATAAAGATAAATTTTCATGTATTAGAGAAATTGTTCAAAATGCAGAAGATGCAACCAAAATACAGATGTGGCGAGATATTATTAACGGAATGTATTATTGTACAAATGGTATTGATAAATCTAAAGTAGATGAAGGTACATTAATGCCTTGTGATATACCAGAATGGATATATCAAATTTATTCTATCTCAATTCGTGTTGAAAGAAATGATAATAATAATGCAGTAATATCGGTAATTGATCATGGAACAGGAATTTCGTTGAATTCATTAAAAGCAATTTGTAATGTTGGGCAAAGTTACTTTCAAGAAAAAGAGAGAAAAAAAGAAATAGAAAGTATGCCTGTTTGGTTAAGGCCTACGGCTAATTTTGGGATAGGCTTACAATCTTGTTTCATGGCAACGGATAAAATTATTATCTATACAAATTCAAATGAAAATGGTTCATATAAAATTACATTTAAATCAGGAAAACAGGAAGGTTATGTAAACGTAGAATCTTTAAAAGAAAAAATGACTAGGGGAAGCAGAGTAGAAATTGAAATTCCAAATGATTTAAATTTCTCTTTTAATTTTTGGGGATATACAGCAAGAAAAATTATGAAAATAGAACCATTTGAAACAAACTGTGTAGTTATATATAAAATTATAGAAACAATATTTGATGAATGTGATAGTAGTTTCTTTGAAATTATTGTAAATTCTAAAAGTGCGGATTTTTCAGAAAGTATTGAAGCAAAGATGTCAAAAAAAGAAAATTTCCCTGAAGAAAAAACAGAGCAAGGGTATTATTATTTATTAAGTGATAAATACGATAATATTGTTTTTTGGTATAAAAATAATTTATATAAAATAGCCATTAAAAAATATCAAAGAGGAGTTCTTAATGTGAATTTTAAAGGGAAACAAGTAAAAAGTCATAAAATAAATCATCAACACTTTGCATGTTTCACAATTGATATAGATTTATATGGTTACGCAGCAAAAGAAGCCCTTTCCTTAAATAGAGAAGAATTGACAAAAAATATAGTTTCAAAGATTTATGAAAATATATATTATTTAATTGGTGAATTTTTAAAATTATTAATAAAAAATTGGGAGAATATTGAAAAGTTAGATAACAAAGAGCGGGAAAATATAGCAGATGTTTTAATGCTTACAACAGAGTTATATGGACAAAAATTTCCACAATCCTTATTTGAACAGGTATCGACACATAAGGATATAAGTGCTATTAAATATGATAAAGAAAATAATAAATATGGATTAACAAATTGTTCATTACATGATATTGTACAAAAATTCCCTGAAATTCCTTATATAGAGGAGAAGGTTAGTGCAAATTCATCTATAGATATAGAATATGAATTTACTGAAGAAGAGGCAATAAATTTATTAAATGAATTAGGTACTAATAATGATAAATCATATGAACTGATTGTTATAGATGATAAGATTAAAGATATTCTTTCAATAATGCAACATGATAGAATTTATTTAGATTTAGATGTTAATAAGAAATTAAATATATGTAAGGTAAATTTAAGTGATGAGGTATATGAACCAGATCAATATAGTAGAAAACGGTTATTAGAAAATCTAGTATATAAAGAAAATGAAATTGGTTATAGAATTGGAAGTAATATAATGAGAAGGGCAATACCAGCATTTAATGAATTTTCTAAACTTGCTGTGGAATTAAAAGATATTTTCTTTATAAGTGGAGCCGAGTACAGTAAGTGGAAAATAATTTCGCCTATTACATATGAAGATAATAAAAAAATCAAAGAATATTCAAAAGAATCATTTGTTGATTATATTATAAATAAAGATGTATTTGTAAATTTAGTTCAATATGTAAAAAAGCATGGAAAGTATAAAGAACAAGAGGAAAGTATAATTATTGATGAATATAAGAGATTGATAGAAGAATATTATAAAGTCATAAAGGAAGAGTGATATCTGGAGATGTGTTTAAATTCCCATAGGACTTACAAAATCAAGAAGATCTATATAAAATTCAAAGAATCATTACAAAGGTGGTGAATAACAATGTTCAACAAAATTCGATTAAAAGAGATACTAGCAGAATACAAAAAAGTTTTTGCACAGCAACAGTGGCCTGATGAAAAATACAAATGGGAAGCTGTACAATGCTTTCAAGAGAATTGGGATATTAATTCACCTGATTTTGCACAGATGCTTAAGAAATCTCTGGATCAAGTTGGTAATTTGCTTACCTCTGCGAATAACTTTCCAGCAGGAATGATTACTGGTTTTGCAGAGACCGCATCAGAAGAGGTACGTTCCATGTATATGGAACTATATGACGAGAGTAAGGATTTATGTGAAAGAATTGCTAACTTTAAAAACAGATCAAATGAGTTATTAGAACGCTACGGAAATGGAGCTGCGCAGCACTATCAGTATGAAAATGCAATCATGGCATATTTGTGGCTGCGCTATCCAGACAAATATTATATCTATAAATTCAGTGAAGTAAAAGCTGTCTCATCGGAACTTGAAAGTGACTATCGGTTTAAGAAGGGTGCTTATGTAGATAATATTAGAAATTTCATGGCATTATATGATGAGATATGTGCAGAATTACAGCAGGACGATGAGCTTAGAAATCTGCTTAATTCTCAGATCACGTCGACTTGTTATGCGAATCCAGAGTTACGGACACTTACAATAGATGTTGGATTTTTCATTTTTCGTTATTGGAACAAGAAAAATTCAACAAATGTTCCTCTTTATGCTCAGTTTCAAGAAGATGATGGACAGCAATATTGGTTCTTGAATGAAAAAAATCCTAAAATGTGGAGTATAGTCAGTATGCCAGTTGGAGAAATTCAGAATGAGACTTTGTTTAATGATAATGAGAATAAGCGTAGAATCTTCCAAAACTTCCTTGATGCAAAGGCGGGAGATATGGTGATTGGATATGAGTCTACTCCGGTGAAACAAAGAAAGCAGAACGTTTTTTCAAAGAACGAGGAATTAAGAAACCCGTTGTTCGAAATGGAAAGCAATCAACACTAGGATATCAACCAGATGTTTGGAAAGAGTAGAATTGATTATTTAAGAAATCGAGGAAAGTACAAATGGAAATAGGAGTAACGCAAACAATTCAAAAACGTTTAAAAAATCAAGACATACATCAGCCATATGATCAAACAACCGAACTGGCATTTTGTTGGGATACACATTTAGTCAAATTAGGAAGAAGAAATGTCTTGCTAGTTGCAAATGTTAGTAATCGTTTTATGATTGCTATGATGGACATTGAACCAAGAAACTGGAAGTGTTATACGTTGTATATAGAGGAAGTCATTTCTAATGCAATGAAGCAAATTGGATATCAGGAAAAGGAAATAAACAAATACTTCGAGTTAGCAGGAAACAGTCAAATTACAAAATCACATGGTCGAAAAACACTCGGTGCAATTAACTATATAACACAGATTATGAATTGTTATGAATGGGATATAGAAAGATATCAGAAATATTCATATGAATTAAATGATTGCGTGAATAATAATCTATGTATCCCCGAGGGATTTCACGAATATGGAATGCCAATTGAGATGTTTCATATGGATATGGAGCGGTTGGGCATCAAAAAGGCAAATAGATTTCATAATGTAATAAGTTTTGAAAATAGAAAACGTACTGATCAGGAAAATAAAGAAGAGAACGTGGAAATAAAATCACTAAAAGAATCTAAAAAAGTATTAATCCTATCAGCAAGTCCAAGAAAAAAAGGTAACTCTCAGATTCTATGTGATAAATTTGCAGAAGGAGCCAAAAGTGCAGGTCATCAAGTCAAGATGATTCGCCTGTCAGATAAAAAAATTAATTTCTGCAAAGCTTGTGACGCATGTATGAAAAATGAAGGTTTATGTATTCAACGAGATGATATGGGAGATATTTTAAAAGCATATCAACAGGCAGATATATTAGTTTTGGCAACCCCTGTTTATTTTTATGGAATCTCAGCTCAGATGAAAACATTCATTGATCGTACATATCCAATCTGGCAGAACTTAGGACATAAAAATGTGTATTATATTATTTCAGCAGGATTAGGAGAAGACATTATAAAGAGATCTTTAGGTGATCTTGATGGATTTGTAGAGCATTTGGATGATTCAAAAGTAAAAGGAAGAATATATGCGACAAATGTTATGGATGCAGGGCTTGTGAAAGAACAAGAAGATTTATTAGAACGTGCTTATGAAATGGGTAAATCAATATTTAATGTATCAGCTAATTTATGAAAACCCAGAGATTTATAAGAAATTTAGGGTGTTATATTGTGCAAGAAAAGATTAAATGATAATAAGCTGATTCAGAGAGTTTTGAGCTTTGAGAAAGAAGGAATTTTCGAACTGGATGATGAGAATACATATATTGATTTCATGGATTATTTGGACGATGAGTCTGTAGCTTGGATGGATGAAAATTATGATGCTACACCACAAACAATTATGTTGGAATCAATAAGAGATGATATTTTTTGTCAGACCAATTAGAAGAGAAAGTGACATTGAAAATTACTTTCGTGAAAATAAAACAAGACCTTATAGTCATAACAGGCCATAAGATCTTGTTACAGGAGAAAGTGGATGACGACTTAATCATCATCACGAGGTAAAAACGGTGGTCGGAAGTGGTACAATTCTTCATAAGATTCAAGCTCGGCTTGTGTTCTTGGAACAACCTGAATCAATCCAGTACAATCCGTGGTAGAACAAATATTGCACATTTCGAAGATATTTTCATCAATTTCTTCGTTTGTAAGTTCTCGTTTCTTCTTCTTATTATTCATGCATTGAAACCTCCTCGTTTCTTAGTATGTGATGATTTAAGGAAAATATTTTGTAAAATAAATCCAATAAGAGATATTATACGAGGAGATAGGAATAATGTATTATGTACCAGAAGAAAGCAGAGAAAAGGCTGTCCATTCTAGACAGAATGGAAGCCTTTTCCGATAATCTCACTTGTATTAGAAACTAAAAGAAAAGCTTTTGGATCATGTTCTTTGATAAAGTTTCGAAGTTTCACTGCCTGCGAAGGACTAAGAACCGTCAGGATAATATATTTATCATCCCCTGTAAAGGCTCCGGTTGCATTTACAATGGTTGCTCCGCGCTGTAGATCATTTTGGATAAAATCACAAATACATGTTGCATTGGAAGTTACAACATGAAAGTATTTAGAACGATTAAAACTTTCAATAAAGTTATCGATCAATGCAGAACGCATGATCAGACCAAACAAAGAATACAGTCCTGTTTTGACGTTAAACACTAGGAATCCTGCGAGAGTAAAGATAAGATCAGAGATCATTAAGCCCTTTCCGATATCTACACTCGTATATTTTTTAAGAATCATAGCGATAACATCTGTACCACCACTAGAAGCTCCAATATTAAATAAGATTGCTGAACCAAGCGCTGGCAATAAGATTGCAAAGATCAACTCTAATAATGGCTCATTGGTAAGTGGATGACTCATAGGATAAATTCGCTCTAAAAGAGATAAACTTACAGATAAAAGAATCGTGCTGTAAGCTGTTTTTTCAGCAAAGCTTTTACCTAAGACGATCCATCCAATGATCAGCAATAAAATATTCACAACAAAAGAAAAATCACTGGCAGAAATAGGAAAGAATTTTGCAACTAAAACGGCAATACCTGTGATACCACCAAATGTGAAATTGTTTGCAAATTTAAAGAAGTAAATTCCGACAGCCATAATGAGTGTGCTGAATGTAAGTAAGGAAAAATTTTTAAGTTTTGATTTCATAATACTACCTTCTTTGATGATTGTTTCATTTATAATGATTTCATAATTCAATCATTTATTTTAGCATGAATATTCTATTTTTCAAGAAATTCGGTGGAAATAGTGAGAAAGAACGTATTATAATTTTTGTTATGGAATCTTGCGACAAAATGGATTGGCGCAATCAAGACAAGTATCTATATTTACGTATCCCCTGTTATAACCGTAATACTTTCAGTGTTGATCTTACATGAAAAAATAACAGTGATTTCTATCATTGGAACTGTATTAATCCTTATTGGGCTTGTGATCTCACAAAAAAACTAAGACAACAGACCAGATTAGATGTATAATATGTGATAATAAAGCAAAAAAGGAGATAGGAACAATGTATTATGTACCAGATGGAACAAAAAAATGCGGATATTATGAATGCAAAAAATGTGGGAATAGATTCCTCTCATTACAGACGATGGAGAAGATTCCATGTCCAGACTGTGAGGCAGAGATTGACTATGAGATTGGACCAGATGAAAGTATGGAAGATATTTTAGATACTGCGCAGTTACTTCAGAAAATCGAGGGTGAAGAAGAAGTCGAAAAGATGGATGCTTTACTAAGCCTTGCTATCACGGGTGGAGACTGCAATTGGATTTAAAAATGTATTTTCTAAAAGACTCAGGGACCATGGACTTCTGAGTCTTTTAGATTGCTGCAATAATTGAAACAGGAAGGCAGGAATATCAATTTATGAACGATACACAAGACAACAAATGGGACAAACTATTGCACATCAAAACCATGGGCAGAGACGACTCTCAATCCGATCAATACCGCTATCCATACGAACCAACTCCATATTCTGTACTGCAACGATTAGCAAATACAGGACTTATAAGGAAGAACAATATGCTCTTAGATTATGGCTGTGGTAAAGGAAGGGTAGACTTTTTCTTATCCTACCAGACAAGATGCCGTTGCCTCGGAGTTGAATATGACGAACGCATTTATGAGAAAGTAATGGAAAATAAGAAAGAAGCCATATCGAAAGAGAGGGTATCATTTTCATTAGCGAATGCAGAAGAATTTCAACTCCCAGAACAGATAGACCGCATCTATTTTTTTAATCCATTTTCCGTAGAGATTTTGAGAAAATCTTACATATCTGATGACGGTGGATGAGATGATGTTTACCAATGAAATTGATTGTTCCGATTTGTTTGGTGGAAATAGTGAGAGAGAACGCATTATGATTTTTGAGATTGGGCAGTAGACAGACTCAGGCCATCTAAATATTTGATACCAATATTAGAAAATTTATATATTTCTACAGAAGAATTTTTAAAGGAAATAAAGGAGTTAAAATAAAATGATAAAAGATATAATGAAAGATCCATTGTTTCTAGCACAGAAATCAACAGATGCAACAAAAGCAGATCAACAGGTAGTAGTTGATCTGTTAGACACACTAAGAGCTAATTTGGATCATTGTGTTGGAATGGCAGCAAATATGATCGGCGTTAAAAAGAACATTATCGTAGTAGCAGTTGGACCATTTCAGTTTGCAATGATCAATCCAAAGATCACAAAGAAATCAGGCGTATTTGAGACAGAAGAAGGATGTTTATCTTTGGATGGAGTAAGACCTTGTAAGAGATATAAGGAGATAGAAGTAGATTATCTGGACCAGGATTTTAAAGAGCAGCATGGGAAATATTCTGGATGGACAGCACAGATCATACAGCATGAAATTGATCATTGTAAGGGGATTGTGATATGATTGAGGAAAATAAGATAATGAATGAAATACCAATTTATACGATCATAAAAATAGAAGCAGAAGAAGCAGAAATTCCAATGTTAACTTTTTATGTAAAAGAAGATTCTATGGATGAACCAGAAGAGATTTCAATGGAAGAATTAACAGCTTATGACAGGAATCTAGGGATTGGAGATCAGGTAATAATCGGTCCAGATGAAACTTTGTTTCCGTTAGATATGGCAGAGAATCTTGGAATGTTTGACGAAATCGATCCGTTAAGCCAGATATCAGAAACAGATCCCAGACAATGGCAGATGGAATGGATGGATAATTATATGGACGCGTTAGAAGAACTGGAGGATTCTACAACTAGGGAATAAGCCAAAATTCATGAAAATAAATCCATTAAAAACAGAAAAATTTATGGAGATGAATTATTTATGCAGAAATTACAGATAAAGCAGAAAGCATGTTATATAGAGCAAAATGGTTCCGGCGGTCCGATCATTTTATGGGGAATGTATCCTCATCGTGGAAATGAAATAGCACATATGTGGGATTGTCTGATGGAGACAGTCAATGATCAGGATTTTCTTTTCTGTGCATTTCAGGTAAAAGATTGGAATGGTGATTTTTCTCCATGGAAGTCACCTGCTGCCTTTGGGGATGAAGAGTTTAAAGGAAATGGTCCAAAGACTTTACAATGGTTAATGAATGATTTGATTCCAGAATTAAAAGCAGATTACGGAGTAGACAGAGAAATTTATCTGATCGGATATTCCCTTGCAGGATTGTTTGCTCTATGGACAGCATATGAAACGGATATCTTCTCAGCAATTGCAAGCTGCTCCGGTTCTTTATGGTTCGAACAATGGGATGAATATGTGTTGCATCATCAAATAAAGCATGAAAGCAATATCTACTTAAGCCTTGGAGGAAAAGAAGAAAAAACAAAGAATCCAGTCATGGCAAGAGTTGGAGATCGAACTAGAACACAGGAACAAATTTTGCGCAATGATCCTAAGGTAAAGCAAACAACATTAGAATTTAACAGCGGCGGGCATTTTGCTGATGCCCAAAAGAGATTAGCGAAAGCTGTCAAATGGTTATTAGAATGTACTTAAGAGAGGCTTCCAATGAACAACAAAACCATAAATTATTATAACAAATACACTAAATCATTCATACAAACAACAAGATCCGTAGACTTTACAAACATACAAAATAAATTTTTATCTTATCTTCCATCGGGCGCATCCATCTTAGATTTTGGGTGCGGTTCCGGACGCGATACAAAATATTTTCTAAAGCGAAACTATAACGTAACGGCGATTGACGGATCCGAAGAGATATGTAAGGAAGCCTCAAAATATACAGGAATCAAAGTAAAACAAATGTTGTTTGAAGAATTAAATGACCAGAATATTTATGATGGAATCTGGGCATGTGCATCAATCCTTCATTTATCAAAAAGTGATCTTTTTCTTGTATTTCATAAGATGAACAAAGCATTGAAAGAAAATGGAATCATTTATACATCATTTAAGTATGGTGAATTCGAAGGGGAGAGAAATGGGCGTTATTTTACGGATTTTACAGAAGATTCATTGAAAGAATTTATCTTGCAGATCCCTCAATTACAGATCAAAGAAATATGGACAACAGGAGATGTCAGAGAAGGACGAGGTGATGAACGATGGTTGAATATCCTGATTTGCAAGGGAAAAACATCCTAGAAATTGAGCCAAAATATTATAACAATCTAAATATCGATGGATTTTCTAAAATGATGAAAAGTCCCTCCTATTGCTATAAATTTTACTGGCTGGAAGCGATCATACAGTTAATATTTTGGGGTGGATTCAATGCGAAAAAGTAAAATGGCTACAGAACAATAATCCAGAAGTTCTCGGTCTGGTATATAAATTGACCCCAACAGAAGAAAAGGTGCGAAAGCTTAAAAAAGTAAGAGATCTCTGGCAAGATATCATGGAAGTTCAAGAAATCAGAGACGTCTTTACTGGACAACCTGTGAAGAAGAAAAAATACGATATTGATCATTTTATTCCATGGTCATTTGTTATGAATGATGAACTTTGGAATCTGATGCCGATGGATGCATCACTAAATTCATCAAAGAGTAATCGATTACCAAAATGGAATCCGTTTTTTCAAAATTTTGCACAAAATCAATATCTGATGTATCAAATAATTTATGATGATATGGGAATCTATAAAAGCTAAGCAGAGTACCACGTCCATAGGAGCAACTGCACCGCATGAGCGTGGGTGAATGCGTCCTGACGGACCCAGACTTTATTTTATTCCTTGATTTTTGATATATTGTTGGATAACTTTCAGACTATTTTCACTCACGGATGAGATAAAATAACTGTCTGACCAGAAGTAAGGCTTCCAGTAATACTTCTTTAAAGTCGTATCTCCATACAGCTTTCTGGCTCTTCTGGCAGTTTGCGTCTTTAGGACATTGGCAAGTTCTGCCGGAGATGTCATAGTATCTGCTTCCAACAGAATATGAACATGGTCTGGTTCTCCATTGATCTCCAATATATGAAAGCCTCTCTGATCTGCAACGTAACGGATCCTTTCATAAACAGCATCACGGACTCCGTTAACTAAGACGGGATGTCGAAATTTCGTAACAAACACGATATGATACTGAAGTAAAAAGCAACTGTGCCTGTGGATATAATAATCTGTATTATCTTTCTTTCGCATGATGTATCTCCTTTACAACTAAACGTAAGTTTGCTATAATTATATTATAGAAATACAATGTTTTCAAGACATTAGAAAGGATACAATCATATGGCATTTTCCGTAACACAACGGGTGATCTCATCCGAAGATATGATCTACAGTTATTGTGATGACTTCTGCAGAAAAGCGAAGTTATTATATAATGCTGCTCTTTTTCGTATCCGTAACATCTTTACTGGATATGAAAAAGAACATCGGACAGACAATGAAGAAGATATCTTTTGTGAGGTTCATGCATTACAAGATGTTCATCCTCAGATCCATGTCCGAAAAGTGATCTCTTACAACCATCTGGAGAAGCTGATGCGTGTCACGGAAAATCCGGATTTCTTTATCGGACTGCCGATGCAGACAGCACAGGCGATGGTAAAGCAGGCTGTCACAGATTTTAAAAACTGGCTGGCTTCTTTAAGAGAATATAAAAAACATCCGGAAAAATTTTTAGGCAGACCAAAGATTCCCCACTATAAAAAACAAGATCTTGCAACAGTGATCATCACCAATCAGGATGCTGTTTTATATCCGTCAGAAACTGGAGTATCCTTAAAACTGCCGATCATAAAGAAACGTCTGAGTTTTTCTAATATTTCTGAACATGCTTTCTTAAAAGAAGTCCGGATCAAACCTTATTATGGAAGATTTCTGTTCTGTCTGACATTTGAAGAACCAGAGCCGGTGATCGAAACTTCCATGCCTTATACCTGTGCCATTGACTTCGGGATCGACAACTTCGCAGCTATCGTATGTGATGATGGATCATCCGCAATCTACAAGGGCGGAGCTGTTTTATCCGATACCCAGTGGTTTCATAAACAAAAGGCAAAGTACGTTTCCATTCTGACCAAGGGGCATAAAAACCGATATGCAACATCAAAGAGATTGGCTGATCTCTCTTATCATCATGCGAATTTTGTGAAGGATCAGTGTCATAAGATCAGCCGGAGTATCATTGATTTCTGCGTAGATCATTATGCAGGAACTTTGATCTTTGGTGTGAATCCGTTATGGAAACAGAATTCCAGGATTGGAAAAATCAACAATCAGAAGTTCGTCTCCATGCCGATCGCTTTTCTACGAGCTATGATCACATATAAAGCATTGAATGCAGGGATCAAGATCATTGAACAGGAAGAAAGTTATACTTCCAAAGCAGATATCACAACAAAAGATCATATTCCTACTTATCGTGTGGATGATGAGAACGCACAGTTTTCCGGGATTCGTATCAAACGAGGTCTGTATCGTTGTGCAGATGGAACGATCCTGAATGCTGACTGTCATGCAGCAGCGAACATCATGAGAAAAGCAGTTCCGGATATTTGGGATCGAACAACAGACTTTTCTTTTCTGACAAGTCCAAAAGTGTATGGATTCCACGAACTGAACCCTAAAAGTATTCCCGTCAAAGGGATAGCGGCATAAGTGAATATGCCCTGATCGGTACGAACAGCCAGAATCTTCTGGTCAGAGATGAGTAATTGTTACGACTGTCAGAAGCCTCTTCCATAGGAACTACTGTACCGCATGGGAGAGGTAATTCACTTGGGCAGGACAAGAATTATATCGAAAAGGTAATTCAAAAGAGATGTTTTATAATATACTTGAAAAGAATATGATACCTGTATATGATTCCGCACGTCGACAAGGATATGAAATATGGGATTATTCATAAGGATTTTAAAAGGGCAGAAGAATATGTGGTCAGAAAAGCAAAGAAAATATCAGAAGAATATATGTAGTAAATTAATGCTAGCTATTTTGTTACTCGCAAGTGTCATAACACTTACAGCATGTAGATCATCAAATATAAATATAAAAGAAACAACAAAACAAACAGATCATAAGACAAAAAAGTGGGAACCATTGGTGATAACAAAGCGAGAAAAAGCTCAGGCACAAAAAGAAGTTAAGCAAATTTCAGACATTTGTCAAAACATAAAAATCAATGAGAATAAAGTTACAAAAAAAGACTTACAAACGTTATATGATACATTAACATCCAAAGGTTATCCTGTTGCCCAGATTGGGGAAGAAAAACATAGTACAAAAAATGCACCAGTAAAATTCAAACCATCCAAGACAAGTCATGGTGAGAAATTGAAAACATTTTATGAAAAAACAAAAGCTGGAAAACCAACAACGATAACATTGTTACAGCAAAATAGTTCCGGAGGATTTGCAAATATCCGATTACAAAGCAACAATGGAAAGACAGAAGGAATTTTGACAACGATCTATAAAGAAGATGGTAAATTTTCTGTGAGTGAAATGGTAAAGTATCAAGTGAAAAAACTGGAATTGAATGAAAAAAATATTATGACTTTGGAATTTTACTTATCCGATCAAGCAGAATTACAGACGGATGGTACGATGGAATTTCAATGTAATTGAATATTAAATTTTCGCCATTCGTTGCATAGAAATGCATCAAACAGCAGATAATACCATCATAAAAATTTCCAAAGTAGAAAGGAACTCATATCATGGTATTAAAAGAGACAGAAAGAACAGCAATTGAAAACCTAAGAACACAGGAGAAAAGCTGCATAGAAAAGTATCAAAAATACGCACAGCAGGCGATCGATCCAGAACTTAAAAATCTTTTTGAACAGTTACACAAAAAAGAGCAGACACATTACGATTCACTCACACAGGTCTTAGATGGAATAGTACCGTCAAGTGACTGTAACGACAGTGATGGAAGAGACTATGAACCAAGAGCAATCTATACAGCAGCGAGCCAGTCCGAAGATAAGATGCATGATGCATTTCTTGCAACTGATGCAATTGGAACAGAGAAATTGGTTTCCGGAGAGTATAATACAAATGTATTTATGTTTGGGGATAGTGATCTTAGAAAGTTGATGGCAGACATTCAGGTAGAAGAACAGAATCATGCCGAAATGCTGTATAAATATAAGACGGCAAACGGAATGCAGTAATGCAATAGCTATATGATAATTTTAAAGGACTCAGGAGCCGTGGACTTCTGAGTCTTTTGTTGTATATCGATGATGTATGGATTGGATAAGATATGAAAATATGATAAAATGATGTAAATATAGTACTATACAAGAGAGGATAAATAAAAAGATAATGAAAACAGAACATCATACATTAACAAAGACCTGGGTTGTAGCAGCACTGGCAAGTTTATGCTGTATTCTATGGGGAAGTGCCATTCCAATGATCAAGACAGGATATCGACTGTTACAAGTAGATACGACAAATACGGCCAATCAGATCGTATTTGCAGGAATAAGATTTGCGTTAGCAGGGCTTTTCGTCTTGATTTTTGCTTCTATACAAGAAAAGAAAGTGACATTGCCCGATGGAAAGATTCTAAAATATGCAGTTCCTGTCTGCCTTGCGCAGACTGTTGGACAGTATTTTTTCTTTTATATTGGCGTGGCACATACATCTGGAGTGAAAGGTGGAATCATTACAGGTTTAGGAAATTTTATCGCAATCCTAATGTCATGTTTGATCGTACGAAATGAAAAACTAACGGGAAGAAAATTAACAGGATGCATCTTAGGATTTGCAGGAGTTGTCGTAATCAATCTTCTTGGAAATTCTTTGGATTTCGGCTTTACGATGATGGGAGAAGGATTCGTTTTGATTTCACAGTTAGCCTATGCAACATCCACGATATTGATCAATTACTATTCAAAAAAAGTATCACCAGTTATATTAAGTGGAACTCAGTTTTTTATTGGTGGAATTGTATTATTTTTAATCGGAAACGCAATGGGTGGACATTTAGATCATGTAACAGTTGGTGGAATTACGGTCGTGTTGTATCTTGCATTGGTATCTGCAGTTGCCTATACACTTTGGTCTGTATTACTTGCATATAATGATGTGTCAAAGGTAGCAATCTTTGGATTTGTAAATCCATTATGCAGTGTAATCTTGTCGGCATTGGTATTGGGAGAAGTCAAACAGGCATTTAATATCGGAAGTCTGATTGCACTCGCACTTGTATGTGTTGGAATTTATATTGTAAATGCAAAGAAGAATAACAAATCAAATGTTGAGTAAGGAGGAAAACATTATGAGATATGAAATTTTAGGTGAAACACTTCCAGTAGTTATCTGTTATCTGGAATCTGGAGAAAAAATGGTCACAGAAGGTGGAGGAATGTCTTGGATGTCTCCAAATATGAAAATGGAAACAACTTCGAATGGGGGAATAGGAAAGATCTTTGGAAGAGCGTTTTCAGGAGAAAAGATGTTCCAGAATGTTTATACAGCACAAGGCGGAGAAGGAATGATTGCCTTTGCTTCATGCTTCCCGGGATCCATCAAGGCATTTGAAATTGCACCTGGACAGGAAATGATATTACAAAAAAGTGCTTATCTTGCCGGTGAGAATGGAGTTGAGTTATCTGCATTCTTTAATAAAAAGATTGGAGCTGGATTATTTGGCGGAGAAGGTTTTATTATGCAGAAAGCATCTGGCCATGGTATCATGTTTGCAGAATTTGATGGTCATGTTGTGGAATATGAATTAGAGGCTGGAAAGCAGATTGTTGTAGACACTGGACATTTGGCCGCGATGACAGCAAGTTGTACGATGGAGATCAAAAGTGTTCCGGGTGTAAAGAATATGTTATTTGGCGGAGAAGGAGTGTTTAACACAATACTTACAGGCCCTGGGAAAGTATGGCTGCAAACAATGCCAATCAGTAATGTAGCTGGAGTATTAAGCCCATATTTTCCAAGCTCTAGTAAATAGAAAAAACATGAATAGATTAAGGAATGGGGAGTGATCAATATGGCCTTTTTTGACTATGATCGAAATGGGAAAAAAGATTGGAAAGACAATGCCAGAGAATATTATCTTTATAACAAATTAAAAGAAGATGATGCATCGAAGCATAGCCAAGGGAAGAAGGAATCATCCGATGATGGGAAATCAAATGTTGGGTGTGGTTCTGTACTATTGTGTTTTTTATTTATGTTTTGTATGATGTGGTTCGCTATGATGGTTGATTCATTATGCAAATAGAGGAGCATAGAACGATGACAAAGACAAAGGCTTATATTGCGATTGATCTCAAATCATTCTATGCTTCTGTGGAATGTAAGGAGCGAAATCGCGATCCTTTAACGACAAATCTTGTGGTTGCAGATCAAAGTCGGACGGAGAAGACAATCTGCCTTGCGGTATCTCCATCGCTGAAAAGCTATGGAATACCAGGCAGACCACGTTTGTTTGAAGTCGTGCAAAAGATTAAAGAAGTCAATAATACCCGCAGGTGGAAAGCTTTAAACAGAACATTTACAGGTTCGTCGGATGACAGCACAGAATTAAATGCAAATCCGGCATTGAAGGTTGATTATATTGTTGCACCACCACGTATGGAATACTATTTGGAATATAGTTCCAAGATTTATAATATTTATCTAAAGTATATTGCGCCAGAAGATATTTTTCCGTACTCAATTGATGAAGTATTTATAGATGCAACAGATTATCTGAATACTTATCAGATGACTGCAAGGGAACTTGCCATGACTATGATACGAGACGTTTTAAAAACAACGGGAATTACAGCAACCGCCGGAATCGGAACGAATATGTATCTGTGCAAGATTGCGATGGATATCGTAGCAAAGCATATTAAACCGGATAAGGATGGCGTAAGGATCGCCGAATTAGACGAAATGTCTTACCGTAGGAAGCTATGGAATCACAGACCGCTTACGGATTTCTGGAGAGTAGGCAAAGGCTATGCGAAGAAGTTGGAAGAACACGGTCTTTTCTCAATGGGAGATGTTGCAAGATGTTCCGTCGGAAAGCCAAATGAATTCCATAATGAAGAACTGCTTTATAAGATGTTTGGGATCAATGCGGAACTGCTGATCGATCATGCCTGGGGCTATGAGCCTTGTACGATGGAGCAAGTCAAAGCGTACAAACCGGAAACCAACAGTGTATGCTCCGGGCAAGTACTTCACTGCCCATATGACTTTGATAAAGCAAAGTTAGTTGTAAAAGAAATGACTGATCTTATGACACTTGATCTGGTAGATAAGAGACTTGTTACTGACCAGATCGTATTGACCATAGGTTATGATATAGAAAATCTAACGGATCCAGATAGATATAGGAAGTACAAAGGATCTGTTACGATCGACCGATATGGAAGGAAAGTTCCAAAACACGCTCATGGAACAACAAACCTGAAAAGGAAGACATCATCTACCATGCTGATCACAGATGCAGTGATGGAATTATATGATCGGATCGTGGATAAAAATCTGCTGATCAGAAGAATCAATATCACAGCGAACAAGCTCGTGGATGAAAGTTTTTCAAAGGAAGAAGAAACGTATGAACAGCTTGATCTTTTTACAGATTATACGGTAAAGGAACAGGAACAAGCCGAAGAAGAGGCTGTTTTAGAGCGTGAGAAACGGATGCAACAGACAATGCTCACAATCAAAAAGAAGTTTGGGAAGAACGCTATCTTGAAAGGAATGAACCTTCAGGAGGGAGCAACAGCAAAAGACCGTAATGAGCAGATTGGCGGACATAAAGCATAGAAAGTAAGTATTCAGTGTCGATGGAGGAAGATTATGAAGGATCAGTACAATCATAAATACGATGATATTATCAATCTGCCGCATCCAACTTCAAAGAAGCACCCTCGTATGTCACTTTATGCCAGGGCAGCACAGTTTTCGCCTTTTGCGGCACTTACCGGACACGAAGCAGCTATTAAAGAAACTGTAAGACAAACAGATGCAAAACAGGTGTTGAGTGAAGAAGTTATAGCAGAATTAAATAAAAAGTTATATCTGATCGCTGAAACGATCGGTACACAACAAATGGTTGAGATCACGTATTTTGTACCAGATGCTAAGAAAGATGGGGGAGCATATATTACCTGTTCTGGTTGTGTAAAGAAAATTGATAAATATAAACACACAGTTGTTATGACAGATCAGACGATCATCCCTATCGAACAGATAAATAATATAGAGGGAGAAATGTTTGAAGAATAGTAATGGTGCCTGATTCAAATAAGAATCAGGCACCATTGCTGTTTCATAAAAAGCTACATACTCTGATGGAATGTACGACGAATCACTTCTTCCTGCTGTTCGCGGGATAATCGATTAAAGTTCACGGCATATCCAGAAACACGGATCGTAAGTGTTGGATATTTTTCTGGATGTTCCATAGCATCGATCAAAGTTTCTCTATGCATAACATTTACATTCAAATGATGTGCACCTTGAACAAAGTATCCGTCTAAGATTGTTGTAAGGTTTTGTACTCGTTGTTCCTGATCTTTTCCAAGAGCATCTGGTACGATGGAAAAGGTATTGGATACACCATCCTGACATACATCGCGATATGGAATTTTAGCGACAGAGTTTAAGGATGCAAGAGCACCATTTTCGTCTCGTCCATGCATTGGGTTTGCACCTGGAGCTAAAGGTTCTCCGAGTTTTCTTCCATCTGGTGTGGATCCGGTTTTCTTACCATACATAACATTGGATGTAATCGTTAAAGCAGATAAAGTATGGATCGCATTTCTATAAATTGGATGTTTCTTTAGTTCGTCAGAGAAGAATGTTACTGTGTTAACTGCAAGATCATCTGCGCGGTCGTCATCATTTCCATACTTAGGGAAATCCCCAATGGTTTCAAAGTCAATTGCTACACCATTTTCATTGCGGATTGGTTTTACAGTTGCATATTTGATCGCTGATAGAGAGTCTGCGGCAATAGACAGACCAGCAATTCCATAAGCTGCGATTCGCTCTAAGTTTGTATCATGAAGAGCAAACTGGCTGGCTTCATATGCGTATTTATCATGCATAAAATGAATGATATTTACTGTATCAACATATAATTCAGCAACATAAGTCATAACTTTCTCATAGTTTTCCCATACTTTGTCAAAATCAAGAACGTCATCTGTGATCGGTTCAATTCCAGGAACAACCTGGATTCCTTTTTTCTCGTCAATTCCTCCATTGATCGCATAAAGCAGTGATTTTGCCAGATTGCAGCGGGCTCCGAACAGCTGTGTCTGTTTTCCAACCTTCATTGCAGATACACAACAAGCAATCGCATAATCATCCCCATAGACTGGGCGCATAACATCATCATTTTCATATTGGATAGAATCCGTATCAATAGAAACTTTAGAGCAAAAATGTTTAAAGTTGTCTGGCAGTTTTTCAGACCATAAAACAGTTAAGTTAGGCTCTGGAGCAGTTCCAATGTTATATAAAGTATGAAGATAACGGAAAGAGTTCTTAGTAACCAGAGGTTTTCCATTAATACCAACTCCACCGATAGACTCCGTGATCCACGTAGGATCCCCACCAAATAGTTCGTCATATTCAGGAGTTCTTAAATGTCTTGTCAGACGAAGTTTGATGATAAATTGATCGATCAATTCCTGAGCTTCTGTTTCCGTGATCACTCCATTTTTAAGATCTCGTTCAATATAAATATCAAGGAATGTAGAAGTACGTCCAAGGGAAGTTGCAGCTCCATTATTTTCTTTTGTTCCCGCAAGATATCCCATATAAACCGCCTGAACAGCTTCTTTCGCATTTTTTGCAGGTTTTGAAATATCAACGCCATAAGATGCAGCCATTTCTTTCATTTTAGAAAGGGCACGGATCTGCTCAGAAATTTCTTCACGCAGACGGATGCGGTCTTCTGTCATAGTTCCATCTTCAAAGTCTAGATCTTTTTGTTTTTCTTCGATCAAGTGGTCGATTCCATAAAGAGCAACACGACGGTAGTCTCCAATAATACGTCCACGTCCATAAGCATCAGGAAGTCCTGTTAGAAGTCCAGCAGTTCTTGCAAGACGAGTACGTTTTGGATAGGCATCAAAAACCCCTTCATTGTGTGTTTTTCTGTATTCATTAAAATGGCGGTCGATCTCTTCATTTAGTTTATAACCATATTGTTCCAGTGACTGGTGCGCCATACGTTTACCGCCATATAGATTGACAATACGTTTTAGGGGTGCATCTGTCTGAAGTCCAACGATCACCTCATTTTCTTTATCAATATATCCAGGTGCGAAGTTCGTGATACCAGAAATGATATCTGTCTCAACATCTAAAACGCCTCCTTTTTTCAATTCTTCAGCAAGCAGTTCTTCACATTTATTCCAGACTTTTTTTGTTTTCTGAGATACATCAGCTAAGAAAGAGTCATCTCCTTCATAGAGAGTGTAGTTTTTCTGTATAAAATTTCTTACATTGATTTCTTTTGTCCAGACACCATCGTTGAATCCATTCCATTCGTTTAACATGATTTTTCCTCCATAAAATAAACATGATCAAAATAGGTTTGTTGTAACATCTCTGTTTTCTTTTTATCCATGGCCGGTACACCTTCTAAAGAATAAGGAATATCCATAACTTTATATTTGTTGGTACCAAGTAAATGATAAGGAAGCAGCTCAACTTTCTCTACATTAGGAATCGTTTGAATATAAGCTTTTAACTGAGCCATATGATCTTCGCTGTCAGTAATTCCTGGAACAACGACATGGCGAATCCATATCTTAGTCTGATGTTTTTTTAAAGCATTCAAAAATTCTTCAAAACGATCCATTGATCTTCCTGTCATTTTTTCATAATCCGTTTTATAGATGTGTTTCAGATCAAGAAGAACAAGATCTGTATGGTTTAAAATCTCATCATAATCAGAAAGTCCATAACCTGCAGTGTCGATGCAAGTGTGAATGCCTTCATTCTTGCATAGTTTTAAAGTCTCTTTTAAAAAATCAGGTTGTAATAAAGGTTCTCCACCAGAAAAGGTAACACCACCATCTTCTTTAAAATAAGGTTTAAATCGTCGGATCTTTGCAACGAGTTCTTCCGGTGTGTATTCGGTCCCGCCAGATAATTCCCAAGTATCAGGGTTATGGCAGAAACGACATCTTAGAGCACATCCTTGTAAAAAGATAACGGTTCGTATCCCTGGTCCATCAACCAGACCCATCGATTCGATGGAATGGACATGACCAACTGTCATAGTATTCCTCCTTATGGATGATACGTACTTAGAACAAGTACGTAAAAAGTTAACAGGATCAATATCTGAACGATGAAGCGTTGCAAAAATAGAATAAAAAAACGCCGCACGTCCAGACAGATTGCCCAGACGGTCGGCGATTAATGATCATACTTCCATGTGGTTAATTCCACGTGCTCCGTCAGTTATATGACCTTATGGCTATAAGATACTATAGAAAATGAGATTCGTCAACCCCTTAATTTTGTCGAAAAACTTCACAAATTGTACAAAAAATGATACAATATAGTTATCAAAACAACTTAAAGGAGGATATGCCTATGAAGCTAGAGAAATTGCAGTTCGTTGTAGAAGATGGAGTTGGTATCATCACAATGAACTATATGAAGAATCTTAATGCAATTGATGATCAGATGGCAGACGAGTTGATGTACGTAGTAGATACTTGTGAGAATGACCCGAATGTAAAAGTTGTTGTTTTAAAAGGAATGCCAAAGGCATTTTCAGCAGGAGGAGACATTGGATACTTCTATAACCTGATCCAACAAGGTGGAGAAGTGAATATGGATTCTCTGATCAGTAAAGTTGGCAATGTAACCGATGGTCTGAAGCGTATGAGTAAGCTTGTGATCTCAAGTGTAAGTGGAGCGGCAGCAGGTGCAGGAGTAAGTCTTGCATTTTCAGGGGACTTTGTTGTATGCGCAGACAATGCGAAGTTTATTATGGCATTTGTGAATCTTGGACTAGTTCCAGATACCGGTGGAACGTACCTGTTTGTTAAGAGTCTTGGAATTCAGAAAGCAATGGAACTGTGTGTTACAGGAAGACCAATGAAAGCACAGGAAGCAAAAGATGCCGGAATGGTATATGATGTAGTTCCAGCGGAAGAATTAGATGATACCGTTATGAAACTTGCTAAGAAATTTGCTAGTGGACCATTACTTTCTTATAAGAATATCAAGAAACAGATTTATCAGGCAGGGCTTGCTGATTATAAGAAATACCTGGATGAATGTGAGATTCCGACACAGCGTGAATGTGCGGCATCTTCTGATTTTATAGAAGGAGTCAAAGCTTTTATGGAGAAGAGAAAGGCTGAATTCAAAGGAGAATAAAGCCAGGATCAAACCATGAACATAGAAGGGAGGTCACGCCTTTGAAGTCAAAAGTTGTAACAAGAGAGGAAGCGCTCTCAAGAATTCATGATGGACAGACGATCATGTTTGGAGACTGGCATGGAGAATTTGCAGCAGATGAGATCATTGATGGAATGTTAGAAAAAGGAATCAAAGACATTGATGCGATCGCTGTATCTGCTGGAATGGCGGATCAGGGAGTCGGAAAGCTGATCAAAGATCACAGAGTTAAGAGTTTGATCACAACACATATTGGGTTGAACCCGATCGCCAAGGATCAGATGTTTGCAGGAGAACTTGCGATAGAATTTAGTCCTCAAGGAACCTTTGCAGAAAGAATCCGTTGTGGTGGAGCAGGTTTAGGTGGCTGTCTGACACCAACAGGACTTGGTACAGAAGTAGAAGAAGGTAAACAAAAACTAACGATCGATGGCAAAGAATATCTTCTGGAATTACCATTACGTGCAGATGTTGCTTTGATCAAAGCAACGAAAGCAGATACTGCAGGTAATATTTCATTCCGAATGAATTCCAGAGCAACAAACAGTACGATGGCTATGGCTGCTGATACGGTGATCGTTGAAGTCGAAGAGATCGTGGAAGTGGGTGAACTAGGACCAGAAGAGATCGATGTTCCAGCACCTGTGATCGATATGATCTATGAAAGAACCGGTGAGAAACGACCAATGTGTCCAATGTGGCAGCGAGCCAAAGCAAAAGCGGAAGGAGGTCAGTGATATGGCAGGATTGACAGGAAGAAAGCTGATCGCATCACGATGTGCAAAGTTTTTTAAAGATGGAGATTTTGTAAATCTTGGTATCGGAGTTCCGCTGATGTGTGTAAATTATCTTCCAGAAGGTGTGGATCTGTGGCTGGAAGCAGAGATCGGAACCGTCGGAAGTGGACCAACCCCAAGCTGGGATAAAGCAGATATTGATGTTATTGATGCCGGCGGACAGCCTGCATCTGTGATCAAAGGTGGAAGCGTGTATGATCATGAGATGTCTTTTGCATTTATACGTGGCGGACATATTGATGCAGCAGTTCTTGGTACACTTCAGGTAGACCAAGAAGGCAATATCGCTAACTGGACGATTCCAGGGAAGATGGTGCCAGGAATGGGTGGTGCCATGGATCTGTGTGCCGGAGTGAAGAAGATCATCGTAGCAACAGACCATTGTGAAAAGAGTGGAAAGTCTAAGATATTAAAGAAATGTACACTTCCTTTGACGGGAGTTCATTGTGTAACAGATATCGTAACAGAACGCTGCTATTTTGAAGTTACAAAAGATGGTCTCGTGTTAAGGGAACTTGCAGAAGGATATAGTGTAGAAGATATCCTTGCATGCACAGAAGCTGATGTGATCGTACCGGATGAAATTGGTGTTATGAGCTGATAATAGACGCAGGAAAGCATATAGAAAAACAGCACTGTACAGGAATAAAATTCCCAATGCAGTGCTGTTTTTATTAGTTTATTTAATCTTCTTTTGGCAATGCAATATTTAAAATAATTGCAACAAGTGCCGCAGGTACAATACCAGATCCTCCGAAGATCAATTGAATTCCTTCAGGTAGTCCAGAAAGAACTGTGCTGTTTGCACCGATTCCATATCCAAGTCCGAGAGCTACAGATACGACAGTAATATTTCTCATTGTTAATGGTTCTTTTGTGATCAGCTGAATACCACTGATCACGATAGAAGAGAACATCATAACAGCTGCTCCACCTAATACGCTCTGTGGCATGATAGAGATCAATGCAGCAAGTTTTGGAAATAATCCACACAGGATTAAGAAGATTGCTCCTGTTGCAAGTGCAAAACGGTTTACGATCTTTGTCATAGTAACAAGACCAACATTCTGGCTGAATGATGTATTTGGTAAAACACCAAAGAATGCTGCGATCGTAGATCCGATACCATCACAGACAACACCACCAGAAAGCTCAGAATCTGTAGCTTCACGATCCATACCACCTTCGATAACTCCGGAAATATCTCCGACTGTTTCTACAGCAGTTACGATAAACATGATAAGTACAGGGACGATCGCTCTTGCATCAAAAATGATTTTTACAGGCATAAATTTTGGAATGGCAAACCATCCAGCCTGAGCAACTTTATCCCAGTTTAACACCCATGCTTTTGTATACTCTACACCATCTGCATTGACAGCAGTTGTAGGAAGTACAACACCCATGATTCCTGCGATAATGTATCCTGCGATAATTCCGATCAGTACAGAAGAAGCACTTGTGATACCTTTCGTTCCATGTTTTAATGCAATGATGATCACAAGAACAATTGTTCCAAGTAACAAGTTCTCGATTGAACCGAAATCATTAGCAGAATTTCCTCCACCAAAAGAATTCACACCAACACCGATCAGTGATAATCCGATGGAAAGTACAACCGTACCAGTTACGACAGCTGGGAAAAATCTTCGAAGTGGTTTTAACATAAATCCTAATACAGATTCAAATAACCCACCGATAATGGAAGCACCCATGATCGCACCATATCCAAGGATTCCACCACCCATAACAGATGCAACACTGCTGCAGACACCGATAAATCCTGAACTCGTTCCCATGATGATTGGAACTTTTCCACCGATCGGTCCGATCGCGTACAACTGGATCAGTGTAACAATTCCGGCAATTAACATTGCATTTTGTAAAAGCGCAATCTGAACGTCTGCAAATTCGGTTCCAGAAGCAATACCACAAGCCCCTGTTATGATAAGGACTGGAGTAAGGTTACCTACGAACATAGCGAATACATGCTGCAGACCAAGGAGAATCGCTTTTTGCAGCGGAAGTTTCCCGTAAAAGTCGTATTCCGCACCTTTGTTTTTCTCTTGATTCATTTTTCTTTCGTCTCCTTTTTTTTAATGCATGATGAGCAGTTTTATACTGCTATTTTTCACAGCATACTATTATAAAGGATTTGAATGAAAATGTATAGTTCTTTTTTTTAAGCATGTTTTTTTACATTGCAACCACACCATTTTCATGATAAAATTTACCCGAAAAACTTTCCAAAAGGAGTCAATATACAGTGATAAGTTTAGGATTAGATTCTGGTTCGTCTATGACAAAAGCCGTTTTGTTAGAAGATACGAAGATAATAGATACAAAGATGATCCCAACATCGATCAGTCCAAGGAAATCTCTAGAATTTCTTTACAGAGAGATAAAAAAACAACATAAAGAAATAGCTGTTATTGTAACAACTGGATATGGAAGGAATCTGTTAGATCAGGCAGATTTCAAGATCACGGAAATTACTTGCCATGCAGCTGGAGCATTTTTTATGAATCCAGATTGTGACACGATCATTGATATTGGTGGGCAGGATAGCAAAGTGATCACCATTGATAATCTTGGATGTGTTACAGATTTTTTAATGAATGATAAATGTGCTGCTGGAACTGGACGTTTCCTTGAGATGACGATGAAACGAGTCGAAAGTGAGATTGAAAGAATCGACACTTTCGTAAAAGATGCCAAACCTGCGAAGATCAACAGTATGTGTGCTGTATTTGCAGAAAGTGAAATCGTTGGATTATTGGCACAGGATATTGCACCTGGTGATATTGTTCTTGGTTGTGTAGAATCTATTTGTCAGCGAACCGCTGCATTTGCACAGAAATTGGCGCCAGCGAATCCAAAAGTATTTTTCTCTGGTGGACTAGCACAATTTGATGTGATCAAACAATCATTAGCCAGTCATTTAGGAGTGAAAGAAGTAGCAACAGATCCGTTATGTCAATACACAGGAGCAATTGGAGCTGCCGTTTTGGGCATCCGCAAAATAAAACGATAATTTTTACTTACAGGAGGATTCAAACAATGGTTGAATTAAAGAAAGAGTTACCAGAGATTTTTGAGGAATTTGCAGAACAGAGAAAGAATTCCTTTCTCGCGATCAAGGAGGTTAAAGAAAAAGAGATACCTGTTGTCGGTGTATTTTGTACCTATCTTCCAAGAGAGATTCCAAATGCCATGGGTGCAGCAGTTGTCGGATTATGTTCCGTATCAGATGAAACAATCCCAGATGCAGAAAAAGATCTGCCAAGAAACCTATGTCCATTGATCAAATCAAGTTATGGATTTGCCAAAACAGATAAATGTCCATTCTTCTATTTTTCAGATTTGGTTGTAGGAGAAACAACATGCGATGGAAAGAAAAAAATGTACGAAATGCTTGCTGATTTTAAACCAGTTCATGTCGTAGAACTTCCAAACTGTCAGACAGAAGATGGAATCCAGTTATATAAGAAAGAATTACTTCGTTTCAAGAAAGTTCTAGAAGATAAATTTGAGACAACGATCACAGATGAGGCAGTTCTTCATCAGATCAAGTTAAGAAATGGAATCAATAAAGCATTAAGACGTCTTCAATATGTAATGGCAAATGATCCTGCACCAGTCAATGGATTAGATGTGATCAATACTGTATATGGAAGTGGTTTTGACATTAACACAGAAGGTCTTGAAGACAGAATCAATGCAGTAACAGATAAAATTGAAAAAGAATATACAGAAGGAAAAAATATAGGGAAAAAACCAAGGATCCTTGTAACCGGATCTCCATCTGGCGGTGCGGCCTTGAAAGTCATTCGTGCAATTGAGGATAATGGTGGAGTTGTCGTATGCTTTGAAAACTGTACTGGAATGAAACCATTAGCAATGGTGGATGAAGAGAATCCAGATGTATATGATGCACTCGCAAGAAAATATTTAAACATTGGATGTTCTTGTATGTCTCCAAATAAGAATCGTCTGGATCTTTTGGATGAGTTGATCGATGATTTTCAGGTAGATGGTGTCGTAGACCTTGTTCTTCAGGCGTGTCATACATATAACGTGGAAACCGCACTTGTCAAGAAATTAGTGAAAGACAAAAAAGGAATCCCTTACACAGTGGTTGAAACAGATTATTCACAGGCAGATATTGAACAGATCAATACGAGAATGGCAGCTTTTATTGAGATGCTGTAAGTACAAAATTTGGTAATTACTGTCCAAAACGTATTACATCTATTATGGAGGTGTTTAACTGTTAAAATAATCTTATAATAAATTATAAATATTATATGGAGGATTTGTTTATGAGTAAATATTATTCTATCAATAAATTTTCAAAAATATTAGGTGTATCGGCTCAAACATTAAGGAATTGGGATAAAAAGGGTAAACTTCATCCACATCACACTTCCAGTAATGGATATAGATATTATTCGCATGAGCAATTAAATCAAGTTATGAATGTAAAACCTAATTTAGATAGAAAAGAACTTATGAAACGAATATCTCAAAATAAAGTGGACAAGGTGGTTGTTTTTTATAAAGACAGATTGTTACGATTTGGATTTGAATTAGTTGAATATATTGCAAGTCTATATGATTGTGATATTGAGATCATCGATCATACTGAAAAGACAGAGCAACAAGAATTTGTTGAAGATTTAGTTCAGATAATAACTGTATTTAGTTGTAAATTACAAGGCAAACGTGCCAATAAAGCAAGAAAACTTGTAAAAGAACTGATAGATGATGGTGGTGAAGAAGATGATAAAAACAATTCGAGTCATGCTGATCCCAAATAATAAACAGAATACAAAACTTTTTCGATATGCCAATACTGCCAGATTCGCTTATAACTGGGCGTTAGGAAGAGAAAAAGAAAACTATAAAAATGGTGGTAAGTTCCTATCGGATAGTGATCTGAGAAAAGAATTTACACAATTAAAGAAAACAGAGGAATATTCCT
>OLNO01000431.1_pt1 | contig 44311 bp, 53 predicted proteins | sample 1672861 | NCBI WGS metagenome assembly OLNO01 (sample SAMEA3136731, study PRJEB25190) | human gut metagenome | reverse complement strand
TTGCAATATACATTGCTGTTTAACAATCAATTACGTGACTTTTCAGGTCACACCCATATCCTGTTGAAATCGAAAAGAAGCTGACACTCTGGCAACAAACGAAAATCAAGTTCGGCGGCTGGGCTATAGCCGTTATCATTGTTACAATACTGATCGTCGTTGGCTGGATGGTCTACAAGCTAAAGAAATAGCTTTTTGTTCATATTACTCGAAAAAGTTGAAATAGAAGGGAAAAAGATTGTTGTTAAATACGGATTTGGATATGATGAAATTTTATCTATTGATCTACAGAAGGGCAAGTTATCCCTTCTGTAGTTCTTCTATTTTTCTCAAAAAAGTAGATAGAAAGCTGTAGCAATTGATATATGATACCAATATCGATTGGTCCAGTTTTGCATATATACTTTTCTGATCTTTGCTATCCTTGTATTCAAGAACTGCAATGTTCCTCTTTGTATTATAATGTAAAACCCCATGTGTATATTTATTTCGATCCTCTATAAATTGACATAAGGTTTTACGAACCTCCTTTATCAAGTATAAATTTTCAAGTACATTTTTCCCTTTTAATTCATTAGACTTCAAGATCTCACTCAAAAAATCCCGATGTTTCATAAAGTCCATTTTCTCATACACTATTTGGGGAGTACCATCCGCCTTCGTTTTCGCTAGATATCTTTGAGCGACAGGAAGGTCTTTTAGGCTATTATTCAACAAAATCAGATTTTGAAACAAACATTCTCCTAACCTCGAGCATAATCCTAAAGTAACCTCCAAATCTGCTATTACAGATATAAAATTTTTCCTTAATAAATAATTGAAATCAGTTGTAGGTTTATTGGATTTTATATTTCCCCAATCGACAAATGAGACTTTCAATGGAACTTCAAATCCAAGTTGTGTTTTATAACGATAAAATTCAGGAGCCGAAGCAGTAGCAATAATAAAATCTGCGTCTTCACGATCGTCCTTAACTAAAAATTCAGGTCTTTTTAAATTAAAGGTATTCATAACCCAATAAGTTTTTGTGCAACAATTTCCACAAAGATAGAGTATTTCAAATAAATAATAGGAGTTATCTCCTCTTATCTAAAAACAACGCCGTTCTTTATACTTTCCAGACAACGCATCGTCAATCCTAACAAATGGCAGTCACCGGAACAGGGGAGGACGAGGACCGGTCGGGAAAAACGTGAAAACATAAGAAAACCCGGCGGTATCAAAACCACCGGTTTTTTTTGTTGAACAGCTTATTTTTTCTTGGGTTTGTCAATCTTTTTCATTTCTCTAAACCCGGTTTTTAGCTCTTTCCTTAAATCAGGGATCTCTTTCTCTTGCTTTAATTGTTCCGGAGCTTTACCTGTATTTTCGATAACAATTTTACGGACCTCTTTCCTACATCATAGTGTGTTCTTTCCAAAGCGACTTGCCCTTGAACATTCTTGGACTTTATCCTTTCCTCCGTTTGAGTTATCCGGAATAAATTCGCAGCCAGTTCTGTTCGTCCCATAGTTTCTAACAATTTGCTACTTTCACAATTACGCTTTTTAGCAAGTTGGAAATTCATCATATTGTACATGCCTAAGTACCCTGCATTGTTGAATTTCGCAAAATCTTCAACTCCTGCTTTTTTAGCAGTAGCGGACAAAGCCTTATTTCCCTCTTTTATTTCTTCACGGAAAAGAATCCTATCCATATCATTACTACCTTGCAGATAAATTTCAAATTTTCTTGTCTGTTCTGCAAAATAAGCCTGAACTCTCGCCACCTCAACTTTTTGGGGGTCCGCATTCATTGCCGTGATATAACATGCGAAACGTGTTAATTTAAAGTCAGGAAAATTCTTTCCGTCAATCTCACGCTCTACATAAATTATATTTTCGTAATGATTGATTCCTAAAGATAAAAATGTTTTCGTTGCTTTGTCTATCACCTTGTGAAAACATTTCATGTCATTGTATCCAAGCATAAGCATCAATTCGGAAGCCCACCAAAAAGTGATGCCATTTTGATTCTTAAAGTCTTCAAAACTTAATTCATTTTTCGAATATTCCTCTATATCACACATGCTTGTTCTGTCTTTATAAATTTGTACAATCGTTACAACGCTCCAAAGTTAAGCATTTGTTTTGGTTCCGGTAACAAATGTGACCGTTAATTTGATACAAAACGACTTCCCTACCATTGGAGAACGATCCCTTGCCGATATAATTGGCAAAACCAAAAGTACAATTTTGAAGGGGGGGGTAGAATTAAAAATTTTATTTATAACAACAATTCTGAGGCTCGGTCTAAAATTCTTCTATGAGCCTCTATTCCATTTTCTTGAAGTTCTCGAAAATATAATTTAATATCTTCTTGATCTTCCATAGTACGATATATTCTTAAGTCGTTTAAATCATAAAGATAATTAACCCGATGTTCGTTCATATCTCTTAGTTGAGCCAATATTTCCTGTCGGGAAGATTCGTTATAGGTAAATATTCTTATCTTCTTAGGTTTTACCTTCTTGGAAGTTAGATCTGATTGCTGTTTAAAAAAATCTGAAAAATAATGATAATCTGTAGTTCCCAAAGAGTGTCCAAAAAAAATAATTTCATCAGCTTCTTCCAATTGAGCTCTAACATTACATGATCTATAATATGGACTATGAGATTTTATCATAAAATAAGTTGGTTTAGCAACATCGACATCATCTTGAAAACCAATAATAATAGACTTATCTTTTAGATTTCCATGTATATATGTATATTGAACATCTTTATTAGATATGTTTAAAGACAAGAGGATTTGATTAATGTCTGTATAATTAAAACTCAATATTTGAAAATAGCCATTATCTACTACTTCTTTTAGTAAAGTTGCTGCAACGGATTCTGTTTTTAATTGAAAATCGATATTTGTTAAATATTGGCATAGGCTATCTCTTAATTTTTCAAACGCAGTCTCTGTGTCTTTTGGTAAAGCTTTACCAGTTTTATATTGCTCAGCAAATAACCTTAAAAAGTTTTCTAGATCAATCCATTTTTCAGTATGAAATTTTTCAGATAAGAAATTTAGTAACTGATATTTGTGTGCTATGGACTTAAAATTGTCACTCTCAATAAAATCAGAATAGCTCGTTTTTAATCCTAAATCCAGATCAAAACCGTTCCCTATTATCAATAACCTATTGGCGAACATTATCTCTATTAAATTTTTACACAAAAATACGAAAATATTTCGAAGTGGCAATATTTGAATTGTACTTTCTGTTCTTTTATTGGGATATACACGAATGGTTCTCTGCCAGATGCAATCATCTATGGCCGTGAACTGGTATGCTCTGTTTCGTACTTTCATTACATCCGGCTGAATCCTTTTTCCCAAGAATTTTTACTATACGGATATAATCTGACTTTTTGCACCGTTTCGCTACCGCTTTGACCTGATGCCTTTTCACAACACACACACCACACCATCATGACAGAGAGCTTCATTTTCTTTCTCAATAGATAGAAGGCACCACTTGCAGTGGATATTACCACCGGATTGAAGTCAGTGGTATTCTGTGTCATCACGGTAATAGCACTTTGGTTATTGGGATGTTCCGGATGGTGAATACTCTCGTTCCTTGCGATCTCCTTCCTTGCCTGGTATATCCTCGAATGGCTTTTCTGCTCTGCCAATGCCGGAACATGCAACGGGTATACAAGGCAATCTGTTATGAGCAGGAAGCTGGCTACGTGGCCGACGCCTACGTCCGGGAATACCTCCGGACGGGAAGGAACCGGAGATTATAGAAGTGTTTTTAAACAGCATTTAATATCTATTGCATAGAGATGAAGAATTTATTACCTTTGAGTAAAATATGTAAACAATGGAAATAAGCATAGATAAAGAAAAAAAACGTTTTTATCAATTTATTGGTGAAGAAGGAAATAATAATATTATTTTTTCAGGAGTATTTGGTATAGGTAAATCTTACTTTTTGAACAAATTCTTCAATGAATTTCACAAAGACGAATATATAGGAATATTCCTATCTCCTGTAAGTTATTCAGTAGCAAGCAATGAAGATATTTTCGAGTATATCAAAGTTGATGTACTACTACAAATACTAAGTAAGATTCCATGTGATTTTGAAAGAAGTAAGATATCATTTTCTACTGGAACTTTCTTTTATCTCAAAAATCATATCGATAATTTTTTTGGCACCTTATTTAATTTGGCAGAAAAGATTTATTTAGGTACAGACCTTATTTCCTCTTTAAGCTCATTTAAAAAGGAAATTAACAAATATATAACTAAAAATTCGAAAGACGAGGGACAAGAGGTACAAAGTTTTTTACACAAGATTGCCTCACGTCCAGGTTCCATCTACGAAAGTAATCTAATCACTCAGATTATACTCAATTTGATTGAAGATGCGAAAATTAATATGAAGACTAATAAAAAGGTTATATTAGTTATAGATGATTTAGACCGTATAGACCCCGAACATATATTCCGTATTCTAAATATACTGTCGGTACATAATGATTTTGAGAACCAACAAGAACATAAGTTTGGATTTGATAAAACTATACTTGTCTGTGATATTGCGAATATTCGGAATATTTACCGTGCCAAATATGGAATAAATGTAGACTTTAATGGATATATAGATAAATTTTATAGTAAAGAAATATATTATTTCCATAATGAAGAGGCGATTATAAATAATATAGCAAATCAAGTTTGTTGTATAGATATTGATAAAGAAACAACCATTAATGACCCTTATTCAATTATACATGAGAGTCTTGTTTATATTCTTAGTATTTTTATCAAGACAGGGAAGCTAAATCTCAGAAGTTTATTGAAGATGAAAGGAGATTATCATCTAAATGGTTATATTTCATATAATTTTATCTCAAAATGTTCTATAAAAAAAATACCAGCAATGAGTATATTAGAACTATTAGAAAGAATTTTCACTTCCTCTTCTGATTTAGAAGATGCATTATCTGATTTAACGAAAAATTTCACCTATTTGAAGAGTAGAGCATTTAACGAGAAAGACTTTTTACAAATATTTGTTCCTCTTGCTGATTATCCTCAGAATAATTTTGAAGTCCAAGTAAACAGTAAGAATGATATAACACAATATACTTATAAAAATATTTCGTATTTTTTGGACAATAGAACACCATGGTATGCAACAGACTCGTTAAACTATTCACAGAATGTAAACTTATTTGAGGTACTAAAAGATGCGTATGATAATTACAAACGATATTTCTCTGTAATACAACGTTGATTATCGGTATTAGGTCTACTTTCTGCCTCAAAAAAGTACGATTCTTTAGACCAATAAAATACGATTTGTTTTCTTGGAAAATACGGGGATGAAAAGCCCCTTGGTTGTTTGTAAAGGCGCCAATCATAGCGCCTCGGAAGCTAACGGCCGGTTATGGCATTGGCCGAGATGGCTTATCTCCATATGTAGGGATTGGGGGATATTATAGGATTTGGTGAACTACTACCGCTAAATTTTCAGTTTAGCGGTAGTTTGTCAAATATGTGATTAGGGTTCATTTTTTTCGTGATTTGAACCTAATCGGGTTCTATTTCGTGCCGGTTCCGAACTATTTTTATACCAATATACTAATTGCAGTTTGTGCATGTTTGTAATATTTTATTTTATGTGACCAAATCTGAGACAGATTAATAAATTCTTAATCCAAATAGTCCGATTGCTAATATATTAAACATTCTTACTCTGATTGTTGTCATATAAAAATCACTTTCTATATTTACGCTGTCCTACTAAACAATAGGACATTAAATAGCATGATAAAAATTGTAATCTGCCGAAAAATCGGCAAAAACGGCAAAGGCCAATTTTCAAGTTTGGCTTATGCTAAAAGGTACCCACATTTAGTACAGAAGGAAATATATCGTTTCCTAAAGTGCAAATGTCGTTGATTCGTAGGACTATCCTAAGATTGTCTTAGGGTAGTCCTATTTAAGTCATTCATCATTGAAATCCTCCTGATGCAAGTTGTATCCTGCTAATATAGCCTTCTTCAATTCCTCTCGGATATCATAATTATCTGATCCTGAAGAAATCATTCGGTCTGCTATCTCATATGCCCGTTCTTCCAAAGTCTTCTCGCCAACTTTTGAGTACTGAATAACCATACGGGTACTGTATTGTTCTCCTTCATGGTTGATCACCTGGGCTAAAGCAATTTCGCCAGCATTTATCCGAATGCCTTCTTCTGACCATCGGAGTAACATGAACTGAGTCAGCTTTAATAACTGTTCTCCACCTTCGTCTGCAATATTCTTCAAGAACTTGCAAACAACTTTGTCTTCTTCTTTTGTTAGTTTCATGACTCTTTAGTTATGGTAGTTACTGCTTAAACTCCGGAAGAATACCAAGATATAGATATCTATCATCCTCAGTATGATGGCAGGTACAGTAAAACAATACTCCATCTTCCGATTTAATTGGATCGCCTCCTTGGATTAAGTCCTTTGAACAATAATACGGACAAACGATTTCTCCAATATAATTGTATAGGTCTTCACTTATCCAATCTCCGGGATGAATAAAATCCTCTAAATCCAGGCCTGATTTTTCCCATTGTTTTAAAGTTTTCATAGCTCAATTATATTTATTCTTGAATTGTTTCTATTGCTTTAAATATCTCATATATCACCTGTGGGACTATAGCGTTTCCGTAGCCTTTGATTGATCCGGAACGCCACGCTGTGAGAGAAATGGTAAGGCACACCACATCAAAGGGAAGCCCATCATTTCCTCGACAAACAGGGGATTGAGTCGGGAAGTTGGACCAAGTTCTCTCGCAATATAGGTTTGCAGGTTCGGTGAACCCGTTCCATGTTCGCATGGAGTCTTCCAGCTGTTCGCTGTGGGTGTAGGTAACATTCCGTTCATTGCCAATGCTGTCAATGCTGTTCCCATTTGACTTTTTGGATTGTATTTCTTGCTGTACTTGTCCGCTTCCCGCGCATTTGGAGTCGGCAATAGTCCTTTTTTTGCCAATTCGTTTAGCGTTACACCGAACCCATTCCCATTCCCTTTCTTTTGTCTGACTTTTTCCCGTCTGGCATTCAACTTCTTCATATCCTGATCGGCCGGCATCATGGCCGTTGGTGTCGGAAGTAATTTCAGATCGATAAACTCCGTCTTCCCCTTTTCGTTGCAGACTTTCAGTCCCTGCGTCTGCACAGTAGGCAATAAAGAAGATTCTGTCCCGACGGTGCGGCGCTTCGACGGCACAAGCCGGAATAACAATCGGCTGGATGGAATATCCTTCTTGCTCAAGATCACGGCAGACGGTTTCAACGATGTATTCTTGTTCGAGTAACGTTTCTTTGTCAGACGCTTCAAATAAAGAGGCTTGACTTTCCACTGTAACTTCACTGCCGGGTTGTACCATGCTGATGATTCCACCAACGTTTTCACCAATAACCCAAGTGGGTCGTATCTCTCGTATTGCGCGAAGCATTTCCGGCCAGAGGTAGCGGTCGTCCTCCTGTCCTTTTCGCTGTCCAGCGACACTGAAGGGCTGACAGGGGAACCCTCCGGTGAGAACATCGATCTTTCCCCGCCAAAATTTGAAGTCTGTTTCTTTAATGTTTCCATATCCTTTTGATTTCGGGAACCAGTAACTTAGTACAGTCCGAGGAAAGTTATCTATCTCACACCAGAAGGCATTATCCCAACCCATCCACTCAGCGGCAAGATCGGCAGCTCCGAAACCAGAGAATAGAGAGGCGTGTACTTTTCCCATTTGATTCAGATTCTTTTTAATTTTTATCTTCTTTCTTGATCTTAATCTTATCAATCATCCTTTGAAACTTGGCAGCCACATAGTCACAGTGTATTGCCAAGTTCCTGTCGCGTTCCTTTTCGAGACGCTTTATTTCTTCTAATTTCCAGTCTTTTTGCATGATCATATATTTTTATTCCGATGTTAATAACTCGACTTCTGTACAGCGAACCCACAAACGGCGGTCTAAACAAACCTCATTGGTACTTCGGTTTATGTCGACAACTTTTCTTGTTTTCTGTTTGTATTTGACAGATGAACCTATTTTACATTGAGTTCTGAAAACATTGATTTTCATTTCTTGATTGCTTTTTTGAGTTCTGAAATAATATATTTGCCGGGAGAGTGCAGTCGAGTTCCTCCTCGTTCAGCAGCTTGGATTATGGTCCAAATGGGGTGTCCTATTTCTCCATTGTTCGACAATTGGCAAATGGTATTGAACTCGTCTGGAGGGATAAATAATCTTTTCAGTCTGTTGGTCAGTCCTTCGAAGTTTCTTTCTGTCCCATCTGTATTATTGGAATCTTTAGAAAAAAGATTATTTCCGCATCCTCCATTTCCCCCTGCGGGGGATAGAGGGGGAGGATACTTTTCTTTACTTTTCTTTTCTCTACTATACTCTACTTTGTCTGAAACTTCCAGAAGTTTTCTTGTTTTTTCTGGAAGTTTTTGTATTTCTTCTTGAATAAGACAGATATTATCGGGAATATCAAAACTATTTCTTTTTGCCAGCTTACTCATTTCAATGTATCTTATCTGAATTGCCCGTGATGTTATTACTCTCCCGTTTGTGAATAGTCCTTTATCAAATAGCCCGATTGCACAACAGTATTTCACAATTTCTTCAACTTGGCTTTCCTTCAGATCCCAGTATTCAGATACGTCAAAGGCAGTACTTTCGTCCCACTCCAGGAAGCAACCTTTTACTCGGTAGATTTCATTGAGTATATATGAGTAAACAGCATAGCCGGCTCCTTTAAACTCTTTTTTTAGTCGTTTGATCCGGATATCCTGAAAACGATCTGTCTCGGCTCTATAAAAGGGGAATCCGGTCTTTGCCATTTTAAAGTCCTTTCTCTTTTCTTAGCCGATTGACTTCAGCTTTGTAATATTTGATCTTCTCCTGATAATCAGAAATGGTCCATTTTTCAATGACTTTCTTGGCTGTTTCCAGTTCTTCAAGAACCTTTACCCCGTATTTTTCTATGATAAATCGCTTGTACCGATCTAAGTTGCCTCGTAAGCCGATATTGCAATTAAAACATTGTGAATGACAATTCCTTTCGTCGTATCTGGTTTTTATATGCTGTCGGCTTATGTAATGACCGTTTTGCATTATTTGCCATCTCCACATTTCGCCACATGTTGCACATCGGCAGAAACCGTTTTCATTTGCATCTCGTAGACGGATGTATTCGGAAAAAACTTTGTCCAATCTTTGCTGAAGCAGGGAGATAGAGAGACGTTTAGGCTTTGCTTCCTTGCATTGTTTACTATTTACCATTTTCTGTTTCTTTTTTGATTAATGAGACATAATCCGATGTAAAGAATAGCCATGATACCTAAGATCAAGACAACCAGAGAAAGCGCCTCTGTCCAATTGTTGATTGTTTCTATATTCATGATGTATAAATTAGTTTCATTTTAAAGCCCCGGACCATGTTATCCGGGGCACATACAAGGTGCAGTTAAAGTGCTGCTCACTTCCGTCATACCTTCTATGTCAATTTCGCATCACCTTTCAGATAGAGTCAACGGCTAACCGATGCCGCGCGGAAAACACCTGCGCTATCTTCGCTCTACTTCTGACATTTTTTTGAAGGTTTTCACTAAAAGGGTTTGTGGGCGACGCCGGCATCGAACCGGCCTCTTTACATCGTGCGCACTCCGTAATGTTTCATCCCTGATTACTGGCCGCCCAAGTTTACCGCTTACGCCTTCGCAGGCTCTTCGCGGTAAAGATTCTAAATACCATGAAAAACCAACTACTTTTCTATTATCGCCCAATCGGGGATATAATCATAATAATCTTCCATAATCAAACTTCTATGATTACAATATCTGGAGCAATCTGTCTGATCCCGTCCAATTGTTCATCAATCACCCTGTTTTTGTATTCTTCAATTGCCTCATTTGCGCCTGCTGACACAAGAGAAAGGGAAACATTCCGGCCATCTACGTCGGCGTAAATCTCAACTTCGATTTCTTCCGGTGCAAAACCTTTGAATAAGGGAATGTTCAGCTTGAAAGATTTGGGAAGGTTAGAATCGACGACTTGCGAGTAGTTATCCACCTTGCTACCGTTTTCTTCCCGACTTCGTTCGATGTCCTGATTGATCTTGGCTTTAAAGTTCTTTAGCTTGGAAACAAGTTCCATATTTTCAGTTTTGTCCTTGAAAAACGACCGATGCATTTTGAAAAACTGAGACAGTTTGGAGGATTCCCAGCTTTTATCTGTATTGATACCAAAAGCTTTAATCTCCTGTGACGCTTCCAACGTACCGCTAATTTTTGTGCGGTAGTAGTTTGTTTCGTCTGTTGTTAAAGCTATCTTCATTGTGTCTCTGTTTACAATGATATTGGATGCTTTCTGGTCGATCAGATCAATACGCTTTTCCAGCCATCTTTGCGGAGCTTCGATTGTTCCATCAATAACCACAATCTCCGGTTCTTTGGGATCAATTACATTTGAAGCTTTTCCTTCTCTTAATATTACTTGGATTGGTGTGCCGTTATAGTCTTTAGGCACAACTACGTTCAATTTGTTTTCAGCCATTTGTTCCTGTTTTTAAATTTTTGAAAATTGTTTTTTGCATTTCTTGTGGCATAATAGGGCGGGAATAAACCAGCTCTCCGAGTTTGTTGTAATATCCAACCATCCTTTCGTCGTGATAAAGGATTTTGGCACATTGCTCGTTCTCTCTGAACTCCGATCCCTTCTTGATGTGTTCAAGAAGTTGTTTCTTTTTTGAAACAAGAGGCTCCAGTTGCTTCTTGTATTCTTGCATGACTTCTTTCTTTTCTTCTTCGATGTCGTTGATTTCAATAGAAGTTTCAGCAAGAGATTCTTTTTTCTGTGCTAATTCTTCGGGTGTAAAACGATGGGTATAACCAATTTCTTCAATTGCATCGGCATTGTCCTGAATAAATTGCCATCTATCTTCTTCGGGTTGTTCCTGTCCTAAAAATTTGTCCATATTATGAGGATTTAATAATTAATTATCAATATCTACCGGATGAAGTTCTTTTGTGTTCCATTCCGGTTGTTTCATAGAGATAAGCCCAAAATTTCCGGATTCGGCATACGCATCATATCCAGGATACAAACCTTTCTCCCGGCATTCGGCTACGGTTTGTAAGGCTTGACGGTATTTGTATTTACCAATTTCGAGATCTTCCGGGTCCCAAACGAATGCTGCAATACCAAAAGGCGGGATAGTTTGAACCATTATCATGATCGTACTTCTAAAATCCCGACCTGTAACAGCACTGGCAACATCTAAGTACATTCCTTCTGAAAGTTCGTAACAGAGTTTGGCAGTTTGATATGTAAAATGTCCGATACTTTCGGCTCTGGTGGACTTCACTGAAATTATAGTATTGGCTCCTATATTTTCTTCAAACTGCATTGCATCAGGGCGAATTCTCTGCGGAATTGAATAGATTGGATCTTGATAGTAGATGGATGTTTCCCTTTTGCTATGCTTCAGTAGCTCGAAAAACAAACCGTCTCCGTAACGACGATAGTTCGAGTACATAATATCCACTATTAGTTTGTTTGGTTCGTCTATGGCTTGGAAACCGGAAGCTGCTTTGAGTGCCGCGTAATATTGTTTAAGGCCGTCCATTTTGTCCAGATCGAAACCTCCTTGAACTACAATATTCTTGATTTTCTCTTTATCAGGTGCGCCATCTTCTTCTTGGGACTGGTCCAGTTTGTCCTCCCAGAAAGAAACAAGCCCTTTTACACCATCTTTCGTATTCAATTTAAAGCCGGGCTCGACAACTACTCTGGAAAACTTGCGAGGTTCGAGTATCGCTTGGTGAATGAATTCTCCGAGGACAAAATAGTTCTTGGATTTTTCGTAAGCCTCCAAGCGGTCTTTCCAACCGGATTCTACCGCGTAAAAAAGATGAAGAGGGGATTTGATGGCCTCTTTGAGTGCACCGGAATTGATATAATCTTTCGATGCAAGGTATTTTCCCATATCTTCTTTTACAACGATACCGTTCTTGCGAAGTGTATTAGAGTAAATGTGATGGGATTTCTTACGCGCGTGAAGAAAAGATGCTATCTCTCCAGCTGTGGCATAATCCTTCAATGACCGCGTGTAATCTATGGACATCGGCACAGATGCCGGCTGGCTACTGACATCTATGCCTTCGGCTATCGCCATATTAATGAGTTCGTCTGCTGTCATTTTTCGTCATTTGATAAAATTCGAAAGTCTTTGACTTGAATTGGTTGTTTTTATTCTTCTGTTCACCTGTAAAGCGTATGGTCCACATGGTTGAGCGGGGTACGCTTTTAAGAAAGGACACAGCGCGTTTGGCCGCAATGCCGACTTTTGCCAGTTTACGGCCTTGTACTTCTCCAGTCTTAGGATCGACAACATCTTTGGGTGTGTATAAGATCGCGCACTCAACGTCTTCGGTAGTTTCCGGGTTGCTCATGCTCTGCATTTGCAAAACCGTAAAACCGTTTAGAAGACCGACCATCGTATCCCCTTCGCTGACGGGATTCCACATTTCCATATTCGCCTGTAAGGGAACAACGATCGCATTGTCAATATCCGTCAGGGCCTTGTTTGGATTTTGGGGATCAAGTGTAAATACAGCATCTTCTACTGGAGCCAAATTAGGCTTTACTGGAACGTCAAGCTCTTCAGTTTTTACTAAATCATTCATAATTCTTATTTATTAATAGTTGTACGTGTTCATTTCAAACCTCCAATCTTCTAACATTTCGTCGAATTCTGGATCATTGGTTTCTTCTCCGTCGTAGCAAAGATCGCCGTCCGGGTTCTTGATGTAGATCTCCTTCATTTCCGTTCCTCCTTATGTATTGCATATAATAAGGAAAGGCCACATGCAAAGAAGAGAACAAGGGAATAGTTGTAGAACATCCCGACACCACTGCCTATTGCCATAAGCAAGGCCATCACAAAGATGATTTTGTTTTCTGTTTCCATATCGTTGATTTTTAAATTTGTTTCAAAAAGGAAACCGTATCTACCTGTCACAGGCCGATACGGCGATATTACTACTTATTCTAAACCAATAAAAAATAACTGAGGCCAATCGCGGACTCGATCCGCGTGTAAACCCAGGTGAGCTTTTTAGGCGAGACACGTTGATATAATTAAAATTTTCACCTTGTTTATTTGGCCGCCCAACCATCTCTAAGGCGGAATAAATATTTCTTTCATATCAATGTTTGTTATGTGGCAATACGGTCTTCTTAACCAACCACCGCAAGGATACCCGGATAGGGATTGCCACGAGTTATATAGTATGGAAATAAAAAGAGTCAAAAAAGAAACCGTATCGGCTTGTCGCAAGAGGATACGGATAAGTTGGTTTTGCCAACTTCGTTAGCTGTAAACAATAAAAATTAAAGAATTAGTTGAGTAAAAATTTGTCCCCGGCAGCCGATCCGATCGACAGCTTCGCGCCTTTGTACCGGGTTTTCTTAACTTTGTAGTGTCAAATCAAAAAAATTAAGAAAATGAGCAAGTTTATTGAACTAAATTCTGGGAAAGACAAATTTATCGTGAATGTTAATTCTATTTCTTATGTTGAAAGAAGCGACTTGTCTGGTTCTGTTGTGCATTTTGCCTATTCAAGACCGGATGCTACTGCTGTTTTGTATGTAGATCAAAGTCTTGATCAGATCAGGGAATTAATCGCTGAATAATTCTTTCTTCCGGAAAACGGGGATTCCTATGATATAAAGGGTTGTTACCTGTTCTGCAATGTGCATTTCCTTTTTAAAGGTTTCCCCGATTCTTACTTCACGTAAGCGTTTTGTCTTTACTTCTTTTTGGATAAGTACTTTCATAATCACGTTTTTTAATTCGTTCCCGGAGGCCGATCCAATCAGCAGCGTAGCGCCTTCATGTCCGGGATATATCTTATTCGTAACGACGGTTGACCAACTCCATGACCGAGTAACACCGAAAGGGATCATCTGAAAGATGAACGTTACGCGTCACAACCTCACATCGACAACACCGGTTAAACAACACCGGAAGCGATAACCTCATACAGTTTGTTGCTGATCGATTGAAACGACCCGTCTACCAGCCCAAGCAAAAGCCTATTTACTGGAAGGCAGGATTTAATCCACAATGTTAAAGAACGTCTATATCGGTGCTCCCTGCCGGACTTGAACCGGCGACCTTATCATTATGAGTGATCTGCTCTGACCTGTCTGAGCTAAAGGAGCGGATATCGGAAAACTCCGACGGTTGGTTTATTTTTTCTTTTTGCTCAATTGCCATCTGATGAATATCTCGTCTACACGGCTTAACTCTTTCAGTTGGGCCGTTGGATATTCTATCTTACCCGGTCTTATTATTGGTTTGATAGCTCCTGATCTTCTCCAGCGGAGTACGTTTGCCTGTCCGTATATTCTTTCCGCTCTCCGCTGTGAGATATATTCCGGATCGTCTTTGTCCTCTTTCATGAATGAAGCGAGACGGGCGGCTATATCCGTCACAAACTTGTCGTAGGTGACCGATTTCTCGAAGAATGTTATTTCTGCGTTCATAGGGTTGTTTGTTTTTTTGTTCCCAGCGGAGGCACTACCCTCTGCTGGGATTGCTTAACTTTGTAATTGTTATCATCTGAGAGACAATAACTCACGCCTCCCGTTTTACAATACAGTATTCTTCCAATTCTCCAGTAGAGACAGAAAATTTCATGTTTGTGGAAGTGTTCAGCCTTGCAGCTATGACACGGGCCTGGGTTGTGGTTAGGTCCGGTCGGTAGAATGTCTTTGATTCACCAACCTTGAAATTCTTAAATGTTTCAGTCCAGACAGGGCGCATTACTATTCCGTCAATGACTGTCTTTTTTCTCCGCTTTTGCTTTGTCGCTAACATAATGTATATTATTTTTGTATATTAAACTTTTTTGTTGCGTTGTGATACTTCTTGGGGTTGTATCACGGTGCAAATATAAGTAATATTTTACTTGCAAACATATATTTCAAGTAAAATTATTCTATTTAGAATCAATCTAAATAATCAAATTATGGAAGATTTTGTAAAACAAAGGATTAGAATAGTTTTGGATAGATTTAATTCTAATCCTACGACTCTTGCTAAAGAGCATTCTGTTAATCAGAAAACACTCAATAATCAAATCAACTCAAATACTCAACTTTCTTCAAGTACAATATTACTTATATTAGAATCGTTTGAGAAAGTCTCTGCCGAATGGCTTCTCCGAGGTAAAGGCGAAATGCTATTGAGTGATTCTGCTCCTTTGCCTGTGAAATTATTAGATGAAGAGATAATATCTCTCCGTGCCGAAAATGCTGTACTCCGAGAGATGGTTGGCTTAAAAAGAAAGAATGATCGCCAATCGGAGACCGAGATTGCATAGTGATTGATTTTAAAACAAGAGAAAAGATAAAGTGAAAAGTTTTTTTTTAAATGATTACTCTATACAATGTATTAGGGGTAAAAGACAATGCTACCCTTGAAGAAATAAAAGCGTCGTATAGAAAATTATCTTTGATATACCATCCAGATGTTACAGGTGGCAACTCTGAGATGTATTTAAAGATACAAAATGCATATAATACTCTTTCCGATCCTCAAAAGAGGATGGAATATGATATGCGCCTATATCGATTGATGCATCAGTCTAATAATGATAATATGCGGGGACAACAAAATAAAGAAAATGAGTATAATAATGTAACGCATCAATATCGAGAATCAAGACAGGCAAACAGTAGCTCAAAAACGTCTACTAATAAAGATAAACAACGTCAATCTGCATATCATCAAGCGGGTGTAGGATGTTTAACGATACTTGCAAAATCATTTTTAACAGTATGTGGCATATTGATTTTAATTTGGATATTAAATGAATATGAAGAATCAAATCATTCAATGGATAAAAATATCGATGCAGAAAGCGACAAATTAATTGCCGAAGAGGTCGTTGCTCCAAGAGAAGAATCCTATTACAAAGGTAATCAATTAAAAAATGGAGCATCTCCATACAGTGCTTATATTGGAAAAAACAAATATGATAAAAGCATTGATAATTATATCTTAATAAAAAATGGTTCAAAAAGCGATGTCGTTGTTCTTTTATACAATATTCTAAGTAATACTTGCGCAAGAAATACTTATATCCAAGCAGGAGTTAATTTTAAGATTCGCAATATACCTCAAGGAATTTACAAAATGAAATGTTTTTATGGAAATGACTGGAATCCTAATCTAACAATGCCCAATGACATTATAGGGGGATTCGAAACAGATGTTTCTTTTAGCGAAACAGGGGAAAACGATTATTTTGATATGTATCTGAAAGAGGACGAATCTGGTACGTCTATTCCCAATTATACAGTAACTCTTTATCAGGTTAGAAATGGTAATCTATCTATGCCTACAATAAGTAAAGATAAATTTTTTGGAAAAACAAACTAAATATAAACGACATGAGAAAAATCTTAGTTATTATTTCTATTCTATTTGTATGTATATTTATTTCTTTTGCAAAAGAAATAAATAGAACATTTTACGGATTAACCTTTCACACAAGTTACAAAATAGTGAGATGGCATTTAGAAAAAGAAAAACACAATGTATTGGAAGAAGATCAAAGTATTGTTATGTATGATAATGTTCGTATTGGAGGTTTCAACTTTGACAATGCTACTCTATCTTTTTATAACGATTTATGGAAATCTGTAGTATATTCATCTGGACATATTAATAAAGATCAAGCCATTGACAAATTTAATACGATAAAAAATGCGTTAACATTAAAATACGACATGTATGTACTAAAAGAAGATACTGATATTATAATATTTGAAGATGACAGAACGGGCATAATATTATACTGGGAATATGGTGAATCAAGGGGAGGAAAAATGTTCTATTATGTTACATTATCATATTATGATAAGAACCTATCAGATAAACAGTTTCAAAAAGAACAAGATGAGTTATAAATAGGACCAAACCACAATTACACCTTATATGCAAAATATTATAGATGAATCATTTAACAAATCTTGAATAAATTCATATGAACACAAAAATTAAACAGACATTAAAGTTACTTTTAGTAGTAACTTTATTGGTGTCCTTGACTGGAGCCGCTCAAGTAGCAAATGTATATATTTGCACTGGTAGATACGCTAAAGTGTACCATTCCAACAAGAACTGCAAAGGACTGGATAATTGTAAAGGGGAAGTTAAGTTGGTTTCTTTGGAAACGGCTAAACAACAAGGTAAACGAGCTTGTAAACTGTGCTATAAAAAATAGAGAGAATCCCCCATCACCAAGTTTAGATGCTTAGCGATGGGGAATTCTGGGTTATGGAATTTAAATTCAATCCTTCCCCCAATTTTGTTTTATCCAGTCAAACATATTTTTGGGTTGAGTTGGTCCAAAGCCGGCCCACGTGTCTCTATCTCCATCCAATTCAATAACCATAACTCGATTTTCAGAATAAAGCTTACATATTTTGTCTCTAAGTATTGATGCTGTCATTTGACCAGAACTATCTACCAACAGCCACATATTACTAATCCAATGCCACCACCCCAATTTATTATCTTTTATAAATTGTATAAAATGCATCTCCTTTTCTTTGGGGATGTTGTCGCTATAACAAACTACAAATCTTTTTTTCATATTCCATCCTCCTTTGATAGTCGAGAGTTACATTCGTTTGGTTGACGATTATTAGATAATGGTGCAATTCCAGTCACATCATCACCCATAATTCCTTTTTCAATAGCCAGTTTTTGAATAGTAAATTTTTCACTTCTTAATGAATCTCTATCATTTATCAAACAATATATGTAAACAAAAAAGAATACAGCAACTCCTAAGCAAAAAATAACAGCCAGCATTATAGTTAACCAAATAGGCGATCCAAATTTTAGTAATGTCAAAATACCTCCAATTATTAGTGCTAAGAACCATGTCAAAGGTTTCAATATTGTGGATTTTGATCCGCTTGCATCTGAACGTGAAAGAAGTTCTCTAATACCTGTTATGGACATAACGATTATTATTTAATGCAGCAAAGATGGTTAAAATCTTTAATATAACAAATCCCTGAATACAAAATTCAATTTACCTGGGATTGATAGAAAGAAGTTCATTCCGATTATAAAAGAAGCAAAAAAAATCCATCACCAAGTTTATTAGATGCTTAGCGATGGGGGAAATCCAGATTGTAGCCCCTGAGTGTAAATAAAGTGTTCGATAATTTGCGAATATTTGCAAAAAAGGTAACTTTGCACAAAGGAACGGAAAGATATGATTATTGAATTTGACAAGGACTATTTGCGTGAACTCTATACAGAAGGTAGAACGAACGACAAAAAGCACCGCTACCAGCCAGAAGTGATAAGAGGTTATCAAAAGGCAGTTTTTGTGCTTTCTTCCGCAAATACCATTACCGACTTGTTCCGAAACAATGCACTCAATTACGAGGTTTTGAAAGGGGATAAGAAAGGTATTTCATCCGTGCGGATAAATCGGCAATACCGACTTGAATTTACCGTTAGGGATGTTATGAATGAGCAAATAGTAACAGTCTGCCGTTTGCTGGATATTAGTAATCATTACAAATAGTTGTGGATATGGAAACAAAAAAAACTTACGCACCGCACGAGCTACAACCGTCCACCCCGATACATCCGGGAGAAATACTGAAAGACGAGTTAGAATCACGTGGAATGTCGCAAAGGAAATTTGCGGCTGTAATTGGTGTTTCTTATTCCGTGCTTAACGAGGTGATAAACGGCAAACGCCCGATAACCACCGAATACGCATTGAAGATTGAGGCGGCAACCGGAATACCTGCTTACATATGGGTGAATATGCAATCCAATTACGATATGCAGACCGCTCGGCGTGATAGTAAGTTGTCCGTGATATTGGATAACATACGCAAAGCTGTTGCTGTTTTGTAACTGGAGCAAATGCGACTTACATATTTGCATAAAATAATAAAGTAAAAAGATATGGGCGCATTAATAGGATTATTCTGCATAATGGCAGTGGTAGGATCTGCCATAGCAATCTGGTTAAATACTAAGTTCGGTAAAAAGTGGCTGGAAAGTCTGTGATATGGATTTCATAATTATGTTTTTCTTGGTAGGAGCGATTATTGCAGCAGGTATAGCCATTTGGCTTAATACTAAGTCTGGAAAAAAATGGCTTGCAAGTCTGTAACCTTTGCATAAGGCATTTGTTTACGCAAGTTCTCTTTTGAGACATATTTTAAAGAGGGTATGTCAAAATCTCCTTGTCCCCGCACTTGATGCGGGGCTGCAAAAGGACAGACCTTATCAATCAGATTTTTATAGGGCCGGTTTTAATGCGATCCTGCGAGGGGCGCGGGAACAGGATAGTTTCGACACACCTTCTTTTTTATTACATAAGAGGTTTAACAATTTCAACCCTTAACCCAAGCGCATTCATTATCCGATAGAATGTACCTACACTTGGATTGATAGAACCGTTCTCAATACGAGAAATATACGATTTAGTAGCGTTTATCCTTTTGGCAAGTTCCGATTGAGTTACTTTTGCTTCCCGTCTTGCCTCTAATAATATTTGCCCTGTATAGAAAGCGTATGCTTCTTCATCGAACTTGGCACGTTCGGGAGTACCTGGTACTCCAAATTCTTTTTCGAGTTCAGCACTAATGTCTGTTATCATGTTGTCTTTTGTATTCATAATATTCCTCCTTTATTTTTAATGCTTTTTCTATTTCTGATTTTGGTGTCTTTTGGGTTTTCTTTTGAAAACCGTTAAATAAAACCACAATTTTCCCCTCGTCAAAAATAAAAAAGATTCGATAAATGTTACTGTTGTATTCTATACGTAGCTCATATAAACCGTCTCGTATAGACTTTATAAATTTCACAGGTACACGATCATCGGTTTCGAGCAGCGAAAGTACATATTTGACTTTCTGAATTTCTTTTTCTGTTAGAGTGGCAAGAAACTCTTTGTAATAATGACCGTATGCTATTATCTTTCTTCTCATAGTGCAAATATACAAAATGTTTCAATATCATAAAACTGTAATCGGGTCTTATTTGCATTTCTCTTTGTGCATTGATAATATACAATATGGAAAACGATTATTCGAACATGCTTGTTCATATTTTGTACTACTAGTACAGATATTAGACTTTTTTTCGATTTTAGGTGTTGAACAGACATCCAAGGAGATTTAGATTAGTTAGTCTGAATGAAAAAATGAATCCGGAATTAAGTATAAAGACGGACATTTTGAGTCTAAAACGAGACTATTGTTAATATAGTTGTAATACTTATATAATTATTTTGTAATCAACACAGAATTTTACAAAATCTATCTTTGTGTCGCAAATTTCAAAAAAATAAATTAATGGAAAAAAGAGTACGTATCCTTTGCCAAAAAGGGTTACTGTTAAAATCATCTTTTCTGTTTTTATCTATTTCTGCGATGCCTGCTTTAGCAATAGGTGGTAATACACTTAAAATAGATAACACAGATGAAGTTGTGGTTTTACAAAAAGGGAAAACAATCAGAGGGACCGTTGAAGATGCTTTAGGACCGATCACCGGAGCCAATGTCGTAATTAAAGGTAGTACGATCGGGGTGATCACAGATATTGACGGTAGGTTTGTTTTGGAGAATGTTCCGAGCAATGCCATCTTGCAGATTTCTTTCATGGGATATGTCCCTCAAGAGGTAAAAGTCGGTAATTTGACATCTTTTGAAATCCGTTTGATTGAGGATACTCAGATGTTGGACGAGGTGGTTGTCGTTGGTTATGGTACACAAAAAAAAGTAAACTTGACTGGAGCGATCACACAAGTTACATCTAAAGAGATGGAGAATCGTCCAGTGCCAAAAGTGACACAAATGTTGCAAGGAGTGATGCCGAATGTTAACATTACTTTCTCTACTGCACAACCGGGAGCTGGCGGATCAGTTCAAGTTCGTGGCCGAGGTTCGGTGAATGGAGGTGAACCGTTGATCTTGATTGATGGTGTCCCGGGAGATATTAACCGAATTAATCCAAATGATGTAGAATCTGTTTCTGTTTTAAAGGATGCTGCCGCTTCTGCTATTTATGGTGCACGTGGTGCTTTCGGTGTGGTATTGATCACTACTAAAAATGCACAATCTGGTAAGATGAGTGTTACTTACAATGGCTTCTTTGCAACATCAAAACCCACTGTCAGTACGGATTTTATCACCTGTGGATATGAATCGGTAATGCTTAATGACGAAGCATTTCGCAGAACAACCGGTAATACTTATACACGTTATACGGAGGAAGATTATGCCGAGTTGGAAGCTCGCCGTTACGATAAGATTGAAAACCCGGAACGTCCTTGGGTCGTTGTAAAGAATGTGAATGGAAAAGATATCTATAATTATTATGGAAACTGGGACTGGTGGGATTTTCTATATAAAGACAATCAAAGTTCTCAATCACACAATATCAGCCTATCTGGTGGAGATGACAAGTTAAACTTCTTACTTTCTGGGAACTATTATACTCAAGACGGTATTATGAAAGTAAATACGGACAAGTTTACATCTTATACTTTTCATAGTAAGATCAACGCGCAGTTGTTTCCTTTCCTGAAAGTATATAACAATACACAATATTATGATCAAACTTATCGATATACAGGAAAGGAGGGTGGTGCTAATGCTAACTTCCTAAATACGACAGTACATGCACTACCCTGTTATGCTCCGATTAATCCGGATGGAACATATACTTATAATACACTCAAAAACAACTATTCCATTGGTGATGGTATGAATGCAATGTTGTTGGATGGTAAGAACGGTGGATCCAAAGGTGTACATGAATTTAGAACGACTTTCGGAGGAATACTTGATTTAGGTAATTATTTTAAGTTGAATGTCGATTATACATATCAATTTTATATGGCTGACGATTGGTATCGTTCAGCGGTAGTCCAATACTCTATCCAACCAGGAATTTTACAGGATGTGCCTAATTATAACGTTGATCAGTACAAGAAAACCAATTGGTTTGACCCGATGCATGTGTTTAATGCTTATCTGAATTATAATCAGACATTTGGAAAACATTCGGTTGGTGCTACTGCTGGTGTAAATTATGAAACAAAAAAACATAACCGCTTATATGCTTCCCGTAAAAATTTGATTTCCGAATCTTTGAATGATTTAAATTTGGGAACTGGTGATATGGAAGTAGGAGGAGGGCAGTACCAATACGTTTTGTTTGGTGCGTTTGTTCGGGCCAATTATAATTATGACGAGCGTTATTTGGTTGAATTCAATGGTCGTTATGATGGAACATCGCGTTATAAAAAAGGCTATCGATATGGTTTCTTCCCATCTGCTTCTGCTGCCTGGCGTGTGAGTGAAGAGGCTTTCTTTGATGATTGGAAAGATCATATAAATAATTTGAAGGTTCGTTTATCCTATGGAACATTGGGAAATCAGTTGATGGGAAGTTCTTCTACCTCCTCCAATTATTATCCTTATATTTCGATGATGGGAATGAGCCTGTCCAGTTGGTTGATAAACGGACAAAAAACGCAGAATGTCAGCTCTCCGAATCCGATCATTGACAATCTTACTTGGGAAAAGGCGACAACGACTAACATAGGCTTAGATCTTTCTTTTTTTGAAGGATGTTTGAATTTTTCGGGTGATTATTATATTCGTAACACGACAGATATGTTGATCCCGGGCGAAACACTTCCGGGTGTATTTGGAGCTACATCACCCAAACAAAACGCGGGTGATATGCGGACGAAAGGATATGAATTCAGCCTTTCTTGGAACGATCAGTTCGAAGTAGCCGGCAAACCATTCAAGTATGGTATCTCATTTGGTTTGGGAGATGCAACTTCTGAAATCACAAAGTTTGCAACTGAAAGTACCATGTCTAACCCCAATTATGATCCTCGAAATGCGAAGATCACAGATAACTATGTCGGTAAAAAGTTTGGTGAAATTTGGGGGTATCGTATTGATGGCTTCTTTAAGTCAGACGAAGAAGCTGCAAACTGGAAGATTGATCAGACACAAGTTAACTCTCAAATCAAGAAATCGCCAGGAGAATGGGGACATCTTCGTGCAGGAGACCTAAAATTTGTTGATCTTAATAATGACGGTAAAATCACTCCGGGTTTGGGCACGTTGAAAGACCCCGGAGATATGGAAGTGATCGGAAACTCTGAGCCGCGTTATAATTATAACTTCAACCTAAATGCCAGCTGGAACGGTATTGATGTGTCTGCTTTATTCCAAGGGATCGGACGCCGTGACTGGTATCCGGCAAGTAATGCAGACAAATTCTGGGGACCGTTCTCTCGTCCTTATTTCTCGTTTGTCCCGGAAGATTTTGTGAGTAAGTTGTGGAGCGAAGACAATCCGGACTCTTATTTTCCGGTTTTGCGAGGTTATACGGCGCTGAACGGGGGCGGGTGCTTAAATTCTCCTAACGATAAGTATATACAGAATATCGGTTACTTGCGTTTGAAAAACTTAGTTATTGGTTATACTTTGCCGAAAGAATGGATACAAAAGGCTTATATCCAAAATCTTCGCGTGTATGTCAGCGGTGAAAACCTAATTACTTGGACTCCGTTCGAAACAGATTACATCGATCCGGAACAGCCGATAGCTGACAGTAACGGGCGTAGTTATCCTCTTTCAAAAACATTCTCTGTAGGATTAGATATCACATTTTAAAAAAATTCTAACACTTGATACAATGAACAAATTATGTAAATATTCCATGATCGTATTAGCCGCTTTTGCAATGGTCGGATGTACGGGTATGGAACAATATCCATTGGATGCTATTTCGCCTGAAACATTCTTTAATACAGGCAATGATTTGCAACTTTATACGAATTCATTCTATAATATGCTTCCGAGTGCTGGAGGTGTTTATAATGAAGCGATAGACAATGTTGTCAAGCAAGATTTAGCGGATGAACTACAAGGTGGATCACGCCGCCTTGTTCCGGCAAGTGGTGGCGGATGGTCTTGGGGTAACTTACGTAACATCAATTTTTATCTTCAAAACTCTTCGAAGTGTAAAGATGAAAACGCTCGTACCCGTTATGATGCAGTGGCTCGTTTTTTCCGTGCTTACTTCTATTTCGATATGGTGAAACGGTTTGGAGATATCCCTTGGTATTCAGAAGTTATTTCGGATAAGGATTGGGATAAACTACAAGCGCCACGTACACCTCGCACAGTAGTTCTAGATTCTGTGATGGCTGATATCAACTATGCAATCGATCATTTGCCAGAAGTAAAGACTGTCAATGAAATCAGCCGCTGGACGGCATTGGCTTTGAAATCCCGTATTTGTCTGTTTGAAGGAACATTCCGAAAGTATCATACTGAGTTTAAATTACCGGAATATGAGGCGTTTCTTGATAATGCAATAGCTGCTTCAAAGGAACTTATCGAAAGAAGTGGTTATAAATTATATAATACTGGACATCCGGAATCGGACTATTTAAATTTATTTGCTTCTCTTAATGCTAACGAAGATGAGATAATCCTTGCACGTGCCTTTAGTGATGAACTGCAAGTGTATCACAATCTGAACTATTATACCATGACAGCTTCCTATGGAAGACCTGGCCTGGAAAAACGATTAGTCAATAGTTATCTGATGCGTGATGGAAGCCGCTTTACTGACATAGCAGGATATGACAAGATGGAGTTCTACGATGAAATGCAAAATCGTGATTATCGCCTTTCACAAACCGTTCGTACACCTGGCTACATGCGTATTGGAGGAATAACCACACTAGTTCCAGAGTTTGGTTCAACTGTAACTGGTTACCAAATGATCAAATTTGTGGCAAGTGCTGATTATGATACATATAATAAGTCTGTGACTGATATGCCTATCTTCCGTTATGCTGAAGTTCTACTTAATTATGCCGAAGCAAAAGCTGAACGGGGAACATTAACACAGGCAGATTTAGATTTAAGTATTTTTCCTATTCGTGAACGTGCCGGCATGCCTGCTTTAGATATGGCAGCAGCAAATGCTGATCCGGATCCTTATCAGGCAAATCTCTATAAACAGGTAAATGGTGAAAACAAAGGAGTTATTCTTGAGATCCGCCGTGAACGGCGGATTGAATTAGTCATGGAAAGTTTCCGGTGGGATGATGTGATCCGTTGGAAAGAGGGACAGACTTTGGTTGAACAGTTCAAGGGAATGTATTTCCCCGGACCTGGAGTCTATGATTTAGATAGAGATGGGAAGATTGATGTTTGCCTTTATGACGGCAAGAAACCAGATTCGGGTAAGGATATCCAGTATCTGAAAATTGGTAGCGACGTGATGTTGGAAAACGGATCAAGTGGAAATATCGTGGTCAATCCACATTTAAGTAAAGAGTGGGATGAAAATCGTGATTATCTATATCCGATCCCTTCCAACGAGCGAAGTCTAAATCCTCATTTGACCCAGAATCCGGGATGGAATGACGGATTGGATTTTTAGCCGAAACAAAGTCTTTTACCTATAAAGCCTGTGCCTTGACCGGTTATATATACTGGTTAAGGCACTACTTGTGCAAGGGAAATATAGGTTATTTGCAAAGATAACAAAGTTGTTAGCTTTAATCATTGACGCCAATTATGAATCAATGAGAAAATGGGGAAAAATTCTTACATAAGTATTTCAGAGGCTTTAACTCCACAAAAATTTGTCTTTCTTTTTGATTTTGCAAACTTCCTCTTTGAGGGGCTGAAAGAGTGTGTATAACTGCGAGCAAGAGAGAAGACAAGACAAGGGAATATGGAATAAAGTAGAGGAAGTAGATTGAAATGTTCGTCGATATGGAAACAATACGTTATTTTTGTGGCCGTAAAGCAGAAAAGTCGCTTTATGGTAAGTCTGCGAAGTAAAAATAGTAACAAAAGAAAGATACAAGAGTGTTCTCTTTTTATAGCTTATGTTTTTACTATGTTTTGCTGTATTTTGTATATCTCTGAATATCAATTATAAGTTTCAGCGGCGCAGGCTGCTATAGAAGACTGATCCGGTTATGAATGTTCGATTTCATAATAGTGAAATTGGAGTTCCATGACTATGAAAATAAAGTTCCATGCCTGTGAAACAAAAGTTTCATGGGTATGGAATTTTTATTTTATCGTAGTATCCGATGATTTTCGAGAATAATTTATGAAAAAAAGTACCGAAGAAATCACAAAATAATGTACATTTGTTTTTTGATGATGAACGAATAAACAATATCTACGTATGGAGCGATATTTAATAATTAAGACGAGAGATGAATTATTGCGTATCAAAATAGGGCAGATCCTCTATTTTGAAGCAGATAGAAATTACACTAAACTACTTTTATCTAACGGAATTCAATTCACATTTGCAATCAACATAGGAAAAATTGAAGAAATATTGGAGAAACAAGTCGCAGGTTGTAACACAATCCTGATGCGTGTAGGTAAAAGCCATATCATTAATAAAAATCACATCTTGCAGATAAATTTACCCAAGCAGAAGCTATTATTGCTAACGCAGGATGGAAAACCGAGGGAGTTGGTGATATCCAAGGATCCCTTGAAGGTATTGAAAGATACGCTCGAAAAGGAAATGGGAAAACCTGAAGAACCAAAAGTTGTTACAGAATGATCATCAGAATTGGAAAAGCTAGCGATAATGATTTTGTAGTAAACGACCCTCATGTAAGCCGGTATCATGCAAAGCTGATCCGTGAAGAGGGGGGATGTTGGCTACTTGAAGATTTGGGATCGACAAACGGAACATTTGTCAATGGTGCCCAGATCGTTAAGAAGCATGTTACTCCCAGCGATACGATCAAGCTGGGAGATAATTATGTGTTAAACATTTCCGAAGCCTTGAAGTCCAACAACGATTACAGCGAAGAGTTTGCTGCGCTGAAGCAAGTTTACGATAATTACATTCAAGCAAAGGTTAAGATACAATCTTCTAATCAATTTAAGACCAGATTATTCCAGTCTCTTCCATTTGCTCTTCCCGGTGTAGTGGGGGTTGTGATCGGTTTCCTAGGGAAAGGAAGTCCGGAACTGTTCGGATTGAGTCTGTTTATTACGATCTGTGCTCCGACCGTCGGTATCTACCTGGGTGCGAAACAGTCGGCCAAGATCCCACAGTTGCTGCAAGATCTGACCAATCAATTCAAAATCGATTATGTTTGCCCCAAATGCGGAACGTTTTTGGGTGAAATACCCTGGGAATCATTGCGCAATAGAAAACAATGCCCGATGCCTTCTTGTAAAGCTAAATGGGTGAGCGAATAAGAATCTGTTTCATATACTAAAAGTAATACTTTCGTACAGTAAACCCAAACATTTGATTATAAGGAACTATTTTGTGCTTGGATGTCAGCTCGTTTCCCTACTTTTGTTTCCAGAAAATTTAATTATAACATTTTATGCAAGAAGAGGATTACACATTCGTGACTTTAGACAGCGACGATGCTATACTGACCGACGCTGTTATTGTGGATGTGGACGGGGAAAACGACTTGTCGGATGTTGTAATGATTGACGAAAGTATTGATGTTTCTGATTTTATTACATTATCCGATGACACTATTATGTTGTCCGACGCAGATATGCTGGATACATATTCAACCGATATTGACGGATCTGATATATCGTTCATTTTATGATTTCCGTTAAATGTCCACATTGCCATGTTGGGTTAAAGGTAGACGAGGGGAAAATTCCCCTCGATATCACCTCTTTCAAATGCCCGAAGTGCAGACAACCGATTCCAGTCTCTTTGCTATCTATGGAGAAAGGAAGTGTCGCATCTGAATCGGAAACGGTTCTGATACAGCCTTTTCGTATGACGACCGGACATCTCTCTGTAATTGCAAATGCTGATACGCCGGAGCAAACTTTCCCTCTTCAGGAAGGTGTCTATATCATCGGACGAAAATCCAAGGCATCTACTGCTACGATCGGTATTGTGACGGCTGATAAATCAATGAGCCGAGAACATATCCGGATCGAGGTAAAAAAAGATGCCAAAGGAGGCTATAAACATTATCTTTCTGACAATAATAGTAAAAATCATACGTTATATAATAGCAATTACTTAGAGAATGGAGAGATTGTCGTACTCAATAATAATGATGAAATTATTATTGGTCGCACAGTTCTCCGATTTAATGAATAAAAATAGTCTATGCTATGAATATAACGATCGGCAACCCCTGGGCAGTCAGTGAAAAAGGAGGCAGATTGAATAATGAAGATTCTATCTTTCCTTTGCCGGAAACGGCAAATTCCAATCAAAACTTATTTTTGGTATGTGATGGTGTCGGGGGGGCTGAAAAAGGGGAGATTGCAAGTTCATTGGCTTGCGAGTCTTTCCAGACTTTTTTCTCAACTTTTCGTGAAGGTGAGCCGAACGCAGATTTTATAAATAAAGCGATTCGTTATACCGAAGCACGTTTTGATGACTATGTAGCAATTCATCCGGAAGCCAAAGGAATGGCAACCACCTTGACCATGACCTTTGTAGGTACGACCGGCATAACCTTGGCGCATGTGGGGGACAGTCGGATTTACCATTTCCGGAAAGGAGAAATCTTGTTCCAGACTGAAGATCATTCATTGGTTAATTCGTTAGTGAAATTAGGAAAAATCACCCATGAAGAGGTTGCACATCACCCACAGCGGAATGTGATCATACGGGCTATCCAAGGGACGGACCGTCCGACAGAGGCTGATGTCGTACTTTTGGATGATATCAAGGCTGGTGATTTTTTGTTCATGTGTTCGGATGGTGTACTCGAACGTCTTAACAATGATGAGCTTTCGGATATATTCAAGCATTTAGGTGGTCCGGAAGAGATTAAAAACGCAATCATGTCCGCTTGTAGCGGGAAAACACACGATAACTTTTCTTTTTATATCATACCTATACAAAATGTGTTAGATTCCGCAGGAATTAAACAAAATATTCTTTCATTCCTTTATTCTTTTATATAAATAACGTAATTTTGGCAGACTAATAGAATTGCGCATAGTATAGTTATGAATTTGCCAAACGGACATGTTCTTCAGAATGGAAAATATCGGATCACTCATGTAATCGGTCAGGGCGGCTTTGGTATAACATACAAAGGCGTCTGGTATACGGAGGTGAAGGGATCGTTAGGAACCGTACAGACAGAGGTGCCTATTTGCATAAAAGAATACTTCTTTAAAGACTATTGTTACAGGGAAGCAGAATCATTTGCTGTCAAGGTGCATTCCGAGACAGGAAGGGTTCTTTTCGATAAATTCAAAGAGAAACTTATCAAGGAAGCCAAAATTCTTTCTGAAGTTCACCATCCTCATATAGTGAATGTGCTGGAAGTTTTCGAAGAAAACGGCACGGCTTATATTGCCATGGAATATATTCCCGGTTGTTCACTCAAATATATGATGGACAGGGAAGGCATATTGCCGGAACCGAAAGTCCTCAGATATGTTCGCCAGATAGGAGAAGCACTCCAGTTTGTACATGAAAAGAACATTCTTCACTTGGATATCAAACCCAGCAATATCCTGATTGACTCGTCAGGGAAAGCACGTCTGATTGATTTCGGTGTGAGCAAGCGATATGACATCGAGCAACAGGAAACAAGTACGACCATGCTTACCTTATCAAAAGGATTTGCCTCGATCGAACAATACGATAACGAAGGAACACAAAGTTTTTCACCCTGTCCGGATATCTATTCGCTCGGTGCTACCATGTATAACCTTTTGACAGGGAAGATTCCGACCGAATCTATTTTGCGGGCAACACGTCCTTTGCAGAATCCGTCGGAACTGAACAGGAATATATCTCCTAAGACAGAAGCCGCTATAATCAAGGCAATGCAAATCATTCCGGCCGATCGTTTCCAAACGGTGGATGAAATGATGGCTGCATTAGATTTTCCTGCGGAAGAAGAAATACCTGCAAATGAGTTGCAAAATACAGACGGGCAGGAGGCGGATGGTGAGACAACGGTCATACATCCGAATGAGCAATCGCCTCTGAATGAGGAGGACGAAGATCGTACGATTATAAATAGCGAAGAAATTATTTCTCAGCCCTCTAAGAAAAAAAGAAAAGGGATGCTGATATCCGTGCTTATTGCTATATTTGCCAGTGCAGGATCTGTTGTCGCTTTTCTGGTGCTGGGGAACAAAACCTCTACGAAACCGGATGTAACGGAGTTGATTAGCCCGGTCGAAGAGGAAAAAGATTCAATAGGCATCTTTCAAGACACAACTGTTTCGGAGGTGAAAGAAGCATCTATGCTTAGCGAGAAGGATAAGAAAACAGAGGCAGCAATGGCCCGACAGCCGGAAAAGGTGACGCCCGTTGTTGTTGATGAACCCCGGAAGCAACCGGATACAAAGCAGGTTCCGGCTGAAGGAAATAAAATAACAATACAGCCAGTACAGCCTACTGCTGAAGAAATTGAGGCGAAATATGTCGCTTTAATAGCTTCTGGCAAGGAGAAGATGGGAAAAGCGGACTTTACGAACGCAAAGAAAGATTTCACGAAAGCGAAAGAAACCAAGTTGACGGAAGAGGTCGTACGTCTTTTGATTTCTTGTGATGAAAAGGAAGCAGCCAAACTTTTGGCCGACAGGAAAGCTCAATATGAGATGAAGAAAACTTTCGGGAACTTTACAATTGTACGAAAGAAATCGACCATGTTATATGGGGCGATCGATTCGGATGCGAACGAGCGTATACCATGTAAATATCGTAATGTCGGGATTGCCGAAAATGGCCGTGCTTTCGAACGTAAAGATGGTTTGTTCGATATCTATAATGCTGATGGCGTGTTGGTAAATGAAGGATCAACGTATTATTAACGTGTTTATGAAAAGACTTTGGATTTTAACTCTTTTTGTTGCGTTGCCGATGTGTTTGCTGGCTCAACAAAAAACAGAATATAACAGAAAAGGTGACGAGGCGATGAAACGCTTGGACTATAGCGATGCAAGGATGTGGTATGAAGAAGGTGTCGTGCAATGTGATCCTTACAGTATCGAGCAGCTCACATCGATTTGGTTAGCCAACCAGAGAATGCGTCCATCAATGCACAGTCTGATGAACAAGTGTCGGGCTTGTCTGGAACTGATGGCCAATAATGAGGATACAACAGCCATTTCGCAGCTGATAATCTATTATACCGAGGGGATAGGAACTTCCAAAAACGAAACTTTGGCCCAATCCTGGCAAGATCGTCTGGAAACACTTCGCAAACCGGTAGAGCCCGTTTTCTATCCTTCTGCCAACCCAATAAAGCCAGATACCCCCAAAGAACCGATGAAGTTCTTTATTGGTTATGCCTACTCCATAGAAGCACCTTATGGCTTGACAGTGGGAGGGGTGAAATCTCGTTTGGGTTGGTTCCTGCGTTTTAAGACCAATCTAGGTTTTAAGGAGTACGACGGGGAATGCCGGGGAACAGATGAGTTTGTCGGTCCTACTCCCGATAATCCGTTTTATTTCACGAATAAGAAAAAGGTGAATAACTATGCCGGTACAGCTGGTTTGGTTGTAAAATGTACATCCTGGTTATATACGTCCGTAGGTTTAGGATATGGCAGTCGGGAATTATTATGCGAATATATCACAATCGATAATTCGGATTATAGAATAGAAAAATCCTATTGGGCGAAGAATTTGGATTATTCTTATAGCGGGTTAGCTGCCGATCTGGATGTAATGGTTAAGTTCGGTCCTGTGTTTGTAAGTGCAGGGTGCAATACGTTGAATTTTAAATATGTTGATTTGAATGCCGGTGTCGGTCTGTTTTTCTAATAAGAATTATTTATGAAACACATATACTCAATCTTTTTATCAGCTGTTTCACTTTTATGGATGCTTTCCGGATGTGTGGAAGATCCGGATATGGATACGCGTTTGCAGAAAGCAAAGGCTCCGGAGGTTTCCGAGACTTCAATGGAAGGAGAAGCATATGCTTCTTCGATCACTTTAAAGGCTCAAATAATGAAAGAGAACGGTTTGCCAGTAAAAGAATGTGGGGTTTGTTGGAGTACCCAAACAGGAACGGAGCCGCTTGAAAACATGCGTAACAAGCGATATACAAAAGCTGATAAAATAGAAAACCACAATTTTACAGCTACCATATCCAATTTGGAAGATAGTACAAAATATTATGTATATGCTTATGCTATTAATGATATAGATACTGCATTTTCAAAAACAGAAGGAGCGTATACAACAATAAATGGTATTGGAGAAGTTGCGACTTTGGATGTGGATAGTGCCACAGTAAAAGCAACTTCCACTTGGGTAAAAGGGAAAGTTAAGAATCGGGGAGTCGGCATTGAGAAATTAGGTTTCTACTATAAGAAAAAGAAACAAACCGGAGATATCGAACCCTCGGATCAAGATTCCGTTATCACATACGAAGGGAGTGACTTGGCAACTGTCGATACTTTCTCCTGCCAGATTACGAATCTGGAGCCGGAAACTTGGTATTATGTCCGTGCTTTTGCCAAAAATCAGTTTGGCGAGTTTGCTTTTAATGTGGACTCTTTTAGGACTACAGATGGCAAACCTTTTGTCGGTAAGTTGAGTCTGATAAAAGACAGTACGACTTTCACCACAGCCGATCTGTTTGCTTTCTTGATCAATGAGGGAGATGCACCTGTCAGTGCCTATGGTTTCTGCTGGAGTGTAGAAGAAGGGCCGACGATAGATGCTGATACAATCATTTGTACGAGCCTTGAGGATGATGGTAAATTTACGGGAAGGATACAGGGATTGGAGTCTGCCAAAAAATATTATGCAAGGGCTTATGCCATAAATAACTTCGGCACAGTATATAGTGAAGAAGAAATTACGATTTCGACAAAAAGCGAGAAGCCGAATATTATAACATTCCCCATCACCCCTGATTCGATCAAAAGCGATGGAACAGTTCACATTGGCGGGGAGTTGCAGAATGGCGGAAACAGTGCTGCTACAGAGTGGGGAATTTGTTGGTCTTCAAGCAATAAGGAACCGAGTATCAAGGATAATCATGTTGCTGTAGATGATACGCTTTTCATGTATGCATTGCCTTCGTTAAAAGGTGCAACAATCTATTATGCAAGGACTTATGCTACTAACAAAAGTGGTTTGACTGGCTATGGAGAAGTTAAATCTTTTACTACTCCGAATATTTTTGAGAATAAAAATATTTATCCGGGAGCTAATAGGCAATTTTCTGCTGGATTTATCCTTAATGATCAAAACTCAGGTTCTCGTATCTATGTTGTAGGAGGAGACTTAGGTGGCGAACGGAGTAAAGAAATGTTTGGATATAATGTGCAGGCTGATGAATGGATTCCTATGGCTGAATGTCTAAATGCCTACTCTCAAATGAGTGCTGCTGTTTATAAGAATCAAGCCTATCTCCTTGGTGGTATAGACAAACAGACGATAGGGGCTAATTGCCAGATATACAATTTGGACAACAATTGGTCGGAACCTACTCAATATTCACTACCGGGAGGTCGTTTCGGTGCTGTCAGCTTTACTTATCGGGACTCTTTATATGTATTGGGAGGATCGGATGGAAGCAATAATATGAATGAGATATTGCGTTACGACCTGTCTTCACAGAATATAGATGGAAGTTGGGATGTAATCGCTAAATTCCCTGCTTATCAACGTGGTGGTATTGTTCAGGTTGTAGGAGATAAAGTTTATGCCGGATTGGGAGAAGGCGGAAATGGCATAAGAAGTGGTTTTTGGGAATCTTCCGATAGTTTGAAGATATGGAATCCGATATCTATTCCTGATAAAATAGGAAGTGTCTCATCTGGCGTTTATGATGAACAGAGAAACAGCTTTTTTATGATTGATAATAACGGGAAGATATGGGAATATAATCTGTCAAGTGGTGAATGGACAGCTCGTTCTTTATTGGGTTATCGCATGAACAATTACCATATGTTTATGTTAAATGGTATAATCTATATTTTAGGACAGGATCTATATTATGCCAACAAATTTATCAAGTATAATCCGATATGGGATAATTAATCATGAACAGAACAAAGATATTAGAAGAGATTCAAAAAAACGTAGAACTCTTGTCGACTACTGGTTTAGAGGCGTATAAATATATTCCGCTACACCAGAAACCTTCCCCGTCGGTGACGGCACTCAGGGAAATCATGAATTTGCTCCGCAAGGTTATTTTTCCCGGTTTCTTCGGAACGGAACAGGAGGCACAGACGGATTCCATACAATATTATACGGGTGTATATCTGGAGCAGGCCTACGACCTGTTGCAGGAACAAATCTATAATGGCTTGTGCTTTGAGGTCGAACGTTGTTGTGATTCCAAAGATCGTGCTTCTGAAATAGCCATTGCTTTTATCAATAAGGTTCCACATATCAAGTATCTTCTATCGACAGACGTGAAAGCTATCTTGGATGGTGATCCGGCAGCCAAAAGCCCCAGTGAGATTATTTTCTGTTATCCGGCAATTCATGCCATTCTTTATCAGCGCGTAGCACATGAGTTACTGAAGCTCGGTGTGCCTGTGATTCCACGTATTATAACGGAAATGGCCCATTCGGATACAGGAATAGACATTCATCCGGGAGCGCAAATCGGAGAATATTTCAGTATCGATCATGGTACGGGGGTTGTGATCGGGCAGACGGCTATAATCGGTAATCATGTCCGCCTTTATCAAGGTGTGACATTGGGTGCAAAAAGCTTTACCTTGGACGAAGAAGGATTGCCTTTGGACGTACCGCGCCATCCGATTATCGAAGATTATGTTACAATCTATTCCAATGCCTCCATTTTAGGGAGGATCACTATTGGTCACGGCTCCGTGATTGGTGGTAACATCTGGCTTACCCATAGCGTTCCACCTAATTCCAAAGTATTGCAGACACGTGCTGTCGAAGATAAATAGCAGAGGGCGGCATATTGTTTTCACTTTCATTTCAAAACCCATAGCTTTAGGCTCCATAACCCATAGCATTAGATACCCTAAAGCTATGCTTTATTAATCCCCTAACGATTTTTGCACAATAGCCTTGGGATTAAAGAGAAAAGATAGGCTTTATTCCGGAAAAATATGTATGTTTGCAGATATACCTTATTTGAGCGAATTATACCTTAAAATAGTGTAGACCATGAATAAAGTGAAAACATTGGATGATCTTCGGAAGATGCGTGAAACCTTGCGCTCGACCTTGGATATTAGAGAAAAAAGTAATCATCCTGAACAAATGGTACAGATCCGGATATCTATGGCAACTTGCGGGATCGCTGCCGGAGCCAAAGAGATCATGAATTATTTCATTGAAGCACTGGATCGTGAAAAAGTAGATGCATTGGTGACACAAACCGGATGCATGGGGTATTGCTATGCCGAACCGACTGTCGAGGTTACCCTGCCAGGTAAAGAACCTCTTGTTTTCGGACATGTGAAGAAAGCGAAAGTGGATGAAATCATTGACCGGTATATCCGGAATGGGGAACTGCTGGACGATATTATCCCGGTCACTTACACGGTTGTTAAACCGGAATAACAAAACTTCCTTAAACACTTAATACTTACATAATGGCACAGTACAATAGTTATATACTGGTGTGTGGCGGTACCGGCTGTCGTGCATCACAGAGTGAACTTATACTTCAAAATCTGAAAGAGGCCGTCGAACGACATAAGTTGCAGGATATTGTCCAAGTGATCCGTACCGGTTGCTTCGGTTTTTGTGAAAAAGGGCCGATAGTTAAAATGGTTCCGGACAATACGTTCTATGTTCAGGTAAAACCGACGGATGCCGAAGACATTGTCCGGGAGCATTTAGTGAAGGGACGTAAGGTAGAACGGCTTCTATATGTCAATCCCGAAACTAACGAGCAAGTACCGGATTCCAAGCATATCAATTTTTACAAGAAACAGCTCCGTATCGCTCTAAGGAATTGCGGTTTTATCAATCCCGAAAATATAGACGAATATATCGCCCGCGACGGTTATGTAGCTTTAGGTAGAGCCTTGACCGAGATGACGCCCGAATCGGTGATCAAAGAGATCATGGATAGTGGCTTACGCGGTAGGGGAGGAGGCGGTTTCCCGACCGGCTTGAAATGGCAGATAACCCGTAAAGTGAAAGCTCCCCAGAAATATGTCGTCTGTAATGCGGATGAAGGCGATCCGGGAGCATTCATGGACCGTTCCATCCTGGAAGGTGACCCGCATTCCATCGTTGAAGCGATGGCGATCAACGGATATTGTACGGGAGCCACGAAAGGGCTGGTTTATATCCGGGCCGAATATCCGTTGGCCGTAGAGAGGTTGAAGATTGCAATCCGGCAAGCCAAAGAATATGGTCTACTGGGTGAAAACATCTTCGGGACGGATTTCTCTTTCGATATCGAGATACGTTATGGGGCAGGAGCATTCGTTTGTGGTGAAGAAACGGCGTTGATTCATAGTATGGAGGGGCTTCGCGGAGAAGCGACTGTTAAACCGCCTTTCCCAAGCGAACAAGGTTACAAAGGTTGCCCGACCAATGTGAATAATGTGGAAACATATGCCAACGTGCCGGTTATCCTGTTGAAGGGAGCTGAATGGTTCAGTAGTATAGGTACGGAGAAAAGTAAGGGGACGAAAGTCTTTGCCCTTGCGGGAAAAGTAAATAACGTTGGGCTGATAGAGGTTCCGATGGGGACGACGTTACGCGAAGTGATCTTCGGTATAGGAGGAGGCATCAAAGATGGAAAGAAATTTAAGGCTGTGCAGACAGGAGGTCCTTCAGGTGGCTGCCTGACTGAGAAGCATCTGGATTTGCCGATCGACTATGACAATCTTTTGGCTGCCGGTTCGATGATGGGGTCGGGGGGGATGATTGTGATGGACGAAGACGATTGTATGGTCGCTATGGCCAAATTCTATCTGGATTTCACGGTCGAGGAGTCATGTGGCAAATGTGCTCCTTGCCGGATTGGCAACAAACGGTTGCACGAGATGTTACAAAAGATTACGTCCGGCAACGGAACGATCGAGGATCTGGAACGGCTTCGTAACTTGGCTGGTGTGATCAAAGACACTGCCTTGTGCGGTTTGGGACAGACATCGCCCAATCCAGTTTTGTCTACGATGGATAACTTCTATGATGAATATCTGGCCCACGTGAAGGAAAAACGTTGTCCGTCTCATCAATGTCGCGAACTGACGCAATATTTTATCAATCCAGAGAAATGCAAGGGATGTACGCTTTGTGCCCGGATGTGTCCGGTGAATGCGATCACGGGAGACAAGAAAGTTCCGCATGTGATTGATCCGCAGACTTGTATCCGGTGCGGTTCATGTATAGAGAGATGTAAGTTCGGTGCTATTTATGTGCACTAAAGTAGTGAAGAATGGACAATGACAATTAAATGTATGGAAACAGTAAAGCTTATTATAGATAGAAAACCAGTGGAAGTCCCCAAAGGAACCACGATCCTGGATGCTGCAAAAGGAATGGGTATCCGCATTCCGACTCTTTGCTATATGAAGTTGGAAGATTTGCACTATGAAAATAATCCGGGTGCTTGCCGTATCTGCGTAGTTGAAATAGAAGGTCGCCGTAATTTGGCTCCTTCCTGTAAAACGGAGTGTATGGAAGGGATGGTTGTGCAAACACACAGCCCACGCGTGATGAATGCCCGGAAAACCGTAATGGAACTGATCCTGTCCAACCATCCGGCAGAATGTCTGACTTGCAGTAGCAATGGACATTGTGAACTACAAGCAATTGCTCACGACCTGGGGATACGTGAGATTCGCTATAAAGGCGAGATGTCCACATTCCAGATAGACCGTTCACCGTCTATCGTCCGCAACATGAACAAGTGCATCATGTGCCGCCGTTGCGAGACCATGTGTAATAATATCCAGACCGTTGGGGCTTTGACTGCTGTCAATCGAGGCTTTAATGCAGCCGTCTCTACGGCTTTCGAACGGGATATTGCCGGTAGTACGTGTTCCTATTGCGGCCAGTGCGTATCGGTCTGCCCAGTAAACGCGTTGAGCGGACGGAATACACAACAGCCGGTGTTGGATGCGCTGGCCGATCCGGACAAAATCGTGATAGCCCAGACAGCTCCGGCTGTCCGTACGGCTTTGGGACGCGATTTCGGATATGAACCGGGGACATTGGTAACGGGTAAAATGGTTTCCGCCCTCCGCAGGTTGGGCTTCGATTATGTTTTCGATACGGATTTTGCCGCCGACCTGACTATTATGGAAGAAAGGACAGAACTGTTGCAACGGATCGGGAAATACTTGAAAGGCGATCAGGAAGTAAAAATGCCGTTGATGACGAGTTGCTGTCCGGGGTGGGTCAGCTTCGTCGAACAGCATTTCCCGGAATTATTAGACAACCTGTCGACAGCTAAGAGCCCACAGCAGATGTTCGGTGCAATTGCCAAAAGTTATTTTGCCGAAAAATTGGGAGTAGACCGAAAGCGGATCGTTGTCGTGTCGATCATGCCCTGCCTGGCAAAGAAATATGAAGCCAGTCGTCCGGAATTTGCGGTCGATGGCAATCCGGATATCGATATTTCGATCTATACGCGCGAATTGGCCCGCCTGATCCGCTATGCAAACATAAACTTCGCGGAACTGCCAGATAGCGATTTCGATCGTCCGTTAGGCGAATCGACAGGAGCCGGAGTTATCTTCGGAACAACCGGTGGCGTGATAGAAGCTGCTTGCCGTACGGCGTACGAGCTATATACGAAAAAAACTCTTCCTAAAATTGATTTTGAAGAACTCCGCGGGCTGGAAGGCATTCGCAGTGCAACAATAGACTTCGATGGGACACCGATAAAAATAGGAATTGCACATGGTTTGGGCAATGCCCGTAGATTGGTTGAAGAAGTCAAAAACGGCATGTCGCCCTATCATGCCATCGAAGTTATGGCATGTCCGGGCGGTTGTATCGGTGGTGGCGGCCAACCGTTCCACAGGGGCAGGATGGAGGTGCTGCGCAAACGTGCGGCGGCTCTCTATCAGGAGGATCGCAGCAAGACGCTTCGCAAGAGCCATGAGAATCCTTATATTCAAGCTCTTTATGCTGACTATCTGGGAGAACCGTGCGGACCGCGTGCCCACAAGCTGTTGCATACGCACTACTTCGACCGCAAGGAAGCCATTAACATGTTTACGCAAGAAAATCAGGAGGGATAAACGATGGATAAGATGAAGATACATTTGATTCAGATGAAGATCGATGAATTGTTGGCTGTCTGTGATGAACATAATAACGATCCGGGAGAGCTGATCAACATATTGCATGCCGCCCAAGGCATATTCGGTTATCTGCCTCGCGAAGTGCAAGAGATCATCGCCGGCCGGTTGCATATTCCGGTTTCCAAAGTATATGGAGTTGTGACGTTCTATTCGTTCTTTACCATGACTCCGAAGGGGAAATATCCTATTTCCGTCTGTCTGGGAACGGCCTGTTATGTACGTGGAGCCGAGAAAGTCTTGGAAGAGTTCCAGCGCCAGTTGGAGATCAAAGTTGGAGAGACTACATCCGACGGCCTGTTTTCATTGGATTGTCTACGTTGTGTGGGGGCTTGCGGACTGGCTCCGGTCGTCACGATTGCCGGAAAAGTTTATGGACGTCTGACACCAGAGAAAGTGCGGGATATCCTTTCCGAATACTACCTGTTGGAGCAAGTATAAGCGACTCGTCTGTTGTGCCAATGCTGTGACACAACAGTGCCATCGCATTGGCACAATTGTGTCGCAACGATGGCACGGCCATATAATAAAGGCGATCTTCTATTCTTTGGTCTCTATATAAACGATATGCGTCTGTAAATATTCTTCAAGACCGTGTTTTCCATCTGCACCACCGATTCCAGACTTACGCCATCCGGCATGGAAACCTTGCATAGCTTCAAAGTTCTCACGATTGATATATGTTTCGCCAAATTTCAGCGAGCGCATGATCTTGAATGCATAGTCCAGATTTTGGGTATAGACGGAAGATGTCAGTCCATACTCACAGTCATTTGCCCATGCAATCGCATCATCGATATCCGTATATTCGACAATGGGCAGGATAGGGCCGAAGGTCTCTTCCCGTATGATATCCATTTCTTGTGTGGCGCAATCCAGCACTGTAGGTTCGAAGAAATACCCTTTTGTTCCGATCCGATGACCGCCACATAGAAGTTTGGCTCCCTGCCGAACCGCCTTTTCAACTTTTTGCTCCATGGCAGCCAAAGCATTTGCTTCGATCAGTGGTCCCATATCCAAGTCTGCGATCTCGTTCGGATTGCCGACTTTCACCTGCTTCATACCGGCCACAAGCTTTTCCATAAAGATATCTTTGATCTTTTTATCTACATAAACCCGCTCCGCACAATTACATACCTGTCCGGTATTGATAACGCGTGAAGCGATGATCGACTTCACCGCCAAGTCTATATCTGCGTCTTCCATCACGATTGCAGGAGCTTTTCCTCCTAATTCCAAAGATACTTTTGTTATATTAGGAGCTGCTGCTGCCATTGTCTGTTGTCCGGCACTTACACTTCCCGTAAGGCTGACCATGCCAACTTTCGGATTTGCTGCCAACTCATGACCTATCACCGAGCCACGTCCGTTCACTAAGTTGAAAACTCCGGCTGGCAAACCGACTTCTTCTACAATTTGTGCAAAAACGTATGCATTTTCAGGTGTCAGCTGACTCGGTTTTACCACGATCGTATTACCGGTAATCAAAGCCGGGGCTGCTTTGCGTGCAACCAGGAAGAAGGGGAAGTTCCAGGGGAGAATACCGGTTGTTACACCAATTGCTTTCTTGAACAGGAATATGCTTTCACGCGGACGGTCGCTGGGGATGATTTCACCTTCATACCGGCGGGCCCATCCAGCCATATAATCGATATAATCTGCCGTAAAAAGAACTTCCACATTAGCCAGGCCTTGCGTCTTTCCACCTTCACGAACAATTATATCAGTCAGTTCCTTTTCTCTTTTGCGGATACCGGCTGCAATTTTGGTCAGATAAGCGGCCCTTTCTATAGAAGGTGTCCTTTCCCATTGACCCTGAGCTTTTTCTGCTGCATCGATCGCTCTTTTAGCATCTTCGACCGTACCGTCCGGCATTAATGATATAACTTCTTCAGTAGAAGGATTTAATACCTTAATCCATTTTCCAGATTCATGTTCTATGAATCTGCCATCAATAAACATTTTCAATTCCTTCATGGTAATATCTTTTTAGGTTGAATTTTGATTTTAAAAGTACAAGAAAGAAAAAATGATCATGTTTAAAAAATGATATTACTTATTACAGAAATGATATATTTCTGTAATACAGGATTATAATGTATGGCTAAGCTGATCGGAAGATAGTTTTTTTCATTATTTCTGAACCAAACTGAATTATGTGCTGTTATATGATAAAATGAATTAGGAATTATATCCAAAGAAATTCCTAAGACGATTAAGTTAGTAGTATTTGTTTTTTCATATAAGTAGAGTTTGTTATTTGTTTGGTCCGTATGTAACTGTGAAGTTGGATACGGGCTTTTTTTGTGTTTCTTAATATGTTTACTTTAAATTCTTATCAATTTGATGGATTAATTTGAAAGACAAACGCTTATGGAAGTTCTGAAAAGTCTAAGGTAACGATTTGGAGATTGTGCTAATTTCAGTACTTTACAGTCTCATACTTATGAACAACTTTTATAGGACAAAGATACTATTTTTTTTGAATAAGAGAATAATTTCACAGGAAAAATAGAAATTTTATGGGGAAGTGTTCTGATAGCATGTCGTTGTAGATTGTAGGGAGGGGATGTAAAACGGCAGGCACATAGAATTTCCGATATTCAGAAAGCCGTATTCCCAAAATAGAGATTATTTTTGAAAGAATCACATAATCCGCTAAGAATAAAAGTTTATGCGGATCATCAAAAAACGAGGTAACGAGTTGGCAACCGTTCTGGTTTCTACATACTTGCATCAATTGCGTTGATGTGCAACTCACTTTATGTAAAGGTACGATTTTTTACGGAACATGCAAAACACCTTTGATTTTTCTTTTTTAGCAACCGTCAAAAACAATCTTTCGGTTTCATATCCCGGTCACAAAGGCGGTACAGTCTCTTTATGAAAAGTAAACAAAGGTCAGGCAGGATTGAAACAGACTGTTACGAGAACAGTCAGAAAAGGATTGCATACAGGAATTACAGTCTGATACCGGGCAGGGGACGACTTTGTGCCAAAGTCCAAAAAGAGGTTCTTTTTCCAGACGGCAAACTCCCTCACCTCTAAAAAACAGTCTGTGGCTGGCGCACGCAAACGTCCAGCCTTTATGCGGACAGTCTTAATGCCCGCAGCCTGTACAAGTGCGTAAAAAACAGGTAAATGGAATCTTCATCCGCTTCCCCGCGCCTTGCCGACACTCCTATATTCCCGTTCCAACACCTGCTCGATCTCGCTCCTCTTGTACAAGACCTTGCCACCAAGTACATAGTAAGGCAGCGTGCCGTTGCTCCGATACTCGCCCAATGTCCTGCGGCTGACTTTCAGCATACACGCCACCTCACTGTCGCACAGGTACACGTCTTCTTTTGGCGGAACCGCGCCATCTCCGAAAATGCCGTCAATCATCGCCGACAGCCGGTCGATACGCTCGTGGATGGACTGCATCCACGCATCGTCTTTCGTTTTCAATTCATTAAACATTATATAGATTAATTTGTTATATGACTCATTTTGTGACTGATTCTGAAGTTGTGTAATCCACAAGCAATAAGAATCACCATATCTTCGAAACCGAATTTATGGCATCTGAATCGTTCTTTGACAATACGGCATTTTTTCATACCACCTATGGCATGCTCCACTTTAATCCTAACTCCGGAAATCCGCTTGTTCTCTTGTTTTTCAACACAAGTAAGCTCTTTCCCTTTAGGTTTCTTTTTGGGCATGCATATTTCAACTCCATCCGGTTTGTGTCCGATGAAACCTGTATCCTGCCAGAGCCTAATACCTTTGGGAAGTAGAAGAGGTTCTTCATCACAAATCTTTTTGTCATGGACATGACCTTTGTATGTGGAGCTCAACCATACAATCCGAAGATTGTTAGTACATAACAGGTTATTCTTTATGCTATGAGTTTTTTTTACCACTATAGCATGCAGACTGCCAGTCTTCATCCAAAGGACGCTGAATAGGTCGCTCGGTTCCGTCCAACAAGACTTCTTCGCACCCTTGAAGAATGTGTATCAGACGTTTGGAGTTACGGTCAGGCAATTCACCAAGCGTTTTCAATGTACGCCGGAGAATCTCAGAAAGAAGGTGAATCCATCTATTGGCCTGGGGCTGGGTCATCTCAAACTGAATAGCATGGAGTTCCTGAAGGGGATTGGTCTTCAGATATACCAATATGAAGAACATTTTGTCCTGAATCAGAGACAACACTGTTGTAAGATATACGTTGGCGCACTTTACCTTCCAAGGTAAAATGGCTGTAATATTCATCCCAATGGTACTTGAAAGTTATTAGCAAAGCGTCAAACTCTGCAGGAGTTAATCCTGTCGCAGCAAGCACTTGGCTATGACGGTGGCGAATCTTGTCGTAATACATCAATTGAACTTTTTAGATCACAAAGATAAATCAAAGAACGCTTTAATCAATTATTCGATATAAACTCTATTATACATACTGCTCATTTGTCTTTTGTTGATACTTCAGTTCAATTCCTTCAAATGGTGTGCCCCCTGTAGCGTGCATCCTTGCGTCTGTCCTCCACTTTCGTGACGATACGCTCCACGTCTTCCGGCAGGTAATAGGTACGGTTGCCTATCTTGGTATAGGCGAGCGTGCCGTTATCCCGCAAGGTCTGCAAGGTGCGCTTGCTGATTTTCAGCTTCAGGCAGACATCCTGGTGGTCGAGCCAGCCAGCCGTCCTCTTCACGCCTTTCAAATCCAGATGGGGATTCCCTCCACCCTATGTATGAACCGTTCGATTTTCATGGCAAATTCCTCGAACGCCTTCCTTTCAAAACATACGGTTTCCATAACAATCCGATTTTATGTTGATACTTCAAATTCATACCATCCGGAGAAACGGTCACTCGTGGTGCCGGTATAACAGCGCATGGAAGAATTTAATCTGAAAACTGACCGTGCAGATGTTATTGTTCC